>Ga0255751_10002119_pt1 | contig 18738 bp, 19 predicted proteins | sample 071ome_20_FD_179951 | JGI IMG/M metagenome (GOLD analysis project Ga0255751, IMG submission 179951) | Coastal salt marsh microbial communities from the Groves Creek Marsh, Skidaway Island, Georgia - 071412BT metaG (version 2) | ecosystem: Environmental > Aquatic > Marine > Intertidal zone >...
TACTTATAATCGTCCTAATATTTGGCCAATCCAAGATATTGGTCTGTTAAGAGCTATTTCAAAAAATTTTAATAAAAAATATCTACCACCAGAAAGTTATGTGAAATATCTAAACAAAAAATTTTCCCCTTACTGCTCTGTTGCAACTTGGTATTTATGGAGAAGTATAGATCCAGAACCTATTCAATATTAAGTCTTTATTAGCTTACATTCCCTCAAAAATTATGTGTTCTCTAGTAGCATTATTTTCTAAATGTTTTCTAGCTTCGACATACTCCTCAGAATTGTAACAATTTTTTGCTGTTTCAATATCAGGAAATTCTGCAAGAGCTACTCTTACCATTTCTCTTCCTTCTAAAGTAACATTATTTGCGCTTCTGGCTATTATTTTACCAGAATATTTTTCAACTGCTTCTTTTGCTTTAACGGCATATTTTTTAAGTCTTTCGTCGTCTTTTATTTCAGTATAATTTGCAACCCAATAAGCTTTCATAATTCTCCTTTTTAAATTTTTTTAATTATGATACCAAATTTATGTGAAAAAATTATTTTTAAATTTCTTTGGTACATCATTATTATTGATATTTTCATCATTAACACACGTTAATGCTGATGAATTATTTAATAAGGGAAAAGAAGTTTTTCTGGAGGCCGGAAATTGTGCAGCATGCCATATGCTTACTGATGCTGGATCGAACGCAATGGTTGGTCCAAATCTAAATGAAATTAGACCTGATATTCAAAGAATTTTAATGGCAGTTAGAAACGGTATAGGAGTAATGCCCGCAATGGAGGGTATACTAACTGATGAGGAAATAGAAGCGGTTGCTCACTATACTTCAATAGCTGCAGAACAATAATAAAAATTTTAACTATAATTTTTTATCCAATGTTTAGCTATGTCCGAACGTTTACATATCCAAATATCTTTATATTTTGAAATATAATTTAAAAATTTTTTAAGAGACTGTATTCTACCAGGTCTTCCAATTAATCTGCAATGCAAACCAACAGACATCATTTTTGGAGAAGATTTTCCTTCTTCGTAAAGAGCGTCGAAACTGTCTTTTAAATAATTATAAAATTGTTCACCAGAGTTAAATCCTTGGTTGGTAGCAAATCTCATATCATTATTGTCTAGTGTATAAGGTATCATTAGTTGTTTTTTTGTACCTTTTTTTATCCAGTACGGAAGATCATCACTATATGTGTCACTGCAGTATAAAAAATTACCATTTTCTATAACTAGATCTAAAGTATTTTCACTACATCTTCCTGTGTACCAACCAATATGTTTAGAACCAAAAATTTTCTTAATTGATTTAATAGCAAGTTGCATGTCCTTTTTTTCTTTAGCTTTGTTTACATTTTGATAATCAATCCATCTATATCCATGAGAAGCAATTTCATAACCCGCTTTTTTCATTGCATTACAAACTTCTTTATTTCTCTCTAATGCCATTGCAACACCAAATATTGTTAAAGGAATTTTTTTCTTTTTAAACAGTTCATGGATTCTCCAAAATCCTCTTTTAGATCCGTACTCGTAAATTGACTCCATATTCATGTTTCGACCTTTGATTGGCTTTGCTCCTATAATTTCTGATAAAAAAGTTTCTGAATATTTATCTCCATGTAAGATATTATTTTCAGCTCCTTCTTCGTAGTTTAATACAAATTGCAAAGCTAATTTTGCATTTTTAGGCCATTTAACTTTTAATGTTTTTGATCCATAGCCAACTAAATCTCTTGGATATTTTTTAATCATTTTTTTAATAAAATTTTTTCTTTATTGAATTTATGAATGACCAAATTGTTTCCAACACCTTTTCTGTCAATAACTAGAAAATTCATATTTTTTGTCGATATTAAAGGAAAATGCCATATACCGGGTTTGTAATTAACTCCATTTTGTTTTGGAACTATAAAAGATTTAATTTTTTCTATATTTGGTTTTTCTCCTTTCGGAGCAACAAATACCAAAAAACTAGAATCTTCCATAGGTACAAACGCTTGACTCCCAAGAGGATGTTTTTCCATCATATCTACTCTCATTGGAAATTTTCTCTTTTTTGCTTTAAAAATACTAACTATTGTTTTTCCCTTTTTTTTATCAGTATTTATATTTATCAGATCATGAAATCTTTTTGCATACCCATTGTTAATATTAATTGGATTTCCTTTTTTTGTATTTATTAACTCTCCAAACTTAGCAAAATTTTTTTTGGTTATTTTTATTGGTTTAATTATTTTCATTATTTAAAACTTCCGAATGCTCTTATCCTAGAAATTCCACCATCTGGATAGATATTTATTTTGAGGTAATTTTCTTTATTTCTTTTTATTAAGAACTTTTTAAAAACATGTTTTTTGTGTGCAGATAGTTTGGATTTATTTAAAATAAATTTCCAATTTTTTGAATTTTTAACAATCAAATTATTAGATAAATCTTTGTTAATAATTGCAGTTTGTATTGAGCATGAGTCAGGGTAGTTTCCTTTAAAATGATGGGTATCAATTTCTAATTTTTTTATCAAACCCGGTTTTCCAAATTTTATTATCAGCCAATCAAAGTTCTTTCCTCTACTTCTTCTTGTCTCCCAGCCATCTCCCATATTTTTTCCTTTACCAGGGGCTATTATATTTTCAGCTCTTCCAAAATGTTCATTATTACAACCAACAATTGAAGCACCATTTAAAACTGACGTTAAATTTATATTTTTGTTATTAATAGTCTTTTTATCTATTTCAATTTTTCCATAAAGTCTAAGTCTAGCTACTCCACCGTCTGGAAAAATATTTAATCTTATATAATTGAAAGTAGATTTGTTTTGAGATTTAAAGTTATGATTTTTGTTAGGCCCAAGTTTTTTTTTACCCAGTAATCTTGTCCATTTTGTTTTTTTATTTGGTTTTGACCTACTGAAACAACCTTCTAATGATGCGTGAGTAGGTTGATTTCCGTTAAAGTGTGATGTGTCAATGTCTATATCAAATATTTTTCCAGGTTTACCTAATTTTAAAACTAAATAATCATATCCTTTTGATCTTCTTCTTCTGGTTTCCCATCCATCCATCCATTTACCATGTTTATCAAATAATCCATCTTTAAAGACGGGGATATCAGTTTTTAAAATTCTATGGGCAGCTGCAAAAAAATCATCAGTCTTAAATATTATTTTAGATCCAATTCTTGGATCTGCTAAATTTATCATTTTTGCACTTATAAATTTTTTCATTTTTTATTTATTTCATTAAGACGAAAAGTTGCAATTTTTTTCACTTGTTTTTTTGCTTCAAGGAATTCACTTTCTACATCATTTTTTATTCTTTGTCTAAAATTCATTAATATTTCATTTTTATTTTTACCTTTAACAGCAATAATAAATGGAAAATTAAACTTTTTTTTATATTCAAAATTTAATTTTTTAAATTCTTCATATTCATCATCTGAACATTCGTTTAATTTTGCAGAAGCTTGTTCTGATATAGACTCTGAGGTCATTTTTTTTGCAATAGCAAGTTCAGGATGAGCATTTAAAATTTCTAAAATTTTTTCTTTTTTATAATTCTCATAAATGTCTAGCATTTTAAATACGATATCATCAAAATCTTTAAAAGGTTTTGACTCAAAGGCTTCTTGAGCTACAGACTCAGTTTTTTCAAAAACATTACCAAAAATAGACAAAAAATCAGACTTGTTAAGATCATTAATGTTATCTATTGTTCCCATATAATTTTAAATAATTTAAGTTTGAAATTTTAATGATACTATAATTTTATGACAAAGCTCACAACTCATGTTTTAGATGTATATTCAGGGAAACCAGGTAAGGGTATCCATGTTGAATTATTTTTTATAAACAATACAGAAAGAAAAAAAATAAATTCAATAAAACTTAATGACGACGGCAGAGCAAATTCTCCTTTGGTAGAGGGTGAAAATTTTGTAAAGGGCAAATATGAATTAGTTTTTTATATCGGTGATTATTTTAAAAATACATCTTCTGTAAGCGATCTACCATTCTTGGATGATGTAATTATCAGATTTGGTATTTCTGATCCCACACAGCATTATCATGTACCCTTACTAGTCTCACCTTGGAGTTATTCTACTTATAGAGGTAGTTAAGTGATATCAGACTCTGTTAAATTTTTATTAAATGATAAGATTATAGTAATTAAAAATCCTGATCCAAATCAAACATTACTTAATTATATTAGAACTGAATTAAAAAAGACTGGAACTAAAGAAGGATGTTCAGAGGGTGGTTGTGGTGCATGTACAATCGTTTTGGGCGAATTAGTAGCAAATAAAATAATATATAAAGCAGTAAATTCTTGTATTTCGTTTGTCCCAATACTGAATGGTAAACAGCTTATAATTGTTGAAGATTTAGTTTCTAAAAATGGACAACTTCATCCTGTGCAACATGCAATGGTGAAATTTCATGGCTCACAATGTGGTTTCTGCACACCAGGATTTGTTATGTCGTTATTTTCAATGTTTAAAAATAACAAAAATCTTAATACTGAATTAATAACAGATTCCATATCTGGTAATTTATGTCGTTGTACTGGTTACAGACCTATAATTGATGCTGCTAAAAGTTTAAATAAGATAAACAAGAATGATCAATTTTCTAAAAATAAAAATAAAGTTATTCAACTATTAAAAAAAATCAAACCAAAAAGTATTTATATTAAAAAAGATGATAAAATTTATTTTTCACCAAAAAACATTAAAGATTTAAAAAATATAATTAAAAAATATTCTAATTTTAGTCTTCTTGCTGGAGGTACCGACTTATCTTTAAAAGTTACAAAGGAGAGAAAAGAAATTCCATTTATAATTGATTTAAAAGAAATTAAAGAATTAGATTTTATCAAGGTAAGTAAAAATTATTTAGAGGTTGGTGCAGCTACACCTTTAATAAAATTTGAAAAAGAAATTAAAAAGCATTATCCAGATTTTAACTCGGTTCTTAAAAGGTATGGTTCTGTTCAAATTCGAAATGTGGGAACCATAGGCGGCAATATTGCAACCGCATCTCCAATAGGAGATTCATTGCCAATTTTATTATCTCTAAATGCTGAAGTTTTAATTGAAAGTTTTAATAAAAGAAGAGTTTTGCCTATAAATAGTTTTTTTCTTGATTATAGAAAGACCAAATTAAAAAAAAATGAATTTATTCATTCTATAAAAATACCACTATTTAAGAAAAATATTTTTAAGGCATTTAAGATCTCAAAAAGATTTGATGATGATATTTCATCTGTTTGTGGATCTTTTAATTTTGAGATTAATAATAATAAAATTAAAGAGGTCTATATTGCATATGGAGGTATGGCTGCTGTACCAAAAAGAGCTAAAGCATGTGAAAAAATTCTCAAAAATAAACCTCCTACAATCAATACTTTTGATCAAGCAAAAAAATATTTAGAAAAAGATTTAAGTCCTATTGGAGACATGAGAGCTAGTAAAGAATACAGACTAGAGATAGCAAAAAATTTATTGATGAAATGTTTTGTAGAAATAAATTCTAATAAGTTATCAAGAGTAAATTAAATGAGCAAAGAGAACTATATTGAGGAAATAAGACCACATGATAGTGCGTATAAGCATGTGAGTGGATATGCAGAGTACACTGATGATATCAATGAACCTAAAAATACAATTTATGGTGCTATTGGTTTAAGCAAAAAAGCCCATGCAATAATCAAAAATATAGACCTCACTGAAGTAAAAAAAAGTGAAGGAGTGATAACAGTAGTTACTCAAATTGATATACCGGGCAGGAATGATGTGGGTCCAGTTTTTGATGGTGATCCAGTATTTCCGAAAAAAAAAGTTGAGTTTTTTGGTCAGCCATTATTTGCTGTAGCTGCCACAACTACAGAACTTGCTAGAAAGGCAGTATTAAAAGCTAAAATTACCTATAAAGATTTAAAACCGGTTATCACAATAAAAGAAGCTTTAAATAAGAAGCAATTCTTATTTAAACCTAGAAAAGTTAAAAAAGGCAACCCTTCTAAAAAAATAAAAAATTCAAAAAATAATTTAAAAGGAAATTTTACAACTGGAAGCCAAGAGCACTTCTATCTAGAAGGCCAGGCAGCTTTTGTTGTTCCTAAGGAAGACGATAATTTTTTAGTTTATAGTTCAACACAACATCCGTCAGAAACTCAACAATTAATTGCAAAAATGTTTAATCAAAAAAGTAATTCAATAAATGTAGAAGTTAGAAGAATTGGAGGTGGGTTTGGGGGAAAAGAAACAAATTTCATGACAGCGTGTATTTGTGCGTTGTTGGCAAAAAAATCAGGACAGCCAGTCAAACTAAGATTAGATAGAGATGATGACATAATATTGACTGGTAAAAGACATGAATTTTTATCTGAATATGAAGTTGGTTTTAATGATGAAGGAATTATTGAAGGATTAAAAATAAACTTATCCTCAAATTGTGGAATGTCACCCGATTTATCAGCTGCAATAAACGAGAGAGCTTTGCTTCATGTGGACAATGCATATTATATTTCAGATATCGAGGTAACAAATAATTTATGTAAAACAAATATTCCAACCTCAACTGCATTTAGAGGCTTCGGTGGAAATCAAGGGATGATGGCTATAGAGAATATTATAGATAATATCGCAAGGTACTTAAAAAAAGATCCTATAGAAGTTAGAAAGAAAAATTTTTATCAAAAAGATAAAAGGAATGTAACTCATTATGGAATGACAGTTGAAGATAATGTTATTAATGAAATATTTAAAAAATTAGAAAATAAATCTAATTATAAGAAAAGATATTCGGATATAAGAAAATTTAATGAAAAAAATAAATTTAAAAAGAAGGGGATAGCTATTACACCTTTAAAATTTGGTATTTCATTCACTACAATTCATTTAAATCAAGCTGGAGCCTTAGTTCATATTTACACAGATGGAAGTGTTCATTTGAATCATGGAGGAATTGAAATGGGTCAGGGGACTCACACAAAGATTGCTCAGTTAGTGGCAAATTCTTTAGGATTACCATATAATTTAGTTCATATCTCATCAACAAATACAGCCAAGGTTCCAAATACTTCAGCTAGCGCTGCTTCGTCAACTACAGACCTTAATGGAGCAGCAGCTCTAAATGCAGTAGCAAAAATTAAATTAAATTTAGAAAAATTTATTAAGAAAAAATATAAGATCTACAATCAAGAGGCAGTATATAAAGACCAATACATAATATTTGGAAACAGACAATTTGAATTTAAAAGCATAATTCAAGAGGCATATTTAAATAGAATATCTCTTTCATCATCAGGCTTCTATTCAACACCAAAAATTAATTTTGATAAAAAAAAATTTAGAGGAAGACCTTTTTATTACTTTTGTTATGGAGCAGCTGTTTCGGAAGTAACTGTAGATACATTAACGGGTGAAAATATACTGGAAAGAGTGGATATCTTGCATGATGCCGGCAAACCAATAAATCCAGCATTAGAACTAGGTCAGATTGAGGGTGGCTTTGTTCAAGGTCAAGGTTGGCTAACAATAGAAGAATTAAAGTGGAAATCAGATGGTCAGATTACAACTTTTTCTCCATCGACTTACAAAATACCTGCAGTAAGTGATATTCCAAAAGAATTTAATGTAGAAATTTTTAAAGAGGGATTAAATAAAGAAAAAGTTGTTAATAAAGCAAAAACAACTGGTGAACCTCCTTTGATGCTAGCCATGAGTGTTTTTTATGCAATTAAAGATGCAGTCGCTTCAATTGGAAATTATCAGTTTGCACCAGAACTTAATGCACCGGCAACACCCGAAAGAATTTTAATGAGTATTAACAAAATTAAAAATAAAATTAAAAATTAAAATGGAAGATAAAAAAAAATTTATGGCAAAAGCCATTGAACTTTCAATAAATAGTGCGACCACTGTTGGTGGTCCTTTCGGAAGCGTTATAGTTAAGGATGATAAGATTATTGCCGAAGGTTCAAATAAAGTTACTTCTTCTAATGATCCAACTGCTCATGGAGAAATAGTAGCAATTCGAGAAGCCTGTAAAAATTTAAATACTTTTGATCTTTCTGGATGTGAGATTTATACATCTTGTGAACCTTGCCCGATGTGTCTTTCAGCAATTTACTGGTCAAGATTAGATAAAATATATTATGCAAATACTAGAGAAGATGCAAAAAATATAGATTTCGATGACTCGTTTATTTATTCTGAAATTCCAAAAAAAATTGATGATAGGAAAATTAAAATGGTACAAATGCTTAGAGATGAAGCTTTAAAAGCATTTGAAATTTGGGATAAAAAAGTAGATAAAATAAAATATTGATGGAATTTTTACCTTATACAATAAAATGGTTAGAAGTTATTTTAAGATGGGGCCATGTATTATTTGCAATATTATGGGTAGGTAATAGTTTTTTATTTAATTACCTAGATAATAATTTAAATAAAAATATAACAAGTGATGATATCGATGGTGAAGGATATCTGATGCATTCAGGTTTTTTTTATAAACTTTCGAGGTTAAAAACATCTCCACCTCAGGATTACTTAAATAGATTAGTAATCTTCAAATGGCAAAGTTACTTAACCTTTGTAACTGGAATGTTGCTTTTAGTTGTAATTTACTATTACAACGCTGGTGTATTAATGGTTGATAAGCGTGTTCTGTTAATTCCTCCTAGTTATGCAATTATTATCTCACTTTTATCTTTGATTGTTTCTTGGTTTGTTTATGATCTTTTATGTAAGTCAAAATTAATTGAGAATAATGTTTTATTTATATCCACAGGAATAATTTTGCTAGCAATAGTATCATTTGGACTTACAAAATTATTTGGACCGAAATTTGCAATTTTAAGTGTTGGATTAATCATTGGTTCCAATATGTTTGGCAATGTTTTCACGGTAATTATTCCTAATCAAATGAACATAATTAGCAGTAGCGAAAGAGGTGAAAAATTTGATATGAGCTTATCTTTAGCAGCTAAACAACGATCAATTCACAATAATTATTCAACTTTTTTAGTTTTGTTTATAATGCTTTCTGGGCATTCGAGCTTTTTAGTTTATCATCAATATAATTGGTTAATATTATGTGCGATTGCAGTTATTTCTGGTGTAGCAAGACATTATTTTAATTTAAGAGGAAGAAACATTCATAGGTTGTATATTTTAATTTCTTCAATAATAGCACTTATCGTTCTTGCAGTTTTAGTTTTATTATTTAAATAACTAGATATAAAAAATTATGTCTGAAAAAATGATTGTCAGCTGGGACGAGTATAACAAAACTGTTGAGAAACTAGCAATCCAAATTGATGAGAGCGGATATAAACCAACAATACTAGTTGGCATCATGCGTGGAGCAGCGCCGATGATAGATGTTTTAAGCAGAATTTTTAAATTAAAATGTGCGTATCTTGCAGTCGAATCTTACAGTGGTAAGGGAGTAGAGGATGAGCAGGGTGACATTGTGTTTTCAAGAGAAATGAGTTCGATAGCACCTAATATGGGCGGAAAAATACTTTTATGTGATGATTTATCTGACACAGGAATTACTTTTAACAAAAGTATAGATTGGTTAAAAAAATATGAACCCATTAAGGATAAAATAGAGGATATTAAAACCGCAACATTATTTAAAAAAAAGAAATCAACATTTGAGCCAGACTTCTGTGCAAATAGACTTCCTGATAATCCTTGGATAGTACAACCCTTCGAAATTTATGAAGAATTAAGGATCGAAGAAATCAAAAAAAAACATCAGATATAAAAAAGGCCAGTTAAAAAACCGGCCTTTTAAATTTTTAAATTGGAAAATGATTACTTAGGTATATCTCCTTCAACACCTTTAACGTAAGTCATCATTCCTGCAAGCATTCCATCATCTGCAGTTTTTCCTTCTGCTACCATTAAATTACCTTTCTGGTCATAAATTGGTCCAGTGAAAGAATGAACTTTACCAGATGCTAAATCTGCTTGAAGTTTTTTAACTTTTGATCTTAGGTCAGCTGGCATTTGTGAATCTAAATCTGATATCACAACCATACCATCTCCAATACCATGCCAAGTATCTTTTTGATTCCATGTACCGTTCGCAACAGCTTTAACTCTGTCCACGTAATATGGCCCCCAATTGTTTTCAACTGAAGTCAATACAGCTTTAGGAGCAAACTTGTCCATATCACTTGCTTGTCCAAAAGCATATACTCCAGCTTTTTCAGCCATTTGAACAATAGCGGTACTATCTGTATGTTGAGCAATTACATCAGCACCTTGATCGATTAAAGCTTTTGCTGCCTCTGCTTCTTTACCTGGATCGTACCAAGTGAAAGCCCAAACAATTTTAGTTTTAATATTTGGGTTAACTTTTTGAGCCGCTAAAGTAAATGAATTGATACCCCTGATAACTTCAGGAATTGGAAAAGATGCAACATAACCAATAACATTTGATTTTGTCATAGTTCCAGCAATTGTTCCTAAGATAGTTCTACCTTCGTAGAATCTAGCTGCGTATGTTGAAACATTTGCATGTTCTCTTTTGTATCCAGTAGCGTGTTCAAATTTTACATTTGGAAACTCTTTTGCAACTTTGTTAGTTGGATTCATGTATCCAAAACTAGTTGTAAAGATAATGTCATGACCAGAATTAGCTAATTGTCTAAGAACCCTCTCAGCATCAGCACTTTCTGGAACACCTTCTACGTAAGTTGTTTTAAATCCGGCAGCTTCAACAGCTTTTCTACCCACATCATGCTGATATGTCCATCCATGGTCACCAGTTGGACCAATATAAACGAATGCTGCTTTCACATCCTTTGCTATTGCAGCTACAGTCAATGTAAATAATAAAACTAAAGAAGAGACGAAAGAACGAATAAATATTTTATGCATAAATTTATTTCCCCTTTTGATTTTTTAATAAAATTAAATTTAGATTAAATTATCTAAAAAAAAATAATTATTTTTGAATTAATTGTCTTTATGAAAAGATTTCCCCAGAGAACTAGGAGTACTTAGCCTAATTTTTCTACTATCACGAGAAATTACAACTAAAACTATTATTGTAACGATGTAAGGTAGGGCTGTTAAAAATTGCACAGGAATTCTTACTCCAATTGCTTGCATATGAAACTGAATGATTGTTAGCCCACCAAAAATCATAGCACCAATCAATATTTTAATTGGGTTCCATGTTGAGAAAACCACTAGAGCTAATGCGATCCAACCTCTTCCGCCTGTCATATTTTCAATCCACTGTGGAGTATAAATCATTGATAAATATGCACCAGCAAGTCCACTCATTGCACCTCCGTAAAGAATACATAAGTAACGAACTAACCTTACTTTTATTCCTTGATTAGATGCTGAAACAGGAGAGTCTCCCACAGCTCTTACTATTAATCCTATTTTTGTTTTTTTTAAAAAATAGTTAGTCATGAAAGGTAGAGCAAAAGCAAAATAAAAAACAATTGAATGTCCAAATAATATTGGACCTACAAGTGGTATTGTATCTTTTAAACTTTCAAATAAAACAGGAAATTCTTTTCCAGGAATACCTACAAAATTTTTTCCTATCATCGCTGATATTCCAATTCCAAATATGGTAAGCGCCAAACCAGTAGCTACATGATTTGTAATTAATGTTTGTGTCAGAAATGCAAAAATAGATGAGATTAAAACCCCAGCTAACATTGCCCCAAAAATTGCAATAATTAAACTTCCTGTAACAGTCATTAATGCGAAACCTGAAATAGCACCAATGATCATCATTCCCTCAACACCAAGGTTTAAAACTCCAGACCTTTCTGTAATTAGTTCGCCACAAGAAGCTAAAATCAAAGGAACAGCGGAGGCCATGATTGATGCAATTATCAGTCCAATAAAATTTATATCGATGATCATTTTTTTGAACCTATAAATTTAAATTTGAAAAAGAGTAGATAGTCAGAAGCAAGAAGAAAAAATAAAATCATTCCTTGAAAAACCTGACCAGTATATTTTGGTATTTGCATAAATATTTGAGCTGTTTCAGCACCCAGATAAGTTATTGCAACAACTAGAGATGCAAAGATGATCCCAACAGGATGTAAACGACCCAAAAACGCAACAATTATCGCAGTAAAACCATAATCTGGAGAAATTTCTCTATGAAGTTGTCCAATAGGTCCAGTTATTTCTCCAACTCCAGCTAAACCTGCGCAAGCACCACTTATTAAAAAAACGAGGATGATCATTTTTTTACCTTTGTATCCGGCATATTTTGCTGTCTTTAAACTAAAACCTGAAACTTTCATTTGGAACCCTAAATACGTTTTATAAAAAACAAACCAACTGATAACTACTGCAGCTAAAGCTAAAAATATTCCTGCGTGAATTCTTAGTCCTTCAAATAACAATGGAAGTTTAGCAGAGTCACTGAACTGTCTGGTTTCAGGAAAATTAAATCCCTCTGGATTGCTCCAAGGACCAACAACAAGATAGTCCAAAATTAATTTTGAAACATATACCAACATAAGACTTACCAATATTTCATTTGTATTAAAGTAAGTTTTTAAGATTGCGGGTATTGATGCATACAACATACCACCGATTGCACCAGCTAAAATTACTATTGGAAGAATGTAAAAACCTTCCTGTTCATAAAATAATAACGCAACTCCTCCAGAAACTATCGCCCCAAAAGTTAATTGCCCTTCGGCTCCAATATTCCAGTTATTACTTTTGAAACAAAAAGATAAACCTATTGCTATTAAACAAAGAGGTGTGGCTTTTAATAGTAATTCACTGAAACCATATTTATCTGCAATTGGAACTATGAAAAAAAATTTGAGAGCTTCAAATGGTTTAAAACCCAAAATAAAAAAAATCAAACCTCCCGCTACTAATGTTAGAAAAATAGCTAACACAGGTGTAAAGAAAAAAATAGCTCTTGATGGTTGATCTCTTTTTACGATTTTGATCAATTTGCTCCTCCCATTAGTATCCCAAGTTTTTCAGAGGTTACTTCTTCAGCATTCATAATTTTTGACAATTTTCCTTTATGAATTACTGAAATTTTGTCACTTAATTTTAATAACTCATCAGTGTCTGTAGATATTAATATAATTGATTTATTTTGTTCATTGATTTTAATCAATGTTTCGTGGATATAATTTATGGCTCCAACATCTAAACCCCAAGTTGGATTAAAGCAAATTAATAAATCTGGAGATGTTATTAACTCTCTTCCAATAATTAATTTCTGCAGATTTCCTCCTGACAAAAATTGACTTTTTAACTCTATGTTATCTGTATTAACATTAAAGTCCGAAATTATTTTTTTTGAATGTTCCTTAATTTTGTTTTCGTTAATTAATCCATTATTAAAAAAATTTGATGATTTAAAATTGTTTAGAGCCACATTTTCAAAAATTTTCATTTGTGGAATTGCAGCCTGCTCAAGTCTATCTTCTGGAGAAAAGGCCATCAAATATTCTCTTCTCTCTTGAGGATTTAAATCTCCTATGTAATTATTATTAAATTCTATGCAATTCTTGTCTGATATAATTTCACCACTTAATACTTGAAATAATTCACTTTGACCGTTTCCTGATATACCAGCAATTCCTAAACACTCACCTCGATTAACAGAAAAATTAATATCCATTAAGTTTGTTTCAAAAGGATCTTCACTTGTAAAATTAAGATTAGTTATCTTAATCAATTGATCTGATGAAGTTTTTGCTTTTTTTTTCTTAATTGTTTTAAGGTTCTGACCCACCATTTTGTTGGCAAGTGACTCAATATTTTCATTCTTTATTTCACTTACAGAAACTAATTTTCCTCTTCTCATTACAGCAACTTCATCACAAAGCTGCATAACTTCCTTTAATTTATGGGTTATATAAATAATTAAAATTCCTTCTTCTGAAAATTTTTTCAAAGATAAGAATAATTCACTCGTTTCTTGCTCTGTTAATACTGATGTTGGCTCATCCATAATTAAAACTTTTGGATTTCTTATCAGACATCTAATTATTTCCACTTTCTGTTTTTGACCTGCTGACAGATTTAGAACAGGAATATCAAGATCAATTGAAAAATTGTATTTTTTCATAATTGAATCAATTTTTTCTCTTAAACTTTCCCTTTGTTCATCTGAGTCTATTATTAAGTTTTCAAATACGGACAAAGTTTCAAAAAGATTAAAATGTTGGAATACCATTCCAATATCATTTTTTTTTGCATCTAATGGCGAATTGAGCTTTAGATTATTTTTATTTAAATAAATTTCACCTTCATCAGGAATGATGACGCCTGATAGAATTTTAACTAGTGTAGATTTTCCAGCACCATTTTCTCCAAGAAGAGCATAAATTTTACCGCTATTAAACTCTAGCGAAACATTATCGTTTGCAACACACCCAGGATATATCTTTGTTACGTTTGAAATTTTAAGGTTTGTATTCATTACTTAATTTAATGGTATAGAATTTTCATGTTTATTTTCCTGGTATTGATTTGATAAAGCTTGATATTTTTTTTTAATTTCGTCTAATTGTTTTAAAACATCTTCTTTTTTTGAAGTAGGTAAATTCTCAATAAGTAAATTTATATTTTGACTTTTCCAATAGGAATTTTCTTTATTATATTCTCCATCGTTAATTTTAAATACTTCTTTGAGTATATTTAAATCGTGAGGAATTTTAAATTGATCATTTGTTTCAGTATACGGAAACACATAATAAAAATTATCAAATCCAGAAAAAGTAATCCCACTCAAGCACATGCTACAAGGCTCATGTGAACTTAAGAAGATGCAGTCTTTTTCATTTGGTCTTGTATTTGCATCTAATTCATAAAATTTTTTAAGAGTATGCATTTCTCCATGCCACAATGGATTTTCTATTTCATTGTTTGTGTCTGCAACTACAAGAGATAAATCATCTTTTTTAATTATTGCTGCACCAAATATTTTACTACCTCTAGCAACACCTTGTTCAGTTAAGGGTAAAATTTCTTTTGAAAATATATTTAATATTTTTTCTAGGGCTTTTTCATTCATATGCTTGAACCATCAAATAAAGAACACAATTGTTACTATAATTAAACTCAAATTAATAAGAAATAAATTATTAATACAACTTTAAAGTTAGTAATTTATTAAACAAAAAATGTTAATTTAAACTTATGATAAAATTAAAATCAGCAGTAAGCCTTCTAATTATCATTCTTTTTTTTTCAGGGTGTCAAACTGTTAAAGATAAAACAGATGCTATTGTTGAAAAAGAAAATGAAAAATTAAGTAAATTTCTTGGAAAATCAGCTAGCGAACTTCAGATGGAGCTTGGAAAACCAGACGAAGACTTTAAAAATGCTAAAGGGAACTTTGAGTTTGTTTATAATAGTAAAAAATATCTTGTTCCATGTGAGCGAAGGTTTGAAATAAATTCAGAAAATATAGTTGTGGGTTTTGTTTCAAACGGGTGTTTTTAAATTTATTGGTTGAAATAAATCTGTTCATTATAGGTTTTTTTTACTATTTTAAATGGAGTTATTCTAAACTACTTAGTTTTTTTATATTAATTCATAGTCAGTAATGTAACGTCTATTTAGTTAACGACGGAGGTTATATGGCTTCAAGAAAAACAAAAGTGGGCTCTACAAACAGTCCAGACAAGAAACTTCCATTAAATAAATCCATACCTTTAGGAATTCAGCACGTACTAGCAATGTTTGCTGGTAATATAACTGTTCCTATTATTGTGGCTGGAGTTTTTGGTCAAACGCCGGAACAAAAAATATTTTTGATTCAAATGGCTTTGTTTGTTGCGGGTGTTGCAACAATTATCCAAACAGTTGGATACAAAGAAATTGGTGCAAGACTTCCTATTGTTCAAGGAACCAGTTTTGCATTTATACCAATCATGCTACCATTTAAAGCAGCAGGATTAGGTGCAGTATTTACAGCAGCGTTCATTGGAGGAATTTTTCAAATTTTCATTGGAAAAGTTTTAAAACCAATAAGACATCTATTCCCACCATTAGTCACAGGTATAGTTGTGCTAATGATTGGATTTAGTTTGCTTAAAGTCGGTTTTATGTATGCAGGTGGAGGTGGATGGTTAATGAATAATAAACCTGAAATCTTTGCAAATGCAAATCATTTAACGGTTGCCGCTTCAGTGTTCATAGTTGCTATCTTTTTCAATCTTAGAGGTAAAGGAATGGCTTCTGCAGCTTCAATTTTGATTGGAATAGTAGCTGGCTTCATAGTTGCAGCAGCACTAGGAATGGTTAACTATGGTAAAATTGCATCTGCATCATGGTTTGCATTTCCAATGCCACTTCAATATGGAATTGATTTTGTGCCTGGTGCAATAATTCTAATGTTGTTTATGTCAATTGTTACAACGATTGAAACAATTGGAGACATAAGTGCTACTACAATGGGTGGTGCTAAACGAGAAGCAACGGATAAAGAAATATCAGGTGGAATTATGGCAGATGGTGTTGGTACTGCATTTGGTGCAATATTTAATGCGATGCCAAATACATCCTATTCACAAAATGCTGGACTAGTTGCGTTTACAGGAGTGGTAAGTAGGCACGTTGGAACTATTGCAGGAATAGTATTAGTTCTAATGGGATTATTTCCAAAATTAGGTGGAATAATCGCAGCAATGCCAGAGTCGGTGATTGGTGGAGCAGCAATCATTATGTTTGGTATGATTGTAGCTGCTGGTATTAAATTGATTTCAAGGGCAGAAATGGATCAAAGAAATTTATTAATCTTAGCTCTTTCTTTGTCTTTTGGAATTGGAATGTCATTGTTACCAGACTTTGTGAAAAATATTCCAGATTTTGGAATAAGTTTAAAACTACTGTTAACAACTGGACTTATACCTGCTGGATTATTAGCATTTGTTTTAAATGCTATAATGGCAAAGAAATAATTAATTTAAACTTGTGGGGAGAAATCCCCACAAGCAAGGTTTAAGACTTATTTAATTTCAATAAGCTTCTTTTTTTTATGTTCTGGAATTATTCTTTCACAAGATATTGTTAAAAGACCATCTTTAAGCTCAGCACCATTAACTTTTACATCATCAGCTATAGTGAATGATCTTGCAAATTGTCTTTGAGAAATCCCTTTATGAATAATTTCTCCATTTACATCACTGTCCTCAGACTTATTAACTTGTTTTGTTCTAACTGTTAATAAATTGTCCTCGAACTCAACCTCAACGTCTTTTTTGCTAAAGCCAGCCAATGCTACTTCAATTGCATAGTTGTCTTTACCTGTCTTTCGGATGTTGTATGGTGGATAATTTGACTGCATTGTCAAATTCCCATTTCCCAACATATTTTCAAACTGGTCGAACATATCATCAAAACCAATTGAAAAAGGTCTAAGTGAGTTAAATATAGATAGATCCTTACTTGTCATAATATCCTCCTTTTTTAAGCAAGTTTATTTATGCAAGCCCCATTAGGCGACTTACCTAACTTATATGGGAATTAATTTTTTTTTTTCAAGATTGAATAAGTACTAAATTTTATTTGAAATTTTTAATGCAAATGCATAGTCAATAGCAATTTCTTCTATTGCACCATCTCTTCCAGATTTTCCACCATGACCAGCATTCATTTCGGTTTTTAAAAGAAGTAAATTATTATCTGTTTTATAGTCTCTAAGTTTTGCTGTGAACTTTGCAGGTTCATCAAATAAAACTCTATTATCACTTAAACTTGTTGTAATAAAAATATGTGGATAATCCATCTTTTTAATATTGTTGTAAGGCGCATATGAAAAAATATAATCAAAATGTTCTTTATTCTCTTTTGCATTTCCAAATTCGTCAAATTCTCCCACAGTTAACGGTAAAGAATGATCAAGATTTGTTGTTAAAGAATCCACAAAAGGAACAGCCATGATAATTCCTAGAAATAATTCAGGAGATTGATTAACAACAGCTCCCATTAATAATCCTCCAGCAGATCCACCCATGCCAATAATTTTTCCTTTTGAGGTATAATTTTTTTCAATTAAATATTTTGCAGCATAAATATAATCTTCAAAGGTATTTTTTTTGTTTGTTAATTTTCCCTCTTTCCACCACTTCATACCTTTTTCCATACCACCTCTAATGTGAGCTGTGGCCCAAATTATATCTCTATTGATAAGACTTAATCTTGTGGAAGAAAAACTTGGGGACATAGAATTTCCATAAGACCCATATCCATACAATAAAACATTTGCAGACCCATCAATTTTTGTTTTTTTGTGTCTAGTAATTGTTAATGGAACCATTCTTCCGTCATGAGATTTAAACTCAACTCTCTCAACAATATAGTCATCTTTATTATGACCAGATGGGATCTCTTGTTCTTTAACAAGTTCTTTAGATTTTGTTGCTAAATTATATTTAAATACTCTAGAAGGAGTTTTAGGTGATGAGTATCCTAAATGAACTTCATCAGTATTTCTATCTTTTTGAGTTAAGCTTACTCCTGGAACATAAACAGTTTCATCAGAAAAAATTAATTCTTCTTCTATATTTGTAGAAATATTTTTGACAAATAATTTATCTAGTGCATCTGATGTCTCACCACGAATAATCCAATTTTTAAGAAATGTTAATCCACCAATTAAAACTTCATCTTTTGCTGGAATATATGTTTTCCAATTTTGATTTTCTAAATTGTCACAAATATCAATTTTAAAGTCTTCA
>Ga0255751_10002125_pt1 | contig 18707 bp, 8 predicted proteins | sample 071ome_20_FD_179951 | JGI IMG/M metagenome (GOLD analysis project Ga0255751, IMG submission 179951) | Coastal salt marsh microbial communities from the Groves Creek Marsh, Skidaway Island, Georgia - 071412BT metaG (version 2) | ecosystem: Environmental > Aquatic > Marine > Intertidal zone > Salt...
GAATGGAGGCGTCACCCAGGAGGATGTGGACGCTCGCTGAGGTGTCCACTCCCTGCCCACAAAGGACCCGCTGACCCCTTATACTGACTTCAGTTCAAACGAAACGACATGACCGCAACCACTTTCAACGGATGGGCAAACTGGGCAACCTGGAACGTCGCCCTGTGGATCAGCAATGATGAGACGACCTACAAGGTCGCCCAGCGTTACGACTCCTATGACCGCCTCATCCCCCGCCTGGAGATGATGTGGGGGCAGATGACCCCTGACGGTGCCCGCTGGATGGATGGCACCATCGACACCGCTGCCCTGGATGAGATGCTGGCGGACCTGTGACGGTCAGACTACTGGTCCGGGGGTCTTGACCTGACCCCCTCCGACCCTGTATCTTATAAGAGTCAAAGGAACACACCCAACCGACATGAACGCTTCCCTCTCCAACCTGACCGCTATCGCTGCCGACCTTAACGCTGCTGGTAAAGAGGTTTCCGTTAAGCGCCTTAAGACCCGTGGTCCCCGTAAGGGTGAGACCATGCAGCGCACCGACGGATACGGTCACCTGACTGGTGTTGGTTCCGTCCGTGACGGTGACGGTCAGACCGCTTCCCATGCCACTGGTTCTGGTAAGGGTGGCACCATCACCCGTGTCACTGGTTTGGGTCGCCAGTGGGTTGGTGATAAGTCCGCCAACGCTGCCCGTGCTGCCTCTCAGTACGCTGCCGACCGCCGTGCCGCTGCCCGTGACCGCCTTAAGGGTCTGTGACCCCCAGTCCTTATGGGTTCGTGGTTGGCAGTGCCCCCCGTTGTGGGGGCGTTGCGCCGTGGCGCGTGTGGCGTTATAATGCCCGCCCCCCGTATATAAAACCCATGGGTCCCTTTAAGCTATAAAGTCTTGCTTTCGCCAGCTATTTTTATAACTCTCAGTTTTTCTATATAAAACAAAAATGGAAACACAAATACCTCAGATGCAAAAAAATCCCGGAGAAAATTTTACGACCGTAGAGGTTGATCCAATTACTGGAGAGTATTATGTTGTCATACCTGAGTGGATACTGAGTGAGTTTAGGTGGTATGAGGGTACTGAAGTAAATATGGAGGTTGATGGAGACTGTATTGTAATCACTGAAGTTAATAAGGACTGAGTAAAGGAGTAGACAACCTCAGTGATTAGTAGTATAATTACTTCTGAATCGATTCACATTCAAACTTGACCAAATTATGGCAAATAAAGGATTTACAGTAAAAGCAAAAACGCCCGTTGCGTCTTCTACACCATCAGCAGTAGAATGGGATTATGCAAAGGCAAGAGAAATGATTAAAGGGAAGACAGTAGTATTCTGTCTACCTGGTAGAGGAGTATCATATACTTATTTGAAGAACTTTGTTCAACTTTGTTTTGACTTAGTACAGAACGGAGCAAGTATTCAGATTTCACAGGACTATAGTTCTATGGTGAATTTTGCCCGTTGTAAGTGTTTGGGTGCTAATGTACTTCGTGGACCTGACCAGAAACCATGGGATGGTAAGTTACAGTATGACTATCAGTTATGGATTGATAGTGACATTGTGTTTAATGCTGAGAAGTTCTATCAGTTAGTTCTGATGGATAAGGACATTGCTTCTGGTTGGTATTGTACTGAAGATGGTATGACCACTAGTGTTGCTCATTGGATGGAAGAGGATGACTTCCGTAACAATGGTGGTGTTATGAATCATGAAACTTTAGAAACCATTCAGAAGCGTAAGAAGCCTTTTACAGTTGATTATGCTGGTTTTGGTTGGTTATTGATTAAGTATGGTGTCTTTGAGCACGAAGAAATCAAGTATCCTTGGTTTGCTCCTAAGATGCAAGTCTTTGAATCTGGTGAAGTACAGGACATGTGTGGAGAGGATGTATCATTCTGTCTTGATGCTATCGCAGCAGGTTTTGAGATTTGGTGTGACCCACGTATTAGAGTTGGTCACGAAAAGACAAGGGTGATCTGATAATGACGCAGGAGTTTTATACAATTCTCCACAAAGGTCAAGTTCTTGCTGAAGGCTTGACCCAAGATGAATACTTTGATAAAATGACAGACCTAGCAGAGGACTTCTACTCTTCTGGGTCTCCGAACCCCTCGGAACTTGAAACACAAATTACACAAGGAGATTAATTATGGCAGTTAAGGCAAAGGTTGGTGTGAACAAGAGTGGTTTTACACCCGGAAAACCGAAGAAGACTCGTCAGGGCACAGGGACGAATACAAAGTATGCCGCGACTTCTCGCAATAAAGCACGTAAGATGTATCGCGGACAAGGTAAAGGTTGATAATAGTAAGGGGTCTTCGGACCCCTTTTTACTCGTCAATAAATACGTCATGAGGGATAAAAACCCTTCGGATTCATACCACCAAAAGTATCATGGGCAATTCACCTGTAGATAGAGATCAAGATTACATGTATCAAACATTTGGTACTAAAAGTTTAATCACTGATTATTGGTCAATGCCACATAAGACTAATGATAGTCCAGAAGAATTTGATAATGATGAGGTATCAGATCAAAAATCTGAGTGAGGGGTATAAATAAATTTAAGAAAATCACCCCTTATAAATGGCGCGACAGAGGGTATCAAGAGCATTTAAAGATATTAGTTTCTCCTTTGACCCACATCCTGTGACAAAGGATTTGCCTGTGCTCATTAATGAACGTGCAATCGTTAGATCTGTACGTAATTTAGTAGAAACCATCCCGACGGAACGCTTTTTTCAACCATTATTAGGTACTGATGTCCGCGATTCTCTTTTTGAGTTCGTGGACTTTGCTACTGCTAGAGTTATTGAAGACCAAATTGTCAATACTATCAAATTTTATGAGGATAGAGTTGATAATTTAAGAGTTCAAGTTGAACCAAGACCTGATAATAACTCTTTTAATGTCAGTGTTTACTTTGATATTGTAGGGCAAGATTTTCCACCACAAGCCTTCTCCTTCATATTGGAGGCAACGCGATAAAAAATGCCTTTTACACAGTTTACTAACCTAGATTTTGACCAGATTAAGGTTCAAATCAAAGATTATCTCCGTGCTAACTCCAATTTCACGGATTTTGACTTTGAAGGATCGAACTTTTCTGTCCTAATCGATACTCTTGCCTACAATACCTACATCAATGCGTTTAATGCGAACTTAGTTGTCAATGAATCCTTCCTGGACGGCGCTACAGTACGTGAAAACGTCGTTTCTTTGGCAAGAAACATTGGTTATATCCCAAGATCAAAGACTGCAGCAGTCGCAGATGTAACTTTTGCGGTTCCAACAAGTACTTCAGGCGCATTTATCTCCTTAGAAGCAGGTCTTGTGTGTATTGGCGCATCAGATAATACCACATATCGCTTCTCAGTACCTGAAAACATCAGCGCAACGGTTGAAAATGGTGTTGCTCAGTTTGGTACTGCTGATAATCCTATTAAATTGTATCAGGGTTCTTTCCTGACACGTCAGTTTTTAGTTAATACATCACAAGATCAGCGTTTTATCCTTGATAATCCTAATATTGATACGTCAACTGTTAGAGTTTATGTCAAAGGTATCAATGATTCTGGTCTTGGAAGAGAATATCACGTTGTAGATAATATTTTAAACATTGATAAGAACTCTGAAATATTCTTAATTCAAGAAGTTCAAGAAGAAAGGTATGAATTACTGTTTGGTGATGGATATTTTGGAAAAGAATTAGAAAATAACGCTGTCATTACTGTCAGGTATATTGTTACCGATGGTGAATCAGGAAATGGTCCTTCATTATTTGATTTCCAAGGTAGTTTTGTTGATGATGGTGGTGTAAGACTCATTCCTACTGCGTCAGTACCCGTCACAACCATCCAGAGAGCGATTAACGGCGGTGAAATAGAGAATGTATCGTCGATTAAGTACTTTGCTCCTAGACTTTACTCAGCGCAGTACAGAGCAGTTACAGCAAGGGACTATGAAGCGATTATTTCTTCCGTTTATCCCAATATGGAGTCGGTTGCTGTCGTTGGTGGCGAAGAATTAAGTCCTCCTAAGTTTGGTACAGTCCAAATTAGTATCAAACCTAAGAATGGAACATATGTTTCAGACTTTGATAAGCAAAATATTCTATCAAGACTGAAGCAATACTCAATCGCTGGTATCAATCAGAATATTATTGACCTTAAAGTTCTTTATATCGAACTTGATTCAACAATTTACTATAACAATAATCAAGTTTCTTCTCCAGATGATCTAAGAACTAGTATTACTGCTGGTTTGAACAGATATTCTAAAGATGTAGACATGAATCGTTTTGGTGGACGATTCAAATATAGTAAAGCACTACAACTTATTGATAGAGTTGACACTGCTATCACTTCTAATATCACTAAAGTCAAGATTAGAAGAGATATGAAGGTTCTGAAGAACCAATTTGCTCAGTATGAACTCTGCTTTGGTAACAGATTCCATGTCAATCCTAATGGTTTGAACATTAAGTCTACTGGATTTACACTAGCAGGTAGTTCTGATATTGTTTATTTTACCGATGCTCCAATTATTGGTACTGGTATTGATCAAATCACAAATGCTACTGAGGCATCACAAACATTCCTGAGAAGACCAGCATCTCTTAACATTGAAAAGGGTATTATTTCCATTGTAAAGATTGATAAAAATGGAAATAGATTAGTTGTTGCTAAGGATGCTGGAACAGTTGATTATAAGAAAGGTGAGATACTTCTCAACACAATTAACATCACTTCTACTGTTGCTGATAACTCAATTATTGAGGTTCAAGCATTCCCAGAATCCAATGATGTTGTTGGTCTAAAAGATCTCTATTTGACATTGGATGTTTCCAAGAGTCGAATAAATATGGTTAAAGATGTCATCGCATCTGGCGAAGATATTTCTGGCGTCTCATTCACTAGAGATTACTATACTTCAAGTTATTCAAACGGAGCATTAGAGAGGAAATAAAATATGTCTCATTTTGAGAAGAGAGTGCAACTTAATAAGATTATTGAGAGCCAACTTCCAGAATTCTTAGTTGCCGATTTTCCAAAAGCAGTAGAATTTTTTAAACAGTACTTTATTTCCCAGGAATTTCAGGGTGGTAATACTGACTTAATTGATAACCTCGATCGTTATATTAGAGTTGATAATCTAGTACCAGAAGTTGTTGTTGGCAAAACAACTCTTTCCTCTACTATCACTGCGTCCGATACTACAATCACTGTAGCATCAACAAAAGGTTTTCCTGATGATTATGGTCTGCTAAAGATTGGTGATGAGATCATTACCTACACTGGTAAGACTGAAACCACGTTTACTGGATGTATCCGTGGATTTAGTGGCATCACTGGATATGATGACTCTACAGAGGCGTATTTCTCTAACGTCAACCGTCAGAGCGTAATCTTCAAAGAAACCACCGCAGAGGCGCACACAGCGTCCTCTGAGGTCCAAAACCTCAGTGCTCTCTTCCTCCAGGAGTTCTATAAGAAACTCAAGAAGACTTTCACTCCAGGATTTGAAGAACTTAAGTTTGTTGATGGTCTTGATGTTGGTAACTTCATCAAAAATGCTAGAAGTTTTTACCAGTCCAAAGGTATTGAAGAGTCTATAGTTATTCTCTTCAAGGTTCTCTATGGCGTAGAGGCAAAGGTTATTGACCTTGAGACAAGACTTATCAAACCATCTTCTGCTGATTATATCAGAAGAGAACTGGTGGTCGCAGAAAGACTGTCTGGTGATCCACTAGCACTTGAAGGTCAGACAATCTTTAAGTCGAATGATTTGAATACCAGTGCTTCAGTATCTGAAGTAGAAATATTCACAAGAAATAATAAGACATTCTACAAACTAGGTTTGTTTATTGGATATAATGATAGAGATCTAATTGAAGGTGAGTTCACTGTACCAGGGTACTCTAAGGTTCTAGAACCAGTTGAGATTGGTGGTACTACTATCAGTGTTGATTCGACAATTGGTTTTCCTGCTGCTGGTACTCTTATCAGTGGTGAAAATACAATCACTTACACTTCTAAGAGTATTACCCAGTTCTTTGGTTGCTCTGGTGTAACAACCAAGATTGAAGTAACTGATCCTATCAGGGCAAATGAAACTGTCTTTGGATATGAGAATGGTGATACTGAGAAGAAAGTAGAACTTCGTATCACTGGAGTATTATCTAATTTTGAAGCACTAAGTGATATTCCTTTGATGGAAGCAGATGAAGTTATTTCCGTCAAGAATGTTGGTGAAGTAATCTATAATCCAACTGAAGATAAGACTTATAAGGAAGTATTTGCCAACTCTTGGATTTACAACACTAAGTCAAGAGTTAATGTACAGTCAATCAATGGTGCTAACTTTGCTGTCAAGTCTGATATTGATAAAGCACAGTTTAGAGTTGGTGATTCTGTAGACATTCTTGTTGGTAGTAGCAATACAAAGGCATCTGCTGACGCTATTATTACTGCGATTCCAACAAATAGAACTTTAACCCTCGGTAATATTTCATCATTTGTACCTGCTGCTGGTGTTTCTTACAGCATCAGAAGAAATTTGACCAAGAGCAGAAGTGCTGGTGTTGTAATTAAGTTGGGTCAAGGTGTATATATTGCTAACGTACTGAATGTATATACTGATGACTTAAGTAAATTTGGATATGTTGCTTCACACTCTTTACCTGGATATCAAATTCAGGATGAGATTGTTGAGTCTACTATCCCTGACGGAACAGAAGTTAACTTAGGTGGATATAGCAATTTCTTTAAAACATATTCTACAGTTAAGTTTGCCACACCTGTAAGATTTATTGATGGCGATCAAATTAGATACACCGCCACAAATCCTCTCGCCGGATTAAATTCTGGAGAAACTTACTATGTTAAGTTAGTCAATGGAAAAGAAATTTATCTTTATGCTTCCAAGTCACTTTTGACTGGTAATGAGTTCATTAGATTTGCTCCAGTTACAGGTACTGGAACTCATAACTTCACTCTTGTTCGTCACGAAGATAGAGAACTCTCCTCCAATAATATTTTAAGAAAGTTCCCACTGTCTTCTCCACTGGCAAGTATTAAAGAATCCAAGAGAAATCTTGGAAATATTGGTGTTTTGATTGATGGTGTTGAGATTAGCAGTCCTGATAGTGCTGATAAAATTTACTATGGTCCTATAGAAAAGTTTGAAGTTCTCAATGGTGGTAGAGATTATGATGTAATTAATCCACCAAATATTACTATCAGTGCTGGTGTTGGTGCTACAGCATATGTTGAACCAGTCATTACTGGTTCAGTCAAAAAAGTTTTTGTAGATCCACAAGAATTTGATATTGATAATGTAGAATCTGTAACACTGACTGGCGGTAATGGTCAAGGATGTGTCCTGGAACCCGTTGTTGGTGTAAGATTCCGTGAAATTGAATTCGATAGCAGACCACTAAGTCTTGGTGGTGGTGTTGATATCACTAATGAAACTATTACTTTTAGGACAGCACATGGTCTTGTAGATGGTCAACGCATCATTTACAACCAAAACGGCAATAATCCAATTGCTCTTGGTCAAGCATATGATATTAATAATACTGAAACTGGAAAACTTATTAGTGGCGATGAATATGTTGTAAAGGTTGTCAATACAACTACGGTCAAACTTCACATTAATGAAGGTGATGCTTTGAATGGTATCGCTGGTATTAATACTCTTGGATTGTCTGTACCATCAGATGCTACAGGTATTCATAAATTCAGAACTCTTTCTCAAGGAAATCTTAGAGAGATTAAAGTTCTTGATGGTGGTTCAGGATATACCCACAGAAAATTAAGAGCAAATCCAAGTCATGTCTCTGTAGAGTACAATACTATTGAGTACAAGGGACATGGATTTGAGACAGGTGAGACTGTAATCTATACAGCAACTGAAACTACTGTTGGTGGTCTTACTAACAATAACAGATATTATGTTGAGAAGATTGATGTTGATAGGTTCAAACTCATCAATCTTGGTTCTGACGGAACATTAACTACCGAACTTACCAGGAAGAAGTATGTAGACTTCACAAGCACTGGTAGTGGATATCATATATTCCAATATCCACCTATCACAATCAACGCCAATGTTTCATATGCTGGAACTACTGGTGGTTCGTTTACATTCACACCATTAGTTACTGGTATCATCGCTGACGCATACCTGTATGAGTCTGGAACGGGTTATGGATCTACTGTCCTTAATCTTCATAAGAAACCGCTTGTAACCATCTCTGAGGGCAATAACGCGCAGCTAGCGCCAATCATCGATAATGGTCAAATCGTTGCTATTCAAGTTCTTAATAAGGGTGATGGATATGTTTCATTCCCAGATCTTGTTGTAGAAGATAGATCTAAAACACCAGGAACTGGTGCTATTTTAAGACCAGTTATTGTTAATAATCGTATTGATGATGTTATAGTAATCAATGGTGGCATTGGCTACAGTAGTAATGCTACTTCAATATATGTAAGATCAAGAGGATTTGGTGCCAAGTTTGACACTAGAGTTAGAGGTCTCCACGTAAATGATGCTGAGAGATTTGCTGATCACTCTAGAAGTAAGAGCACCAAAATCTTCTCCAATCTGTATAAGAATGATAAAGAAGATTCTTTGGTCCACGCAATCTTTGGATACTCCACAGACCTTGGTCAAAACTTTGAATCATTTGATGGAAATCACTCACCAATCGTTGGTTGGGCATATGATGGAAATCCAATCTATGGTCCATTTGGTTATAGTGAAGTAGATAACGTTCAGTCTGGCGTAAGACTTGTTAGACCTGGATATGAGATCAAAACCTCATTGGTTGCGGATAGACCCGGTTTCACAGCAGGATTCTTTACTGATGATTATCAGTACACTGGAGTTGGCGATCTTGACCGCCACAATGGTCGTTTCTGTAAGACACCAGAATTTCCCAATGGTGTTTATGCTTACTTTGTAGGTGTTACCACAAGTGCCACTTCAAGTGATTTGGAACCACTTTATCCATATTTTATTGGTGAGTCATATAAATCTGAGGCTATCAAAGAAAACTTCACTTTAGATCATTCATTTGACTTCAATAATTCTAATCTTGTCAGAAATACCTTCCCATACAATGTTGCCAAAAAAGAAGCAGATTATGACTTCTTTAATGAGGGATATGAATCATTTGACCAGACTAGTGTTGTCGAGTCTGTCACCCAGGGTGTAGTAGATGAAATCAAAGTTATTGATGGTGGAATTGGATATAGAATCGGTGATAGAGTTGATTTTAATATTGAAGGTACTGGTGGAGTTGGTATTAGAGGTGAAGTTTCAGAACTCGTTGGTGTAGCAGTAACTGCTATTGATACTTCACTTGACACTTATGAAAACGCTACTTTAATTTGGGACAATGATAGGCAGATTTCTGCTTACACTGTTGGTGGATGGAATGTCGAAAATAATGATACTGTTTTGGTAACAGGTCTTTCAACATCAGTTGTTGGTCTGAACGGTTCACATAAAATTGGTTTTAGTACTGAGACAGTATCTCTCGCAGGAACCATGACTGCGTATAGTTCTCAACCCCATGGTGTATTTGAAGATATTTTTGTTTCAAGTCCTTTACAGACAGTATCTGTAGGAAGCACAATTACTGTCAAGTCTTCTGATGGTGTAGAACTTCTTACTGTATTGAATAATTACAATAATGGCGTTCTTCGTGTTAAGAGATATGGAACTGCTGGAGTTGCTCATAGCTTTAGTAGTGAACTGAGACTTAATGGTGATAGAATTACTCTACCAATTAAGACAAGCAAATTTAAATCTACTCTTGATAGTGTTGCTTTCTTTAATGCCCAGGACTCTGTTGGTGTAGGAACTACCTCCACACTTAAAACATTTACTATTGGAAATGTACAGGAAACTATTTCTGTACCAAACCGCTCCATTTATATTCCAAATCACCCATTCAATACTGGTGAGGAAGTAATCTTCACTAAGTCCAATAAACCAGGTACTGCTTCCATTACTGCTGCCAATAATGCGGCACAAGCAAATTCTTTCTCTATTCCAGACAATACATCTCTGACATCAACATTATACATTATCAATAAAGGTGCTGATTATATTGGTCTGGCAACTCAAGTTGGATTAACTACTGCTGGAAACGGTCTATACTTCTTTAGTACTGGTTCTGATAACTCCGAGTATAGACTCACTACCAACAGGTCCAAAATTACTGCCGATGTAAGTAAGATTAAGACTGTTGTTTCCTGTGGAGCAACTCATGGTCTTGAGTATGGTGACACTATCAAGTTTAATGTTGTTCCAAACTCCACCGTTGGTACTGGAACTTCTACTGCTGTTAGAGTTAAGTTTAACGAAGATGAGAAAAAGATTCTCATCAATCCAACTGGAATTACTTCATCCGCTATCGATACGGCAACTAATCAGATTACAATCAATAATCATGGTTATAAGACTGGAGATAAGGTTTATTATGAGAGTGTTGAGGTTGCCTCAGGTCTTCATACAGGATCTTACTTTGTAATCGAAGATACTAGCGATAAGTTCCGTCTTGCTGAGACTCGTTATGAGAGTAATCCTCTCACAGAACAAGAGGTCAATATTGTTGGAACTGGTGATACGAATCATACATTCTCACTTATTAATCCACCAATCAATATTGTCAAGAACAACAATCTTAAATTCGATTTATCAGATACATCGCTGAGAGGATATCAGTTAAAAATTTATACTGATAGTCAATTTAGCAATGAGTATGTCTCTTCTTACGATAGTAGAAACTTTAATGTAGTTGGAGTAGGAACTGTTGGTGTTGCTGCAACAGCATCTTTGACTCTCAATTATTCTACAAATACCCCAACTAAACTATTCTATGGAATAGAGAAGGGTGGATATATTAGCACTGCGGATAAGGAAGTTGTTGGATTCTCTGAACTGAACTACGTCGATAGTCCATATAATGGAACATACAATGTTTTTGGTGTAGGATCTACATCTTTTGCTTTCTCACCATCTAAACTTCCAGAGATTTTAAATTATACTCAAGATACTGCTACTTTATCATATACAACCAAGTCTGCTAATGCTATTAATGGTAGTATTGGAAAGATTAAGACTTTATCTAAAGGATTTAACTTCAGTAAACTTCCGAAGTTCAAAGAAGTTGTTTCTACTAATGGATATAATGCTAATGTTTCGGCAGCATCTACATCCATTGGAAGAATTAAGAAAGTTAGATTTAAGGATATCGGATATGATTATCACTCCGATAAGACTTTAAGACCAGAAGCAGATGTTCCCCCAATTATAGAGATTGATAACTTAGATACTATTAGTAGTATTAATATTGAATCTGGTGGTTCACGATATCTTAGTGATCCTGGTCTTATTCTCTTCAATGATACAACCAAGGAAGTCATTGACACTACAACATTCGTAGCTAAGGCACCAAACGGTGCTATTTCGGAAGTTGAGCAACTTGGACCAATCTTTGGTCTTCAATCCGAACCACACAGACTTATAGCAATTAATAACTCTAATGGAGTTGGAATTAGTTCGATGCAGACTGGAAGTCAAGGCATCGCAACCTGTACATTGACAACTCCAATCCTCGGATTTACTACTGCTCTGTTTGCTCCAGGAGATGAAGTCTTTGTTGAGGGTGTTTCCCTTGCTTCAACTGGAACTGGATATAACTCAGAAGATTATGATTATAAGTTCTTCGAGGTAGTTGACTACAACAATGCAAGTCCAGCAACACTTACCTTCCAACTTGTATCGGGAGGAGTTGGTCTTTCAACAAATCCTGGAATTGCTAAAATCAATCAGTCTGGATTTGCTCAGATTATTAATAAGAAAAATTACCCAGTTATTAATATTATCCAGAACAGATCGCCATTTGAAATCAATGAGCAACTTTATGTTGATAATGGAACTGGATTTGTACAGACGGATCTAAAGGTCTCTCTAGTTAGGGAAGACTATATTAAGATTCGCGGCACCTACAACCTTCAAAAAGGAGCAAAGATTAGAGGTGTTGTTAGTGGCACAGTCGCAGATGTAACTGGTATTGATAGAAAGAGAGCGAAGTTTAATATAAACTACTCATCCAAAAATGACATTGGATGGAGAAATGATATTGGTAAGATTAGTGAAGACTACCAGGTCACACCAAATAATGATTATTACCAAAATCTCTCATACTCTGTCAAGAGTCCAATAACTTGGGAAGAGTTCTCTTCACCGCTCAATAGTATTGTTCACCCAGCAGGTCTTAAGAACTTTGCTGATGTTGGTGTAACCTCTACTGGTTCCGCTAGAGCAGGTTTGGGTGGAAGCACAACTTCTATTGTTGTTCTTGATGTTATTAATGAGAGAAGAGTTGATACTATCAATAACTTTGACAATACTGTAGACGTTGATGTTGAGCAAAGCAGTGTTGGGAATTTCCTGAAATCAAACAAATTACAGATTCAGAACAGAAAACTTACAAGTTATACTGAGTGTAGAACTAATAGAGTTCTTATTCATGATGATATCAGCGACAAATTCTCTTCCAGAGGATTCCAAGATACATTCTCAGAACTTGAAGAAGTAGATGCACAGGATAATCTTGTAAGATATACAATTCAAATTGTCGATCCTGATAATGGTCACGTTCAACTTTCCGAACTTGTTCTTCAAACCACCAATACTGACACTTTCCTCTTTGAGAAGTACTCAGCACACTCTAACCACAAACTTGGAGACTTTAGTGCTGATGTGGATGATATTGGAACAAGAAGTCTATTCTTCACTCCAACCGATCCATATGAAACTGACCACGATATTAAGATTCTAAGAAAATCATATCTTTATCAACAGTTACCTTCTGGTGATGTTGGTATTGGAACTTCAGCATTTGGTTCTGTAACTCTAAGTGGTTCTTTTGTTGCTGGTATTACTAGTATTGGTTCTATTAATGATCCATGGCGTTCTGTTTCTGGTATTAGTAGCGTTAAGACACTTGTTTCTTATGCTGCAACTAACTTCAATGGAGCATTTGCTAGTGTTGAAATTGGCGATAGATTTACTAATGAAACAAACTACATCGAAGCATTTATAGACTTTGACGGCACCAATACTTATTTGAGTGAGTATTATTTTGATGCTACAACTCAATCTTATAGTGCGACTCAAACTGGAGTTCTAGAAACAGAGTATGACTCTTCCGAAAATATTGTCAGATTAAAGGCAAGAAATGTTGGGGTGTCTTCTCTAGTATCTTATGATGTAAGATCTACTGTTGTCGGTTTTGCTGCTTCAACTGCTGGAATTGGGACATACAGATATCTTCTCAATAATCAACCACAAGGTAGTGAAAAGAGCGCAAGATACGAATCTACAGTCAATAGTGGAATTTCAACTATTCGTGTCGGTACATTTGATCTTAGTAGAGTTTCTTCTTCTAACTCTATTGTTCGCGTTTCTGCTGGTTCTTCCTCTGCGATCCACCAAGTTGTCATCATGGCAAACAATGAAGAAAATGACATCACGGTTGTTCCTGGACCATTTGCCCCAGTCAATAATGTAACTGGTCTTGGTACTTTTAGTGGAGAGATTGATGGTGGTAATTTCTATCTCAATTTCCACCCAGATGCTGGTTATGAAGTAGTTACTCAAGGATATAATGAGGTCTTTTACAGAGAAATGGACTTCGATAATCAGTCTCAACCACTGAAGTTTGGTCCAACTACTCAGAATATTTTCTTGACTGCGTTTGATGGTCTTAATGGTCTGAGAGCAAATAGAACTAACTTTAAGTTGACATATGATGGTTATCCAATCTATATGAAGACCTTCGATCCTGCTGACACAACTAAGTTAGATTATGCTACAGGATTGTTCACTTATCGTAACCACTTCTTCAACACTGGAGAAGAGCTCATTTACACACCAGAGTCAACTTTTGTTGGTGTTGGTAAGTCTGCCGTTGGTATTGGTCAGACTGCGGATTATCTTGGTGTTGTTACCGATAGACTTCCAAGTAGAGTCTATCCAATTGCGATTACTCCAGATACTTTCAAACTTGCTACTAGAAAAGAATACGCAAAAGCAGGAATTTTTGTAACCTTTACTGATGCTGGTGTTGGTAATGCTCACGAACTTGAGTTTACGAAAAAACTTTCTAAGACTGTTGTTGGTCTTGATGGCATTGTTCAACAACCAATTACATTCACTCCAATCAACCACATTTTAAGATTCAACAATGGAGGAATCAGTGCTGGGATTTCCACCTTCAATATCAGTGGAATTGGTTCAGTTCAACCAAGAGATATTCTTAGAATTGATGATGAATACATGAAGGTTGTTGAGGTTGGTTTAAGTACAAACACCAATGGTCAACTTCTTGGTCCAATTAATGGTATTATTGCGGCTGGTACTGCTGCTACACATCCTACAGTTTCTGTTGAGAGAGCAGTTGTTGGAAGTTCTGCCACAACCCACACAGATGGTGCTACCGTAAGAGTTTATAGAGGTTCCTTTAATATTGTTAAGAATGAGATTCACTTCATTGACCCACCAAAAGGTAACAATAGAGCAAGAAGAAATGAATCGAATCTTCCATATGTCAAGGCAGAGTTCTCTGGAAGAACATTCCTAAGATCTGATTATGATACCAATATGTTGTTTGACGATATTTCAGACCAGTTTACTGGTATTGGAAAAACTTATACAGCAACTATCGAAGGTATTAACACCAGTGGTGTTCAACCCGGAAATGGAATTCTGTTTATCAATGGAGTATTCCAAACACCAACAACCCAAAATAACACTGGTCAGAACTATATTATTGAACGTGACACCAACGTTGGCATCTCCAGTTTTGTATTCACTGGCATTGAATCCATTGATGGTGTTCCAATCTCTTCCGATACTGATATCAATCAAAACCAGATTCCAAGAGGTGGTCTGATTGTATCTCTGGGTTCAACTCCTGGTCTGGGTTATGCTCCTCTTGTTGGTGCTAAGACTCTGGTAAAGAAAGATAGTAATGGTGGATTGACTGAGATTGTTGGTATCAATACCTGGATTGGTGCTAAGTCTATCAGCACCGCAAGTTATAACAAATTCTCTGGAATCCTTGAGATTGAAACGACTGAACCACATTATCTTGGTGGTGGAGACAGTGTAAAATTGGTTGGATTACACTTTACTTGTACTCCCGCTTATAGTGGAATCACGACTACAGTGTTCCCAGATCACGAGCGTTCACTTGATGTCTACAATGTTATTGATGCCAATAGACTGAATGTTTTGGTTGGACCAAGTTCAATCACTCATCACTACAACCATAGTGGTCAAATCTATAAGCACTTCTCACTTAATCATGGTTCTGGTTACAGAGGTCCTGTTTCTATTGGAGTTACTGACCTCGAATTTGAACATAGATTCTCAAGGTCTAATACCGATAGCATTACCGCAAGCACCAGTGATACATTTACTCCAACAGCAGCACAATACACTCCTCATAGTGGAGTAATGGTTCTGACGATTGGTTCCCACACCTTGACCACATCTGACACCATTCAGATTGCTAATAACAGTTTGTTCTTCAGATGTTCTGATGACCAATTCTTCACGGAACAATCTTATCCACGTAGCACTGATCCTATTTCAGGTATCAGTACAGCAATTACGGCAGTTACTTCAAATACAATTACCGTTAATGTTGGTAAAGGTGGCGGTGGTGGATATGGTGCCCAAGTATCAGCACAAGTTGGTGTTGGTGGTAGTCTGTCGTTCAGCATCGACGCTGCTGGACAAGATTATGTCAATCCAAGACTGGTTATTCCAGAACCAAATTATGAAAATATGGAGGTCACTGGTGTTTCAAGACTTGGTATTGGAACCACCACAGTAACTGGAGAAAATCTCTTATTAAATCTGACTGTTGGTGCTGCTGGTACCGAACACATTGTCGGAACTGGTGCAACACTGTTTAATATTGACACATTTAAGGTTGTTAGAAATGGATATTCTTTCCAAATTGGTGATGTCCTGACAGTATCTGGTCTTGTTACTGCTGCTCATCTCACTGAACCTCTTGCTCCTTTCCAACTTGAAGTTACTGAAGTATTCAATGACTTCTTCTCTGCTTGGTCGTTCGGTGAAATGGACTACATTGATAGCATTGCTGGATATCAAGATGGAATTAGAACCAGATTCCCACTATATTACGAAAATGACTTGTTAAGTTTTGAACTTGATCCAGCAAGTGATCTTTCTAGCGCAATTGACCTCGATGCTGTTCTGGTTATCTTTATCAACGGAGTTCTCCAGAGACCTGGATATTCTTATAACTTTACTGGCGGTACTTCATTCACATTTACTACTGCTCCTAAAACTAATGATAAAGTTGATATCTTCTTCTATCTTGGTCAAGATGGAGTTGATGTTGGTATTACAACTGTTACAGAAACTTTAAAGGTTGGTGATGATGTATTCATTAAAAAGCATCCACTCTTCCAGAGCACTGTAGATCAATTAACTAATAGAACTCTGACTGAACTTCTTGGTTCAGATACACTGGAAACTCCAACGTATACTGGTCCAGGTATCAACTCTTCTACCTTCAAACCATTTGATTGGATTAAGCAGAAGAAAGATAAGTTCATTAATGGTGATGTTGTTTACAAAACCAGAAACAACATTGAACCTCTTATCTTCCCAACAGCAAAGATTATTGGGGATATCAACACAGATTCTACAGAAATCTTTGTCGATAACGCACAATTCTTTGATTATGATGAAATTCAATATGATTATAAGCAGAGCACATTTAGATGTGATGCGTTTATTGTAACTGGTGATGAACCAGTCTCCGCAGCATTCACTGCGACAGTTAACGGATTGGGAATAGTTGATTCTCTCACAATTACTAATCCAGGTGCTGGATATACTGGTTCTACACTTTCAATCGCATTTGCTGCTCCCAAGTCAGTTGGTGTTGGTGTTGGAACTACTGCTACAGCAACAGCAACCGTTTCTGCTGGAGGAACAATTTCTTCCGTCACCTTAACAAACGCGGGATTTGGTTACACCTCAACTAATCCACCAAATACAATTATTGAGGTTCCTTCTGCTACTACACAATCAATATTCAATATTGCCAACGTTCAGGGATTCACTGGAATCATTACTGGAATTGCTACAGCAACTGGTTCTAACGGTGAGACAGCAATTAAATTCATGTACAATTCTCTGAAGGATTACACCACTCTCGGTAAACTCCAAAATGGTAATGCTACAGGAACTTTGGTTGCTGGATACCCAATCGTTATCTCAGACACTAAGGTTGGCAGTGGAGTAACTTCTATCTATAGTTCTGACAATGATGTTGTTTCAATTGGAACATCATTCCTTGATAATATCTACATTGTTGATAGTGTTAGTAGTCTTGCTGCTAACGGTGAAGTAATTTGTAATGTACACAGTGGTAGTACTCTTACAGGAATCGCACAAACTGGCAACTTTGATCAGACACAAGCAGGACTCACAACATCTCTGGGAAGACTCTCCTGGGGTAGAATTTATAACTTCAGTGATAGAGTCAATCCAATCGCAATCGGCGTTACTGGATTTACATACAACTCTGGATTAAGCACTCACCCAACTATCCAGAGAAGAGGTGACTTTGGTGAAATTAATACAGGTGCGGTTCTCTCTAGAAAACCAAGATCTTCCAGCGATCTTTACGTAGATAATATTTTACCATTCTATGGTGGGTGATCCCCTATAAATACATAAAAAAAGATAACAATGTCCGCACTTGTTACTGATCAATTTAGAATTCTGAATGCCAGTAATTTTGTTGAGTCAGTAGAAAATTCTTCTAACTCATATTATATTACGGTAGGTCTTCCTAACCCAATCATTACTGGATTTGGAAGGAATGTGACTTGGAACACCAATCCTCCTGCTCCCATTGATAATCTTACTTACCATAAACACTATGGTGATACGGTTCTTTATGGCAAAAAAATCACTTCTTCAAATGTCAGAAGACTTGTAAGAAGGATTGATTGGGTTGCTGGTTCTAGGTATGAGATGTATCGTGATGATTACAGTATATTGAATCCTTCACCGATTACAAATGCTTCTAGATTATATGATGCGAATTACTATGTAATGAACTCTGATTACAGGGTTTATATTTGTATTGAAAATGGTTCTAGTGGTACAAACGTAAAAGGTAATGTATCTCAAGACCAACCAACATTCACTGACTTAGAACCTTCTAGGGCAGGTGATAGTGGTGATGGATATATTTGGAAGTATCTCTTCACGATTAGTCCAAGTGATATTATCAAATTCGATTCAACAGAATATATAACCGTTCCCAACCAATGGGAAACAACCACTGATGCTCAAATTAGAGCAGTTAGAGAAGCAGCGGACTCTTCTATTAACGAAAATCAAATCAAGACGGTATATATTCAAGAATCTGGTGCTAACTATGCCAACGGACTCAATCAGGAAGTAAATCTGATTGGTGATGGTACTGGCGGTAAAGTCAGAATTGACGTTGAAGGTGGCAAGATTACGAATACTGTTGTCACCTCAGGCGGCAAGGATTACAGTTATGCCCTAGTAGATTTGGGTTCAATTAACTCAAGTACCACTGGAACTTCAG
>Ga0255751_10002126_pt1 | contig 18703 bp, 26 predicted proteins | sample 071ome_20_FD_179951 | JGI IMG/M metagenome (GOLD analysis project Ga0255751, IMG submission 179951) | Coastal salt marsh microbial communities from the Groves Creek Marsh, Skidaway Island, Georgia - 071412BT metaG (version 2) | ecosystem: Environmental > Aquatic > Marine > Intertidal zone >...
TAACGCTCAATACCCTCCATAGGTGTCAGGAGACCCTTGCTGTGGTAGTCCTCAATCACCATTTGAGGTTCTTTGGCAAACATATTCTGTTGCCCGTACTCATTAGTTGTTACAGTCATTGTAGTTTTGTGAAGAACTGTTACAATATTATATAGCAAAAATAAAGAGGGGTCAAGCCCCTCTTGTACGGATATCCTAACCTACTTACCCTCTAAACCTGGCGGTAAAGTACCAAAATACGGGTCATAGTCAAAAACAGCATTCCAATCAGCAACATCAGACGACTGATTTTTCCAGAACTGCCATAGACCATCATGACTACTGCGATGGAATACATCAACATGAATGTCATGAATATCAGACCCAAGATCTATTTTGTATAAGAAGAGTGGGATAGAGAAAGTATTACCTGAGTTGTAGATAAGGTCATCTGCAACAGCACGAGGTTTTACTCCCTGGTCCAACTTATACTTATTATCACGGCAATGCAAACCAATAAGTTTTTGAGCATGATGCCTGGTGATCATATAGCACGCGGTTGAGAAATCATTCACAAACCTCTTGTGCATTCTGAGGTGAACTTGTGCTGGGTTAATGATAGCAAGTTGAATTACATCATAGTCATAGGGGACCTTTGCATAGAAGTCCTTCCAAGAAAACCCCCAGTGAGCAGCCGTACTAATATCACAATCATCTTCCATCATCAAAGCACATGGAGAGTCGGAAGTCTCCAACCAGTGCTTCATTGCTTTTAGGTGTGAGGTTACGCATCCAACCTCACCAGAAGTCATTTGGTCTGGATAACGTCCTTTAAGAATTTCTCCCAAGTCTCTATCACCTCTACCATCATAGGCAGAGATACGCTCATAGTTTTCTACTTCCCAGTATTTGAACTGGTCTTCCATGAACTGCGCTCTTTCTGGTTTATCATCCAGATTGATGTAGTAAATGGGTGGAAGATTTTTTAGTTTGTACGCTGCTTTGTTTTTGTCCATTACTCAGAAAGAACGCTCTCGATAATCTTATTAAACATCTCAGTCTTCTTGGAAAGAGGATCCTGAGAACCTTTCCAGTTAGAGTGCCAGTTAGTTGCTGCGCGATAATGCAAGAACTTACAGTCCAGATGCAATTCTACATTATAACCCCTAGTAACTTCCTCATTCTGTAACTCAATGTCATTATAGTGAGTTGGATACACAGGGCATTCTTCATCAGTCTTTTTCATATCAATACCTGTACGAAGGAAATACCAATAAGTATGTCCACCGACATCAGTCATCTCACCTTCAACAACTCCATCACCAAAGTCGATATCTTTATCTTCAATCTTTGGCATATTGAAGAACATGATACCATTCCACATATAGGTTACATGACCACGAACCTGTGGAAGACCTGCGATGATAGCATCTTCCATATATTCTTCAATGTCAAACTCATCGATGAGGAACATATCAGAGTCAAGGAAGAAGACAATATCATCTGCATGGTTTTTGCGAATGATATTATCATAAGTCCATTGAACAGTATCAGCACATGCCTGTGCTGGGTTCATTGGTTTGTTTGCAGTTGGTTTGCGATAGTATTGAAGTTGGTTTGACTTACAAATACTTTCAAACTCACTAGTAACTTGTGGTTCTACTGAGTCATCTACAATATGAAAAGTATAGTCATTCTTCAAGAACTTCTTAAACAAAGTATCTTGAAGAGTAACAAAGTCTGGGCGGTTTACAACAGAAGTAAAAATATGAATCATAGTTGATCAGCGATCCAATCTTCAAGTTTCATGTGTGGTTTCCACCCAAAAGTCTCATAGAGTTTCTTGTTGTTAGCGAGACTCAAACGTGCCTCTGCTGGACGTGGAGGAATGTTGACAGTGTTATCAGAAATCATTGCGGCAAGTTCATTCACAGAATAGTTCTTACCACAACCAACATTGTACACTTGACCAAATGCTTCTTCCTCTGGGTTAGAAACTGCTGCCATAAAGTTAGCATTCACAACATCACCAACGTAAGTGAAGTCACGACGCTGTTCACCATCACCAACAATAGTCAGAGGTTCGCCAGCAGCACGTTGACGAAGAAAAATGCCAACGACAGGAGCATACTGACCTCTCAGTGGTTGACGCTCTCCATAAACATTGAAGTAACGGAAGATAACCGTAGGAAGACCATAGAGGTCAGTATACATCGAACAAAGTTTTTCTCCATTGGTTTTTGAAATGGAATATGGGTTCAAGCAGTCGTCAGGTTGAGTCTCCACATTGGGGAGTTCATTCTTCAAACCATAAGCAGAAGATGTAGAAGAATACATCACACGCTTCACACCTGCTTCACGGGCACATTGCAGAACCGTACAGGTGCCAACAGAGTTGATGGTCACTGCTTGAATAGGGTTTTCAATGGCAGGTTGAATACGTGCTTCTGCTGCAATATGAAACACATAGTCTACCCCATCATAGAGAGGACGTGTGTTCTCATAGTCACAGATGTCATACTTATAGTTCTCTGCTTTATCATTCCAGTAGAACTGATCATGTGCATCAGAGTATTCATTGTCAATGACTACAACTTCATGACCAACAGCAAGAAGTTTATCTACAAGATTGGAACCAATGAATCCTGCTCCGCCTGTTACTAGTGATTTCATACTACTCTTTCTGGTAAAAAATATTGTTTGTTATAGTTAAAACACTCTTCAGTGGGATAACTTGTGAGTGGGTTCACTGTTCCATGATAACCACTCGTTTGGAAAAAGAATGGGTCATCAAAAGCGTAAACATTAAACCAACGCTGAACTTCTGCAAACCCAATGTCTTGATAGTCTTCGATTACGTATCCAGCATGGTATGTGATTCTCTGACACATCCTAACATAATCATCAGTCAAATACAAGACTGCATGACCACCAAGCATATTATGAACACGATACAAATCATCTTTGATATGCTCATATTGGACATAAGGACCTGAGTGTCCATTCATTCTTCCCCAGGACGAAATGCCAAGATAAACAGCATCTGCATCATCAGGAACTTCAATCTCTGGACGGAAGTTCTTGATCATACAGTCATCCTCAAAGAGAACAAATGGAGGATCAATCTCTAACAGTCCTTTGTGATGAGCAGCAGAGCAACCAGCAACAGGACGGTCTGGGCGAGGAACACCTTCAACACGAATGATAGTCTTGAACCCACACTCTTTAAGAATGCTTTGCATATTCTCATTCTTTTCAGTGTGCTGTTCAAGGTTCATGTAAACAGCAGGGATTTCTCTAAGATCTAAGTTCATTGTGATTTTTCTTCAATGCAATAATTTTAGGTTCATATGGATACTGAGGGTTGTTCATTTGTTCCTCAGCAAAACAATATGAAGGTGTCAAACTAAGAGATGGAGGGTTGTCAATCAGATATCGATTCATCTGTGACTCATCATGCCATAGTGCAATGACATCATTTTCAAGATCTTTAGTTACCCGATCTGCAAGAACTTCCGCCATTTCAAGGAACCTCTTAGTAGAACCACCATTGAAACCACCAGCATAATAATACTCACCTTCTTCACCAGGAGGAACGTAAGCAAGACTTTCAGGGTTCCTATCATATGAACGTTGTTCTTTTGGATAGAAAGACTGATATGGGTGCATGGTTGCTACAAGGTCACCAAAGACTTCTTCACCAACTTTATCGACTACACCCATGTCTACATCAAAGTAGTAACAATAGTCAAACTGAGAGATAAACTCTTTTTCCTTCACGAAGTAGTTATAACGTTTTAGAGTAGGCATTGGCCAAGGTTCATGGTCAATCTGACTAATCTTTACATTATCAGAAGACTCTTCAATCTCATGGTCTGTGAACAAAAGACATTGAATCTCATGTCCATTCAAAAAATTCTCTTCAATATTATTAAGAAGTCGCTCAACAAACTGAATGTATTTGTTTGTGGCGATAGTCAAAATGCAAATCTTCATACCTGAACATACCAAACGTGAACTGGACCAGGAATACCTTGGACAGCATCACCATAATGCTCAACAACTGCCTGCTGCACACCAGGGAAAGATGGATGCTCCCAGTCATGACCCATCACATAACCACCCTTACGAACGCGGTTGTGCCAGTAGTTAATATCGTTATAGCAGTTTTCATAGTCATGAATAGCATCGATGAAAACAAAGTCCAGAGAACCATCCTCAAAGTCTGGTGCTGCTTCGGTTGACTTCTTGCGAACCAGTTCAACACGGTCACCAAACTGACTCAGAAGTTCTTTGACTTCACCATAAAGTCCGTCGAAACTACCATACTCATCATCAACACTGAAAAACCCATGCATGTCCCAACTATCAGTAATGTAAGGATCAACACCATAGATCTTTTCAATCTTAGTATTCTCCATCAGTGCTTTGATGTGCTGTCCACCAGCAACACCAACTTCTGCACCAACTTTGAGTTCAGGATGCTCGTTGAAAAAGTTAGATGTCCAGTCATAAGTTCCTTCCCAAATAAGACGAGTCTTTCCTCTGGTAGGATCTGGAACAGATTTAGTTTTAGCCATTAGTTTGCTCCTTTTTTGATATAGAGTGCATCACCCCATGTGTAGTACGTTTCTGGCCAATGAGTTTCTACTCGAACAAAACCATATGTACCAAGGAACTCGTCAAGTTCTTCAACCATAGGAGCACCTTCATAAACCTCATCACGATTTACTTCACAGTAAATGTAGTCAATATTTTCAAGAGTTTTTTTACCACCCTTAAAGACTTCCAACTCATAACCTTGAACATCAATGTTGATGAAGTTGGCATCACCGATGTCATAATCATCTAGAAGCGACACCTCAACTTCTTCCATCCCAATAAATGAAACATCAGGATGAAGTTCAAGATGCTGCTTTGGTTTCAGGATAGAACTACTCTGTGCTTCATTGCTGCTCAGATACATGGTAGCAGTTCCTTTTTTACTACCAAGAGCAACCTGATATCCTTCAATGTCAGCGTTTACATTTTGAAGACGCTGGGAAAGAACCTCAAAGTTTTTGGAGAGTGGTTCGAAGACAGTAATCTTCTGAATACCATTATCAACATATTCTTGAATCTCTTCACCATAGTGAGCACCAATATGGACAATGCCTCTGATGTTCAACTTATATTTGTTGTGGAGATTTGTGAAACTTATAAGCATTTTATTTTGAAATAATTTTAGCGATTTGGTTCAGAGTACCGTCCCAAGTCAAATACTTGTCGTATACCATTCTACCATATTCAAGGTATTTTTCATATTCACCAGACTCTAAAAGTTCATCAACAATACCTGGAATCTTATCTATATTACTTTCATCAATGAGAATTACTGCTTTCTCCCAGTCAATAACATCAACAAATGGTAACCAGAACTGATTGCTTACATAGATGGGAATAGCATCCATTTGCATGGTCTCATACATTCTGAATGAAGTGGGACCATAACCTCTTGGTGCGAGACCAAATACACAGTCATATATCACATCCCTAAACAACTGAGAGATATGACCACCAGACTGATTAACTTCAAACCGATACCCTGGCGTTCCCATCAACTTATCACACATGACTTTGCGAATGGGGTGAGTATCATTCCTTCCGACAAATCCAACCTTATTCATTCTCTCCACCTTTGGAGAACCTGGATGTGGGTCTGAAAGAAGCGGAATGGGAATATACTCTTGCGTTTCCGCCTTTGGAGACTTGGGAGAGTTCGAAGAAGCAAAGACTTTACAGTTATCAATAGAAACTAATGTTCCATCATCATACTGAACGACAGTGAAGAACTTTTCACCAGGATACTTATTGGGAAGTTCGTTTGCCCAGTTTTGCATCTCAGCAATCTTTGCAGTATCATTGCCCCAGTTATTTGAACAATGGTATTGTGTCCACTGAATGGGAATGTACAAATAGTCACTATCAATATCCATTGTAGTGAAGTATGAGAATGCTCTCTCTTCAATAAGGGGGTTTAGTCCTTGGTGTGGAGGATAACTGAATGTATTTTTTGGAAGCCACTCTTGTGGTGTATCAACTACTCTAATCATAGATTTACCATTTTATCTTTATAATAATTCACGGACTGCATTGAGTTTGACCCACATGCATTCCAATAACTTTCAGAACGAAGACGATGGTTGTGTCTCAGTTCATCTACAACATAAAACTCACCATTGTTCTTCAACCAGAAGTAGTAAACAGCAGCGGTATCAGCATGGAGTAGAGGTGTACTTTCATCTTCAAATGGTTGCTTCAAAGAGTCGAGATACATCTCTCTATTGATGACGTAATTTCCACTGTTGATAAACCAGTCAAACCACTTAGTCTGCTTGAAGATAGCGTCTTTGGTTTCTTCAATACCAATTACATCATACTTGAATGTATAGTCTGAGATGTTCTCATAGTCTGCACTACTATCGTTTTTGCAGAAGAGTTGTCGGGGAGAGAAACAAATATCTGGTCTGTCGTCAGGAATCGTTCTGATGACTTCATATGTTTCCTCAAATGGGTGGTTATCACTGTCCAACAAATACACCCATTCATTGGTACAGTTTTTTACCGTAATGTATTTGTTTCTGAAAGCACCCAAGTTGTGCTCATTTCGATAGACCTTAACCTTATCCTTTCCCTCAACTAAGGACAAAAGGTTTTCATATTCTTCCTGCCTTGAACAATCATCATTGACAACGATCTCAGAAACAAAGTCGTCATCAATAGCGTATTTGATACAGTCTAGAAAGTATCTTGATGTATTGTAAAAAGGAATTGCTAAACTAATTGTTTTCATCTGTTCACTATAAACTCGGCAAGTTTTCCTGAATCTACTACCATGTTATCATATCTATCCATCTTAACAACATCCATAAATCTACGGAATGAAATATTCAGAGAACGGCATACATCAATATATTGATCACAATATTGATGAGGGTTTGGTGGATAGATCTCAACAATATCAGCGTCTTGATGTGCCCAGATAGTGAATGTAAGACCACCACTCTGAGGTGCTACAATCTGCTTTGCATTTCGAACGATCTGAATCTTCTGCCTCATCGTATAGTCTTCGAAGAAAATAGAGCGGATACCAATTTCTTCTAAGGACTCTACAATTTCATTCTCATTCATTATCTGCCTACGGCGAGCATTACCATCTTGTTTGTTTCCTGCAAGTAGGTGTGCCTTACCACGACAGATGTAGATTCTTTCGAATCCAGATGTATCAAAGTCATCTTCAATTCTTGCGTTGAAAAGGTCTCTCAAAAACTGATAGACTCCATCTTCAAGAAGAGGACGACCACTGTTGTTCGTGAAGTCAAGTGGTTTTACAGATGGAATGAGTTGAAAGTCTTCAGTCTTAGGAACCACGTTCAAGACATCAGATAAAATCTCAAAAGACTCTTTCTGATAAGATAGAAAGTCTTCCTTATCAAAGCAGACATCTATCTTGTTTGAAAGGTCAACATTTTTAAGAGCACCAAGCATAAGTGCAACCCAATGGAATATCCATTGGGATCCTGCTTCTTCTATTTTATATGTCATAAGTATGCTGGATAATCAGTACACACACCATATGCATCACGAATAAGATCTACATTATGTTTCAAGTCTTGACTTGTAAGAAGAGGTATGATCGTCTTCTCATCAACAACATCTTTCAAATTATGTAACCAGATGTGACCTGTGGAAGTATAGGTGTATGGGTCTTCTACATGACAAAACGCTTGGTATATCCAAGAATGTTTTGCTGCTTCAAGATTTTTACAATGGATCCAGAGGTTTTTCCTACGTTCTCTAATCCATCTGTGAGTAACTTTATACTGCGGTTTATCGTGACCTAACCAAAGTTCATCATCAATGATACGGAGGTCAATCTCCACATCATATCCATTACCCAAGGCACAGTCAATATAACTGGGAGCATTCTCCCTACCAGGAACAACACCGCGAATGTTGCCACGGTGAGATATAATTTTCATACTTCCTCAATGCGAAGTGATTTATCTTCGATAAACAAATCATAAAATGGTTTGTCTACTCTAAGTTCGTGGTATTTAGCACCCCATGATTTGAGTTGCATCTCAGTTAAATTGGTCCAGTCAATCTGTTTGCGACTGCCACGAGCAGTCCAATACACAATAGTATTTCCTTCATCGTAGAGTTTATTAATCTTCTCAATATTTTCTACAATGGGTTTTGCCTTACTGTAATCGTGTGTTGTTCCAAAGTCAACTGATGTTTCCCTATGGCAAATAGTTTCATCAATATCAACGTAGATTACTTTCATTGATACATATTTCTCCGATAGTTTTCATTTGGGCATGTATCAACATCATCGACTTCTTCTTCGGTAAGGAAGTTTACCCCACCAAGTGCATGAGCACCTACGAATATTTCAGCAGATTTTTCACACATCAAACTAGATGCAGCACAGTCTTTTTGAGATGCAGATGCTGTGATTATACCGTGGTTCTGTAATAAAATCAACTTAGGAAAGTAACCTTCCTTATCAATGAACTCGCTAACATGCTTTGCAACTAGAACCAGAATCTTTTCTCCTGGTGGTGCATAAGGGACAACACAAGACTTTCTACCGTTCCTAACAATCTGGTCAGGAAACCATCTCCTGTTGGCAAAGTCATTCAATGCATCATTAGAACATAAAATCTTTGTCGTATGTGGAGGATGACTATGAGCGATATAGTTTATCTCGGGAAATGTTCTCATAATCCAAGCATGAAATAGTGTCTCAATACTTGGTTTCTTTTGTTCCATATTGATTTGGTTTCCACTCAAATCACAAAGAGTCAGATCAGACTCACTTAGAGTATGTAAACTTGTACCACTTGCCTTGACTAGAAATGTATCTTCTGTTTGTCTACCAGATACATTTCCTTCACCACAAATAGTATAATCAGCGATTGTATATGCGAGGTCTAACAACATTGGAGGCTTATTAAAAACTTCGATAGTTTATCTATATCAACTTTCCAGGGAGAGTTTAAACCACCAGATATTGACAGGGAACCCTGACTTTCAACACTCTCCTCAACCTTATCGACAAACTCAGTATGGTTGAAATGGTTGAGTCTAGTGTGAGACATAGAGTATTTGAATCTTTGATTTACATCAAAGAACATTGGACTATTGATAGAAATGACTTGTGTTTCTGGTGGGGAAAAAATAACATTACACATACCTCCACCAATAGGTCCAGCAATAACTTTGGCAGAACTAAACAATGCTATCTTTTCTTTCATTGTCATGTTCTCGCAGAAGACTTCTTCAAAACCATGAGAGATGAATAGTTCTGCCATCTCGTCCTCATTGACACAACGTCTACGTTCAGTATAGTTTGTACCAATATTTTCAAGGTTGTTATGTAACCAAGTACGACGAGAAATATAAATCTTCTCTGGACCTTTGGCATCAACTTTCATGCGGTCAATAATATCAAAAACACCCTTGTGTGGTTTGACATTAGATAAACCATTATGAGTAAGTGAAGAACCTACAACTACCGTATTATATACAGTGGTTGGTTTTAGGAAGACAACATCTTTCCTACCAATACCAAGAAGTTCAAGACATTCCCAAACAAAAGGATAAAGATCATCCTTACCCTCTGGAGGACTTACAAGTAGTTTAAGTTCTGGGTGTATTTTCTTTTCGTTAAAGTATGAATAAAGATATGGCAATGTATCATAGATGAAATGATAGTAGTTTGCCATATTGTAGACAAAGTAAAAAACAGGCAATGAGCAGAAGTTTTCAAACTTCATTGGAAGTTCTACTTCATATTCCATCGTTTCTTCATATACAGTTCCACGACCAAGGGACATAAACATCTCTTTGGTTGGAAGAGTCATTCTTCCCGTTTTATGTGAAAACAATAAAGGTTGTGGATAATGCTTAGAAAGTCCAGTGAACTGACATGCAAAGAAGTATGCTACTTCAATACTTCTGCCATTTTCATCTTTTCCTTCAATAAGTCTAGTCTTTCCAGAATTCCAATATTCAATTGGTAAAGTAGTCTTTTGTGTATTCATATGGATGCCAGTCAACTTTGTTGAAAAATCTTTGCCAGTATTGATATGTTTTTAAATCGTTAGGCGTACCCCAACAAATGTAGTTATCTATCTCAAAGTTCTTTACTTTATATCCCAGAGCAATTGCTTCATTCAACATACTATCAACGTAGAACTCACCATTGGTTCTAACATCATTCTTATAAAGTGATTGCAATGACTCATTGAACACTTCTTTTGAACGGAAGAACATGGTTCCAGTAATAGCAAACTCTTTTACTGGGTTAGTTCCGTTGAACTGTTTAACATCAACACTACTTACATTACCTTCACTATCACAGTTCACCCAAGAATATGCATTAGGTTGCAGGTGACTAGTATAGTTGTTGCGGTAAGTCCATACTATTATATCATTATCTTCATCATTTACCAAATCTAAAAACTTATCGGCATCATAGAATACACCATTATCGCAGGCAGATACAAGAATAGAGTTATCTGGATCACACTGCTCTACAATCTTTTCTGTTGTACATGCCTGTCCTTCCAAAACCTCATCAATCCAAACTACATTCTCTCCTGGTGCTTGATGGTCTTTCAGGCAGGCATAGATAACTTCATCAGTCTTTGGTAGGCATCGAACTGCCTGCTCTACCATATTTTTACCATTGACCTGAATGAAAGGTTTTGGTTCTGTATATCCTTCCTTAGAAAAACGACTACCAGCACCTGCCATTGGAAGAGCAAGAGTGCAGTTTTCTAAACGTACTTCTTTCTGACCTACCAATGCTTTGCAATAATATTCTGACCAACTATTGTAGATATCAAGGTCACCAGGTGTTCCCCACTGCAACATATAAGGAACTTCATAGACTCGATTGTCAAGTCCATCACGAATGAGAAGATTATAAATTAAACTCACATAATATTCACCATTGATGTTGATATCTTCATCCATCAACTGCTTAAAATATTTCTTGACGTAACTACCTTTCTTGAAGTAGTAGTTTCCAGCAGAAGCAAACTCAGACATCTTATTGTCTGTGAATGGTTGCTTCTCTCTAACTTCTAAGATCTGGTTATTCTCATCAGTACGGCAGAATGCATAGTTATCACTACCGAGCATGTGTGGATGGAATCCAGTGTAGCAGATTACACAACCGTCACACTCAGTAGCATCGACAAATCCCTTAAAGTGACGATAGTCCCAATAGATGGAAAAGTCACAGTAGTTGATAATAACTTCTTCATCGTCATCAATGAGTTCATCAAACTCAGATACTGAAAATACTGGTCCCTTCTTATGACGAGGGATGGTTACTATTTCTTTCTTCTCTACAAGTTTGTCCAGAACATCCAAAATATCAGTCTCTTCCTTGTGCTTATCATTAATAATAAACACAAACTCACTATTTTCAGGATACAATCGAACAATATGTTCGATTACTCTTTTACCATCAACTTCAATAAGATACTTTGGAATATCATATCCAGCGGCAGCAAACCTGCTGCTCATACCAGACATTGGAATAACAACTTTCATACTTATAGCGTTTTGATGTATTTATTATGACACTGGGAAGGAGGGGATATCAATAGTGCTTTCAACGTCTTTCGAATTGATAGGAGGATGAGCACCTCGGATATTGTTTATTCTACTATCTCCACACTCTTCTGTTCCAGCATTTTCCCAAATAGTATCAAATATTCTACGATTACCATCCAACTTATATGTGTATGCAAACCTTTCGACTGGAACTTTCTTATAGTAAAGACATTGTGTCAATGAACTCTCAAAGTGAATTCTATAATCACCACCCATCTGCTTATTGATATCCAGAACAAAGTTATATGTGTCAGTGTACTCCCTCATTGACTTCCTACTACCATAAGCAACGGCATCACACACAATACGAACTTTTTCATCATCAAGCGTTTGACACTCAAAGTCACATGGAGGATCTGCAGAATATACCTTAAACTCATCCATTTTATCAATATCTGGCATATCGTTAACTATCAAGTCGCTGCGAAACTTCATGTATACATCATACTCAAAACCATTGTCATCAGCATACTTTGTTGCCATGTTGAATGCATTCATATCATTATAATACATTGACATGACATTCTGCGGAACAAATTTTCCATTGACATTTTGTCTGATAGTTCCAGGATGATGATTCTCAAAGTCATCTGGAAGAGAGAAAGGTTTTATCTCCAAACCCTTCAACCAAGGTTGGAGACTCTCCTCCATCACCTCATAATACTTACACGGTTCATCATTCACAGAAATGAACAAATCATATTCGTGCTTGTTTTTCTCAAGGAGGCGTTTCAGGCAAACTTCATATCTAGCCGCTCTACCAGATATTAAAACTGCTACTTTCATTAGTGTCTAGATGGGTCTAAGGTGTAAGGTCTATTGAAGTAATTTATTTTAAGACCTTTATCATATGCATTTTGAGTAACTGATGGTTCAAAGTTACATGGATATCCACCATTAAACAACTCAGTCATTTCAAGACAGAAGTTATGAGTGTCTGTATATGCTTCCATAGACTTTTTGTTTCCAAAAACAATAGCATCAGAAACCCAGTCAACAAGATCTCCATCCAAATAACTAGGAGTTTCTCTAACCAGAAGAGGAACTGTATAGTTACACCAAGGAATTACAGAATAGATCTCAAACTCATCACTTGAAACAACATCAGGCAAAGAGGTAGTCTGGACATCGGCACGATACTTCATATAAGCATCATACTCAAAACCATTTTCTTTTGCATAAGATACTGCCATGTCAAATGCATTCCTATCATTGAAGAACATGGACATTTGACCTATTGGTTTCGTATGTGCTGGTGGTGGGGCAACATACAATTCATCAAACCTTGCAGGAAATGTATACTTATTAATGTACATTTCCCTCAACCAGGGTTTCAGGTTTTCTCTTGCCGTTTCATAATAGGCACCATCAGTATCATTGATGGAACAAAAAAGGTCTACGCCATAGTTTGCTTTTTGTAGTAAGGGGATGAGACATTTCTCATAACACCGCAGACGACCAGATATTAAAACCGCTACTCTCATATTACAATCCATCCTGGCAAATACAGGTCACTCAAATCTTTTTGAGCATCAGGTCCACCAAACCAAACACTAGGAGCAACAGTCTTCTTGCTCTTTGCCAACCAAGCACCCCACCAAGAGAATGAAGAGTTGGCAATAATATGATAAGTGCATAGAGACTGTAAACAAAGGTCTACACCAGTGCTATTACCCTCTGCAAAGATAAACCTATCTCCTTGGAACAGTTCCTGCTCTTTGCACCATTCAATACCATCAGAGAAAACCATCACAGGAATATCTTCTGGCATGTGAGACAAACCTTTCTCATAATATTCTAGAGTTTGTGTTGGGTGATGCTCATACTGAAGATAATCACCCCTACGAAGATGGATAGAAATTACTTCGGTGTCTCCAAAGTTTGACTTAAATGCTTCCTCTGTTGGTTTAGCAATTTCGTCAGCAAAAGTAAATGCCTCACGAATTTGCTTCTCGATGTGCTTGAAGTATTTTTCAGTCTGGAAGTATCCATAAAGACTGATATTGTCTGGGCAGTTTTCCCAAAGGTTTTTGTCTAGACCAAAACCACTTTCCATTACCTTTGGAAAGTTGCAAACATACTTCGGTGCCTCAGGAATCTTAAAACACTCAAACATGGTGATGTCCGAGTTTACGCAGTTAATGTCCCTTGTTGCTACAACATGTCTTGGAGGAAGACAATACTCATATCCATGTCTTTGTGCAAGACCACGAAGAGCAGTGTATTGGAACATCTGGTTTCCAAGTCTACCCAGATTTCCTAAGTCATCATTGGCAAGCATAATCTTTATACCATTCGTAAGTTGTTTTAATACCTTCTTCCAAACTAATATTTGGTTCCCACCCAAGAGACTTCATCTTATCAACGTTGAGAACTTTGCGTGGAGTTCCATTTGGTTTAGTAGTATCCCAGTTAATAATGTGGTCATATCCAACCACACTTGAAATAATGTTTGCAAGGTTTTCAATGGAGATATCTTTTCCAGTACCAACATTGATAGGTTCTGGACTATCATAGTCTTTCATACAAGCAAAACATGCTTCTGCCAAGTCATCTACATGAAGAAACTCACGCATTGCAGAACCATCACCCCACAAAGTAACTGAACCAGTGTACTTAGCCTCATGAAACTTTCGGATGAGTGCAGGAAGAACATGTGATGTTTCAAGATCAAAGTTGTCGTTGGGACCGTAAAGATTAGTAGGCATCAATGAAATAGCATTGAACCCATACTGTTTACGATATGCCTGACACATCTTGATACCAGCAATCTTAGCGATAGCATAAGCATCATTAGTTGGTTCTAGAGGACCTGTCATCAGATACTCTTCTTTAATAGGTTGCTCACACATCTTGGGATAGATGCAGGAAGAACCTAGGAACAGAAGTTTTTTAACACCAAACTTACGGGCAGCATGAATGATGTTGGACTGAATCATCAAGTTATCATAGATGAAGTGTCCAGGATAGTCTTTATTTGCACCAATACCACCAACCTTTGCAGCAGCAAGGTAAACGTAGTCTGGTGTGTTTATTTGAAAGAACCTATCAACATCATCCTGCCTCCTCAAATCCCAGTAAGAAGATGGGGATGACAGAATATTAGTATACCCCTTACGATGAAGCATACGAACAATTGCTGACCCCACAAGTCCCGTGTTGCCAGCGACGTAAACTCTACTCTCAGTGTTCATTACTACACATGTCCTCAACTAATTCTTTAAAAGAAATCTTTGGTTCCCAACCAAGTTTTTCCTTCGCCTTAGTGGCGTCACCTAACAAAGTCTCTACTTCAGCAGGTCTGAAATATTTAGGGTTGACTCTGATAACGACATTGCCAGTATTTTGGTCAATACCAACCTCATCAATACCTTCACCTTGCCACACAATATTCATACCATAATGAGATGCTGATAGTTCAACAAACTCACGAACAGAATACTGGATACCAGTAGCAATCACATAGTCATCTGGTTCATCTTGTTGAAGCATCAACCACATTGCCTCAACATAATCTTTTGCATGTCCCCAGTCCCTCTTTGCATCAAGATTTCCAAGAGAAAGAACACCCTCTTCACCAGATACAATACGAGAGAGACCTCTTGTAATTTTGCGAGTTACAAAAGTTTCACCACGCCTTGGAGATTCATGGTTGAATAGAATACCAGAACTAGCATGAATACCATAAGACTCACGATAGTTTTTTACAATCCAGTAAGCATAAAGTTTGGCAACACCATAAGGGGAACGAGGATAGAATGGTGTCGTTTCTTTTTGAGGAACTTCTTGGACAAGACCATAGAGTTCACTGGTAGACGCCTGGTAAATACGCACACGATCTTCCATACCAAGGAGACGCACCGCTTCAAGAGAACGTAGAGTTCCCACACCATCGACATCAGCAGTGTATTCAGGCATCTCAAAGGATACTTTGACATGACTCTGAGCACCAAGGTTGTAAATTTCATTGGGTTGAACTTTTTGAATAACTCTTACAATATTAGTAGAATCGGTAAGGTCGCCGTAGTGTAAATGAATACTATCGTAAATGTGGTCAATACGATGAGTATTAATTAATGATGAACGACGCACAATACCATGAACTTCATATCCCTTTTCAAGAAGTAGTTCTGCTAGATAAGAACCATCTTGACCAGTGATACCAGTAATTAAAGCAACTTTCATCAATAGGTTTATTTTTTACCATTATACTAAAAAAGGGTGGTTTGCGCAACCACCCTCTTAGGTCTTTTCATGCACGCCACTTGCTCTTTGACCAGAAGCAAGAAACTGGGCGGGGTTACCCCATCCGCACCAACTGCTCTTTAGAGAAGCAGTAAACTCCGAGGGTCATTTGACCATCCCGACCAGGGTTTTTTACATGTCTCCATCATGGGCATATTGGGGATGACTCCACCAGTTCTGTTATCGTCCATCCGTGACGTTTTAGTTGAAACTATACCAACCAGTTATAATAATTTTTTCTTGCGTAGGGGAAGGAATTCCCCTATGCGTATGAGTCCAATCAACTGGCCAAACCAAAGTGAGACCTTTTTGTGGTTTAACTTTTAGTTTTTGATAATAAAACTCAGTTTCACCAGCATCAGTCACATCATTTAGATAAGTCATAAAGACTAGATGCCTATTCATTGATGATAGTTTTCCATTTCTTTCAAGATGGTAAACTTTAAATCCACCGTTAGGAGGATACCATTGAATATTCACACCCTCCACAATAGACCAAGACTCTGTAATATCAGACCAAATATATTTTTCGGTATAAAGTTTGACAACCTCTGAGAGGGTATCAAAATAGTTTACAAGTCTTTGGTCTTTTGTGACGTGGGATATGGTTTTGTCAAAGGACTCTTTTGTTTTTGTATTAACTTGTCCAGAAGAACTTAAACCAGGAGTTACTGGGAAGTAGTTATCTTCCTTATAAAAGTCAATTACTCCATCACATATTGACTCATCAATGAACCAACCAGAAATGAAGGAATGACTTTCAGTTTCCAGTGAAAGTTCATTCATCATCATCCTTGATATAACAAGGAACCATATCAGGATCCAACCACTTAGTGTACTCGAAATCTTCCATGGCAGTCATGAGTTGCATCTCATTATCGCAGAGATACATGTCTCGGTAGCGTCCAGTGTAGGAGTCTACCTTTTGAATGCGGCAATCAGGTTTTCCGTTGATTTCCAACTTACCAACCTGAACATAACGATAAGGAAACTGTTCCATAAGAACAGTAGGTTTTTTGATAACTTGCATCATGCAACCTCAATAGTTGCAAGATCTTGATAGAGATAATCCATCAACATTTCATAGTCATCAAGGGGATCTCCAGAAAACACGACGCCATTATTTTCATAGTAGCGACGAACTTTCTTATAAAGTTTCGGACTCTTTACATCAAGGTAGATATCCCCGTTAGCAGCAGAACGAAGCGTACTAACATCTTTCTTGAACTTTTCGATCAGAGACATTGTTGTGTGTTGAATACCTGAGTATTATAAGTGCTTGACTATATGTAGTCAAGATGCCAGTCCGAAAACTGGCAATCGGAGTGACAGGATTCGAACCTGCGACCCTCTGTTCCCAAAACAGATGCGCTACCAAGCTGCGCTACACTCCGTTGTGATAGGTTCCTTTCGCCGCTAGTCCTGAACCTATCAGAAGGGGACTACCGCAGTTAAGAAGGAGGAAGGTGGGTGGTGGTTTCCTCCCTCTCAACTCAGATATTATAACACTACTTATGCCCCTTGTCAAATGGTTCCCAGTGCTGCCACTTGTATTTGTGGACTGCCCAGATACCCATAATAGGTACAACTACCAAAAGGTAACAGAGAAATCCTAATGTAACTGGTGTCTCTAATGCCCACCGTGCGAAATGTCCCATTACCAGTCCGTTAAAATAGAAACTACAAATAAAAATACGCCAAACATACACATAAAAAACAGAATACCTAACTGTACTTCCATACGTCCCAAGGATCGCAGTTATGAACACAAGATTCTGGGTGTGCCCATTCCTTTTCTTCCCTCATAGACAACTGATGTCTCAATCGCCTAATCTCTTCCTTGAGCCACCTATTTTCTTTTTTTAGTTCTGTGATTTTATCCATAGTTCTCTAAAGTATCTATCGACGTGGTTTAAACAATCAAGTGGTGCTACTTCCTCTGTAAGTGCCCAATCATAACAGAAATCTATCATTGGTGTGGTGACGTGTGCTACGCCATATATTCTAGAAAATGCTGATGATGCAAAGTGAAACCGCTGTCTAATGTGCGGTGCCATTTCCCTTATAGTGTTCTGATTCATAGTAGTGCCCCTTCTTTGAACCAAAATAAATTGTAGTTAATACAAAAGGTATTGCAACTATAATGAGTGCTTTTCCTAACAGATGTTCCATTAGATTACAGATGAATATTTGGTGGTATAGTTCCACTGTCCGAGTGCATGAAAAATGCCTTTACAAGTGGCGATTGCAGTATTTCCGCCCCTAACCACAAACTTGTATCCACTGCCCATATCAAAAACATCGCGATTAACATAACAATCAAGATATGCGATGCCCAATTTTGAACAGTACTCTTCTCTTTTCCAACAGTCTTCAATACTGCTATTGCCATAATTAATAATAATATCGCCTTCACGACATAATCGTAGTAATTCATTGAGTGTGTCCTCTACATTTTCTGGTGGTAAAACCATCATAAAAATTCCTGGTTTTCTATCAGAAATGTTTTTATGACTATGAATTACTTCAACAAGCACTTCCAAAGAAGTGGTACATCCACTGATATAACCCTTTTCATATTGTTCACAAGACTTTTCATAGTTGTTTCTATAACCCCATACTTCATAGTCTTTTCTATTCATACGGTGAGCAATGTCTTCACCATTCTTACCCAGTCCGATAAGACCAACTCTCATACAATTCTCCCTGGAATATAATCAATACCTTCAAGAATTTCATCAAGAAGTTTTCCATATTCTTTAAACTGCTTGTCCCCTGCAATAAAAACTCTTTGCCTACGCCA
>Ga0255751_10002143_pt1 | contig 18622 bp, 20 predicted proteins | sample 071ome_20_FD_179951 | JGI IMG/M metagenome (GOLD analysis project Ga0255751, IMG submission 179951) | Coastal salt marsh microbial communities from the Groves Creek Marsh, Skidaway Island, Georgia - 071412BT metaG (version 2) | ecosystem: Environmental > Aquatic > Marine > Intertidal zone >...
AATGATCCCCCGAGTGGACAATTTTTCTCTTGTATGTTGATCGTCAATCAAGATGCAACAGGAAACAGAACACTGTCATATGCTAGTGGTGATGTAGGTCTCGCTAAGTATACTGATGGTGAACATCCTGTTCTCTCAACCGGCGCGAACCAGAAAGATGTACTCTCTTTTTGGACTGTTGACGGCGGCACTACATGGTACGGTTCGTTTGTAATGGCAAACACAGCTTAATACCAATTTTAAATTTAGGAGATTTAAAATGAAATCGCAATTTAGACTTTATCACAACGCCGGCGCTACAGAGCCTTCTGATGTTTTTCATGTAAAGAATGCTCTTATGCGTAAAAATATTAATCCAGCAATGAATACTGCATATAACGAAACAACTGCTATTCAGTATGCTACATGGTTGACAACATCATTTGTTACTGCTTTGGCAGAAACAAACACCGTCATTGCTGAACCTTTGGATACAGTTGTACTCACATACCGTGATGCTCTTTTAAACAAAGACTGTATCTGTGTGGGTAAAGATAACATAGTACAATTTGTTACGTCACTTTAATCTGAGAAAGGATTTTACTGATGTTAGGAATAGTCAATTTAAAACGAAGTATTCGTAACGCGGGTTCCATATCCTATTCTTCAAGTCCAGTAAACGGTGCTGATCAATCTGGAAATTTAAAGTTGCCGTTTGGTATCACACGAATAGGCGTGAATGCAACCTCAGTGACCGGCAATCCGGGTAATCCGGGAAATGACGGAAATAATGGTCAAAGAGGAAACGCAGGCGCAGCAGGTAATCCCGGTGATCCGGGAAATTCAGGGAACAACGGTAACGGCGGACAAGCAGGGAATCCGGGTGTTGCGGGTTTTGCCGGCAGTGCAGGTACGCGAGGTCAAGGTGGTGCAGGCGGCGCAGGCGGTGATGCATTTACTAATAATACCGTGGGAAATGGCGGTGGCGGTGGCGCATTAAATGTTGCCCAATTTACTTCTGTAGAGACGGCCGGTGGTACCGGCGGTACAGGATTTCCCGGTCAAACTGGCGCGTCCGGTCAACCAGGATGGTGGCAAACCCAAATGACTTTTCAATGGCCTCTCGCAATCCAGCAAAACACCGGCTCTGGCGGATTGTTTCCGGTCACTGGAGGTCCTGCGCCAGCACCGGCAGAGTTAGGCGCTTCTTACGGTGGTGCCGGCGGCAACGGCGGCGAGTCGAACGGTCAGATTTTCCCTTCGCAACCTTATGGTTCTGTCGGTGGCGGCGGCGGTGCCGGAGGAGGAGCATGGCAACCAACTTATCCAACTATACCCAACGCACAATGGTCAGGACAAGCAGGGCAACCGGGAAATCCAGGTCAATCTGGTTCTCAAGTTCAACCAAATTCTGCAAACTGGTTAAACAACGGTCTAGGTAAAGGCAATCCGGGAACAGGCGCAACTACTGGTAACAGTGCCAATCCAGGTAACACAGGCGCTCAAGGAACAGGCGCTACGGCAGGAAATGCCGGTAATGCCGGAGCAGCTGGAAATCAAGGAGCACTAGGACAACCAGGTGCAGCTGTTTCTTTCTTCAATGTGAATAGCGGCACAGGCACTCGTGGCAACAGAGGAAACGCAGGCGCAGCAGGTAATCCAGGGAATGACGGAAATCCAGGGAACAACGGTAACGGCGGTGGCGGTGGCGCAGCGGGTCAACCAGGAAATGACGGAAATAATGGAACGGGAAATCCGGGAAATTTCGGTAGTGCAGGCGGTGTCGGCGATTCAGGCGGTGCAGGAAACGCAGCAACGCATTCAGGATCCGGCGGTGGCGGTGGCGGCGGTTACGGTTCAGTTAACAGTCCAGTTCAAGGTAACGCCGGTAGTCCGGGTAATTCAAATTCTGGAAACATTACAGGAGCAGCACCCAGCGGAGCAGGCGGGGCTAGTCCTGGTGCTGGACAACCTGGTAGTGCTGGATCAGTAGGCAGTCAAGGCAACACAGGCGCAACAGGCGCACAAGGAAATGTAGGTACTTCTGGAACAGGCGGCAACTTCAATACAGGTCAAGCAGGTTCTGCCGGTACAACTCCTGCTGCTCAAAGAGCCGGACAACCCGGTAATGACGGAGCAGCAGGCGAGCAAGGAAATAACGGCACTGGGAGAACGCTTGGAAATCCGGGAGGTTCGGGTAACCAAAACAGCACAACCAATCCTTCATTAAAAGTACAATATAGAACCGACTATGCTTATGCAGTGCCTAAAGCAAGCGCCTCTGGCGGCGGTTCATTAACCATATCTTGGAATAGACAATAGGAGCAAACATAATGTCTAAACATTTTAACTATACATATGAGGTAAAGGGAGTAGATGTTCAAACTGGTCATTTGATCATTAAATGGACACCAGAAGATGCAAGTCTTTCTCCGTTTGAATTAAACACCCGTTTGGTGTACAAGCAACCGGAACAAATTCTTGATGCAAACAATAATCCAGTGTATGCAACATTCGAAGATATTCCTTTCAGTGTTCATTTGGATTATACGGTAAGGTGTATCGCTCCTCATCATGAATGGGAGTTACAAGAGATTCTTGTTAACAATGTCTCTGGACTTGTCGGCACAACGGGTACGGTAACTGATCCTGAAGTTGTTTAAATAAAAATTAGGTGAATAAAATATGAGTATTATGCATTCGGTAAAACAAAAATGTGGTTGGTCACAATGGAGTAAAATATTTAATGATGAAGAAGTTGCTTCTATTATTGAATATGGAAAAAGTTTACCGACCGTTGAAGCGTTGACGGGAGATAATTTTAGTATGTCGGACAATGAGGAGATTCGAAAGAGTACTATTTCGTGGATTAATCGTGACGATGATAACTCATGGATATTTGATCGAATAAACGGTTGTGCTTATAATTTGAATAATGAACTTCATGGTTTTGACATTGAGTACTGTCACACATTGCAATTTACACGTTATGAAGATGACTATTCACATTATACGTGGCATTGGGACATGTACACTAGATCCAATAGTCTAGAACGCAATGATATATGTCATCAAAGAAAGTTCTCAGCTGTCGTACAATTGTCTGATCCTGAAGATTACGAAGGCGGAGAACTTCAACTGTCGCCTTGCGGTAATATAACAAATATGCAAAAAGAAAAGGGTTTACTTGTTTGTTTTCCTTCGTTTCTTCTGCATAGAGTATTGCCTGTCACGAAAGGACAGAGATATTCATTAGTTGCGTGGTTCACAGGTCCAGATTGGAGGTAAAAAATGTCTTGTGATGTAGATCATGAAGATTTTATCGGTGTTTACGATGAATTTTTATCAGAAGAAGCGTGTCAAAACTTGATTGATTATTTTGAATGGCAGAGACAACGCAATCGAACATGGGGCCGTGGTAATGATGAATCAAGACACGGATTGAATAAAAAGGATGAATCGGTAACTATCTCTTATAATTCACATGATGATAATAGTAGATTATTTACTTTTGACAATTTAGGTCAATTAATACATGAATTTAATGATAGATTCTGGGGCGAAGCATACAAACACTACAGTTCGCATTTTGGAATTTTAAATGAGTTAAGCAGTCATTCAGTATTGTCTTTTAAAGTGCAGAAGACTTTACCAGGAGAAGGTTATCATGTTTGGCACTGTGAGGCAGGTACACCTGAGACTTCGAAAAGAATAGGCGTTTATAGTGTTTACTTGAATGATGTTGAGACTGGTGGTGAGACTGAGTTTTTATATCAAAAAAGAAGAGTACAACCAAAGACCGGCAGACTTGTAATATGGCCTGCCGCATGGACACATCCACACAGAGGCAATCCGCCTCTAAGTGGAGTAAAATATATGATGACTGGATGGATTGAATATGTATGAGCGGAATCGAAGCACGAATTGAATATGTAGGACAGTTGCCTGTAATCATACTGGACAATTTTTATACTCAAGACGAAACAAAGTTGATGATGCAAGAACTGTGTTATTACAACAGCACAGGCGCATTATATGAACCAGAGAGAGTTGGTGTTGCGTATAGTGAAGACGGAAAAGTTATGAAGAAAGGAAAGAGTGTCTTCTTAGATCCTTTATATGCTGATAGGGATTTTTCAAATATCCTAAGAGTCAATAGAAAAATTTTTCTAAAAGAAATAACTGATCAACTCTGCGCTGAACATGATATTTTTAAATATTTGCAGACATGTAATTCTGATAACACCATGATTTCTTATTTTGAGAATAGTGATTATTACGAACCTCATCATGATTGTGCTTGTATTACTGTGTTGTCTTGGTTATACAGAGAACCTAGAAGATTTAGTGGTGGCGATCTAATTATCGAAAATGATCTAAAGGTAGATTGTTTGAATAATAGAACCATTGTTTTTCCAAGTATTTTAAAACACGAAGTGACAAAGATAAGAATGGACAAACGTGATATGAATCAGAACTTAGGACGATTTTGCATCACACAGTTTACATTGTTTCAATAATATACTAAATAAAGTAGAGTATAATTTTTTACGGAGTAATCAATGGCCACGCCAACAACACGAACAGAATTTAAAGAATTTTGTCTAAGAGCTCTAGGCAAGCCTGTCATTGAAATTAATGTTGATGATGATCAAGTAGATGATAGAGTAGATCAATCTCTACGTTTTTACTATGACTATCATTTTGATGGTTCGGAGAAGATATATTACAAGCATCTAGTTGACGCTAACACTGTCTCAAACATGTACATCGACTTGCCTGAAAATATTATCGGTGCAGTTCGCATGTTTCCTTTAGACTCTATCTCAACATCCTCTGGTGATATTTTTAATATTCGATATCAGATTGCATTGAATGATCTGTACACATTGACCAATGTCGCATTGATTGATTACTATATGACGATGGAACATCTTGCAATGGTGCAGGAGATTCTCGTAGGTAAACCACAGATTCGGTATAATCGTCACAGAAACAGATTATTTATTGATGAAACAAAAGGTGATCTCACAGAAGGAAGATATATTCTAATCGAAGCTTACGAGATTGTTGATCCTGCGACTTATTCAGATGTATGGTCTGATCGATGGTTGCAGAACTATACAACACAACAAATCAAGAGGCAATGGGGTTCGAACCTTACAAAGTTTGAAGGTCTTCAACTACCCGGTGGTGTTACATTCAATGGAACTAAAATATACGATGATGCTGATGCTGAAATAAAAAGACTAGAAGAAGAGATGATTGCTAACTATAGTCTTCCGGTCATGGATATGATAGGTTAATTATTATACTTTATGATGGACAAAGCAATTATACTAATAAGAGAGAAGATTGTCAACCATGACCACGAATGTATTCTTTAATAATTTTGAGAGTTATGCTGAACAGAATCTAATTGAAGATTTAATTATCGAATCGATTAGAATCTATGGTCATGATTTGTATTATTGTCCGAGAACGGTAATAGCTAGAGACGACCTCTACAACGAGGATGCGGTCTCAGAATATAAAGATGCCTATCTTGTCGAAATGTATATCAAGAACGTTGAAGGTTTTGAAGGCGAAGGCGATTTTCTTTCTAAGTTCAATATCCAGATTCGCGATGAGATGACACTGACGGTAGCAAACAGAACTTTCCAGAATGAAGTCGGTGCCGAAGAGGTACTCACAAGACCGAGAGAAGGCGATCTAATTTACATGCCTCTTACAGGCAAAGTTTATGTTGTCAAGTATGCTGAACACGAAGCTCCTGTTTTCTATCAAATGGGTGCTTTGCAGTGTTATGATTTACGCATCGAACAATTTGAATATAGTAATGAAAAACTGAACACGGGTGTACCAGAGATTGATATACTAGAAACGAATTACTCTACAAATGCCGCATTGCAAACAGGCGTAAATCTTGACGCTAATGGTAATATAATCATCGATGCAAATACTGGTCGGCCGACTTATGAGGGTGCGAACACTTATTCTATGGCGAATGATCCTTTTGCTGAAAATGACAAATACGATACATTAGACTCGTTCGTTGATTGGTCTGAAATCGATCCATTCAGTGAGGGTAATATCTAATGTTTGGAACAACTTATTACCACGACACATTACGAAAATACGTCATTCTATTTGGTACATTGTTTAATGATATCATTATCAACCGAGAAGATAATAGCGGTAACGTAAAACAATCATTCAAAGTGCCTCTGTCTTACGGACCAAGAGAAAAGTTTTTGGCTCGTATTGAAGGTATTGATACTGATCAAGATCCGCAAGATCAGCCGTTCTCAATCATCCTGCCTCGTATGGGTTTTGAAATCACTGGATTTGCTTATGCGCCTGAGAGAAAATTGTCCACAATTAATAAGTTTGTGAACAAACCAAGAACAACAAATGAAAATATTAAAAATTATCAATACAATCCTGTGCCGTATGATATTAATTTCTCATTATCTATTTTCGTAAAAAATATGACAGATGGTACTAGAATTGTCGAACAGATACTACCTTACTTTACACCTGAGTTTACAACAACGGTACAACTTGTTGCTGATCCTGATATAACACTTGATGTTCCTCTGGTGTTGAATGATACAAGTATGGATGATGTTTATGAAGGATCATTTGAAGACAGGCGCGCATTGATTTGGACTCTTAACTTTACGATGAAAGGTTTCTTTTTTGGTCCTACGAAGAGACAGTCTGTTATCAAACTTGCGAATACTCAATTGTACGATGCAACATTGTTTGCTGACATTACAGACGCTCCTTCATCGCCTGACATTGATGTGCTTGAGACAATTAATGTGTACCCAGGACAATATGCGAATGGCGCAGCTTCTACTGATCCAAATAATACAGTAGACAGAAGTCAAATATCGAAAGATGAAAACTGGGGATATATTACAGTAATAAAAGATTCTGATGGAAATTCATAAATGAAAACAAAAGATACGATCAGTGATATACTTGACATCACACCGATTGATGTTACAGTAGAAGGTGAAAAATTACCTACGACTTATAAAGCGCCGAAAGAAGACGATGACTATAAACAGATTGATACTGACACTCGTTATGTCAGACAGAACATGTATGATTTGATTGAGAAAGGTCATGGCGCAATCGATGAGTTACTGGCTGTCGCTGATCAATCGCAACATCCTCGTGCATATGAAGTCTTAGCAAATATGATTAAAACTATGGGTGATATGAACAAAGACTTGATTGACATGCATGAGAAAAAGAAAAAATTAAAACAAAACATTGACGCGCCTGAAGAAAAATCCGTTACCAACAATAATCTATTTGTTGGATCCACCAGCGAACTATTGAAATTGATGAATAGAGATAATGACACAAATTAAAGATATTGAAGAGTATCGTTCGTATCTCGGTAATGTAAATCTAAAACGAAAAGGAGTCACAATCGAATGGACCGAAGATATGGTTCAGGAGTTTGTGAAGTGTGCAAGAGACCCTATATATTTTGCTGAAAAATATATTCAGATTGTTCACGTGGATCACGGTCTTATACCTATTGTCTGTTATGATTATCAAAAAGAAATTATAAGAAAAACAACAGAGAATAGGAGAACGTGTGTTGTTACATCGCGTCAGGCTGGTAAGACAACGACTGCTGTTTGCCTTATCCTTCATTATATTCTTTTTAATGATCATAAACTTGTTGCTCTTCTTGCAAATAAAGGAGACGCTGCAAGAGAAATATTGGATCGTATCAAAATTGCTTACGAAGCACTTCCAAAGTGGTTACAACAAGGTGTAGTTGAATGGAACAAAGGTTCCGTGGAGTTTGAGAATGGATCGAAAATTATTGCTGCCGCTACTTCCTCTTCTGCTATTCGTGGTAAATCCGTATCTTTCCTTTACATTGATGAGACCGCATTCGTTGAGAACTGGGATGAATTCTTTGCTTCCGTATTCCCAACCATCTCTTCTGGTACAACCACCAAGATTCTACTCACCTCTACTCCGAATGGATTGAATCACTTTTACAAAACTTGTGAAGGCGCCAAGGCCAATAAAAATGGATATGAGTTCGTGCAAGTTATGTGGTATGATGTACCTGGTCGTGATGAGAAATGGAGAGAAGAAACACTCGCCGCGATGGACTTTGACACAGAGAAATTCGCGCAAGAAATGGAGTGTGAGTTTCTCGGTTCTTCGGGCACATTGATCTCTGGCTGGAAACTCAAACAACTTGTCTATAGAGATGCGGTCAAAGAAGTAGGCGGTGTGAATGTCTATCAAGAACCGACACCCGATGGTAATTATGTTATTGTTGCAGACGTTTCAAGAGGTAAAGGACTAGACTATTCTGCAATACAGGTTATCGATGTGAGTAAGATGCCTTATCAACAAATTGCAACCTATCGCAACAATATGATAACGCCTGTTGACTTTGCGTCCGTTATACATAGAGTAGCAAAGTATTATAATGATGCATCGATATTAATTGAAGTAAATGATATTGGCGAACAAGTAGCCAGTATTATTTTTGAAGAATATGAGTATGAAAATATGTTGTTGACAGAAAACAACGGAAGAGAAGGAAAAAGACTTCTGTCTGGCGTTGCTGGCTTCAGCGGCAAGGCTGACAAAGGAATTAGAACAACCAAGTCAGTAAAATCGATTGGATGTTCTATGATAAAGCTGTTGGTTGAACAGAACCAACTTATCATAAACGACTTTGAAACGATTAGAGAGTTCTCAACATTCAGTCAAAAGGGAACATCATGGGAAGCAGAACCAGGCAATCATGATGATCTAGTGATGTGTTTAGTACTGTTTGGTTGGCTGTCGAATCAAAAGTTTTTCAAAGAATTAACCGATATAAATACTGTAATCAATTTAAGAGAAGTGAATGAAGAAAAGGTGTTTAGTGAATTGGTGCCATTTGGTTCAATATCAACGGGACAAGAAGAACATGAAGAAGAAAAAATCTTCGCTGTTAGTTCAAATTCCAACGATTGGTTGTTCCGAGACTGAGATTGCTTATTTTATAAATATAATTATTAAGAATTTCTTCATGAATATGAATAACTATAGAGGAGAGTAATCATGCCTTTTCAAGTAAGTCCAGGCGTAAACGTTAGTGAAATTGATTTAACCACTATCGTACCAGCCGTAACAACTTCTGTCGCCGCAGCTGCCGGCGTATTTAGATGGGGTCCAGCGGGCAAAAATGTTTTGGTAACAAGTGAAGATGAACTTGCCCAACGTTTTGGAAAACCCACAAATCTTAATGCAGAAACTTGGTTGAATGCAGCCAGCTTTCTTGCTCACTCAACTGCATTGCAAGTAAGCCGATCATACGACCTTACGAACGCAAACACTTCTTTGAGAACATATAGTGCGGTCGCAATTACTGAAGGCGGTACTGCGCCAGATACTACTGATCTTGTTGCTGCAACTGTTCTTAATGATGAAGATTATGATCTGAAGACTTTCCCATCAGATCATCATTTTGTTGCTCGTTATCCTGGTGCTCTCGGTAACTCGCTGAAAGTATCCGTATGTAGCGGATCAAATGCTTTCTCTACAACAATTACTCTGGAAGATTTCATTGCCAACACTAGTGTAGTAGCTTCACAGGGTTTCGATCTTGATGTAGGTAGCAATACAGCAGTAGTTCGTTATACAAACGTTGACACCGGCAATACCGATAGTACAAACACCGAGGCGGCCGCCAATCTGCTCGAAGCGGCTCTTCAGGTAGGTGATATCATTCGACTTGGTAATACGACAGTTGGTTTTCAGTCAATGGTTATTTCTTCACTGGCTGTTACTACCGAAGTGGACGGCTCGCTCGTTGACACTGGTCCTTCAAGATTGACTATTGGATTCACCGATACGCTTAAGTTGAGTACTGATATTGCCGACCAGACTACGCTCGACCGAAGATGGGAATACTTTGCTGATTTTGCACGAGCGCCTGGTCAAAGTAACTGGCAAAGCGTTTACGGCAACACATCTATCAACGATGAAATTCATATCGTTGTTGTTGACGAAGACGGTCTGTTTACGAATGTTCCTGGAACTGTACTAGAAACGTATAGTGCTGTTTCTCGTGCTACAGACGGAAAACTAGATACTGGTGCTACAAACTATTGGCGTGAAATTGTTAATAACAATTCTTCGTATATTTGGGCTACCAATCACGATCCGAGCGGTATTGAATCCGCTACTGGTACTAGTCTTACGGCTGCAAACACATCAGTAGGTGCAGCAATCTATACCGCTTCTTTCCAAGGTGGTCAAGACGGTGGAGACGAAACAACTGCTGCATTGAGTAATATTCTTACTGCATGGGATGTGTTCAAAGAACCAGAAGACGTTGATATCAGTCTGTTGTTGTGTGGTAAATCCCGCGGCGGCGTTCACGGAGAACAAGTATGTAATTACTTGGTTGACAACATCGCTGAGTATAGAAAAGACTGTGTTGTATTTGTTTCACCGGACAAAGATGATGTTGTAAACAACTCAGCGGGTGATCAAGAACAAGACTGTGTTCAGTTCCGCAATTCTTGTCGATCAACTTCTTATGCTGTGATGGATTCTGGTTATAAGTACATGTACGACAAGTACAATGATCTTTATCGTTGGATTCCTCTGAACGGTGACATCGCTGGTCTGTGTGCTGCTACTGATGACACACGAGACCCTTGGTTCTCGCCTGCTGGTATCACAAGAGGAAGAATTAAGAACATCGTTAAACTTGCTTGGAATCCGAATCAGGCTAGACGCGATGTGTTGTATGTGAATGGTATTAACCCTGTTGTTAACTTTAAAGGTGAGGGTATTATTCTTTACGGAGATAAGACTCTTCTGTCTAAACCTTCTGCATTTGATCGCATCAATGTTCGCCGTTTGTTCATCGTGCTTGAGAAAGCAATTGCCATTGCCTCTCGTTCGACACTGTTCGAATTCAACGATGAGTTTACTCGCGCTTCGTTTGTTGCTCTTGTAGAACCTTTCTTGCGAAACGTTAAAGGCCGCCGTGGTGTTACTGATTATCTCGTTGTCTGTGATGAATCAAATAACCCGCCCGCTGTCGTTGACCGAAATGAATTTGTTGGAGATATCTACATTAAACCTGCACGATCAATCAACTTTATCCAGTTGAACTTCATCGCTGTTAGGTCTGGTGTTGAATTCTCAGAAATAATCACGAACGGTTAAGACAATTCGTATAAATACAACAAATAACAACGGAGAATAAGTAATGGCAATCGATATCGGGAGATTTAAAGAAGGCGCTATGCAAGCGGGTGGGTTCAGACCCACCCTCTTCGAAGTAAAGATCAACACCGTTGGTGAGGATCTCGCTTTTCTTTGTAACGCAACACAAGTACCGGCACTAACCATGGGTGTTATTGAAGTGCCTTACATGGGTCGCAAAATTAAAACAGCTGGTGATAGAACATATGCTGAGTGGACAACAACCCTTTTCATTGAAGAAGATTTCAGTGTAAGAGACAGATTGGAAGCATGGCAAACCTCTATCAATAATCCAGAGACAAACGTGCGTGATGAAGTGTGGACAGAGTATAAGACGGAAGCTTATATTAGTCTGTATGATAAGAAAGGCAGAGTTCTTAGAGAGTATACTCTAGAAGGTTGTTGGCCGACTGAAGTTGGTACTATTGATCTTGATTGGAATACAACCGATACTTTGGCTACTTATCAGGTAACATGGGCGTTTGATATCATGCAACAAGGTAACCAGAAGTCCTCTGGACGTAGTGGTGGAGCGCAGCGAAATAGCAATAGACCTAAACCTGGTTTGACAGCTTAATATTCCTAGAACAACTAAATAAAATTAGTATTTTTCTGGGAGTTTAAAGAATGGATTTATTTGGTTTTGAAATAACAAGAAAGAAGGAAGAAAAAATAGAGCAGAAGGTTCAATCTTTTGCTCCTCCTTCTAACGATGACGGTTCCTTAATCGTCACCTCTGGTGGCGTTTATGGAACCTATGTCGATCTTGACGGGTCAGTCCGCACAGAAGCCGAACTTGTCAACAAGTATCGGGCGATTGCGCTTGACCCTATTATTGACTTGGCAATTCAGGATATTGTGAATGAAGCTATTGTTGAAGATAGTGAAGAAGACACAGTATCCATTTTGTTGGATGATGTTGAGACACAAGATTCTATCAAGAAAAAGATAGAAGAAGAATTTGAAAACGTTTTGGATCTATTAGAGTTCAATCGTTATAGTTATGAGGTATTTAAGAGATGGTATGTTGACGGTAGACTCTACTATCATGTAATTATAGACGAGGGTAAACCGAAACAAGGTATCATTGAAGTAAGATATGTTGATCCTCGTAACATTAAGAAAGTAAAAGAAGTAAAGAAAGAGAAAAACGCACAAGGCGTTACTGTAGAAAGAATTGTTGGTGAATACTACCTTTACAATCCATCAGGTTTTGTAAAGAGATCAGGAACAGTATCAACATATGGATCGTCTTCAGGCGCACAGGCTGAAGGCATCAAGATTTCGAAAGATTCCGTGGTGTATAACACTAGCGGATATCAAAATGCAGATAACAATTTAATTTTATCATATCTGCATAAGGCCATTAGACCTCTCAATCAGTTGAGGTCAATGGAAGATTCACTGGTGATCTATAGAATATCAAGAGCACCAGAGAGAAGAATTTTTTATGTAGACGTTGGCGGTTTGCCGAAAGCAAAAGCTGAACAATACTTAAATGATTTGATGACAAAATTTAAAAATAAGGTTGTTTACGATTCGACAACCGGTGATATTCGTGATGACAGAAAGTTTATGACTATGTTAGAAGACTTTTGGTTACCACGGCGCGAAGGTGGGCGAGGAACAGAGATAACCACATTACCTGGTGGTCAAAATCTGGGTGAAATTGATGACGTTGTATATTTCCAGAATCTCCTCTTTAGGTCCTTAAATGTTCCCTCTACCCGTCTCCAACCAGAAACTACTTTTACACTGGGCCGTGCAACTGAAATTAGTCGAGATGAGGTGAAGTTTTCTAAATTTATTACTCGACTAAGAAATAAATTTTCTGAATTGTTTACTTCTCTACTAGAGAGACAATTGATTCTCAAGGGTATTTGTACACCTGAAGAATGGAGAGAATGGAAGTACAGAATCGAATATAAGTTCGCCATTGATAATTATTTTGAAGAACTGAAACAGATGGAGATCATGCGTGACAGAGTATCGTTGTTGCGTGACATGGATGAATATGTTGGCAAGTACTACTCTCACGACTATGTACGACAGTTTATTTTGCAACAGAACGAATCAGAAATGAAAGAAATTGATCAACAGATCAAAGACGAAAAAACTGATGAGAGATATACTGAAGGCGATGATGATTTTGGTGCTGACGATGGCATGGACGATAGAGAACCAGAACCGCCAGCACAAACTTTTAAATTAGTTCCCGATGACAACCAGGGAGATGAAGACCAGTAGTGGAGAAAATTATGAGTGATAACGAACACATTACAGATTTTATCAGCGCGGCAGTTGCAGACAAACCTGTAGCTGCGGCAAAGGCATTTGCACAAGCACTAGAACCTAAAGTAGATGCCGCACTTCATCAAAAAAGAGATGAAATATTAAGTCAAGTTTTTAATAGAACAGAGGAAGAGGAAGATGTCTGAACTTCAGAGAATTCTAGAAAAGTATAAGTCTCGCGCCGGTGATGACAGTGACGAGCAACGATTCATCGACAAACACACAGACAACGTTTCTGTCTTTGATGGACCAGGCGTAGCAGAAGTGCAGAAAGCTGCACAGGCAACCTCGTTCGTTGATAGATCGATGGAACACGGTTACAATCCAGGTCAAGACGAAGAAGTTTATGAAAGTTTTTCTATTGAAGATTTGAGATCGGTTTTTAAGTCTATGGATGTTGAACAAGAAATTGCAGAAGAGGTTGTTAAATCTCTGAAAGAATCTGCACCGAGTCATGTGTTGAAAGTTATCGATGAAGCCGTCCAAGAATATTACGATGAAGCGTCTGACGAAGAGAAAGCCGTACTTGATGAGATGTTGTCTACAGATGAAGGTTACGAAGAATTGCTGAATCAAATCTTCGAAGAAGATGACGATGAAGACGAAGACGAGGACGATGAAGACGAGGATGACGAAGATGATGACGAAGAAGACGGTGACATTGACGTTAATCCTAAAATGAAAGAAGGTTACGGTAAAAAATATAAGAAGTAATTTTAAGTGGCAATATTTCGCAAAGATACTCAGCAACTTCTTAATGACAATAAAACATTATATGAAGTTGTTATGGTCGCAGACCAATACGGAAGAGTGGGTGCCGAATCGGGCACCGCTACTTCTCGGAGTGCCTTCGGTGAAATACTTTCAGTACCAGTAACACCTGTAATACAACTTGATGGACTATATGGATTAGATCCACAAGACTTTGAAACATACGATGCAACTGGCGGTGCTGCAACAACAACGAACACACTTATGCAGTGTTCGACAGGAACAAGTTTAGGCGGTTATGGTGTAATAAGATCGAAACGTGCTGTAAGATATAGGCCAGGTCAAGGTGCCTCTGCGCGTTTCACTGCTAAATTTACTACGGGTGTGACTGGTTATACTCAACGCGCAGGATTCTTTACACAAGAGCAAGCAATACAAGTTGGATATGACGGCGAATCTTTTGGTGTACTATTAGAGAATGGCGGCAAAGCACATATTCATGAGTTCGAAGTAACTGTTGCAGAAAGTGGTGCTGATGTTAGTGTAACAATAGACGATGACGTTGTAACAGTAACCACTTCGACCGCAACAGCAGCAGCAAACGCAGCAGAAATTGCTGCGGCGATAGAAGCGGATGGAACTGCTGGTGCTAAATGGATTGTTGAACAAGTAGGAGCAATTATAAGATTGTTGTCTCGCAGTGTTGGAGTAAAATCTGGCACATTTAGTATTGCTAGAACAAGCGGATCAACTTTTACTGGTACATCGACAATTTCGCAAACAGGTGTTGCACACACTACAACATGGACACCACAAACGAGTTGGAATGTTGACAAGTTAGATGGTACAGGACCAAGTGGTATGACACTTGATCCAACAAAACTGAATGTATTTCAAATTAATTTTAGATGGCTTGGTGCAGGTGAAATACGATTTGCAATAGAAAATAGTGTTGATGGTGAAATGGTATTTTTCCATCATATACATTATTCGAATCAGAATACTGATGTGCATATTGACAATCCATCATTGAAGATAGGATATGTCGCGGCAAGTTTAGGAGGAACAGGTAGTAATATAGTAGTTGAAGGTGCATCTATTATGGGTGCAATAGAGGGTGTGATTAACCCGACTAAGTTACCTGTCGCGCATTTTTCTGATACTGGTGCTGGACAAAATTTAGCAGCAGATACATGGCATCATTTATTGACAATTAAAAATTCTTTGTTGTCGAATGATAAGATTAACAGTAGAGAAATTATATTTAAGAATATAAACTCTGCCTTAACAACTTCTGGTAATCCACCAATTACTGTTGCTCTTATTTTGAATTTAACAGGGACATCGACAGACTTGGTGATGACAGAGTTGAATACATATTCAACAGCACATGTATCAGATACGGAAGCAACTGTTACTTTAGGGTCTCAAAGATTGGCATATAGTTTCAGTACATCAAGTGGAGGATCAACCTCCATAAACTTGAATGATTTGAGAATCGCAATGCCTCCTGGTTCTTCATTATCTGTGATAGGAAGAAGTACAGGACAAATAACTAGATCATCAATATCATTATCGTGGATAGAAGATTAAGGGTAAACGAATATGACTTGGCAAAATATTCCAAATAATCCTCATTGGCAGTATGACGATAATCCCCCCGATCCTGGAGCGGGAAGTCCTCAACGCGCACTTTGGTTAAAACAAACCGGAGGAATACGAACTCACGGTAATCATGAAGTGTACACGAGAGTGCGTAAAGTTGGGGATGGGGATGTTTCTAGAGGAGAGCTAAGTAAAACATATTGGGATAATCACAGTACACCGTAAAATGATAACTTTTAATAGAAGAAAAGGAGGTAGTCGCCGATTATGAATACGTTTCAGCAGTTCATTACAGAACAAAAGAACACTCATATGACGCACCTTTGACTTGAGGATAAAGTTCTATATGGTGGTGTTGATGGAACTAGGCAAGCAATATTAGCATTGCGTTCCTTGCGAGATATGTTAGCAGGAAAACATGAAGGAAAGGTTTCAGTAAAATGGGATGGGGCACCTGCTATCTTTGCTGGTACAGATCCAAGAGACGGTAAATTTTTCGTTGCAAAAAAAGGTATTTTTAATAAAAATCCAAAGGTCTATAAAACACCAGAAGATATTGATGCGGATACTTCTGGAGATCTAAATGATAAATTAAAAGATGCGTTAAGATATTTACCCGAACTCGGTATAAAAGGTGTCGTTCAGGGCGATTTTTTATTCGGTTCTGGAGATTTATCGTCTAAAAAAATAGACGGTAAAAACTATATTACATTTCATCCGAACACGATTGTTTACGCAGTAGATCCTGCCAGCGCAGGTGCTAAAGAATTACGTGCTGCGAAAATAGGCATTGTTTGGCACACGACCTATACTGGAAGAACATTTGAAACCATGAAAGCATCTTATGGTGTTAATGTTTCTTCGTTTAAAAAAAGCAAAAATGTTTGGTCGCAAGATGCTATGTTAAAAAACGCAACTGCTGCTACTTTATCTGCTAGTGAAACTGATCAAGTAAACAATCACTTGGCCAATGCTGGTAAATTGTTTAACGGTATATATTCCTCTACTTTAAAACAATTGGAAGGCAATGAAGAATTAGCAAGACTTATCGAACAATACAATAATACTTTTGTAAGAAAGGGGCAAATTATAGGAGACAGCAGAACTCATACTGCTGGACTTATAAAATGGGTGAGAGCAAGATATAGAAAAGAAATATCCTTGAGAAAATCAGAAGTAGGAAAAGACACTCAAAGAAAAAAATTGAAGATTATATTAGATTTCTTTTCTCCGAGTAATATAAAATCTATAATTAATATGTTCGATTTACAAAAAGAAATTGTGTTAGCGAAGTTAATTCTTATAAATAAATTGAATAGTATACAGAATATAGATACCTTCGTTAAAACGCGCAAAGGATACAAAGTAACTGGCGCGGAAGGTTATGTAGCAATTGACACATTTGGTGGTGACGCAGTGAAACTTGTTGACCGTATGGAATTTTCATACAACAACTTTTCACCCGATATTTTGAAAGGATGGGACAAACCAACGAGGAATTAAATATGGCAAAGAACCCTTTGTCGTTCAAAGATTTTTTGAGTGTAGATTACACTCCTAAAATGCCAGAACTCATATCAAAAAGAGCAAAAAAACGAAAAACAGGTGAAGTTGGAGAAGCTTCATCAGATCCATGTTGGAAGGGATACAAGCAAATCGGAATGAAAAAGAAAAATGGGAAAAAAGTCCCAAATTGCGTTCCGGAACAAGTCGATTTAGAAGAAACAGAACTTGATGAAGCATCACTGCGCAAATCCATCGCACAAACATCCAGTAAATTCCCAGAGCGTTCTTCTGTTCGAACCAAGAGCGGTAAGAATGGTATTGTTGTTTCTACTGGGAAAGATTACGTGAAGGTTGCTCACGGCAATCGAATGAAAGATTATCATCCATCTGAATTGCAGAGGGAAGAAGTCGAGCAAATTGATGAAGCATTGAATCTTGCTCAGCGAAGAAAAAGGTCGTTACAGTTTAGAAAACTTGCCCCTAGAATAAAGATTGCTCGAAAAAGAGCAATGAAACGAGCAGCAGATATGGGTCGTCTAAAAAGACGTGCCAGAAAAGCAGCAAGAAAAGTTTTGTTTACAAAAATAGCAAAGGCAGATAAAAAAGATTTAAGCTACAGCAGAAAACAAGAAGTAGAGAAAAGACTAGATAGTCCTGCTATGAAAATGAAAATTGATAGAATGGCAATTAGAATGCTTCCGCAAACTAGGCAAAAAGATAAAGAAAGAAGGGCAAGAGCAAACGCAAGAGATGATTAATTCATTTAAAGATTTTTTAGTAGAGGAAACAAAAACAGTTTATTTTACCTTTGGTAGAATGAATCCTCCGACTATAGGTCATGAAAAATTAATGGATAAATTATCAGATTTTTCTGATAGAAATCCATATTTTATTTTTCTCTCTCAGAGTCAAAATTCATCAAGTAATCCACTAGACTATTCTCAAAAAGTGAAGCATGCTAGAAAAATGTTTCCAAAACATGGCAGAAAAATACTAATTAATAAAACTATTAAAACAGTATTTGATGCCGCCACGAAACTTTATGATCAAGGATATAAGAATATTGCAATGGTGGTTGGATCTGATAGAGTGACAGAATTTCAGACTTTGCTTTCCAAATACAATGGTAAAAAAGGGCGACACGGATTTTATAATTTTAAGACAATAAAAGTTATTTCTGCTGGTGAAAGAGATCCTGATGCTGATGATGTATCTGGTATGAGTGCGTCAAAGCAAAGAGAAAATGCAAAGAAAAATGACTTTACTG
>Ga0255751_10002144_pt1 | contig 18597 bp, 26 predicted proteins | sample 071ome_20_FD_179951 | JGI IMG/M metagenome (GOLD analysis project Ga0255751, IMG submission 179951) | Coastal salt marsh microbial communities from the Groves Creek Marsh, Skidaway Island, Georgia - 071412BT metaG (version 2) | ecosystem: Environmental > Aquatic > Marine > Intertidal zone >...
ATCACTGGCTGGAACGTAAGACTATTTGACATTCCATATCTTATTAATCGTGTATATCGTGTAATTGGTGATGAAAGTGTTAAACGCTTTTCGCCTTGGGGATTAGTATCTCAACGTAAGCTATCGGTAAAAGGTAAGCAACTCGATTCGTATGACATTACTGGTGTACAACAACTCGATTACTTTGATCTATTCCAAAAGTTTGATTACGTGTATGGTACTCAAGAATCATACACACTTGACCATATCTCAAGCACAGTACTTGGTGAAAAGAAACTCAGCTACGAAGAATATGGTACACTGCATGGTTTATATAAACACGATCACCAAAAGTTTATTGACTATAACATTCGTGACGTAGATCTCGTTGATCGCCTTGATAAACAAATGGGTTTGGCCGAACGGGCTATGACTATTGCGTATAAAGGTAAAGTAAACTTTACCGACACGTTTGGCACTACCGCAATCTGGGATAGCATTATCTATAACTATCTACTCAAAGATAATATCGTACCACCACCCAGTGAAGATAAACATAAACATCCATATCCCGGTGGCTTTGTAAAAGAACCGCATGTTGGCGCCCACGACTGGGTAGTCTCTTTTGATTTAAACTCACTGTATCCTAATCTCATTGTACAGTACAATATGTCACCCGAAACTTTGGTGAAAGATGCTAAACTTCCCGGTGAAGTTGATCAATATTTACTTGACGGTGATCCAGTACACTATGCTTGGCATGATAAAGATGTCGCTATAGCGGCCAATGGCTCAATGTTTCGTAAAGATAAGCAAGGTATTCTACCACGTATCATTGTCGATTACTATAATGAACGTAAGTCTGTCAAAAAGAAAATGCTTACGGCTCAAGCAGAATATCAAAAAAATCCAAGCAAAGAACTTGAACGTGAGATAAATATTCTAGATAATACACAAATGGCTGTCAAAATTCTTTTGAATAGTCTTTATGGTGCACTTGGTAATCAATACTTCAGATATTTTGATATGCAAGTTGCTGAAGCTATTACGTTGTCCGGCCAGCTTACTATCCGCTGGGCTGAGAAACATATGAATCGTGCCATGAATAAGATTCTTAAGACTGACAAAGATTATGTTATTGCGATCGATACAGATTCACTTTATGTTAACATGGGTCCACTCGTTAAAGCAGTTAACCCATCAGATCCAGTGAAGTTCCTTGATAAAGCATGCCAAGAAAAGTTTGAGCCTGCATTTGAAAAAGCATATGACGAATTATTCCATCGCATGCGCGCTTACGATAATCGAATGGTAATGGCTCGAGAAGTAATCGCAGATCGTGGTATATGGACAGCAAAGAAAAGATACATTCTTAATGTTCACAACTCAGAAGGTGTACAATACGCTGAACCTAAACTGAAAATCATGGGTATTGAAGCTGTAAAGTCTTCTACACCTATGGTAGTACGTAACAAGTTTAAAGAAGCATTTAAGATTATCCTAACCGGTACGGAGGAACAAACCCAGAAATTTATTCAAGATTTCGAGACTGAGTTTAAATCACTCGATCCCGAAGATGTATCATTCCCTCGTGGTGTGTCTGAAATTACTAAGTGGAAAGATAACAATGCTATGTTCAAGTCTGGTTGTCCCATCCACGTACGCGGTGCTATATTGTATAACCATTTCATTAAAGAACATGGTGTCGATAAAGAATATGAAGCAATACAAAATGGTACAAAAGTCAAGTTCTGTTATCTCAAAATGCCTAATCCAATCAAGCAGAATGTAATCTCATTTCCACAATACTTACCACGCGAGTTTGATCTCAAAGAATTCATAGACTATGATACGCAATTTGAAAAAACATTTAAAGAACCACTTAAACCTATCGTAGAAGCTGTCGGCTGGAATCTCGAGAAGGTTGCAACATTGGAGGACTTTTTCGCATGAGCGATGACATATTCGATTTTGGATTTACTGCAGTAGATGAAGACGAGCTACAGGCAGTACAACAAACAACAGCTGCAGCTAATGACGCTGAGCAACTCGCAACTACTACACAGGAAAGACTTGATAAACTATATAATGCTATTGTTCCACTCTTAAACAATCTCAAAAAGAATCCTGAAAAGGAATACATTCTTTGGCCAGATCGTTTAACGAAGGTAGAAGCTTTTGAATCTCACTTACAAAAAATCTATAGTGGTAGTTGACATTCCACATAAGCTGTGTTAGTATACTATTATTACACATAAGGAGTAAAAATGTCTCTTATTGAAAAATTAACTAAGTCGTCTACTATTAAGATGACTGCACCTATACTTGACTCAAAGGTATATGGTAAAAAAGATATGGCTACCACACCAGTACCAATGGTTAACGTAGCTCTATCTGGTCGAGTAGATGGTGGATTAGTTCCAGGTTTACTTATGTTAGCTGGCCCATCTAAGCACTTTAAGTCAGCTTTTGCTTTAATGATGGCTGCAGCTTATCAAAAGAAATATGATGATGCTGTCGTATTATTTTATGACTCAGAATTTGGTACACCACAATCTTACTTTGAATCGTTTGGCGTTGATCTAGATCGTGTCGTACATACACCTATTACTAATGTTGAAGAACTCAAGTTCGACATTGCTCAACAACTTGAAAACATTGAAAAGAATGATAAGGTTGTAATCGTTATTGATTCGATTGGTAACCTAGCTTCAAAGAAAGAAGTAGAAGACGCCCTTGACCAGAAGTCAGTGGCTGACATGACACGAGCTAAACAGCTTAAGTCACTATTTCGTATTGTAACACCGCATCTAAATCTTAAAGATATTCCATTAGTGTGCGTAAACCATACCTATAAAGAAATTGGTATGTTCCCAAAGGATATTGTGTCTGGTGGTACAGGTTCTTATTATTCGGCTGATGCTATTTGGATTATTGGTCGTCAGCAAGAAAAAGATGGTACTGAGATTGCGGGTTATCACTTTGTGATTAATATTGAAAAGTCTCGGCATGTACGGGAAAAGTCTAAGATTCCTATTACAGTAACTTTTGAAGGTGGCATTAAGAAATGGTCTGGTCTAATGGATATTGCTATGGAAGCAGGCTATCTTCGTAAACCAAAAGCTGGTTGGTATGAGCGCGTTGATCCATTGACAGGTGAAGTGATTGGTGATAAAATGTATAGAGCTAAAGAACTTGCTGATAACGGCGATTTCTGGAAACAGCTATTCACCGAAACTGAATTTGCTAACTGGATTAAAGAACGTTATTCAGTTGGTGGCAAAGCACTATTCGAATCAGAAGAAACTGTAGAGGAACCTACTGAATGATTGAAAATACAATTCTTTCAAGTCTTATTCACAACGAAGAATACGCAAGAAAAGTTGTTCCATTCATTAAAGATGAATACTTTGGAGATAACGATACGAAAGTATTGTTCCAAGAAATTCGAAAATACATTGATCAATATAACGGGCTTCCAACTAAGGAGGCCCTACAAATCTCGATTGATGAACGGGATGATCTCAACGAAGAACGATATAAAAATATCTCAGAGTCTATTGACGACATGGGATATGATAATGATACTGAACTCGATTGGTTACTTGATAAGACGGAAAAGTTTTGCCAAGATAAAGCAGTCTATAATGCAGTAAGGAAATCTATTCTTGTTCTTGATGGTAAGGATAAAGAATACGATAAGGGCGCAATTCCACAGCTACTTTCCGATGCCCTCGGCGTGGCCTTTGATACTAACATTGGCCACGACTTTGTGGAAAATGCTGATCAACGATTTGACTTTTATCACACTAAAGAAGATAAGATTCCTTTCGATCTCGACTATATGAATAAAATTACTAAAGGTGGTGTATCACGTAAATCTCTATCAATTGCATTGGCCGGCACTGGTGTCGGTAAAACTTTGTTTATGACTCACTGTGCTGCAGCTAATCTAATGGAAGGACTTAATGTTCTATACATTACAATGGAAATGGCAGAAGAAAGAATTGCGGAGCGTATTGATGCTAACCTACTCGACCTTACTCTCGACGATCTTCGTTATCTTACTCGTGATGTATACCACTCGCGAATGAGTAATATTCGTAAACGTACAAATGGTAAACTTATTGTAAAAGAATATCCAACAGCTTCGGCTGGTTCGAACCATTTTAGATTTTTACTTAATGAACTTAAACTCAAAAAGAATTTCATACCAGACATTATCTATATTGACTATCTTAATATTTGTATGAGCTCACGTATGAAACAGGGTGCTAATGTAAACTCATATACTTACATCAAAGCTATTGCCGAAGAATTACGTGGCCTTGCTGTTGAATTCAATGTTCCAGTATTTTCAGCTACTCAAACAACTCGTTCTGGCTATTCAAATTCTGACATGGATCTTACCGACACTTCAGAATCCTTTGGTCTACCAGCAACTGCAGACTTTATGTTTGGTCTTATCTCAAGTGAAGAACTTGAAAATCTTGGTCAAATTATGGTAAAACAACTTAAGAATCGCTGGGGTGACATTGCCAATCCAAAACGTTTTGTTGTAGGTATTGATCGATCTCGAATGAAACTCTTTAATGTAGAAGAATCAGCTCAAGAAAATCTAACTAACGATTCGAAACCAAAAAAGCAACGTGAAAAAACTGTAATGGATAATAGTGCCTTTGGTGAACGTTACGAAGAAGACTCAAAGATTACTAAGTTCCGTGGTAAGAAACCAAACTTTGAAGGTTTCGCATGACTTATAAAGTAGCAAAAATAAAAGAAGAGTTTCATATAATAGAAAAAGATACCAATCTCGTAATAGAAGCTTTTGAAGAAGAAAAAGAAGCCAGAACTCTTTGTCGATCTCTCAACTTGGGTTCTGGCTTTGGTGGGTACACTCCAATATTTTTTGCTAAGCAAAAAGAAAGACCGCCTACAAAATAAGCGGTCTTTCACTCGGCTTGATGCGATGTCGAGCAGAACCCCACTGGCACCCATTGTGCTGCCTCGACTATTCCTGTTGTGTTTCGCTTAAAAGCTAATCTCACACTTGCCTCTTACGTTGTTAACGTATATACGCACCCACATAGTTATTTATATAAATTCGCACTTAACTATTGACATTTGCGAAAAAAATATTATATTAGATACATGATATATGAGATATACGATAATCCAGAATGGCTATCCTTTGATCTAATGGATAGGCTTATGATGCATGCTAATGAGACTTTACAGTTTCCTAAAGACTCGTACTTCGTAATTGAATTTAACGAAGATGTTTCGGGTTGTGGAGACTGTGATGTAGTTGATGGTGTAGTTGAGATTAACATTAATTCAAACATATCTTATAAAGAAACAATGGTTACTTTGTTTCATGAACTAGTCCACGCTGAACAAATTCTTAAAAAAAGATTAATTGTAGGTGAAGGTAATATGCCTTCTCAATGGTGTAATGTTATATATACTACTACCTATGAAGATTCCCCTTGGGAAATTGAAGCGTACAAATTAGAAAAACAACTAATGAGGACCTTTGATGGAATTAGATAAAGATTGTTGCGATGTAGTCGATAGAAATATTAACATGGCTGTTCCTTGGTACATTATGGCAGCTTATGCATACTATGTTGACGATGAACCAATACTAAGCGATGCAGGTTTCGATAGACTTGCTAAAAAAATACTTAGCAATTGGGAAGAAATAGATCACTATCATAAAGAATACTTAAATGAAGATATGCTAAAGTCTGGTACTTACCTTGGAGATTATCCAAGTCGAGTAGAAGGCGCAGTACAACAAGTGAAGGATATATATCGTGCTAAATCTAAATGATCAAATTAAAGAAGCCCTTACCGAAGCAATGATTCTTGAGTGTGCTCGTGAAGAGTATGATGAAGACCATTTGTTATATGTAGCTCAAAGATTGTCAGGTGCTCCTTATAGTTTTATTAAAGAAATTCACAATAAAAGTAAAATTATTGAATTTAACTATTGACATTATCCGAATACTTGCCTATAATAAATATTAGAAAGTAAAGGGGCTATAATGTTTCCAACAGTTATCAAACTCAACGTAGCTACGTTTAATGATCGTATTATGGGTATGATGGAAGATCACAACATTAGTATGAGTGAGGCTTTATTATGGGACTTTGAAGGTTTTACTTTTACTGCATCGCATATATATGCCAAGTATGGTATACGTGGTTTAGAAAATAGATTTCGTACGTACTTAATACGTAATGGCGTCAGTGGTAAAGATTCTGATTTCTATACCAATATATTCCTAGGCCGTGATTATGATAGAAAATTGAAAAAGGATGATGATGATGCCAAAGGCGAAAATGAGCAAAGCGGACAGAATCCAGGAAGCGAAGCGTAAGCACGAAGATTGGCTCAAAAGTATGGGCTACAAAGGTGGTAAAGCTTTAAAAGGTAAGAATGGTAGACGTATAGGTATCTACGAAATTCCAGATTACAACACTGGTCCTCGTGTTACGAGCGATACTATTTGTAGTAATGGTAATAAAAAAGATTCTATTAAGTATACTGGCACTTATGTACAAGGTATCGCTACTATGCATAAGAGTAACGCTGTGCCAGTATCGAGTCGCGAACAAGCAATCGAAATATCTCAAATGCGGAGAAGTTAATAGTTCTTATAAATACTTGAAAGAGTATTAGAGGAATATTAATATGCCTGCACTTGACTTGGATATGGACTTTATCCGTAGAGCAGAAAAGGTTACAGCTTTTAACTTAACAGCTAAAGACTTTGAAACTTTGAAATACAAAAAAGAGATTCAGTATTTGTTTAATAAGAATTTCTTTCCAGACTTTGATTTGTCGAAGACGATTAATGGTGTTGATATGAGAAAATTGAATAACCTAATTTCTTCGCTTAGATCAAATGACATGGCTAACTTTACTAAAATGCATAAGTATCCACTCAAAGGCGTGGGTCCAGGTGAAGCTACAATGTTTTTTCTTGTCAATGATGGTCACCTTGGTGGAGGATCCTCTGCTGGGGTTGATTTCGTTGTAGGATCAAAGAAGTATGAGATTAAAGCTGTTGATGTTTCTTCTGATGGATATGCCTATAACTTTAAGTTAGGCGGTACATTCCCCATATCTGACATTGTACGAGATTTGCAGGACTTACAAAAGCGTGCTGGTTATGGATCTGGTGCTGAAGTCAATAAAGGTACTATTGCAAAGATCCGTGCAAACTTTCCAGCAGAACTCAAAGTAATTGAAGATAAGTTTGTCGAACGTTCTTATGAAAACTATTTTAAGAACCACGACATTATCTTTATTCGTAACACTACTAGCAAAATTGGTGATATTGTCGCAGTAAAGAAAATTAAGAAAGAAGAAATTTTCCTTGAGCGTATCACGAGTGGCGTAGCAAAACCAACGGTAAAAATTTAATGAAACGTTTTTCCACATATATCACTGAGTCTAAAAATACACATATGACTCACCTTGAGGATCGTATCCTTGATGCTGGCGTTGAAGGTACACGAGAAGCTATCAATTTTCTTCGCGCGCTACGCGACATGCTTGCGGGTAAGTCTAAAGGCAAAGTAAATGTTACAGTAAAATGGGATGGTGCACCTGCAATTTTTGCCGGTAAAGATCCATCTGATGGTAAGTTCTTTGTCGCAAAGAAAGGTATCTTTAATAAGAATCCAAAGATATATAAAACTAATGCAGACATTGACGCAGACACTGATGGCGATTTAAATACAAAATTGAAACTAGCTTTAGCGGAATTACCTAAGCTAGGAATTGAAGGAGTGGTACAAGGTGATTTCCTCTATTCGCAAGAAGATATTAAAACGGTGGAGATTGATGGAGAACCGCATATTACTTTCCATCCTAATACCATTGTTTATTCGATACCAAAGAAAAGCAAACTCGCTTCACAAATCCTTGCCTCAAAAATTGGAGTGGTCTGGCACACTACATACCGAGGAGACTCACTTGAAACAATGCGAGCGTCTTTTGGAAAGGAGATTGCAAGCACTCTTAAAAAGAACAAAAACGTCTGGTCGGTAGATGCAGTTTATAAAGACGTATCTGGTTTAGCTACGTTTACTCAAAAAGAAACAGAAGCTGTTACCAAAATTCTATCACAGGCAGGTAAGATATTCTCTGGTCTTAAGCGTGAAACCATTGATGGTATTCATAAGAACGAAGAGTTAAGACTCAGAGTCAACACATTCGTGAACGCCAAAGTACGCGAAGGCCAGCGTATCACGAATCCTAGTCGTTTTGTTAACGAACTTGTAGACTATATAATGGGCTATTATAAAAAGCAAGAGGATGCACGTAAATCAGAACGTGGCAAACAAGCACAAAGAGATAAGTCCAAAGAAGTCTTAAAATATTTTAGTGTAGTTGACAAACGAGAAATCGTAAGACTATTTGAATTGTATAACCTTATTGTAGATGCTAAACTTATGATTGTACGTAAGCTCGATACGGCCAAACGTATAAATACTTTATTATTAACACCGAACGGATACGAAGTAACTGAGCAAGAAGGGTTTGTCGCAATAGATCGTACTGGTAAAAACGCAGTTAAGTTAATAGACCGGTTACAATTTAGTAGAGCAAACTTTTCAGCTGATATAATTAAAGGCTGGCAACGATAAATGGCACAGTGGAATAAAGACACCCAAGCATACTTACCTGGAAACAAAACGCTATTTGAAGCGTTTAACCTTGCGGACAAAGATGGTAACATAATCAACTCATTCGGAGTTGCTTCTAATGTACCTATTGCTGCAGGAGAAGTAGATGGTTGGTCAAACATCCACAAATTTGGTGCGGTTCCTCTTATGTCAACTAATCCAGGTGTTGGTTCCATATGGGATAAATCTGATACTTATTATCCTTGGGGTGCATTTGCTACACCTGGCCCACTTACTATTGCAACAACAACATCTAATGGATCTACTTCTACATTAGATGATGGTGTTGATGTAACCATTATTGGACTCGATGAAAACTTCTTACCAGTAGAAGAAACAATAACAATCACTGGTTCAGTTGGAGGTGGAGCACAAATTTTTGCTCGCGTATATAGAGCATTTACTTCAGCCGATAACCAAACAGAAATCCGCGTTTCTACCACGACTGGTACTCCTACCGAAATATTGAGAATTAACATCCATAAAGGTCAAACATTAATGGCAATTTATACCGTGCCGGCAGGAAAAACGGCGTACCTCACTAAAGGTACTGCAACTTGTCAATCTAATGCTGACGCTACAATTGATATGTTTGTTCGTTATGGTGGAGTTGGAGCATTTAGAATTGGCCATACTGCTGAGGTTGCAGGTGTAGGCGGACAATATACTTATGAATTTTCTGTACCAGTTCAAATGCCCGAATTAACAGATATTGATATTAGAGCTACAGTAAGATCAAATAATGCTAGAGTTACTGCAGCGTTCGATATTCTTTTAATAGATAATCCAACGGAGTAAAAAATGGCTTGGGTAGCAGTAATAAATAATCCCGATTGGGAATACGATAATGCAGCAACAATTGCCGATACTTATCCGGATACACATGGTACAATTGCCGGAGGTATACGTACGTACATTACTGAAAGTGGTTCGGTAAGAGAAACGTATATTAAATGTAGAAAAGTAACCAACCCAACTGCGGTAGGTGAACTCGATAAAACTTATTACGATAATTATACTAAGCGTGGTGGAGCTATAGGCTAGAGTTGACATATGTGCAACTCGGCTATACCTAATTGGTAACCCATTTTTACCTATTTCTGTAATAAATATTCTTGAAAAGGAATGACATTACAGGAGTCACACATGTCACATTTAGTATTAACCACTGCTGAGTTCTTCCGCTTAGACTGGATTTCATCTTTTGTATATCGCATTATTGCGCAGATGGATAGACGTTCAAAAATCAATGATACGATTAAAGAACTATCAAAGCTTTCAAATAAAGAGCTAAACGATATTGGAATTTCACGCGGTGAGATTCGTAGTATCGCAGAAGAATCTTTTCCACCAGTAAATAAAAATTTAAAAGGATGGGTATAATGGCGTTTTTAGTAGATACAGTCACAATCGATCATCGTTCATACTTCCAAAAACTTTGGGCCAGATTTTTAAGATGGACTGAAGTTGTTGGATATAGCAGAGCAGCTACTCATTTTGCAAGTCAAGGTCAATATGATCTAGCTAAGAATTGCATGATGCAAATCGCCAAATTAAAATCATAATAAATAGGCCAGAAGGTCTTTGAATAAGAGGGCTTCGGTCCTCTTTTTTTATATGGAGTCATTATGAATAAACAACACATGCGTACATGGGGATCCCACGTTCCCATTAATAAAACAATCATAGAATTTTTTAAAGTTACTGGTGTTATGGAACTAGGTGCTGGATATAATAGTACACCTATGTTCTTTCAGCACAGTCCTTATACAATTTCTATTGAGACTGACAAAGAGTGGGTAGATAAGATGAAAGCCGATCTATCCGAAGATGAGAATCGTAAGCTTATTCACCAAACTACTTTGAATCCCGCTACACGAGCAACTCGTAGACATATGGTAAGCCAAGAGTTTTTGCAAAATGCTTATGAATTTTGGATGAGTCATATGGACGATAGACTTAACTTTCTTTTTATCGATAGTATTTCAAGCCTACGATATGAAGCTTTAACTCGTTTATATGATAAATTTGATTTTATTACATTCCACGATTATCAACCTCCTGGTATTACGAATCATTACAATGGTGGCTTTACTCCACCGTCTGGTTATAAAGCATATATAGATAAGACATATCCAGCTTGCACTGGTATTTTAATTAAAGATAGTGTTGAATTTGATATGGATAAGCTCAAAGCTCATCATCAAAAAAATGCTAAAGAATATTTAAACGACTCGAATCCTAATATAGTACAATGGTCATAAGTGAAAAACATAATTTTATTTTTATACGAATTCCAAAGAATGCAAGCACTAGCTTAGCTACATTCTTTATTAAAAACTATTGCTATCCCGACGATTACTATACGGCAGTTGGAGATTCTGGTATTAAAAATAGTAGAATCCCACAAGCTGTTTTAGATAAACATCGTAAGCAATATAGGTTTATTCATCTTACGTTAAATGAGATTATTAATGAAGGTCTTATTACAAAAGAAGCAGCTCGTCATAAACGAGTAATTGGCGTAATAAGAAATCCATTCGAACGCCAATTAAGTTTGTTTTTCTTTTTAAATAGAAATAATAGAACAAGTGCTACACCTAGCCAGTTTAGACAAATTATGCAGAATGGATACTATGAATCAGATGGTTCTAATCATATACTACAATCCGACTATTTAAAAATAGGTGATGAAAACGTAGGAGAGTTTTGGAACTATGATAGTTTAAATATTCACACCACTACGTTTGCAAGTAAATATGGTAAACCTCAACATGGGTTACAAGCGTTTAAAGCTGGTATAAAACCAACAGATCCTAATCTTATAAATGATTATTACGATGCTGCTACAAAAAAGGCAGTAGAAGAATATTTTGCAAAGGATTTTGAGATTTATGAAAATTGATCGTGCACTTATTATTCGAAGACTTGAAAATGAAATCTCAATGGAATACGCAAAGGGATGTGCAGAGTCATGTGAAAAGCATGGATTACCATATGAGTTTATTAATGCCGTAGAAAACGTACCATGTGATGAAGCTTTTCGTTCGGTAGGGGCTAAAAAGAATCCACGCTATAGTAATACTCAAGGCAATTGCTGTTGTCATAGTTCTCATATTAAATGTTGGAAACGTATCATTGAACTCGATAAGGCATGCATTGTTCTAGAACATGACGCTATTGTAAAAGGTGATGTAAAAAATATTGATATACCTGACATGGCTGTAGTTACCTTTGGTCATCGAGTAGTCAATGAAACCGATTATAATCCAGTTGGTCCTATTGAAAGACTCAAAGAAATACCACGAGCAATAGGTGTACACGCAGCAGGGCTTACTCCAAAGACCGCGGCGTGGTTATGGCAAGATGCTAGAGATAATGGAATTAGTGTTGGCGTAGACAAATGGTTAATGATGCAACGTAAGTCTGGTTTACCACTATACGTATCAGAACCAGAACAAGTTGTATGTTGGGCTCGAGTGTCAACATCTAATATTCAGCGTACTGTACAATTTAAAAACCACCCACGAGCACAAGTACAAAATTATAGAGAAGCCTTTTCGAATAAATGGCGAGAAGGATTTACAGGATGAAATATTTTATTTTTGGATTACAGAGATCGGGTACAAATTTTATTGAGCAATCAATGACTCAAAACTTTGGTGCCCAAAAACAAAATAGAACTAATGCATGTTGGAAACATTTTATTGATCCACCTCAAGGTTGGAATCCACAAGTACCTACAATCGTTATTCATAAAAATCCATACACTTGGGTAGAATCTATTTGTTTCCGTAACACTGTTGATTGGATTAAAACTCAACGTAAATATCCAGCGCAAGAAGCTATTCAACCAGAGTTTCAGCTTGGTCCACAAAAAATAAATTTAGCTAATTTAGCTAAAACTTATCTTCACTTTCATAATGAATGGTTTTGGAAAATGCCAGAAGAAAAGAAACGCAATATGCTTATTATTAAGTATGAAGATTTATTAGTTGAAGAAAAAAAGATTGCAATTTTTGAAGGCATGAAAACACGATTTGGTGCTACACAAACTAAACCAACATGGACTTTTCCTGCGCGTGGAAGAGTAAGTCAATCTTCAAATTATAATCCACAAATAGAAAATTACTATTTACAAATGAAGCCACAGCAATTAACACAAAATCATATCACTATGATTAATAATACTATTGGCGCTCAAAATATCCAAAGGTTGGGTTACGACATATTATAAATAGTCTTAGTTAATTGCAGTCAGTCTTTGGAAAACCTGCGATAGAGAGGTACAATGGAAAACGATAATGAGAACGTAGAGGCTCAAAAGCCCGTCGAAAAAAAGACAAAGAAACAGGAAAAAGACAACAAAGAGTTCGTAAAGAACACTGTTGAAATCAATCCTGATTTAAAAGAACAAGCTGGTAAAACAGTAGTTGTTGGCTGGGGTAGAATGAATCCCATTACAGTAGGCCACGAAAAGCTTGTAAATAAAATCCAATCAGTGGCAAAACAAAATAGCGCAACTCCTGTTGTGTACTTAAGCCAATCTCAGGATAAGAAAAAGAATCCCCTTTCATATAATGATAAGATCGCATATGCTAAGAAAGCATTTGGTTCTATTGTAAAAAAGACTACAGCTAAAACTATTATGCAAGTTTTAGCCGAGCTACAAAAATCTTATAAGAATGTAATTTTAGTTGTAGGCTCAGATCGTGTAAAACAATTTGACGATCTATTAGCAAAATATAATGGTAAAGACTATACCTTTGATAGCATTAAAGTCGTGTCAGCCGGTGAACGTGATCCGGATGCAGATGATGTGTCAGGCATGTCAGCATCTAAAATGAGAGCACTCGCATCTCAAGGTAAACCAGAAGAGTTTAAAAAAGGTTTACCACGTAAATTACAATCATCTTCCCAAAAACTATATGATCTAGTAAGAGCAGGTATGCAATTGTCAGAAGAATTAGAAGCAGAAGGACTTCTTACAGAAGCTCCACTTACAGTAGCACAGCGTATGAAACGTGGACGTATTATGAAAAAGTATGCGTCTCGTATTGCTATGGCACGTAAGCGTAAAATGAAACGTAAAGCTGACCTTGCGACTATTAAGAAAAGAGCACGTAAAAAAGCTATTGACGTTATTCGTAAAAAGGTAGCCGGAGCTCAAGGTAAATCTTATCAGGAAATGTCAGCTAGTGAAAAGTCTATGATTGATAAGAAAGTTCAAAAGCGTCAAGCTGCTATTGAGCGTATTGCAAAAAGACTTATTCCTCAAGTAAGAAAAGTTGAAATGGCACGTATTCGTGGTAAGAGCGTTAACGAGCAATTTGAAAATACTTTTACTATTAACATTAATGAACAGTTTGAAAATATGTTTGAAAATAAAACATACCATTCTGGTCTATCTAAGTCAACTGCGGCAAAGCGTAAAGCACACTTTGAAAAAGGTGCAAAGATGGATGATAATAATCCAGCTGCTTATAAACCAGCACCGGGTGATGCTACTGCAAAGACAAAAGAATCTAAGCATACTAAAAAGTATCGTGAAATGTATGGTGAGGAATATGACACACCAAAGAAAAAACGTTTTCACGAATTATTAAAAAAAGATGGGAGTGTAAAGCATGACCGTCGTTTTAAGTTTAATCGTAAAATGGCTACTGAACAAACTGCGGAGATCGACAGGCTAAAAGATCAGCATAAAGATGAGAAGAATAGAATGAGAAGTTCACACGAGCGAGAGCTTGATAGAGCTAAAGTACGTGCAGTTCGTTCTAAAACTTCTATGGCTAATAAACCAATCAAAGAATCTTTTGAAAACGATGAAGAGCTATTACAGTTAGTGAAAGAAATACACGAATCACTACAGCTTGACGAATCAAAAGTAAAATCTGCATTACAGAAAAAGGCTGAAAAATCAGGCATGCCATATGGCGTATTGAAAAAAGTATATGATCGAGGCGTAGCGGCATGGCGTACTGGCCATAGGCCGGGTACTACACCATCACAATGGGGATTTGCACGAGTTAATTCTTTTGTTACTAAATCTTCTGGTACATGGGGCAAAGCAGATAAAGATCTTGCATCTCAGGTGAAAGGCAAATGAAAACCTTTAAACAAATTTCAGAAGCATGCTGGAAAGGCTATAAGCAAGTAGGCATGAAAAAGAAGGGAAAGAAAATGGTCCCTAACTGCGTGCCTGAAGAATATATTGCAGAAGCAGCAAAGGCACCTAGTTGGAAGCGTGCTGGGCCTAATGGAGAGCTTGAAATTAAATTTCCAACTGGTCGTAGATTTAAAGTTGAAAAACAATTAGACCATAACGAACGCCATAGGGGCGAATGGAAGGTTATGGAATGGCAAAATGGTGAGTGGGAGTGGGCAGATACATATAGTCCCAAAGGTTATGCTAAAGAAATGGCAATGAAATTGGGCCAATATAAAAATGGTAAAAAGGTTGCAGACTATTCTCACACGTTCCAATACGAATCTTATATGTATGAAGAAATAAAACCACATCCAGAGGTAATTAAAGCGTATAAAAAGACATTAGATGCAGAAGACAAAGCCGGAGATTATAACCATAGATCAAATAAAGCAAGGGTTACACGAGCTGCTAATCATTTAAGCAAAATGATTAAAAAGCATCACGGTGAATTAGATATGCGTAATAAGATTAAGCTTCGCACTGCATTACAAAATATTGCAGAAGCAGCAGGATACTGGGGCACTAGTGAATTAGCTGATAAATATGCTAGAGAGACTCCTGGCCAAGAGCCAATGAAAACACATAAGAATGTGTATAAAGAACCAAAAGCAAATAAAATAAAGGATGTAAAATAATGTCAGATTTTCCACTTACACTTGATCACATGAAGCACATGTTCCCAAAAGCGAAAAAGGGTAAAGCGCTTTATGAAGCGATGGTAGAACTACTACCAAAATATGAAATCAACACACCTGAGCGTATTGCAATGTTTCTTGCACAATGCGGACATGAGTCAGGTGGATTTGTTTTTATGGCAGAAAACCTAAACTATTCAGCAAAAGCTTTAGACGCTGTGTTTGGGAAGTACTTTAAACGTGGTGGAAGAGATGCAGAAGAATATGCACGCAAACCGGAAAAAATTGCTAATGTTGTTTACGCTAGCCGTATGGGTAATGGTGATACAGATTCTGGTGATGGATGGAAGTTCAGAGGACGTGGGTATATTCAGCTTACCGGCAGAGATAACTATACACGTTTTGCCGACTCAATCGGAAAAGGATTAAGAGACGCAGTTGAATATGTTGAGACAGTAGAAGGTGCACTTGAGTCAGCATGTTGGTTCTGGGATACAAATGGTTTGAATAAGTATGCCGATGCTTGCGATGTAAAGAAAGCAACAAAGCGTATTAATGGTGGCTATAACGGGTTAGAAGATAGAGAACATCACTTCGAAGAAGCAATGGAACTTCTTACTGGTAAAGCAGCGCCTAAGCCTAAGAAAGAAACTAAGAAAGCTAAAGGTTCTACTTCAGTAACATTGTCAGTTGGTGATCGCGGTGAAGAAGTAAAAAATATGCAAGCTGCATTGGGTATTGGTGCAGATGGAATCTTTGGTCCAGGTACAAAGCGTTCAGTTAAAAAATTCCAACAAGCAAATGGTCTAACTGCAGATGGTGTAGCTGGTCCAAATACACTAACAAAACTTTACGGGTAATCAAATGAAACGTTTTTCAGAATTCATGTCAGAAGCAAAAGATCCTGGCGAATACGATCAAGAAGGAAGTATGCTTAAAACACAACTTAAGCAAATTGATTCTGCTGTAGATAAACTAATGGGTATGATTCAAGACGATGATAATCTGCCTGAGTGGGTTCAGTCTAAAATGACTAAAGCTACAGATTATATTCGTACAGTACGTGATTATCTTGAAGCAGAAGGCGATGATATGGATGAAGAATACGTATCTCATGCTCAACGAAAAGCTGTATGGGCAAATAGAGCCGATGGCGGTAAAGGGCATCCTGATAACAAAAAGAAGAAAAAGAAATGAAAAGCTTTAAAGAACTAAGAGAAGAACAAATTGATCAATATTGTGAAGAGTGTAACCTTTACGAAGATCTCGTAGTAGAAGCTGCTGAGTATCAAGGTAAAAAGGTTAAGCTTAACGATCCTATTCGTACTTCTGAAAATCCAAATAAAAAATTTAAAGTGTACGTGAAAAACGACAAAGGTAAAGTTGTTGTAGTAAGATTCGGTGATCCGAATATGGAAATTAAAAGGGATGACCCTAAGCGTCGTGCTTCATTTAGAGCTCGCCATGGATGTGATAATCCAGGCCCTAAGTGGAAAGCGAAGTACTGGTCCTGTTACCAGTGGCGCGGTGGTGCCAAAGTAGATAACTAATAAATACTAGAAAGTATTAGGAGATTAACATGGATCCAGTAAATAAAAAAGAGCTTAAAGGTAAGCACAAAGATCGTAAAGATAAAGACATCAATAACGATGGTAAAGTTGATGGTACTGATAAGTATCTTCATAATCGTAGAAAAGCTATTGCAGCAGCTATTGATGAATCAGCTTACGATAAACAAAAAGCCCACCATACTCAAGGTGTAGCAGACGCTACAGCAATGATGAAGAATGCTAAGTCAAACGCTGAAATGGTAAAAGCTATGAATAAGAAACAACACCATTCAAAAGCTTTGAAAAAAATGGCAAGCATGAAAGAAGAAGTTGAACAAGTAAACGAATTGAAAAAATCTACACTTGCTTCTTATATTAGAAAAGCATCAGATGATCGTACTCAAAGTGCATACGACGTTGGAAGAGGCGCTAGTCCTTGGAAAGGTAAAAAGGGTCTTAAGAGACGTCAAGGCATTAGCCGTGCTGCAGGTAAACTTGCTAAAGAAGAAACTCAAATTGACGAAGTACTTGATACGCCTAATGCAATGAGAAGATATAAAGACAAAGCAAAGTATCAAAGTGATCGTGCTCGTAACTCAGCTACTGCTAAGATTGTGCGTGACGGCGATAAGGCTGATTATTCAAAAGAAAAAAATATTATCCGTAAGCGTGAAAAAGGCTTAGATATGGCAGATAGAAATGCTAAAAACAAATTCTATAAAGCGCTGCGTAAACATGCTACTAATACACACGGAAAGTCAATGAAAGAAGAGCTTAACGTGTCAGATGGCGTTGGTTCTTGGATTAAAGATTTTAAGGCGTCCGACGCCCCACAGTTTGCAGGTAAATCAGATAAACAACGTAGAGAGATGGCAGTAGCCGCATATCTATCAGCTAAAAGAGGACAAAAGTAATGAAGTCGTTTAAAGAATATATGAATGAACAAGCAGAAAACCTAGACGAAATCTCTATGGATAAGGCAAAATCTGCTTATGTCAAACGTAAGTCTCAAGCTCAAGGTGCAGCAGCACAGGGTTCAATGGATTACGCTAAAAAGCAAATGGCAAAAGCACGTAAGACAAAAGCTTATATTGATGCTCGCGAATCAGTAGAGATTGGAGAAGAAATCGATTTAGCAATGCATAAAAAAGCAGCAGCAGATCATGCAGCAAAAGCAAAGCCCGTAGGTAATAAATGGCCAAAAGGCGCTGAACATCACGATAATGCTGCAAGAGCCCATCAGCATGTAATTAATATGCACAAAAAATTTGGTGCTGATCATGATGGTACTAAAGATGCACTTAACGCGGCGAAGGTTGCAAGTAAGAAAGCATCAAAATATTAATTTAAGTATATTATAATTAATATAGACTCATAGCAATAAGGAGAACAACAATGGCTCTATGGGGAAAAACAGACGAAGCAAATTCTGCACCAAAATATCTGTCTTCGGCAGATGCAGCTAATGCATATTTGGTTGACATTACAGAAGCTTCAGTAACTGCTAACAAAGCAAAAG
>Ga0255751_10002158_pt1 | contig 18539 bp, 14 predicted proteins | sample 071ome_20_FD_179951 | JGI IMG/M metagenome (GOLD analysis project Ga0255751, IMG submission 179951) | Coastal salt marsh microbial communities from the Groves Creek Marsh, Skidaway Island, Georgia - 071412BT metaG (version 2) | ecosystem: Environmental > Aquatic > Marine > Intertidal zone >...
CTTCGCCACTGCTAGCTCCTTTTTGCTTAGACGTTAGTACGTCTGGTTTTTTGAAATAATTGCCTGGGCGACATTGTTTGGCGCCTCGGCATATTTGGAAAACTCCATGGTGTAGGTCGCCCGGCCCTGGGTAGCAGACCGCAGATCGGTGGCATAGCCAAACATCTCGGCTAGCGGCACCTCGGCATCCACTACTTTGCCCGAAGAGTTTTCGTCCATCCCGTGGATGATGCCGCGCCTGCGGTTCAAATCACCCACCACGTCACCCATGTTTTCTTCGGGGGTCACAACCTCAACCTTCATCATCGGCTCAAGCAGAACGGCGCCCCCTACCTCGGAAAGCTTCCGCGTTGCCATCGACGCCGCAATCTTAAATGCCATTTCGTTGGAATCGACGTCGTGATAGGACCCGTCGTACACCGTGGCTTTCAGGCCTAGCAGTGGATACCCTGCCAGAACCCCATTTTGCATCTGTTCCTGAATTCCCTTTTGTATCGCCGGGATGTATTCCTTGGGAACCACACCACCCACAATCTCATTTACAAATTCAAGACCTTCCTGACCTTCATCCTCGGCAGGGGCGAACTTGATCCAAACGTGTCCGTACTGACCGCGACCACCAGACTGACGGACGAATTTGCCTTCGACTTCAACGGTGTTACGAATGCGCTCGCGATAGGCCACCTGAGGTTTGCCTATGTTCGCCTCGACGCTAAACTCTCGCCGCATCCGGTCGACAATAATATCGAGATGAAGCTCACCCATACCGGAAATAATTGTTTGTCCGGTCTCTTCATCGGTCTTGACCCGAAAGGAGGGATCCTCTTGGGCGAGCTTGCCCAGAGCAATACCCATTTTCTCCTGATCGGCTTTTGAGCGGGGTTCCACCGCCACAGAAATAACGGGCTCGGGGAACTCCATACGCTCAAGCACCACCGCATTACCCGGATCACAAAGCGTGTCACCCGTCGTAACGTCTTTGAGGCCTATCGCCGCGGCGATATCTCCCGCTAATACTTCTTTAATCTCTTCGCGGCTGTTGGAATGCATTTGAACCATGCGACCAACACGCTCTTTCTTTCCTTTAACTGAATTGTAGACCGCGGTTCCACTCTCGAGCTTTCCCGAGTAGACCCGGAAAAAAGTGAGCGTGCCTACAAAGGGGTCGGTCGCAATCTTAAAAGCCAGCGCTGAAAACGGCTCACCGTCATCGGAATGGCGCTCTACTGGAGTTTCACCATCTTCAAGGGTGCCCTCGATCGCCTTTACTTCGGTTGGCGACGGCAAAAATTCGATGACTGCGTCAAGAACCGCCTGAACCCCCTTGTTCTTGAACGCAGATCCCCCGAGCACCGGGACAATCTCATTCGCCAGGGTCCGCGCACGCAGACCTTGCTTGATTTCTTCCTCGCTGAGCTCACCCTCCTCGAGATACTTGGTCATCAAGTCTTCGTTGGCTTCTGCGGCAGCTTCCACCATGTACTCACGCAGTTCCGCGACTTTATCCGTCAATGCTTCAGGGACGTCACCATACTCAAAGGTCATCCCCTGATCGTCTTCATTCCAGAGAATGGATTTATTCTTGATGAGGTCGACGACGCCTTTAAATTCATCTTCGGCACCAATCGTCATTTGAATGGGCACCGCGTTGCAGTTGAGACGATCACGAAGTTGTCCGATGACCCGCTCGAAGTCCGCTCCCGCACGATCCATTTTATTGACGAAGACCATTCTCGGTACTTCATACTTGTTGGCCTGACGCCAGACTGTCTCGGTCTGCGGCTGAACACCGGAGGAGCCACAAAGCACCACTACCGCGCCATCGAGGACGCGGAGAGAACGTTCAACCTCGATCGTGAAGTCGACGTGCCCGGGGGTATCGATGATGTTGATTCGGTGCTGATCAAACTGCTGCTGCATCCCCTGCCAAAAGCAGGTAGTTGCCGCAGACGTAATGGTGATGCCTCGCTCCTGTTCCTGCTCCATCCAGTCCATGGTGGCTGCGCCATCATGGACCTCACCAATCTTGTGGGAAAGACCGGTGTAGAACAGAACCCGCTCGGTGGTCGTGGTTTTCCCCGCATCCACGTGGGCGCAGATACCGATATTGCGATAGCGTTCTATCGGTGTTTTACGTGCCACAACAGTGCCCTTAGCCGCGGATGAGGGAGGTCAATCAGAATCTGAAGTGCGAGAATGCCTTGTTGGCTTCAGCCATACGATGCACGTCTTCACGCTTCTTGACGGCATTGCCTTTGCCCTGAGAGGCATCAACAATCTCACCCGCCAGACGCATACGCATGGACTTCTCACCGCGGTTGCGCGCGTAATCCGCAAGCCAACGCATCGACAACGCCTGGCGACGTGACGGGCGAACTTCTACAGGAACTTGGTAAGTTGCACCACCAACACGGCGGGACTTCACCTCGACCATCGGCGCAATATTCTCAAGGGCCTCATCGAATACTTCGATGGGATCGCGTTTGGTGCGCTCTTCCACGATGGACAGTGCACCATAGACAATAGATTCAGCGACGGACTTCTTCCCGCTCACCATGATGTGGTTCATGAACTTGGCGAGGATCTGGTTCCCGAACTTGGGATCGGGCAGGACTTCACGTTTTGCGACAACGCGTCTTCTTGGCATGACTTACTTCCTTTTGCTTCAGGTTAACCCGGGAACGTGAACTTCTAGCGCCCTTGTCCCGGCCTTACTGTCGAACGGGTCGACTTTTACGCAGACCAACGCACACCCGGCGGTGGTCAGCAGGTTTCTTTTACTTAGGGCGTTTTGCCCCGTACTTCGAACGGCCCTGGCGTCGATTCGCAACGCCCGAGGTGTCCAGGCTCCCGCGCACTGTGTGGTAACGAACACCGGGCAAATCTTTGACTCGACCACCACGGATCAGGACCACGCTGTGCTCCTGCAGGTTGTGGCCTTCACCACCGATGTAGGAGGACACTTCAAATCCGTTGGTCAAACGCACACGACATACCTTGCGAAGCGCAGAGTTTGGCTTCTTAGGGGTCGTGGTATAGACACGGGTACAAACACCGCGGCGCTGCGGACAGGCCTGAAGCGCGGGAACACCGCTCTTCATTACCTTGCGCTTGCGCGGCTTTCGCACCAGCTGGTTAATTGTTGCCATTAAAAAGCTCCAAATTGTTATTGGGGCGGACCCCAAATCAAAGAGCGCGCATTCTATAGACGCGCCCAGAGCCGGTCAACCGGCTCATTTTCACAACTATTGTCAAAATCGTGCCCAAACCGGGGCCGGGCACACCGCACCGGCGGGATTATTCCCCGTCGGCCTCGGCGCTGGCCTCTACCTTCTCCATCTCGTCTGCGAAGCTCTCGGTGAACTCCTCGTCCGACATGGACAGCTGCAAACCGCCCTCACTCTGCTTACGACGGCGCTCCTCATGGTAGCTGAGGCCGGTACCTGCCGGAATCAAGCGACCCACGATCACATTTTCCTTCAGGCCACGCAGGTAATCGCGCTTCCCGGTCACCGCCGCTTCGGTCAAGACGCGAGTGGTCTCCTGGAAGGACGCCGCCGAAATGAAGCTTTCGGTGGCTAGCGAGGCCTTGGTAATTCCCAGCAACTCACGTTCTGCGGTTGGCGGAATAAGACCCTCGGCTTCCACGCGATCGCACTCTTCGAGGAACGAGGTGTACTCAACCTGTTCTCCCTTGATGAAGGAGGATTCACCCGACGTGCTGATAATCACCTTACGCAACATCTGACGCACAATAACTTCAATATGTTTGTCATTGATTTTCACACCCTGGAGTCGATAGACCTCCTGGATTTCGTTGACGATGTACTTGGCGAGTTCGGCAATACCCTTCAGCCGGAGAATATCGTGGGGGCTGAGCGGCCCTTCTGATACCACCTCACCTTTCTGCACCTGTTCACCTTCAAACACGGTCAGCTGACGCCACTTGGGTATCAAGACCTCGTAGTGATCAGAACCATCTGGCAGGGTAGAGCCATTGGTAGGGGTAATAACCAGTCGACGCTTGCCCTTGGTCTCTTTACCGAAGCTGACCGTGCCTGAAATCTCAGCAAGAATCGCCGGCTCCTTGGGCTTTCGTGCCTCGAACAGATCGGCAACCCGGGGCAGACCACCGGTAATGTCTCGTGTCTTGGAGCCCTCTTGAGGGATTCGGGCAATAATGTCGCCGACACCCACCTTGGCTCCATCCTCGAGATTAACCATTGCCATGGAAGGCAAGAAGTAATGGGCGGGTACATTGGTGCCCGCCAGGGTAAGCTCTTTTCCTTTGGCATCTACCAGGGTAACCGCAGGGCGGATATCCTTGCCCGCGGTTGGACGCTCACTGGAATCCATCACCGAGATGCTGGTGAGGCCGGTGAATTCATCGGTCTGACGCTTAATGGTCACGCCCTCTTCCATACCGCTGAACTTCACGGTACCCGCCACCTCAGTGATGATGGGGTGTGTGTGTGGATCCCAGGTAGCGACGATGTCACCCGCGCTCACCTCAGCCTCATCACCCACTTTGATGGTGGCACCATAAGGCACCTTGTAACGCTCACGCTCACGGCCCACCTGATCCAATATGGAAAGCTCTCCGGAACGAGACACCGCCACCAGAGCACCATCAGCACGGTCCACCACCTTGATGTTGTGAAGCTTCACCACACCGTCTGAATTGACTTGGATATTATCCTGAGCCGCCTGACCGGACGCCGCACCACCGATGTGGAAGGTCCGCATGGTCAGCTGCGTACCGGGCTCTCCAATGGACTGCGCGGCGACTACTCCGATCGCTTCACCCATGTTGACCTGGTGGCCACGGCCAAGGTCTCGACCATAGCAAGAGGAACAAATGCCGTAGCGGGTCTTACAGGTAATCGGGGATCGCACTTCGATCTCATCGATACCCATTTCCTCAAGACGCGTCGTCCACAGCTCATCGACCATGGTGCCGGCCGCCAGGACCACCTCATCGGTACCGGGCTTGCAGACATCCTTGGCAACAATCCGACCGAGCACGCGATCTGCGAGGGTTTCAATGATGTCACCGCCATCGATTACCGGCGTAGTCAGCAGGCCCTCGTCGGTACCGCAATCGACTTCAGTGACTACCACATCCTGAGCCACATCGACCAATCGACGCGTCAGGTAGCCTGAGTTCGCCGTCTTCAATGCTGTATCCGCCAGGCCCTTACGTGCACCGTGGGTAGAGATGAAGTACTGGAGTACGTTCAGCCCCTCGCGGAAGTTAGCGACGATCGGCGTCTCGATAATAGATCCATCAGGTTTGGCCATTAGCCCGCGCATGCCCGCCAACTGACGAATCTGCGCCGGTGAGCCTCGTGCACCTGAATCGGCATACATATAAACCGAGTTAAAGCTATCTTGCTGCTCGTCCTTGCCGTCGCGATTCTTAACCGTCTCTTTTGAGAGGGTGGCCATCATCGACTTGGACACCTGATCGTTGGTACGGGACCAAATATCGATCACCTTGTTGTACTTCTCGCCCTGTGTGACCAGGCCCGCCGCGTACTGCTCTTCGATCTCCTTCACCTCCCCGTAGGCTCGATCAACAAGCGCGGCCTTCTCTTCGGGGATTTCAAAGTCGTTAACGCCAATAGACGATCCAGACTTGGTGGAGTACTGGTATCCGGTGTACATCAGCTGATCGGCAAAAATAACCGTCGACTTTAAGCCCACCGCCCGATAGCACTGGTTAATGATGCGAGAGATCGCCTTCTTCACCATGGGCTGGTTAACCATGTCGTAGGACAGGCCTTCGGGCACGATACGCCACAACAGCGCGCGACCAATAGTGGTGTCGACTACACGGGTTTGCGTGATGGGGTCGGCTTCGTACTGCACCAGGGTTTCAGTGATGCGCACTTTTACCCGGGCTTGCAAATCAGCCTGTCCGGACGCATAGGCGCGCTCAGCTTCGGCCGTGTCGGCAAAGGTCATGCCCTCGCCCTTGGCATTAATGCGCTCACGGGTCATGAAGTAGAGACCCAATACCACGTCCTGCGAAGGCACAATAATGGGCTCACCTGATGCTGGTGACAGGATATTGTTTGTCGACATCATGAGCGCTCGGGCTTCAAGCTGCGCTTCCAGTGTGAGCGGCACGTGTACCGCCATCTGGTCGCCGTCGAAGTCAGCGTTATAGGCCGCACAAACGAGCGGATGTAACTGGATCGCCTTGCCTTCAATCAAGACCGGCTCAAAGGCTTGAATACCCAATCTATGTAGCGTCGGCGCCCGGTTAAGCAACACAGGGTGCTCGCGAATGACCTCAGCCAAAATATCCCAGACCTCGGGCGGCTCGCGCTCAACCATTTTCTTGGCGGCTTTGATTGTGCTCGCCAAACCTCGATGCTCGAGCTTGCCGAAGATAAAGGGCTTGAATAGCTCCAGCGCCATCTTCTTGGGCAAACCACACTGATGTAAGCGCAGGGTTGGACCGGTCACGATCACCGAACGGCCGGAGTAATCGACACGCTTACCGAGCAGGTTCTGACGGAATCGGCCTTGCTTGCCCTTGATCATGTCAGCGAGCGATTTGAGTGGACGCTTGTTAGAGCCAGTGATCGCTCGACCGCGACGACCGTTGTCCAGGAGCGCATCGACGGCCTCCTGCAGCATTCGCTTCTCGTTACGCACAATGATATCGGGCGCATTAAGATCGAGCAGTCGCTTCAATCGGTTGTTACGGTTGATGACCCGACGGTACAGGTCATTCAAATCCGAAGTGGCAAAACGCCCGCCATCCAATGGCACCAAGGGCCGAAGATCGGGTGGCAGCACCGGCAAGACATTGAGAATCATCCACTCAGGCTTGTTACCCGAATTGACAAACGCATCCAGCAACTTGAGACGCTTGGACAACTTTTTGATCTTGGTCTCTGAGTTAGTCGCCGGAATCTCTTCACGGATACGCTCAACTTCACCGGTAATATCGATTTGCGACATCAGATCCTGAATCGCTTCAGCACCCATCTTGGCCGTGAATTCGTCGCCAAACTCCTCCATGGCCTCGTAGTACTGCTCGTCGTTAAGCAGCTGACCCTGATCGAGGGTAGACAGGCCGGGGTCAGTAACGACATATGACTCAAAGTAGAGAATGCGCTCGATGTCCCTCAGGGTCATATCAAGCAGCAAACCGATGCGCGAAGGCAGTGACTTCAAAAACCAAATGTGAGCAACCGGGCTGGCCAGCTCGATATGGCCCATACGCTCGCGGCGCACTTTCGCCAAGGCCACTTCAACGCCGCACTTCTCGCATATAACGCCGCGATGCTTCAGACGCTTGTACTTGCCACACAGACACTCGTAATCCTTGACCGGGCCAAAAATCTTGGCGCAGAAAAGACCGTCGCGCTCGGGCTTGAAAGTGCGATAGTTGATGGTCTCAGGTTTTTTGACCTCACCAAATGACCAGCTGCGGATCATCTCTGGCGATGCAAGACCAATGCGAATGGAATCAAAGTCCTCGCTCTTGTCGCGGCTTAGCAGATTCAATAAATCTTTCATGGTCTATTCCCCTCAGAAGCCTGATGACTCGGACTCGAGATCGATATCGATACCGAGCGAGCGGATTTCTTTGATCAACACGTTAAAGGACTCAGGCATACCCGGTTCCATCTGGTGATCCCCATCAACAATGTTCTTGTACATTTTGGTGCGACCCGCCACGTCATCTGACTTGACCGTCAGCATTTCTTGAAGCGTGTAAGCGGCACCGTAGGCTTCGAGAGCCCAGACTTCCATCTCACCAAATCGCTGACCACCAAACTGGGCTTTACCGCCCAATGGCTGTTGCGTCACAAGACTGTACGAGCCGGTTGATCGTGCATGCATCTTGTCATCAACAAGGTGGTTGAGCTTGAGCATGTACATGTAGCCGACGGTGACCGGTCGCATAAAGGTATCACCGGTTCGTCCATCGTAGAGGGTAAGCTGACCGCTATCTGGCAAATCAGCGAGTCGAAGCAAGGCCTTGATTTCCTCTTCCGCCGCGCCATCGAATACCGGTGTCGCCATCGGCACGCCTGCGCGCAGGTTACTTGCGAGCTCGAGCAGTTCCTTATCTTTCAAGCCGTCGATATCCGCATCGCGACGGGAATCGCTGCCGTGGGCGTAGATCTTTTTGAGGAACTCCCGCAGCTGGCTGACTTTCACCTGCTGCTCGAGCATCTCATTGATCTTCAATCCAAGGCCGTGCGCCGCCATGCCGAGGTGAGTCTCCAGGATCTGACCCACGTTCATTCGCGAAGGCACACCCAGCGGGTTCAACACGATGTCTATCGGCTCACCGTTGTCATCGTAGGGCATATCTTCCACGGGCATGATGACCGAGATCACACCTTTGTTTCCATGACGACCAGCCATCTTGTCGCCGGGCTGAATACGTCGCTTGACCGCGAGATAAACCTTAACGATTTTAAGCACACCAGGCGCCAGATCGTCACCACTTTGCAGTTTTTCTCGCTTGCTTTCAAAACGCTCTTCAAGCTGCTTGTTCTGCTCATCCAGCAACTTCTGGGCGGCAGCCAGCTGCTCATTGAGGTCCGACTCGCTGAGCTTGAGCTTGAACCACTGCTCGCGAGCCAACTCGCCGAGAACCTCATCAGTCAGCGTCGTGCCTTTGGTGAGTCCACCGCCACTGACCGTCTTCTTTCCGCGTAGCAGCGCAGCCAGACGAGCGTAGGTGGCTTCTTCATAAATACGGAACTCCTCACGGAGATCCTTGCGATAGTCCGCCAGCTGCGCTGCCTCTATCTGCTGAGCCCGGGGATCTTTCTCCAAGCCATCGCGCGTAAACACCTGCACATCAATAACGGTGCCTTTGTAGCTCGAGGGAACCCGCAGCGATGTATCTTTCACATCCGAGGCTTTCTCTCCGAAAATTGCCCGGAGCAGCTTTTCTTCTGGTGTCAGCTGGGTCTCGCCCTTGGGCGTAACCTTGCCCACCAGAATGTCGCCAGCATCTACCTCGGCACCGATATAAACGATACCCGAGTCATCCAGCTTGCTCAGCGCGCCCTCGCCCACGTTCGGAATGTCGGCGGTGACTTCTTCTGAACCCAACTTGGTGTCACGGGCGATACAGGTGAGTTCCTGAATGTGGATAGTAGTAAAACGGTCTTCCTGAACAACGCGCTCAGAAACGAGAATTGAATCCTCAAAGTTGTAACCGTTCCAGGGCATAAAGGCGATGCGCATATTCTGACCCAGCGCGAGCTCACCCATATCCACCGAAGGACCGTCGGCCAGGATATCGCCGCGATCAATACGATCACCCACCTTCACAATGGGTCGCTGGTTTATGCAGGTATTCTGGTTGGATCGCTTGTACTTGGTGAGGTTGTAAATATCCACCGGGGACTCACCCAGGCCAACCGAGCCAGCATCAACTCGCACCACGATACGGCTGGCATCGACCGAATCGATAACGCCCGCACGTCGCGCCACTTCACAGACGCCAGAATCGGAGGCAACGTGGCGCTCCATTCCTGTACCCACCAGCGGCTTGTCGGCCTTCAAGGTCGGCACAGCCTGACGCTGCATGTTTGATCCCATCAGAGCACGGTTGGCATCGTCGTGCTCAAGGAATGGAATCAGCGCAGCGGCTATTGATACGACCTGCTTGGGCGATACATCCATGAAATCCACTTCGGAAGCGGGCTTCACTGTGAATTCATTCATGTGCCGAACGTTAATCAGGTCATCGACAAAACGGTTCTTTTTGTCGAGTTCTGCGGAGGCCTGAGCAATTACGTGCTCGGCCTCATTAATTGCCGACAGGTATTCAATCTCGTCGGTCACAACACCTTTTACGACTTTACGGTAGGGGGCTTCCAGGAAACCATACTCATTGGTTCGCGCATAGGCCGCCAATGAATTAATCAAACCAATGTTTGGCCCTTCCGGTGTTTCAATAGGACACACTCGTCCGTAATGAGTCGGATGCACGTCACGGACCTCAAAACCAGCTCGCTCACGGGTGAGGCCACCTGGGCCAAGCGCGGATACGCGTCGCTTGTGGGTAACCTCGGACAGCGGGTTATTCTGATCCATAAATTGAGACAGCTGGCTGGAACCAAAGAACTCTTTGACCGCCGCCGATACGGGCTTGGCGTTGATGAGATCCTGAGGCATCAGCCCCTCGCTCTCAGCCATGGAGAGGCGCTCTTTAACGGCGCGCTCCACCCGAACCAATCCCACTCGGAACTGATTCTCGGCCATCTCACCGACCGAACGGATGCGTCGGTTGCCAAGGTGATCAATATCATCGACCACGCCCTTGCCGTTTCTGATACCAACGAGAGCCTTAAGCACGTCGACAATATCTTCACGATCAAGCGTGCCGCTACCGGTCGACTCTTCTCGCCCAAGTCGACGGTTGAATTTCATCCGCCCTACCGCTGACAGGTCATAGCGATCTGCCGAGAAGAACAGGTTCTGGAAGAGGTTTTCCGCAGATTCTTTCGTCGGCGGTTCACCGGGGCGCATCATGCGATAAATTTCCACCAGCGCCTCAAGCTCGTTCCGGGACGGATCTTGAACCAGGGTGTCCGAGATGAACGGACCGCAGTCTATTTCATTGGTATACAGCGTTTCGATTGTTTCAATATTTTTGTCGCGCAGGAGACCCAGCATTTCTTCGGTGATCTCTGTATTGCAGTCAACCAGCACCTCTCCGGTTTCCGTATTGACAATATTTTTTGCCAGGCGACGCCCAAGCAAATATTCTTCCGGTACCGCCAGATATTCGACGCCAGCATCTTCAAGCTGGCGAATGTGGCGAGCCGTAATGCGGCGCCCACGCTCCACGATTACCTTGTTACCCGCCATGATGTCGAAGGCCGCCATATCGCCCTGGAGGCGCTTGGGCACGAGCGTCATGGTCGCCGAGTGCTCTTCACCCAGCTGGAAGGAGTTGTTCTCGTAGAACATGCCAAGGATTTCTTCGCTGTCATAGCCCAAGGCGCGCAACAAAATCGTCGCGGGCAATTTTCGTCTGCGATCAATACGCGCAAACACTTGGTCTTTGGGGTCGAACTCGAAGTCAAGCCACGAGCCACGGTAAGGAATCACGCGAGCGGAATACAGCAGCTTGCCCGATGAGTGGGTTTTGCCCTTGTCGTGATCGAAAAAGACGCCAGGCGAGCGATGTAGCTGGGAAACAATCACTCGCTCGGTACCATTGATAACAAATGTACCGTTCTCGGTCATGAGCGGAATTTCGCCCATGTATACATCTTGCTCTTTGATGTCCTTGATCGACTTCGAAGAGGATTCTTTATCGTAAATAATCAGTCTGACTTTGACACGCAGCGCGCAGGCATATGTCGTACCGCGCAGCACACACTCGTCGACGTCAAAAACGGGCTTGCCCAAAGAATAATCTACGTACTCGAGCGCCGCGTTGCCGCTATAACTTGCGATCGGAAAGACCGATTTGAAGGCCGCATGCAGGCCGTGCTCGCCGCGAGACTCGGCATCAACGCCGTCCTGCGTAAACTTGCGATAGGAGTCCAGCTGGATCGCAAGCAGGTAAGGTATATCCATCACCTTCTCAAGCGAGCCAAAATCTTTCCGGATGCGTTTCTTCTCAGTGTATGAGTAAGCCATCAATACTCCCCAGCGTGTCGCTATCGGGCAACCCCGATCGTTGACTGGTTATAAAAAACCAGAAAGGGGCCGGAGAGCACCATGCGCTCCGGCCCATGAAACTCGGCTTCAGCAGCCGAGCTCGGTTCAGCCTTACTTGAGTTCGACGGTACCGCCGGCCTCTTCGAGCTGCTTCTTGATGTCTTCCGCTTCGTCCTTGGAAGCGCCTTCCTTGACTGGAGCAGGGGCTCCGTCAACAACTGCCTTTGCTTCCTTCAGGCCCAGGCCGGTGACAGCGCGGACTACTTTGATGACGTTGACCTTCTTCTCGCCGCCTGCAGTCAGGATGACGTCGAATTCGGTCTGCTCTGCCGCTGCACCGCCGGCATCACCGCCCGCTGCAGCTACTGGTGCCGCTGCGACAGCTGCCGCTGCAGTTACACCAAACTTCTCTTCCATCGCTTCGATCAAGCCCACGATGTCCATTACGCTCATCTCGGCGATCGCGTCGAGAATCTCTTCTTTTGAAAGTGCCATTTCAATTTCTCCTGTTGAAAAAGTGTGGGACCAGGTTACGGCGAATTAGCCGGCCTGCTCCTTTTGGTCACGAACTGCAGCCAGTGTACGAACCAGCTTTCCGGGAACTTCATTCATGGTTTGTGCCAGCTTGGTGACAGGCGCCTTCATCACGCTCATCAACATTGACAACGCCTGATCGCGCGTTGGCAACTTAGCCAGTACATCCAGTTGATCGGCTCCCATCAGCGTGCCGCTGATAGACAGTGCTTTCACCTCGAACTTATCGTTGTCCTTGGCGAAATCTTTAAACAATCTTGCTGCCGCGCCTGGATCTTCCAAAGAAAATCCAAACAGGGACGGGCCTGCCAGCGTGTCATTGACACACTCGTAGTCGGTTCCCTCAAAAGCACGCTTCGCCAAGGTATTGCGGACAACCCGCAGATACACCTGATTTTCCCGTGCTGTTGCGCGCAGAGCAGTCATGTCGTTTGAGGCAACCCCACGTGCATCGGCCACCACAAGCGAAAGCGCACTGGCAGCGGTCTCGTTGACTTCGGCGACAATCGCCTTCTTTTCGTCGAGTCCAATAGCCATTGGTCTACTCCTGGATTACTCATTTCAGTCATCACAAACTTCGGTGACGACCACCCTCGGTGAACAACTTCACCATCTGCGTAGGCCACTTTCGTTATTAAGGGACATTGCCCCACCTACGGTCTTTGACAGCCTTTAGTGCTCAGCCGTGGTAATCCCACGCTTTTTCCAAAGACTCCAAAGAGAGTCCCCCTCAATACCACCGGGGAGACTCACCGGATTCCGACAAGTCGGAATCCTCCACGCCCTAGAGCGCAGAAACCTTAAATATCAAGTGCTGCGTGATCGATAGTGACCCCGGGGCCCATCGTCGTCGACAGCGTTACCTTTCTGAAATACACACCCTTGGCTGCAGCCGGTTTGGCTTTTTTCAGATCCGCCAGAACCGCCACCAGGTTGCCCTTGATCGCATCGGACTCAAAATTCACCTTGCCAATACCGCCATGAACAATGCCGTTCTTGTCGGTACGGAAACGCATCTGTCCCGCCTTGGCATTGTTAACAGCGCCTTCTATGTCCGGGGTTACGGTTCCTGTCTTGGGGTTTGGCATTAGACCGCGGGGGCCAAGCACCTGACCCAACTGGCCTACAATGCGCATGGCATCGGGGGATGCAACAACGACGTCGAAGTCCATCATGCCGCCCTTGATTTGCTCAGCCAGATCTTCCATGCCGACAAAATCCGCACCCGCCGCCTTCGCCTTTTCCGCATTTTCGCCCTGAGTGAACACCGCGACTCGCACGTCGGATCCGGTCCCGTGGGGCAATGTCGTTGCTCCGCGGACACCCTGATCGGATTTACGCGCGTCGACGCCCAGATTAACCGCAACTTCTACAGTCTCGTTGAACTTGGCGGTGCCAAACTCCTTCAGCAGCGCGATGGCCTCGTCGAGCGGATAGCTGCGAGTTGAGTCAACTTTTTCGCGGAAGGCGCGAACACGTTTTGAAAATTTAGCCATGATTAGCCCTCCACCACATCAATGCCGGCGGAACGCGCACTACCGGCGATCGTTCGCACAGCTGCATCCATATCAGCGGCCGTCAGGTCGGGCCACTTCTGGGTTGCAATATCTTCTAACTGGGCCCGAGTCACCTTGCCCACCTTTTCGGTGTTGGGACGCCCTGACCCACTCTTAATACCCAGCGCTTTCTTCAACAAAATCGAAGCGGGTGGAGTTTTCTTGATATAGGTAAAGGATTTGTCGCTATAAACAGTAATAACGACCGGTATCGGCAATCCCGGCTCGACACCCTGCGTGTCGGCGTTAAACGCCTTGCAGAATTCCATGATATTCACGCCCTTTTGACCGAGCGCGGGACCCACCGGCGGGCTAGGATTTGCCTGCCCAGCGGGGATTTGCAGCTTGATGTAGCCGTCTATCTTCTTAGCCATGTCAATCTCCCGGGTTCAAACGCTGTTGGCGCCGATTGCTCGGCCCTCGAGCTCCCCATTTCGGCAACACTATTTGTCGCCGTTAATGTCGACCCCCCGCCTGAACGCGAGGCCCCTTTACGATCAGGCCTTCTCGACCTGCCCGAATTCAAGCTCTACGGGCGTTGACCGCCCGAAGATCAATACCGCCACGTTTAAGCGGCTTTTTTCATAGTTGACGTCTTCGACGACACCATTGAAATCATTAAAGGGTCCGTCGATGACCCGCACCATCTCGCCTGGCTCGAATACTGTCTTCGGCCTTGGCTGGTCGACACCTGCCTCTACCCGCTGCAAGATCGCATTCGCTTCTGCCTCGGTAATGGGTGCCGGCTTATCCGCCTTGCCTCCGATAAACCCCAAGACCCTCGGCGTTTCCTTGACCAAGTGCCAGGTGTCGTCGTCCAGCTCCATTTGCACCAGCACATAACCGGGGAAAAATTTGCGCTCGCTCTTGCGCTTCTGCCCCGCCTTCATTTCGACCACTTCTTCGGTGGGTACGATGATTTCACCGAAGCGATCTTCCATGCCGTGGCGCTCAACGCGCTCCTTGAGCGAGGCCGCCACTTTTTTCTCGTACTGGGAAAAGGCATGAACCACATACCAACGTTTTGCCATTGTCTTCTCCCTCTACCCGATCACCATGGAGACCAGCCAGCCCAACAGGCTATCGATACCCCACAAGATGATGGACATGATGATCAAAAAAACCACCACGATGAGTGTGGTCTGCGTTGTTTCTTGGCGCGTGGGCCACACTACCTTGCGAATCTCGGTGCGCGACCCCTTAACCAGCTGCCAAAAAGCGCCACCGCGCTCCGTGGTCGAAGCAACCCAACCGGCGGCGGCAGCTAATACGATTAGCACCAGAACGCGATAAAGCAACGATTGCTCGCCGTAGTAACTGTTGCCCACAACACCGGCGGCAACGAGTACCAACACCACGCCCCATTTCAACGGGTCAAGCCGACTTGTCGCGGCATCACTCATGTTCAAATCCTGTCTTCGACGGCCTATACCGCCCTTCATTCCTGCCAGTTCCGAGGCTGCCCTCGGAAGATGGCAGGCCAGGAGGGAATCGAACCCCCAACCTGCGGATTTGGAATCCGCTGCTCTGCCAATTGAGCTACTGGCCTAACTTTTTACGCCGTCTTGTGGCCTTCTCGCCAGAGACAACGAAGCCGAACCCCCTCAAAGAGGGCTCGGCCTAGTTCAACAGCGCGCCCTGGGGCGCGCCTTCAACGCTTACTCGATGATCTTGGCGACGACGCCAGCACCTACCGTTCGGCCACCCTCTCGGATCGCAAAACGCAGGCCCTCTTCCATCGCAATCGGCGCAATCAACGTCGCGACAATGTTGATGTTGTCCCCAGGCATTACCATCTCAACACCCTCAGGCAGCTCAACCGCACCCGTTACGTCCGTCGTACGGAAGTAAAACTGCGGACGGTAGCCCTTGAAAAACGGCGTATGACGGCCACCTTCGTCCTTCGACAGCACATATACCTCTGCCTCAAACTTGGTGTGCGGCGTCACCGATCCCGGAATCGCCAAAACCTGACCACGCTCAACCTCATCACGCTTGGTACCACGCAGCAGAACACCCACGTTCTCGCCCGCGCGACCTTCGTCAAGCAACTTACGGAACATCTCAACACCCGTACACGTCGTCTTCTGCGTGTCCTTGATGCCAATGATCTCAATCTCGTCACCCACCTTCACAATGCCACGCTCTACTCGACCCGTCACAACCGTGCCTCGACCCGAAATAGAGAACACGTCCTCTACCGGCATCAAGAAAGGCTGATCAATCGCGCGCTCAGGCTCGGGAATGTACGAATCCAACGTCTCGACCAGCGTCTTAACCGCCGTCGTGCCCAGACCGTTGTCATCTTGACCGTTCAGCGCCATCAGCGCAGAGCCACAAATGATCGGCGTGTCATCTCCCGGGAACTCATAGGTATCAAGCAGCTCGCGCAGCTCCATCTCTACCAGCTCCTTCATCTCTTCAAACTCTTCCGAGTCAACACCGCCACAGTCTTCCGCCAGCAGGTCAGCCTTGTTCAGGAAAACCACAATGTAGGGAACACCTACCTGACGTGACAGCAGGATGTGCTCTCGCGTCTGGGGCATCGGACCATCGGTCGCGCCACACACCAGAATCGCACCGTCCATCTGCGCCGCACCCGTGATCATGTTCTTCACGTAGTCCGCGTGTCCGGGACAGTCAACGTGCGCGTAGTGACGTGACTCCGACTCGTACTCAACGTGCGACGTCGCAATCGTGATACCACGCTCCCGCTCTTCCGGCGCGTTATCAATACCGTCAAACGCAACCGCCTCTCCTCCAAATACCTCTGAACACACACGCGTCAGCGCCGCCGTCAGCGTCGTCTTACCGTGGTCTACGTGTCCAATCGTGCCCACGTTTACGTGGGGCTTCGAACGCTCAAATGCTTCCTTCGCCATGTCGACACTCTCTCTTACACTAATCGCCAGTGAGCCAGTGCGGGACCTTAGAGACCTCGCGTTGACTACGTTTCATTTTCAACGCGCGCTCTCACCACCTCGCCACGTCTCACTCCCCAGTGCACCACTCGCGTGGCCCACTGAAACTGGAGCTCATAACCGGATTTGAACCGGTGACCTCTTCCTTACCAAGGAAGTGCTCTACCTACTGAGCTATATGAGCAACAACCTTCGTTCCGTACCGTCTATGGAGCGGGTGGCGGGAATCGAACCCGCATCATCAGCTTGGAAGGCTGAGGTTCTACCATTGAACTACACCCGCGGCATTTTCCCCGGGACCACACGCCATAACGCGCCAGAAAGCCAGTGTTTCAGCCCCCTAAACGCCAATATTGGTGGAGGGGGGTGGATTCGAACCACCGAAGCTCGCGCGTCAGATTTACAGTCTGATCCCTTTGGCCACTCGGGAACCCCTCCAAGAGGGCGCACATTCTCGTGACGTCGACCCCCGATGTCAACCGATTTGTCCCGTATTTATGCGCGCTCTGGGGCAATCGGGGACTTCTGCACAAAAAAAACCGAGGTCCATAGGGCCTCGGCTCGATTTTTAGCACTTTTAGGCCTCGACAGGGCCCAAATGACTACCAGCGCAGCCCGCCATCGACTTCGAAAACCCGGCCTGAAATGTAGTCATTTTCAAAGATAGTGATAGCCATTTGCGCAATTTCCGCCGGATCTCCCAGCCTTTTAAGAGGGATTCCCGCCGACATCTTCTCCAGCGCCTCGGGTTTCATACTCATAACCATCTCTGTGGCCATAAAACCCGGCGCAATCGCCCCGGTACGAATGTTGTAGCGGGCCAGTTCCTTGGCCCAAGAGACGGTCATCGCCGCCACACCCGCCTTTGTCGCTGAATAGTTGGTCTGGCCCATGTTGCCAGCCCGCGAAATGCTGGAGATGTTGACAATGACACCCTCTGACTGGGTTTTGATCATCTGGGTTGCCGCCTCGCGTCCACACAGGAAGGAGCCAGTCAGGTTGACATCAATCACCAACTGCCACTGAGCCAGGCTCATTCGGTCAACAATCTCACCGTCCTTGACCTTGAGCATCAACCCGTCGCGGGTAATTCCGGCATTGTTGATAAGACCATTTAGCTGCCCAAAGCGGGCAATAACTGCCTCAAAAGCGGCCGTGACCTCTTCCTCGCTGGCCACATTGGTGCGCTGCGTCATGACCTCAACCCCCGCCGGGGCGAGGGAATCGGCGGCCGCAGCCAGCGATTCCTCGTTTACGTCGAGCAGCACCAACTTGGCGCCCTTTTCTGCCAGTCCCTTGGCCATTGCGAGGCCAAGCCCCTGTGCGCCGCCGGTCACGACGACGACTTTATCCCGTAATTCCATGCTCACTTCCTCACCGCATCTGCTTCAAAGCGGCGGGAGTTTATCGGAATTTACTGCCTCATGCTCGATTTGATGGGATTGAGGGAACTATCGGTTACCCCGCGGGCCATCGCGAACTTCCTCGCGCTTACATTCACGCTTGTCTTTACCCACTCGGCCCTCGTCCTGACGACAGTCTCTACGGTCTTGCCGCTCGTCTGAACGACCCCGCTCGTCTCGCCGATCCTGACGGTCGTCTCGATCAGCCAAGGCGAAGCTGCCTCCTAGGGCTAACACTACGGTTACAAGTAAGGTGATTGTTTGCTTCATGAAAGACGCTCCTCTTGCTGTGGCTTACCCAAAATCGTTAGATACTGACAAGAAAACAAATTGCTGCCTTGTGGTAGCCACACGATGAACGGAATAGGCGGTCGCGCCTAGCAGCGACATACATCAAATAACGTCACGTTTCCCATCCACCTTCAAATGCGACCCCGCCTGATCAAGAGTCCGGCAGTCCTAGG
>Ga0255751_10002171_pt1 | contig 18495 bp, 13 predicted proteins | sample 071ome_20_FD_179951 | JGI IMG/M metagenome (GOLD analysis project Ga0255751, IMG submission 179951) | Coastal salt marsh microbial communities from the Groves Creek Marsh, Skidaway Island, Georgia - 071412BT metaG (version 2) | ecosystem: Environmental > Aquatic > Marine > Intertidal zone >...
TCTGTTTGGTCTCCCAGGGCCCAAATAGATAAAATTGTTTACGAAAATTTAGTTCAAGATTATATCAAGTCTATCAAGCTACCCATTATTGAAGATGAGGCTGTTGATATAAAAATTAAGGGAAATAAATTAAGTGGAGTAATATTAAAAAGCGGAATTTTATTGTCTTGTAAGGCAGCAATTTTAACGTGTGGTACATTCTTAAATGGACTAATTCATATTGGAGAAAAAACAATTAAAGCTGGTAGGTTAGATGAAAGAAGATCAGAAGGAATTACTGAATCACTTAATCGGCTTGGGTTTATTTCGGGAAGACTGAAAACAGGAACGCCACCAAGAATTGAGAGAAGCTCTGTTGATTGGTCTTACGGTGATAAAAGCTTTGGAGATTCAAATCCCTCTCCCCTTTCATACAGAACTAAAAAATTTAGACCAAAAAATGAACTTTGTTTTTCATTTAAAACAAATGAAAAAACACATGAAATAATTAATAAAAATCTAAACAAATCTGCAATGTATTCAGGAAATATTTCTGCAACGGGACCGAGATATTGTCCATCAATTGAAGATAAAATTCATAAATTTTCGCATAATCCCTCTCACATACTACAGCTTGAACCTGAATGGTCAAATTCTAAACAAATATATGTAAATGGTTTTTCAACCAGTTTACCTGAAGACATACAGCTTCAAGCTCTTCAAACAATACAAGGGTTAGAAAATGTAAAATTTTTACGACCTGGATATGCTATTGAATACGACTTCTTCTATCCGTCTCAGCTTCAGGTAACATTAGAAACAAAACAAATAAGTGGGTTATATTTTGCGGGTCAAATTAATGGCACTTCAGGCTATGAAGAAGCTTCGTCACAGGGATTGATTGCTGGAATTAACGCTTCAAATAAAATTTTAGAAAAAGATGAGCTAATTTTAAAAAGAAGCGATGCATATATAGGTGTTTTAATAGACGATTTAATTTTAAAAGATACAGATGAACCCTATAGAATGTTTACGTCTAGGGCAGAATATAGATTACAATTGAGAACCTCAAATGCAGATCAGCGTTTAATTCATTTTTCTAAAAATTTTCAATTACTCAACGAAGATGTATTAAAAAATATTGAAAATAAAGTAGAAACTACTAATACTATTGTTCAACTGTTAAAAACTAAATCAATATCACCAGAAGAAATCAATAATAAATTAGAAAAAATTAATGAAAAACCAATAAATCAGTCTGTAAAATTGAAAAATTTAATAAAAAGACCAAAATTTGATATTCAATTACTAGATCAATCAATTTTTAAAAAGAGTATCTCAAATGTTTTAGATATTTATCGAGAAGAAGTATTGTTTGAAGCAGAAACGATTATCAAATATAGCGGGTACATAAACAGACAAGAATTAGAAATTGAAAAAATCAAAATTTATGAGGATCAAATAATTCCTCATTCCTTTGACTATAATCAAATTAAAAGTTTATCAAATGAAAGTAGAGAAAAATTTATTAAAATTAAACCTCAGTCTGTAGGACAAGCAAGTAGAATACCAGGAATTCGTCCTTCAGACATTTCAATTTTATTAATATATTTAAAAAAATCGTTTCACGTGAAACAAAAGGCATAAAATGAAAAAATTATTACTTTTTTTAACAATAATATTTGCACAAAATAAAATTTTATTAGATCAAGTATCAGCAATTGTTGATAATAAAATTGTCTTATTAAGTGATGTTGTTCTGGCTACTAATGCATTAGCAGTTCAGCAAAATATTAATCCATCTATTAATCAAAATGCATACAAAGAGTTATTAAATGAATCTCTAGAAAGCATGATTGAACAACTAGTTATAATAAAAATGGCTGAGCAAGACTCTATTGAAGTTTTAGAAAAAGATATTGATAGGGCTCTTGATAAACAAATAGAAAACTTAATTAATCAAGCGGGAAACAAAGAAAACGCGGAACGAATGTTGGGTAAAAAAATATCTGACTTTAAAAGAAACTACCGCGATGATATAAAAGGAAAACTATTATCAGAAAAATATACTCAACAACTTACTTCAAATATATCAGTTAATAGAAAAGATGTTGAAAATTTTTATGATACTTATAAAGACAGTTTACCTATTCTTCCAACGCTGTATGATACTCGTCATCTATTAATAGAATTTAGTGTTTCAGATGATTCTAATTTAAAGGCATTAAACAAAATACAATCTATCAGACAAGAAATATTAGAAAAAGACAATTTTGAAGAAATGGCAAAGCAATTTTCTGCAGATCCTGGGTCAAAAGAAAATGGAGGTATGTTAGGTACAGCAACTCGAGGAACTTTTGTTAAAGAATTTGAACAAGCTGCTTTTACTTTAGATTTAAATATCCTCAGTGAACCTATTAAAACAGAATTTGGGTATCATTTATTATATGTTTTAGATAGAAGTGGTGAAAAGGTTACATTAAAACATATACTCATTCGTCCTGAAATCAGCGATGAAGATAAAAAAAATACTTACTTAAATGCAGTTGAGATAGCTAATCAAATCAAAAATAAAAATGACTTTATAAAATTAGTAAGTGAATTTTCTGACGATGATCAAAGTAAGAATAATGGAGGATTTTTAGGTAAGATTGATGTTAATCAGTATGGAATTAAGGAATTAGCTGAATCAATAGAAAAAATTGAAATAAATAAAGCAAGTAATCCAATTCAAACAGAATTTGGATTTCATATTTTATGGGTAGATTCTAAATCAGAAGGGGGAGTTATTACAAAAGAAAATAATTGGACTCAGCTTGAAGAATTTGCTTTAAATAAAAAGAAATCTGAATGGTATAGTAACTGGATTAATGATATTAAAAACAATTTCTACATTAAAAGAAATCCACTTAATTATCCACAATAGTTATTAATAACATAATAATTAGTTTTTTAAAAAGTTATTAAGATATTTTACTATTTAAAATTAGTTTATTCACATTTTTTAAATATAAATTTTTTGTCATAAAATTTATCAAAATAAATTAGTTATCAACTTTTAAAGGTGCTTATTATTACTAATATTTTTTTATATATAATATATAATATTTATAGAAGACTTTAAGCTTGTGAACAACTGTAAAATATAATAATATTGTAAACTAATTATGAATATCTCAACTACTAAAAAAGAATTACAATCAGCTTTTAATAAATTATCAAAAACCACTCAGTTAAAATCTCAAAATCCATTAATTAATTACACTTATATTTCATCAAGTGCCTCAGGAGTTGTTTTGCATTCCACAGATTTAGAAGTTGGAATCAAAACTCAGATTACAGCATCAATAAATTCCCCTGGAGAAGGTCTTTTTCCAACATCTGAAATGAATGATATTATTAATGTAATTGAAGATGGTCGTGTTGATATAGATATTTCAGGACCTCATATTAATATTAAATCAGAGAAAGGTATATCTTTTGATATAGCTACTATTCCATTGCAGGATTATCCAACTATTCCTGAAAATAAACATGAATTAATTTTTCCAATTAAATCAGATGAACTAAAGGAATTAATTGATCAGGTTATATATATCATAAAAGTTGATCCTACTAAACCTGCGTTATCTGGAGCATGCTTTTCTTTTAAGGAAAAACAAATTGATGTTGTTTCTACTGACGGACATCGATTAATTAAAATATCAAATCAAAATAAAACGAATATTAATGGTTCTTTCATTATACCGAAAAAATTTTTAATCATTTTAAATGCTTTTTTACAAGATACAGATGAAGTAAATGTAATTTTTAGTGGAGATCATGTATTTTGTAATAATGCTAAAGATGTATTTTATTCAAAGATTATTGATGAAAAATTTCCCAATTATGATGCAGTAATTCCTTCTGAGAATCCTAATAAATTAATATTAGATAAAACAGATATGTCTGCAGCATTAAAGGCCGCTTCTATTGCAGTTAATAAAAATACAAATCAAATATCTTTAAATTTTAGAGAAGGAAAAGTATTTATTAAAAGTATTAATCAATCTGACAATAAAACAGTTCATGCTCCCTTAAAATCAGCTAAATATAATGGAGATGAATGTATTATAGGTTTTAATCTTCAATATTTAAAAGATGCTGTTTCAAAGTATCCTGAAGAAAAATTAATAATTAATTTTAAAAATGAATCTTCTGCTGTTTTATTACAACCGGAATCAAAAAATATAAATATAACTAGTTTAATTATGCCCGTAAGAATAAATGAGTAATAATACTACATATAGCGCTGATAAAATTTCAGTTTTAAAAGGATTAGAAGCAGTTCGTAAAAGACCAGCTATGTATATTGGTGATATTGGAAAAAGAGGATATCATCATCTGGTAAGTGAAGTTGTTGATAATAGTATAGATGAGGCTTTAGCCGGTTATTGTACTAGTATTATTGTAACAATTAAAAGCGATGGATTTATATCCATTGAAGATAATGGAAGAGGGATACCAGTAGATATTCATAAAGATGAAAAAAAACCCGCTTTAGAAGTTGTTATGACTGTATTACATGCTGGTGGAAAATTTGATAAAAATACTTATAAAGTATCCGGTGGTTTACATGGAGTTGGGGTTTCTGTTGTTAATGCATTATCAGAATCTTTAATTGCAGAAGTACACAGAGATGGTTTTTGTTATAAACAAACTTATTCCTTGGGTCAACCTACTTCCGAATTAGAAAAAATAGGAACAAGTAATAAAACGGGTACTATTGTTACATTTATGCCTGACCATTCAGTTTTTACTCATAGAGGCTTTGAAGAAGATGTAATTAAGGGGAGGTTAAAAGAATTAGCATATTTAAATAAAGATTTATCTATCACTTTAAACAATGAATATGAAGATTCATCTGTTGAGTATTGTTTTCCAGGCGGATTATCTGATTTTGTAAAATATTTAGATGGAGATGAAGATTTAATTCACGATGAAATAATTACAGTAAATAAAGAAGATATCGAAGTACCTGTTGATGTTGCATTTAGATATAGCAGTAATTATAACAGTAACATTTTTTCTTTTGTAAATAATATAAATACTGTTGAAGGCGGAACACATTTATCAGGATTTAGATCAGCACTAACAAGAGCATTAAATAATTATGCCAATAAAAATGATTTAATTAAAACAACTAAAAATGAAAATTTTACATTATCTGGAGATGATTTTAGAGAGGGTTTAACTGCAATTTTATCTGTAAAAGTTCAGGAACCGCAGTTTGAAGGTCAAACTAAAACAAAACTTGGAAACGGTGAGGTTAAAGGTTTAGTTGATAATATTGTTTATGATGGAATACAGGCTTTTTTAGAACAAAACCCAACAGTTGCTAAAAAAATAATAGAAAAAGCAGCCGAAGCTGCTAGAGCAAGACTTGCTGCAAAAAAAGCAAGAGAACTAGTAAGAAAAAAATCTGGATTAGGTTCATCAACGTTGCCAGGAAAATTAGCTGATTGTTCTAATAAAGACCCTATGCAGTGTGAAATTTTTCTAGTTGAGGGTGATTCAGCTGGAGGTACAGCCAAACAAGGCAGAGACAGAAGAACTCAAGCAATACTTCCCCTAAGAGGAAAAGTAATAAATTCTGAAAAAGCGCGTGAAGATAAACTTTTAGCCAACAATGAAATTCAATCAATGATTACTGCTCTAGGTAGTGGGTTTGGTGAAAATGAAGACGATCCAAATAGTTTTGATCCTGAAAAACTAAGATATCACAAGGTAGTAATTATGACTGATGCGGATGTTGATGGAAGTCATATTCGCACATTGCTTTTAACATTTTTCTGGAGAAAAATGAAAAAACTTGTTCAGGATGGTTATTTATATATGGCTATGCCGCCTCTATATAAATTAAAACAGGGTAAAAAAGAAAGATATGCATATACTGATGCTGAAAGAGATATTATGATTCAACGACTTGAATCAGAAAATTCATCTACCAAAATTGATATTCAGCGCTACAAAGGGCTTGGTGAAATGAATGCAGAACAATTGTGGGAAACAACTATGAACCCTGAATCAAGAACTTTGATTCAAGTAACGGTAGATCATATTATGGAAGAAGAAACAAACGTTCGATTTAGAGAGTTAATGGGAACTGAAGTAGAACACAGAAGAACCTTTATTACTGATAGGGCAAAATTTGCAACAAACATTGATATTTAAATATGGATATTGGAAGAGATAATATAATAGATAAACAGCTTTTAAAGGAATTAGAAGAAAGCTATCTAAATTATTCTATGTCGGTAATTATGTCTCGCGCTTTGCCAGACGCTAGAGATGGTTTAAAACCTGTACATAGAAGAATTTTATATACCATGAGTGAATTGGGTTGCTTTTGGAATAGACCTTATAAAAAATCTGCTAGAGTTGTTGGTGATGTTTTGGGTAAATATCACCCGCACGGAGATAGCTCAATTTATGATGCTATGGTGCGAATGGCTCAAGATTTTTCAATGAGACATGAGCTTATCCAGGGACAAGGCAATTTTGGATCAGTAGATGGCGACAGAGCCGCTGCAATGCGATATACAGAGTCTCGAATGTCTAAAATTGGAAGTGAATTATTAAGAGATATTGATAAAGAAACAGTTGAATGGATAAACAATTTTGATGAAACTCTTAAAGAACCGGCAGTTCTTCCTTCCGTATTTCCAAACTTATTAATCAATGGTTCTGAGGGAATTGCAGTGGGAATGGCAACAAAAATTCCTCCTCATAATCTTTCTGAAACTATCAATGCTTTAGTCCATCTCATTGATAATCCTGATGCTACCGTTGAAGATGTTATGAAATTTATTAAGGGTCCTGATTTTCCAACGGGAGGTAAAGTTTTAGGTTTAGATGGAATCAAATCAGCCTATAAAACAGGAAGGGGCATTGTTAAGGTTCAGGGAACAGCACATGTTGAACCAAATTCAAAAGGAAAAGATTCTTTAATTATAACTGAGCTTCCATATCAGGTCAACAAAGCACAATTAGTAGAAAAAATTGCAATCTTAGCAAGAGATAAAAAAATTGAGGGCATTTCTGAGATAAGAGATGAATCAGACAAAGATGGAATGAGGGTTGTAATTGAAATTAAAAGGGACGCTGTTCCAGAAGTAGTTCTTAATCAACTATATAAACAAACTCAATTACAAGATTCTTTTGGAATAATTCTTTTGGCTCTCGTTGATGGTACACCAAAAGTAATGTCAATTAAAGAAATGTTAACTGTTTTTATTTCTTTCAGACAAGAAATAGTTGTTAAAAGAACTCAATATGATTTAGGCAAAGCTAAAGACCGAGCCCATATTTTAGAAGGGCTAAAAATTGCCCTAGAAAACATTGATAAAATAATTGAATTAATTAAGTCAAGCGATGATCCTCAAAGCGCCAAAGAGGGATTGATGAATAATTTTTCACTTTCTGAAAAACAATCTCAAGCAATTTTAGATATGAGACTACAAAAACTAACTGGACTAGAAACCTCAAAAATTGTTGCTGAATACAAAGATACCCTAGAGTTAATAGCAGAATTAGAAAATATTTTATCTAATGAATCAATACAAATGAATATTATTAAAGAAGAGCTTCTTGAAATTAAAGAAAGCTATGGAGAAGGAAGAAAAACAGAAATTGTTGCTGACTTTACATCTTTAAGTATTGAAGATATGATTGCTGAAGAAGATATGGTTTTAACCATAACCCATAATGGATATATCAAAAGAACCAGCCTTTCAACATATAGAAGCCAAAGAAGGGGCGGTAGAGGCGTTCAAGGAGCCTCATCTAGAGAAGAAGATTTTGTTGAACATCTTTTTATAGCAAATACCCACAGCTATATACTGTTTTTTACAGATAAAGGTAAGTGTTATTGGCTTAAAGTTTATGACATCCCAGAAGGAGGAAGGGCAGCCAAAGGAAGGGCTGTAATTAACCTTATCGGGTGTGAGCCAGATGAAAAGGTAAGTGCTTTTATAAGCGTTAAAGAATTTAATGAAGATCATTTTGTAGTAATGGCCACCCAAAATGGACTTGTCAAAAAAACTAAGCTATCAGCATATTCAAAGCCAAGAAAAGGCGGAATATATGCTGTTGAAATTAAGGATGGAGACAGCTTAATTGAGGCAAGAGTTTCAACTGGAGACAACGATATTCTCTTAGGTACCAAAAATGGAAAGTCTATAAGATTTTCTGAAGAACAAATTAGGCCCAGTGGTAGAAAAACCATGGGCGTTAAGGGTATAACTTTAAGCTCAAAAGATGACAAATTAATAGGAATGCTTCTTATTAAAAGAGAGGGAACAGTGCTGGTTGTTTCAGAAAATGGTTTTGGAAAAAGAACTGAGGTGTCACACTATAGATCCCAAAAAAGAGGCGGCAAGGGTCTTTTAACAATTAAAATAACTGAAAAAATTGGAAAAATGGTTGCAATAAAAGAAGTTGTTGATGCAGACGATCTTATGATTATTACTAATCAGGGGGTTTTAATCCGTCTACCGGTATCTCAAATTAGATCAATAGGAAGAGCTACTCAAGGAGTAAGACTTATCAAACTTGGAGAAGGAACAACCGTTTCATCAGTTACACGAATTATGCTGGAAGAAGATGGCGCAGAAAAAGATATTAATAACGATGCCGAACCTTCAAAAGAATCTGAATAGTGTTTTAGAAAATATTTCCAAAGCTTCTTTGGAAAATTCGGTCGACTTAGTAGTTGTAACAAAAAATCAAACAGTAAACCTAATAAATCAGTGTATTTCATTGGGAGTCAATCAAATTGGAGAAAATAGAGTTCAAGAAGCTGAAAATAAATTTTCTCAGCTATTCAATGCGAAAATTAAAAAGCGAATGATTGGCAGGCTGCAGTCAAATAAAATTAAAAATGCTACTAAAATTTTTGATTCAATTGATTCAGTTTCAAAAATAGATCACCTTAAAAAAATTAATTCCAATGCAGAGCTTGAAAAAAAATCTCAAAATATATTGTTACAAATTAATATTACAAACGATCAAAATAAGGATGGATTTATCCCAAGAATGTTTTTAGAAAAAATTGAAGACATTTTTGGTTTCAATTATGTTAATATTGAGGGAATGATGACTATCGGAAGGCTTGGGGTTAGCAAAAAAGAAACATCCCAAGACTTTAAGAAAATGAAAAATTTTTATGATCAAATTAATAGCCAGCTTCCATCGAATAAAAAAATGGGAACGCTATCAATGGGAATGAGTCAAGACTATCAGGTTGCTATACAGGAGGGGTCTACTATGGTTAGAGTGGGCGGGGCAATTTTCGGATAGTTTTATGTTAGATTTAAAAAACTGGTTTAACAAAAAACATTATTTTCGACTTTGGAATGTTGGGCCACCAGGCGCCCTTATAACGGGTCTCTTTATTTATATTGTTTTATATGTGGACAAAAAGTTGACCTTTTTTTCTGTTAACGTCAACGATTTTTGGATAAGAATTCTTTTATGGATTGTAATTATTGAGGCGCTTTTTATTTTGTTTTGGATATTATTTAGTCTTCCTCCAACAGAAAGGGGAAGAAAACTTTCTCAGGTGGGTATATATAAATTTATAAGACATCCAGTCTACACAGTTATTATTTATCATACGCCAATAATATTTTCTCTTTTAAATAAGTCTATTCTTTTGATGGTCACGATTCCTTTAATTCATTTTTTTTGGTCCAAAATAATTGTTTTTGAAGAGAGCTATCTAGTTGGTATTTTTGGAGACAAATATTTAGAATATGCAAAAAAAACACCAAGATTTTTTCCAAAAATTTTTTAAAAGTAAGGAGAAATAAATGAAAAATGTATTAACCGCACTACTTTTTTTAGGAGTTACTATGTCACAAGCAAAATATCCGGGATATGAATTTGTTAAGGAAGAGGGGGGAATTAAGGAATATAGACTTATTTCAAACGACCTATCAGTCTTATTAAAACAAGACAACACTGCGCCCGTTGCTACTTTTATGGTTACTTATAATGTTGGCTCTCGCAACGAGGCAATCGGCTACACCGGTTCAACGCACCTATTAGAACACCTTATGTTTAAGGGATCAAAAAAGTTTAATACCGATAAAGGAAATTCTGTTTTTCAAGTTTTACAGTCTGTTGGAGCAAGAATGAATGCAACCACCTGGCTAGATAGAACTAATTATTTTGCGACAGTTCCAAGTCAATACCTTGAGACGGTAATTGAGGTTGAGGCAGATAGAATGAGAAACGCCTATATAAAAGAAGAAGACAGACAATCTGAAATGACTGTAGTAAGAAATGAATATGAAAGAGGGCAAAATAGCCCAGTTTCAGTTTTAGATGAAAACATTTGGGCTACCGCGTATCATGCCCACCCTTATCACCACTCAACCATTGGTTGGAAGACAGATATTGAAAATGTTTCCATTGAAAGGCTAAAAAAATTTTACGACACTTTTTATTGGCCCAACAATTCAACTGCTATAGCTATTGGTGATTTTTCAGAAAAAGAGGCGCTTGCGCTTATTAAAAAACATTTTGGAAGAATTAAAAAAAGCAAAGAAGATATACCTCAGGTTTATACAGAAGAGCCTGTACAAGAAGGTAAAAGAACTATCACATTAAAACGAGCCGGACAACAAGCCGTTTTGGGTGTTGCACACAAAACTCCAGCTGCAACACATAAAGATGCGCCCGCATTTGTTGTTTTGTCATCTGTTTTATCTTCAGGAAAAAATAGTAGGTTTTATAAAAACATTACTGATAAGGGACTAACAACCAGCATTTACATTTGGGACTCTCTTTTTAAAGACCCCGGTCTTTTTACTGTATTTGCCAACCTATCTCCAGAGGTTTCACATCAAGAGGTTGAAAATTTAATTATTTCAGAATATGAAAAAATTGCAAACGATGGAATAACTGATGAAGAGCTTGATAAAGCAAAAGCTCAAATTCTTTCGTCTCTTAAGTTTGGTCAAGATGGAAGCTATTCAATTGCAGGAGGATTAAATGAAGCAATAGCATCCGGAGACTGGACACTCTATACTTCATATGAAGAAAAAATTAATGCTGTTTCTGTTGAAGATGTTCAAAAAATTGTCAATGATTATTTTAAGGAAGACTTTTCTACAATAGGATATTTTATACCAGAAAGTGGAGGGTCACAGGGTAGCGCAAAATCAATCAAAAGCGCACAAGAACTCAAAGAAGAAAAAATTAAATACTTTTCTAAGGACGAAGATTTATTTTCCGCTAAAGTTCAATATTCTCAACCGGTTGAGGGCGTTAGTCTCTACACTCTTAATAGGGGGAGCGGTGTAGTTACTTTAAGAGGTAGTTTTTTGGGCGGAGATATTTATGCCCCAGAATCTAACCCGCGAATCCCTGATATGGTTGTGTCTATGTTAGACCAGGGAACGTCCAATCAAACTAAATTTGAAATTAGTGAAAAATTAGAAAAGGTTGGTGCAAGATTAGGTTTTTCTAATGGAAAAGACAGCGTTGGTTTTAGTGCAAAATTTCTTTCGTCTGAAACAGAATTAATTTTAGATCTTTTGTCTGACCAACTAGCAAATCCAAAATTTGACAATCAAGAGCTTGGAAAAATTAAAAAACAACTTGAAACGGGATACAAAAGATCAAAAGAAAGCACCAGGGGGAATGCGGTGAACAATATGCTTGAAGCATTTTATGGTAAAAATCATCAAAATTCACCCATCGACCCTGATGAAGCAATTGCAGACATTAATAAAGCAACTAGAGAGGATCTTCTTAAGTATCATAAAGAATTTTATGGTAGAGGATCTATGATTATTGTTGCAGTTGGGGATGTATCACACGACGACTTAAGCAATATGATTAAAGAAAAACTTTCTATCCTTCCACTAGTAAATACAAAACCATTAAAGGAAAAAGCTTTAGGACAACCCGTCTCATCAAAAACTTATGTTTCAATGCAAGACAAGACTAGTACGGATTTTATAGTTGGAACTCCACTTGGAATTGATAGATATAGCGATGATTATATTCCGATGTTTTTAGCTAATCATGTTCTGGGCGGTAATTTTTCTGCTAGATTAATGCAAACCGTAAGAGTTAAAGAAGGATTAACCTATGGAATTAACTCTTCCGTTTCTGGTATGGGAAATGGAAATGATGGTTATTGGTATGTTGGAGGAACATTTGCTCCACAATTACTAGAAAGAGGCGAGACAGCCACCCTTGAACAAATTAAGATATGGGCCTCAGAAGGTATTACTCAAGATGAGCTAGATGTCGCCAAATCAACTATTAACGGAAATTATCAGGTGGCATTTGACACTACAGGTGGAATTGCATCATCCATTTTAAGCTCTATTATAGACTATGGAAGTCTAGACTATATAGACAATTATACAATGCGCATCAACGCTGTAACTCTTGATGAAGTAAATAAGGCTATCAAAAGGTATATAAAATTTGATGATCTTTATCAGGTTGCAGCAGGCAGTATTGATGAAAATGGAAAGCCGCTAAACGATTAGTGAAAATTATTTTAATTGCGGCAATAAGCTTAGATGGTTTTATTGCCGCAAATAAAAACGACACGCTCAGCTGGACAAAAGACAAAGGGGTTTTTAAAAAACAAACCCTAGGACACTATGTTGCAATGGGAAAAAAAACATTAAGTTTAATTGGTTCAAATTTGTCAAATAGAAACCTAGTTCCAATAGATAGTCACACAAAAACGGAAGACATATTTAACACAATTCAGTCAGAAATTCTTTTCGTTGGTGGGGGTGCAGTAACAAACCAGCTATTTATTAATCATATAACACACCTATATTTAACACCCCACCCAATAATTTTTGGCTCAGGTATTAGACTTTTTGGAGATAAAAGCTTTACCAGAAAAACTAAGTTGGAAAAAGTTATTTCAGTAGAAGGCTGTTCAAATTTAAATCAGTTCCAATTTCAAGTAATTAGTCACTAAAATTTATAATTAGATAAACGCCAAAAAGAGTAATAAGCCCACCCAAAAAAGTAGTTACGCTAACTAATTCACCAAAAAAATAAAAACCGCCCAAAGAGGAAATAAATGGCTCCCCCAGTGGAACAGCTGCGACAGCAGTTGGGCTAATAGTTTTAATTAAAAAATAGAAAATATTATGACCAACGAGCGTTGGAACTGCAGCTAAGAAGAGAAAGCCAAAAAATTCAGTGGCATTAAAGATAAAAACATTAATATTAAAAATAATAGCGATTACAAATATGGTAGCCGAAGCAAAGAAGAATAACCACCTTGAAAATTCAATCAACCCTGTTTTGCTGCGGGCTTTCTTGCCAACAATTAAAACACCAGCCATTGCCACAGAGCAACCAATAGCCAGTAAATTTCCTAAAAAACGACCTTCCTGTGCAACGTCATTGGGAGAAATGAGAATGAAAACACTCCCCGCCAAAGCAATAACTAAGCCCAAAAATGATAAAAAAGATGGACGCAAATTTTCCCAAAAATACAAATAAATCATTGTAAATAAGGGGGCAATAGTTCCGAAAAGGGAGGCTTCAGCGATGCTTGTTAGCTGTACGGATCTAAAAAATAAACAAAAGTGTATCCCTAAAAAAAATCCAGACAAAACAATTTTTTTTGTTGGAACAAAAGAGAACAAAGTTTTGTAAGAAAAAATAAACATGAAAAAACTAGCCAAAAACATTCTCCAGAAAGCAAGAGTAATTGCGCTAGTATCAGACAAAAACCGTACAACCCACGAAGACGAGCTTACTGCAAACAAGGCGATAAATAATAAAATAATATTATTTTTATTTTTCATAGGGAGTAATTTCTCATCCGTGAAATTAAGCAAATTTATTATAGTTCTTTTTGTTTCTTTTTTGTTTTCTCAAAACAGTCAAGCAAACATTAATACAATAGAATTTCTAATTCAAGACGACCAAATCCCAAAAATGTTTTCTCAAGATAAAATCAAAAGTATGTTTGAAAACATCGAGAAAAAAGATGTAGAAGAAATACTGCTAAAATTTAAAAATAAGCCAGAAAAAACGAAGACCTTTGAAAGCTATTCTAAAATTTTTATTTCTGAAAAAAGAATTAATCGTGCACTAAATTTTTATGCTTCCAATAGAAAGATTTTTAGCGAAGCTTACTCCAAAACAAAAATAGATTCTTTCCTAGTTCTTGCAATGATTTCTATGGAGACAAACTTTGGAGAATCGCACGGAGATTTTAGGCTGATTGATTCTTTTTTAGCACAAATTGAATATATCCCGGAAAGAAAAGATTGGGCAGAAAAACAGCTTAAGCAATTTTTGATTTTTTGCTTTAATGAGAACATTGCCCCAGAATCTGTTCTTGGTTCATATGCTGGTGCATTTGGATTTGGGCAATTTATACCAACCAGCTTTGAATCTTTATATGTTGATTTTAATCTTGATGGGAAAAAAGACCCATACAGCTGGGAGGACACCATAGGAAGCGTGGCCAACTATCTTTTAAAAAACAGCTATCCTGTAGGAAATAATAATTTTAGCATCAAATCGGAAATTTGGGAATCAGTTAGAACCTATAATAGATCAGATAAATATGCCTCAACCGCAATTTTACTCAGAAACGAACTTCTTAAAGAATTTTATTTATTAGATTAACCAGATTTTTTTTGAACTGGCTATAGGGAGGAAGAATTAATTTAAAAGGGGAAAAGTAAGAGCTTTTCATTATAGATTTTTGATGAGACAGCTCGTCAAATCCGTACTTTCCGTGATAACTTCCTAATCCGCTATTGTTAATTCCACCAAATGGAAGGTTTGGATTGGCGTGGTGAATAACACAGTCATTGATTATAAACGCACCGCTTGTGGTTTCCCTTTCAAGTTTTGATGAAAATTTTTTGTCTTTTGAAAAGCAATAAAGTGCCAAAGGTTTTGGCTTAGAGTTTATATAATGAATTGCTTCATCTAAATTTTCATACTTTAAGATTGGTAGCAATGGTCCAAAGATTTCCTCTTGCATTATTTTGGAGTCTTTAGGTGGGTTAAAAACAATTGTAGGTTCAATCGTGAGTTCTTCTTGGTGCTTTCTCCCCCCAAAAATTTTTGCACCACCTAACCTAGCATCTTCTATTAAACCGTCTATTCTGCCAAAGTGAGACTTGCTAACAATGCTACACATATTGTTTTTTGGCCCTTCAGATAAAAATTTCTCAAAATATTTTCTTATTTCAAGAATCAGTGAATCAACCAAAGATGATTGACATAAAATATAGTCAGGAGCAGTGCAGGTTTGGCCAGCATTAGCAAACTTAAAAAAAGCAATTTTCCACGCAGCGTCTTGAACGTTGCAATTTTTGTCAACAACAACGGGAGATTTCCCCCCAAGCTCTAGCGTAACCCCAGCCAGATGTTTTGAGGCAGCTTGCATCACAAGAGACCCTTTCTGGGGGCTACCAGTAAAAAAAATATGATCAAAAGAAAGACTCAAAAGGTGTTCAGCCATTTTTCCGTCCCCCTCAATGACGGCAACTTCTTGCGGAGAAAAAACATTGTTACAAATTTCGCGAACGACTAAAGAGCTTTGAGGAGTAAATTCTGATGGTTTGATAATAGCAGCATTTCCAGAAGCTATTGCGGAAATCAGAGGATTAATACTAAGCATAATAGGATAATTCCAGGGGGCTAGAATTAGAACGCGACCCTTTGGTTCAGGTAAAACTGAAGGCTCTGCAAAGGAAGTTAAAAGATTTCTGGGAACATATTTTTTTTTCATCCACTTCCCCACGTTTTTGATTGCAAAATTAAGCTCTGTCTTGATTCCTATAATTTCAGTTAGAACAGACTCAACATCAGACTTACCAAGGTCTGCCTTAAGAGCGGCTTTTATTTTTTCTTCACTATTTTTTATTTCAGATAAAAGTAAAGTAAGTTTTTTTTTGCGTTGATTTGAATTCTCATTTTTGAGCTTAATTAGTGAAGGCTTCTGATTATCAAAAATAAAGGATGCTTTGTCAAATGTATCTTTCACCTTTCAATTTAATTAATTATAAATTATAACATTAATTAAAAATCGATGATTAAAGAAATAGACATAGGTCATAAAGCATATAGCGTAGACGAAGCATTGTCTGAGCTATCTTTTGTAATTAGCGAAGCTAAAAATAATAACTTAGTTGCTGTAAAAATAATTCACGGTTCAGGTGGAGGCTTCATAAGTCGCGCAGTTAGAGAATGGGGGAAAAACCAAGAGGGAAGATTTAAGGCCATTATTTATGGAGAAAACTACAACATGTTCAATGAAGACGCTGTTAAGATGAGATCTGAAGCAAACGAAACCCAAGACATAGACTTTAATCGTACCAATGCAGGAATAACAATATTTTGGCTTTAAAGATTCCTAAGAGTCTTAACAGAAATTTTTTGGTTGGATATCATTGATTCATAAACCAAGCTAATTGGAATATTGCCCGTTGCGCTTACTTGGTCCATAAATTTAGACATTTCAAATTCTAACCCAGTAGAGTCAGATTCTTTTTTGTATTCTGACAAAATCTGTTCAAAAATAATTTTCCCCGTAATATAAGATGTTCCATATCCAGGTTGGCGCAAATAAAGAAGTTGCTCGAACTTAAGAAGGTTTTCTTCTCTTTCCATCCAACCTCTAGGTGTCCATGTCACGTGGACTTTTCCTGCCTCCTCCATTGACATAAGATTGGCATGAGCATAAAGAGAGCCCAATCCTCTTGCAGCTCTTTGGGCTAACATAATCCAAACAATTTCTTTGCTTCGGGGAGAGTCATTATAAATGCCAGCATTCATAAAAACCTCCTCAACAGCTGTAGCGATTCCTTCATTTTTTGAATCAAAAATATTATATAAAAGAGGTGACCTTCTTATAATTCTTGAGTGAGGGTTGTCTCTCATCTCTGCCAATTCAAACCAATGATAAAAATGAGAATAAAGCGGGACGGGATCCAAGTGTAAACCAATTATAAAAAAATTTCTTTCATTTTCTGGAACAAACGACCCCATATGTTTTCTAATCTCAGGTTCCATATTGTTTTTAACAGTTAAAATATTTTTTTCTTTTAAAAATCCCATTAGTCTTTGTACGCCCATTTCAGACAATTCTTTAAACTCATCCTCATTGCTTGCAGCAATAATTTTTGGCAAATTTGAGTTGTTAATTTCTTCAAGCGTTAGATTGTTCCATGCTCTAAAAAGTTCGCGCTCAAGAAGAAAAACTTCTTCTTCCCAACTGAATGGTAAAAGGTGAACATTTTGTTGATACCAGGTGTAGTTTTCTTTTCCAACGCCAGAAGGACCGGTTTTTTTTGGAAGCTCACTCTCTAACCAAGCGACAAAACTATCAGTATCTACAATAGCCTGAGATACGGCCACATGTAAGCTGGGGTGTGTGGTTTTATTAATTTTTTTTGAAAAAGATTGAAGATCGCGAGATTGGTTTTTCATAATTTGTATCCCGCCCATCCATAAGTCCCTAGCATTGCCAACAAGATTTATTTTTGCTTGTTTCAGAAATGGGCCAATGGCTAAAAGCTTTTGTTCAACTTCTTTCGCATTTTTTTTACTTAGTGGAAAGCTATATGTCCACAGTTCAAGGGTTGCGTGGTTGGTGGGCCCCTCATGGTCTGGAACATCGCTTTGGTAGTTCCATAAAACCCTATAAAAACCCGGATCTCTTTCCCAGGGTCTAAGCACCCTGTAATTAAAATCATACCCATTAATTTCCGCTACTAAAATTTTCCAATCTAAAATCCCATCTTTATCAAGTAGCGAGGTGTCAAAGTTAATTGCCCTGTTTTTAATTGACAAAAACCTGGGGTGTTTATTCTTAAAAGCCTTTAAGGTATAATCGGGGACACCACTATTAAATGAGGGCCTTTCAAAAGCTCTCCATTCTATGAACAATTTTTCAAGATCTTGAAGGCTTTGCCCGAAAAGAGAAATTAAAAAAAGAGAAAAAAAGAAGGTTTTTTTAACCGGGGATAATCTCATCAAATCCTACCCCAATTTTTTTTAATCTTTTAATCAAAGTGTTTCCAAGGCCTATTGAAGGCGTTACAACACCACCAAAATTTTTTCCTCCAGGCAAAGAGTCTGGATTTTCAAGAATTAAACAAAGAGCGCTTTCACAGGCCATTCTTGAGGTCATTTTGTATCCAGGGTCTCCGCTTGCGCTTATCATAAAAGCCTTCACACCCTTTTCAGTTTCTACTAAAAACCTTGTTTTAAAAAACCCAGAATCCATAACAGCCTTGCTGGGGCCCTGGCCAGGCTTCCTAAAAAGCGGCCTGAACAAATTTCTCAAAGGAGAAAATATTATTAAGCCCAAAACAAACGTCATAAGCGTAACTTTCCAAGCGCTGCTTAGCTTTGAATAGTATGCCCCTTCTGAATAAACAAAATCTTTTCCATAATATTTGCCCGTTTCTTTTGAAAGAGCTGCCGATCTTCTAACAGTTCTTGTATTGGGGA
>Ga0255751_10002177_pt1 | contig 18477 bp, 25 predicted proteins | sample 071ome_20_FD_179951 | JGI IMG/M metagenome (GOLD analysis project Ga0255751, IMG submission 179951) | Coastal salt marsh microbial communities from the Groves Creek Marsh, Skidaway Island, Georgia - 071412BT metaG (version 2) | ecosystem: Environmental > Aquatic > Marine > Intertidal zone >...
TTGAACTCGGTGAGATTGGCGGTCTCTGGAAAAACGTCGCAGGACGTTATGAGATTGACGGTAAAAAAGTCTATGCTAAAGCAATTCTCAAAGAACCAGAAGTTTATTTCACTCCAGAAGTGATGGAAAAGTTAGACGAGATTGCACAAAGCGAATTCAGTTATGGTGCTTCTTGATGACTTTGTGAGAGTTTATGATGGTGCTCTGGACTCTGATGTCTGTGATGCTTTGATTCAAATCTATGAATCAAATTCAGAAAAGCATGAACGAATTAATGAGCAAAAGAGACCATCATTTACTCAATTTAATTTGACTGCAAATTCTTCTGATTATGATGACTTGCATAATCATTTGATTGAAAAAACGTTTCAGTATAGAAATGATTACTACGAATTTGTAGATAAGAGAGTCTTCCCCAGTTCACATGCCTTTGAACAGTTCAGGATTAAAAAGTATAATCCTGGAGGGGAAGACATGTTTGATACTCATGTGGATGTACAAGACTATGCATCCGCCAGAAGATTTCTATCATTCATGTGGTATTTGAATGATGTTGACTCTGGCGGAAAGACAGTTTTTAATGAGTTGACAATTGACCCTAAGCAGGGTAAGCTGGTCGTCTTCCCTCCCTTGTGGATGTTTCCACATAGGGGAGAAGCACCTGATGATGATCCAAAGTACATCCTCAGTACATACTTGCATTACAAATGATGGAAAAGGTTGAAACAACAGTAATCAAAAACCTTATTTTCAATGAGGATTTTTCTAGAAAGGTTTTGCCTTTTGTTCGTGGGGAGTACTTTGAGAACTATCACGAGAAAGTAATCTTTGAAGAGATTGCTAAGTTTATTGTAAAGTACAATAGTCTACCAAGCAAAGAAGTAGTCTTGATTGAGTCAGAGAAGAGAACTGACTTGAGTGATGATGTCTTCAAGAAGATTTGTGAATACGTTACTGTACTTGAAGATAGTCCTAATGACAATCAATGGTTACTTGATACTGCAGAGAAGTGGTGCCGAGATCGTGCTATATACCTAGCATTGGTTGAATCTATCAGCATTGCGGACGGGAATGGTGAGAAGAAAAGCAGAGATGCTATTCCTTCTATTCTTTCTGATGCACTTGCTGTAAGTTTTGATAATAATGTAGGTCACGATTATCTTCATGATTATGAAGAACGATACGACTTCTATCATCAAACCGAAGACAAGATTCCTTTTGATCTGGACTTCTTCAACAAGATTACAAAGGGCGGACTTCCTAATAAAACTCTCAACATTGCTCTTGCGGGCACTGGTGTTGGTAAGTCTCTATTCATGTGCCATATTGCTTCTTCTTGCTTACTTCAGGGTAAGAATGTTCTTTACATCACAATGGAGATGGCAGAGGAAAAGATTGCAGAACGTATTGATGCTAATCTCCTGAATGTCAATATTCAAGAGATTGCAAATCTTCCTAAGGCAATGTTTGAGACTAAGGTTAATAACATTTCTAAGAAGACTCAGGGTACTCTTATAATTAAAGAATATCCTACAGCATCAGCACATAGTGGACACTTTAAGTCACTTATTAACGAACTTGCACTTAAGAAGTCATTTCGTCCTGATATTATTTTCATTGATTACCTTAATATATGCGCTTCCTCCCGCTATAAGTCGGGTATGTCTGTCAATTCATATAGCTATATCAAAGCAATTGCTGAAGAACTTAGAGGGTTGGCTGTTGAAGCAAACGTCCCTATCGTTTCTGCCACGCAGACCACTCGTTCTGGTTATGGTAGCAGCGACGTTGAACTCACTGATACTAGTGAATCCTTTGGTTTGCCTGCTACTGCTGATCTTATGTTTGCCCTTATTTCTACAGAAGAGCTTGAGAACTTGGGACAAATTATGGTGAAGCAATTGAAGAATCGCTATAACGATCCTACGATGAACAAGCGGTTTGTTCTGGGTATTGATCGTGCAAAGATGCGTCTGTATGATTGTGAACAGTCAGCACAGAATGATATTCTTGACAGTGGACAGGAACAAGAGTATAATGGTGGGGAAGAAGACAAATTCGTTAAAAAATTCGCATCACTGAAATTCTAACTATGGAAAAGCATATTGATTTTGAACGCTATCAAAAGTTTGTGGATGCTGTTACTAGCGATGCCTCTACAGATTTTCTCGCTCTTTCTGACCGTCTTGTTGCCCTTGACGAGAAGGGTGCCAATATTGAGCGACTTCTTACTGCAGGTGTTGGTATTAATGCTGAGGGTGGGGAGTTTCTTGAAATCATCAAGAAGATGGTTTTCCAAGGAAAACCTTGGAACGACGATAACCGTGAGCATCTTATTATTGAACTCGGTGATCTTATGTGGTACGTTGCTCAAGCCTGCATGGCACTCGGCGTCTCCTTTGACGAAGTGATCGCCACTAATGTAACTAAACTTGAGAAGCGTTATCCTGGTGGTTCCTTTGATGTCTACTATTCTGAAAACCGTGCTGAGGATGACCGATGATTAAAGTTGAAATTGATTTGAGAACTGCCGCTTCGGTTCGGCAAGTTCTCTACAAAGAACAAGAACGATACACTTACGATCCTGCTTGTGTCCCTGAACGTATTTCTGATATTCGTAGTGTCATCCAATCTATAGATGATCAAATTGAAGCAGAACTTGGAGAAGAAACCAATGACTAAAAAAACTTTTACTGGAAAAACTGGTGACGTGTGGACTTGGGAAGAAACTCCTGAAACCATTGAAGCACTCAAGCAACTCCATAATACTGTAGTGAACAACCGAGTTAATCGTCCTCACGATTACAAAGGTCCACTGTATGCCCCTCATCCTGACATTGAAAATGAAACTACTGACTCTTGAAGACTATCAGAAGGCAGGAGAAACATTTTGGCCAAAGTACTGGTATGTCGCCAAAGAACTGGGTGAAGATGCTAAACCAGAAGACATCCTAAAGGTTATGGAAGCAGTTGGCGGTGTCGCACTTAAAATAGCATTGGAAGAAAAAGAAGGACCTTTTGGATTCAACAAACATAATGACGGACAAGAAACTGATTGATGATGCTTTCTACATTGAAAAAAAGTATTATGGACTCTGGGACTCAACCGATCTTGAAGGAAAGGGACTGGTCACGGCTCTCACTGAAGACGCATGTATCCAAGCAACCCGTTTTTATCTTAAAGGACGGCAGGAAGGTTGGCCTGAGACCAAAAAGTATGAGGGTGAAGTAGGAGGAAAGTTATAAATAAATATAAAGTCAAATTTGGTGACAATGAACCTCCAAGAAATCGCCCTTGCATATCAGTCAATTTATTTGACTGAAGAAACAAACGAAGAAGTAAATATTGAAGACCTTTCTCAGGAAGAACTGGATCTCATTGCTGAAGAAGCAATTGAATCCCTTCTTGAGGAAGGTTTTACTATTGAAGAAATTGAAGAAGCATTTGAAGAAGATATTGAAGATGACTTCTTTGCTGAAGCACGTATGAGTGATAAGCAGAAAGAAATGCGTGCTCAATTTAAAGCAAAGCAAGCAGCACAAACTGCACAGACGACCAAAGAGACTGAAGCAAGAAAGTCTGCTGCAGCAAGAAAGGAGAGAGTTGAGAAAGTAAAGGCATCTGTTAAGTCTGGTATTTCTAAGGTAAAGGAAAAGGCTGCAGAAGCAGGAGAGACTGCTAAGAGAAAGACTAACCAAGCAAAGGGTGCAGTTGCAAAGGCAGCACTCAAGGCAACTGGTACGGAACTTAAAGGTAAGAAGGGACAAAAACTCAGCAGTTCACAGATTCATACTCAGCATAAGTCTGTAAGAGATAAGGCAAAGGCAGCAATTGTAGCAAACGTTAAGGATAAGGCAAAACAAAAAGTAAGAGACGTTGTTGATCCTCAGGTTGGTAAGTATGCTGCTAAGAGAGGACTTGGTGGTCCTGGTGCTGGATTAAAACTGAGATCTAAGGATCCAGAAAAGAGAAGAGCAGTAAGAGGCGAAGTTGCAGCAGATATCAAGCAAAGAGTTGCTTCTAAACCAGGAAGAATTGCAACAGCGGCAGGTGAAAAGGCGAAAGAAGTGAAGAAGGGTTTAAAGAGAAGTGCAAGAGGTGCTCTTCTGAATCTGGCGAGAAGACTCAAGGAAGAAGGTGGAGAACTTGATACCTTTGATCTGGTTGCAGCATATATGATTGACGAAGGATTTGCTTCTGACTTTGATGGTGCAACCGCACTGATGGCAAAACTGTCTTCTGAACTTGTTGAGAGCATTTGTGAATCACAGATGGCGTTGATTTCTGAGGAAACTCAAAAATGATTAATGAGGAAAAGAAGGGCGGTGCTAAAGACGCTTGCTACCATAAGGTAAAGTCACGCTATTCTGTTTGGCCTTCTGCTTATGCATCTGGAGCATTAGTAAAGTGCCGTAAAGTTGGAGCAAAAAACTGGGGGAACAAAAAAGAGGACATGGACTTCTACAATTCTGTTTGTAACTATCTTATTGAAGAAGGATTTGCCGCCGATGTTGAGGGGGCGAATTCTGTAATTCTTAAACTCAATGATGACATTCTGAATGACATCTACGAGAGAAAGATGACTAAGGGTGAGAAGACTAAAGAAACCAAACTGAAGGGAAAGTATGATGACTCAGGAATGAAGGCATCAATGATCCAACAGTATGGTCCAGTAAAAGGTCCTCAAGTTTACTTTGCCACCATTCGCAAGCAAGCGATGGAAGAGGTTGAGGTTGAAGAAGGTTTTAAATCTATTGATAAAGATAAAGAAAACAGAATGTATCGTCGTGCTGGAAACTTAGCACGTCAATCTCTGGCATCTAAGGGTAATAAAAAGTATGAAGCAGCGAAGAAGTCTGCGAAGATTGTAGGTGCAATTACTCGCCAAAAAGAGAATGAAAGATTTGCCAAGATGGCAGATGAGAAGGCACGAGATAATTATGGTGAGTCTTTTGATCATCCAATAAATCCGCAGAAGCATAAGGCAGCACAAAAGGATAAAAAGATTAGGAATATGACTCAATCTCCTAATGAGAATGAGGCGGCAGTTGCTAAGAAAAAAGCAAAAGGTCCTGAACTTTTTGGTGAAGCAAAAAAAGGAATGTCTAAAGATGAAATGTCTTCAGTATTAAAAGGACATAAGTATTCTAAGAAACAACTTCTTGATATGAGTAAGAAGTCTACTAAAGAGGGTAGACATGGTGAGGCTTCTGCATTTTATGCTGAGTTTGAAAAGGAAGAATTTAACATTGATCCAGCAGTAGACTATTTCTTCTCTGAGGGTATCAATGAAGATGGTCTTGGGATGATCATCCAAGAAGTTGGTCTTGAGAAGTTTGTTGAGTTTGTTGAGCATCTCTCTGATCAACAGATTCTGACTGAAGCAAGAGCAGCGAAGAAAGCAAGAAAAGGTGCTAAGTCTTATGCTGAAGTAAAGGCAGAGATTGATGCCAAAGAAAAAGCAAAGAGAGCAAAGAGAGAAATCTCTGTAGACAAAGGAACCAAAGCAGTTGAAACTGCTAAGGCGAAGCAACCTGAAAAGAAACCAGTTAGAGATGCCATCGCAAGAGGTGTCTTTGGTGCTGTGAAGGCATACCAGTCAGGTATGGAACGTCACAGAAAAGCAATGGAACTTGCTAAGGAAACTGGTAAGACTGTCGCTAAGGCAGCAGCAGTAACTCATGAAGCGGGTCGTCGTGCTGGTGAATCTAAAGTTGGTCAAGCAGTTAAGAAGGCAGGGTCTGCTGCAATTAAAGCAGGTGTTGAAAAGGCAAAGAAGGACATTCAATCCTTAAAGAAGGAAGAAGTTGAAATTTCTGAAGCACCTTTCCAAGTTTATGGTTCTCCCGATGGAAAGAAGGAGAAGAAGATTGGTAAACCAGTGAAGAGTAAGAGGTATGCTGATGCAAGAGCAGCAGAACTTGCTGATACTCACAAGGCAACTGGTGGCAAGTATCGTTCTGAGTATACTGAAGCAGCAGAAGATCGTCTGAGAGATCAGCGTATGGAGCGTGGTGGTGTAGATGGTAACGTTGATTACAGCAGACCTCCTGCTAAGAAACTCTCCAATGCTGAACTTGGGATTAAACCCATGACTGATGAGCAAAGAGAAAAGAGAAGAAAGGAAATGATGGCGCACCTCAGAAAAATGAAGTGATTTGACAAAATAAAATTTATCATGTATAATGTGAAGCATGGAAAGGTGGTCGAGTGGTTGATGGCTCTGGTCTTGAAAACCAGCGAGGGTAACACCTCCGTGGGTTCGAATCCCACCCTTTCCGCTCTGGGGAATTAGCTCAGTTGGTAGAGCGCCTGCTTTGCAAGCAGGATGTCAGCGGTTCAAGTCCGCTATTCTCCATAGGCAATTTTGAAACTGTCCATCAGGATTGGCAGTGAACTCTCCTGATGCTATAATGACATCATGAAAAACACACACCTCTCTCATCCAGAAGACATCATCCTTGAGCAAGGTATGGACGGTGTTCGCCAGATCGTTAAGTTTTTCCGTGAGAGAAACGGTAGTCTCTCTGTGAAATGGGACGGAGCACCAGCAATTGTTTGGGGTCTTCATCCTGAGAATGGTAAGTTCTTTGTTGGTACGAAGAGTGTTTTTAACAAAGTCAAGGTGAAGGTCAATTATACTCACCACGACATTGAAGTCAATCATGGCAACAAACCAAGAGTTGCTGCGATTTTACATCTGTGCCTAGATAATCTTCCTAAACTTCATGGTGTTTATCAGGGAGACTTTATTGGTTTCGGCGGTACAGATACCTATACACCAAACACTATTACCTACAAGTTTCCAAGTAAGACTTATAAATCTATTGTGTTTGCAGCACATACTTCTTATACTGGTGATTCTCTGAAGGAAATGTCTGCTCATTTTGATCAACCCTTTTGTATCAGTGAGAATCCATTCCGTGTTAAGTTTCTAAAGAAAGATGCAACCTTTACCTCCCGTCGTAGTCGGATTGATTACCTTCTTGATATTGCAGATCTGGCTTGCAATTTTGTTAGATTTCCTGAAGGAAAAGAAGCAGAACAACTCAAAGTAAAGATCAACAAGTGCATCCGTGAGCAACGGGATATCTCCGAGGCAGGCATGGGTAAGCGACTCACCTATCTTTACAAACTGATCATGTATATTAAGGAATGCATCATGGAAGGCATTTCGTCTGTGGAAGAGGTAGAATGCTTTATCGGAGATTCTCCGACTTCTCATGAGGGTTACGTCATGTCCAATCAGTTTGGTACTTACAAACTTGTGAATCGCCGTCAGTTTTCTTATGCAAATTTCACTGTACAAAAGCAGTGGGATAAATAGTGTATATTGGTGTAACTAATTACCACAACAAAAATTATGAAGAATTTCAAGCAGTTCGTTACGGAAGCTGTAGAAACTTCTGCTTCAATGCAGGCGAAGAACATGGGTCTCACTGGAGACGGTCATGGTGACTGGTATGATGCTCAGGGTAAACTTGTAGCAAAAACTGTAAGTGGTAAGTTGCAAGTTTTTAGTGATCGTCAAGCACCTAAAGCAACTGAGACTCAGCAGACTCAGAAGAAAGTTCAGGCACAACCAAAGCAAACTGCAAAGAAACCAGAGCAAGAAAAGGTAAAGTCCGAAGGTCTTGTAGTTGTCTTTGGTCGTTTCAATCCCCCAACTGTAGGTCATGAGAAACTCCTGAATGCTGCTGCAAGAGAAGCAAAGAGAACTAACTTTGAACTGAAAGTCTATCCAAGTAGGACTCAAGATAAGAAGAAGAATCCATTGGATCCTAAGACTAAGATCAATTTCATGAAGCAAATGTTCCCTGATTATGAGGAACAGATTCAGGATGATGCTGGTTCTAAAACTATCTTTGATGTTCTAACCAGTGCATACAATGCTGGTTACAAGAATGTGAGCATCATGGTGGGACAGGATCGTCTTGCCGAATTCCAAGGTCTTGCTCAGAAATACAATGGTTCTGAGATGTATAACTTTGAGAATATCATGGTTCTTTCTGGTGGTACTCGTGACCCTGATGCAGATGATGTCTCTGGAATGTCTGCATCAAAACTGAGGTCTTATGCTGCAAGTGGTGACTACAATGCATTTGCTCGTGGTGTTCCTAACACTCTGAAGATGATGCAAAAGCGTGAACTGTTCAATACGGTTCGCAAGGCAATGAACATTAAAGAGGAATCAGAACTGTGGCAGATTGCTCCAAAGTTTGATCCCGAATCCTTGCGTGAGTCTTATGTCAATGGAGAAATTTTCAATATCGGTGATATCGTTGAAAACCTCAACACTGGACTAGTAGGTAAGGTTACTCGTAGAGGAACAAACTATATTATTTGTGTGACTGAGAATGGTATTATGTTCAAGTCTTGGTTGAGAGATCTTAAGGAATACACTGAAGTCAAGATGGATAAACTGATGCGTGACAAAACCCATCCAAATACTCTTGTCGGCACAAAGGGATTCTTCAATTACGTTGCTAAGATGACTCCTGGTGCATTAAAAGTTAATAAGAGGTATATTGTCAAAGGTGGGAAAGCGTATAAATAAAGCATAAGACGAAATTTTTGGCGATAATGAAGACCTGGAGAGAGTTTAATCAGAATCTGGTTGAGAAGAAGTCATCCAAGAAGGGTGATGGTAATCTTGCTAATAACTATCCACCTTATGATAAGGTAACTCGTGGAGACGTTATTGCTGGCGCTCTGGGTAAAGATGAAATGGGCGGCAAAGCTAAAAAAAAAAGCTGAGCGAGCAAATTTCTGATAAAGAAGCATTACAGGCAATCGCTGATGATTCAAATGCTGATCCAAACAAGAGATCAGATGCTCGTGCCAAAATTAGAGTTATAGAAAAACAAGAAGCGAAAGATAAAGCAGCAGCAGATAGGCAAAGAGTTCTTGACCAAAGAGACCAAGCACAAAGAACTAGGGATGCAACTCTACAACTTCAGAAAGATAAAGAAGCAAGAAGAAGAGATGAAGCAAAGGCAGAAATAGAATCAAGAAAAAGAAAAAGAGTTCTACAAACTGCTGCAGATAAAAAGGCATCAATTAAAAAAAGTATTGATAATGCCAAAAAATCTTTACCTACTGATCTTGAAACTGTCAGTAGTGAAATGGGAACTGGTTCTGCATTGGCAGCATTTGGTTCTAATATTGGAAAGCAAGGAGTTGGAACTGCAAAACTTGCTACCAATTTAGCAAAGGCAGGCGTAAAAACTGTTGCTGCACTTCCAGCATTGGCAAAAGCAGCAAAGGTACAAAGAAAGCAAGATGTAGAATCGGGTGAGAAGAGAAAACTTGGTTCTAGATTGGGACTGAGAAGAAATGATGAATATACTAAGCAGAAAAAACTAGAGAAATCTCAAGAGAGAGTACAGGCAGCAAAAGAAAAGGCTATTCTTTCAAGGGCAAAGTCTATTAAGGCATCTAGAGATGCTAGACAAAGTGCTGAAAGGAAGACGGCAATTAAGAGAGGTATAAGAACCGCAGCAGTCTTGGGTGCAAGAGCAATTGGACCTTCATCAGTTTCTAGAACCGATCAAATGGTCTCTGGTACAAAGAGAGGAATTCGTGCTGCTGCACTGAGAGGGGCGAGACGTATTGGATATCAGTCTGAAGAATTTATCTACGAGGTGCAAGATATGAAAAAGGATAAAATTGATAGAGTTATAGATATCATGCGTGGAAAAAATAAAATTGAAGTGATGCCAAAGGAATCTAACGTTAGAGAATCAGTAAAGATTGAAGATGCCAATGGTAATCATTATGCAGAGTTTATTGATATCATTAAACCAGAACCATTAAAAGCATCAAAGGGAATTGGAAGTGAAATTCTGGATGAAAAATGTTGGGTCGGTTATAAACAAAAGGGTATGAAGAAAAAAGGTGATAGAATGGTTCCCAATTGTGTTAAAGAAGGACACTCAAACTGGAGACAAGAACTTGGAGAGTCAGCAGCCTGGACAAGAAAAGAAGGCAAAGCAAAATCTGGAGGACTCAATGAAAAAGGACGAAGGTCTTATGAAAAGGAGAATCCAGGATCAGACCTTAAAGCACCAAGCAAAAAGGTTGGAAATCCCAGGAGGGCATCCTTCTGCGCTAGAATGAAAGGAATGAAAAAGAAACTCACTTCCAAAAAGACTGCTAATGATCCCAATAGCAGAATTAATAAGTCCCTTAGAGCCTGGAATTGCTAATCATGAAATCATTCAAACAGTTTCTATCCGAAAGCATTAACGTCGCTGGTGACTTCAACGGCACTATCATCATGGGAAACACCTCCCAACCACAACCAACTCCAGTTGGTGAGGAGTATGTTGCTGATATCACCTGGAAAGGAAATCTCTATAGACTTTCAATGGTAGATGAGCACAAGGTTCCTACCAAACAGGAAGTTGCGGAGATGTTACAAGCAGATTATCCTGGTGCAATTGTTCAGAACATTTATCCAGCAGGATCAAGAAATCCAAATATCAAAGGATCCCAGAGATATCAACCAGAAAGACTGACTTGGAGTGACTAATGGCACAGTGGAATAAAAATTCACAAGACTATCTAAACCAAGAGAGAACACTCTTTGAGGTTTACATGTGTGCCGATAAGTACGGCAACATTGGTGCTTGTGGTGGAGATACTCAGTTTGATTTGAATATTGCTTCTGGTATCACAACTCAGATTGCAAACGTCCATAAGTTTGGTGCTGTTCTAACCACATCAGCAACTTACGATACTGTATGGTCTGCTGGCGGTGCTTATACATTTCCATCTTCTGCAGGAATCGTTACTGTAACTTCCAGTTCTGCTCAAGATGATGCTGGTGGCACTGGAGCACTTACAGTAAGACTTCAAGGTCTTGATGCAAACTACAATGAAGTAGAAGAGGACTTTACTCTTGATGGAACTGTTGGTGTTGCTGGAACGATAGAATTCTTAAGAACTCACAGAGCATTTGTTCTTACTGGTAACAATGATAATAATAACGTAGGTACTATTAACTTCACCCACAGTGTGGGAGTTACTTGCCAGATCGCGGCAGGAATGGGTCAATCTCAAGTTACTTTCTATACTATTCCAGCAGGTAAGAGTGGATACCTGAGATCATTTGCTGCAACTATGAATAAAAACCAAGAGAATACTGTTAGATTATTCCAGAAAAAACCAGATGGTGGTGTATTCAGACTCGCTAGCGAATTAAACTTATATAATAGTAATATGCATACAACCTATAGTATTCCGTTATATTTCACAGAGAAAACAGATCTTGAAGTAAGGACATATACAGGTAGTAATGCAACTGTCTCGTCAATGTTTGATTTATTGATTGTAGATAACTAAATAAAGTTGCTTACTTTGAGGCTCATACAATGCTTGCCTTTTTACTACCACTTGCATCTAAGGTAATTTCCGATGCCGTCGCCAAGATTCCAGAAAACGAAGAACTCGGTGAGAAACTTATTGAGATCTGTCTTGTTATTCTTTCTAAAGCGGTTAAGTTAACCAAGACCGATATGGATGATCAACTTCTGGAAGTTGTAACCAAAGCAATTAAGAATAGAGAAGAAGGTTGAATGGTAAAGGAGATCACAAAGTAAGGTCTCCTTTTTTTATAAATATCAATATATAACAGGATTTTTAGAAGGAGAGTTAACATGTCTCTTTGGGGCAATACAGACTTAGTAACTAGCACAGGAACTATTGCAATTGATTTTGCTAGCAAGACTGTAACTGGTTCTGGAACTACATTCACTGACCATGGAGTTTCTCAAGGGGACGTGATCAATGTTGGTGCTGGAGCAACCTACGGTTTTGCTGTAGTCAATGCAGTTGCAAGTAATGGTTCACTGACAATTTACAACACTGATTATTTCGTTTCGGGAATCACAACTGTTCCTGCAGGAACTACGTTTGCGATTTCGCAGGAACCACTCTATGCGATGGCAGACACTGCTTATGCAGCACCTGAAGTTCAAACTGGACTTTCAACCAACCCTGTAACTCGTGTAATCTATGGTGTTGATCACCTGGAAGTTGGAGTCGCAGCAACCACCGCATACGCAGTTGGTCACTCTGGTTGGGTTGGCATCACTTCATACGTTGACCAACACGGAAACCTGAGAGTCAAGCACGAAGTATTAGTTGCTGGTGGAATTAGCACAACTGCTGATAACACTGCTGAAGGATTAATTTGATAATTGTTTTAATATGATATGAGATTTGATGAATTAAACGAATCTAATTATATAATGTTTGCTATTAAACATTATGAAAATCCTCAAGCGGTAACGCAAGAGGATTTTTATGATGACATGAAAAGATTCAAGTGGATTAAAAGACTTCTGAATAAGTACAAAAATACAGGTGAACTTAATGTTCACCTTTTATTAAATCATTTTATAATTTTATACAATGTATTTGGGGAGGCAACAACTCCTCTTTTGTTTTATAAAATTGATAGAGAACTCTGGAGTATTTTAAAAACTTTTATCGTATATCTTGAGAGGCTTCCAGAGTATCCTGTTTCTAAATTGCATGATATTTCTGTTGATGAAAAGTGTTTAGAGATACTTAACGACCTATGACTGATCCCAGACTTCAAAAAGTTATTGATCTCATTCGTAATTTGAATGAAGAAATGGTTGCTAATGCTCCTGGTGCTAGTGGGGGTTTTGGTCAAAGTTCTCCTGCAGCAGGACCAACTGCTGGTTTGGATCATGTCATGGGCAAGATGAGAAGAAGAAAAAAGATAATCGGATTGGGTAAAGGATCTAGAAAGCGTTGGACTAAGTAAAATGTTTAACCAGGGTTCAAAGGTAGCGGTTCTTGAATCTAAACTGGATATTTACGAAGATCTCTCACGAGAAATGCTTTCCAAATTGGAAGCAGCAGTAGAAAAAATATCAGAAGGTAATAACCGCATTGCACAAATTCTCACTAAGCACGACGAGAGAATTGAGCAAAGTATGAAGACTGATACTCTCATCATTAAGATGATTGATGAACTTAAGTCTGAAAGCGAGAAAGATCATAAAGTCATTCATGATAGAATTGATAGACTACAAGTAGAAATAAAAGCATTTTCAAAGTTTCGTTGGCAAGTTGGTGGAGTGCTAGTAGTAGCAGCACTCATCATTGGTGCAGGTAGCAGATTAGCACCCATTTTCTTGACACCCACCCCTCAGCAGGTTATAATAGAAAGAGACAAGTAGTCCTTGGAATGAGTTTCGTTGATTCAAAGTATATCGGACTGATCTCAGTTCGGTTGCAGAAGTTTAGTAAGAAAAAGGAAGGACTCTACACATTCAGGTGTCCTTACTGTGGCGACTCAGAAAGGAATAAGAATAAGACTAGGGGATACCTCTACAAGCACAAGAACGATCATAATTTCAAGTGTCATAACTGTGGTTTGTCCAGGAGTTTTACCAACTTCCTGAAGGATCAAGATGTCTCTCTTTATGACCAGTATGTAATGGAGAGATACAAGTCTGGATTGACTGGTAAGATGTCAAACACGCCCAATCCAGTTATTCCATCAAGCAAACCAGTGTTTGCTAAAAAGGACTTTGATCTCCCAAGAATCACAGAACTAAATAATTCGCACCCAGCGAAAGTTTATCTAAAAAATAGACAGATCCCAGAGAAACGCTTGCGGGAATTTTATTTCTGCGAAGAGTTTAAAAAATGGACCAATCAACAAAAACATACATTTGATAATACAGATAACGATGAACCCAGGATTATCATTCCACTGAAAGATAAGAATGGGATATTTGGTTTCCAGGGAAGAACTTTAAACCCAAAGTCCAAACTGAGATACATAACTGTTATGTTGGATGATGACAAACCAAAAATCTATGGTTTAGATAAAATTGATGACAATGAAACAATCTACGTCACAGAAGGACCATTTGACTCCACCTTCATTAGGAACTCTATTGCTATGTGTGGTAGCGATGTTAACCTCAGCAGTGACAATCATCGCTATGTATTCGTCTTTGACAACGAACCAAGAAACAAACAAATCGTTGATAGAATTGAAAAGACAATACAAAAGGGACATCAAGTAGTCATATGGAAAAACGATATCCTAGAGAAAGATCTCAATGATATGGTTCTTGCTGGACTAGACGTACAAGATGTGGTAGAATGCAATACCTACCATGGATTAGAAGCAAAAGTAAAATTTATCGGATGGAAAAGAGTATGACCAACGGGACTAAAGTTCTAAAACGAAGCGGCAATACAGAGGTGTTGGATCTGGATAAGATTCATAAAATGGTAGAAAGTGCTTGTGATAATCTTGCAGGTGTGTCTGCATCGCAGGTTGAGATGCAGTCTGGTATTCAATTCTATAATGGCATCACCACACAAGAAATTCAAGAGATTCTAATTCGCTCTGCTTCTGATCTAATTAATCTTGAGACACCAAATTATCAGTTTGTCGCTGCACGACTTCTGTTGTTTGGTCTCTACAAGCAAGTCTTTGGTCCTTCCTGGAACCAAGGATTTCCTAATATCTTAACTCACCTCACCAGCGGTGCAGAGAAGAATATCTATGACAAACAACTTCCTTCTAAGTACTCTATGGAGGAGTGGAATAAGATTGATAGTTGGATTGATCATGATCGTGACATGCTGTTCACTTATGCGGGTCTACGTCAAGTAGTTGACAAGTACCTTGTGCAAGATAGAAGCAGTGGTGAACTCTATGAAACTCCACAGTATATGTACATGTTAATCTCTGCAACGATGTTTGCAGAGTACCCCAAAGAGACTAGACTGGACTACGTTCGTAGGTACTACAATGCAATCTCAAAGCACAAAATCAACATTCCCACACCTATCATGGCGGGAGTGCGAACTCCACTTAGACAATTCGCTAGCTGTGTTCTTGTTGATGTTGATGACACCCTCGATAGTATCTTTAGTAGTGATATGGCTATTGGCAGATACGTTGCACAAAGGGCGGGCATCGGTATCAACGCAGGTCGCATCAGGGGCATCAACAGTAAGATCAGGGGCGGTGAAGTTCAGCACACAGGCGTTGTACCATTTCTCAAAAAGTTTGAGTCAACTGTCCGATGCTGCACACAAAATGGCATCAGAGGTGGAAGCGCAACAGTCCACTTCCCGATCTGGCACCAAGAAATAGAAGATATTATTGTTCTGAAGAATAACAAAGGAACTGAGGATAACCGTGTCCGTAAACTTGATTACTCAATTCAAATCTCCAAACTTTTCTACGAGAGATTCATCAGCAATGGGACCATTAGTCTCTTTAGTCCTCACGATGTTCCTGGGCTTTATGACGCTTTCGGTACTCCTGAGTTTGATGAGTTATATGGAAAGTACGAAGCAGACACGTCGGTCCCTAGAAAAACCATTGGTGCTCAAGAACTGATCCTTGATCTCCTTAAGGAACGTGCTGAGACTGGTCGTGTTTATCTCATGAACATTGACCACTGCAACAGTCACTCTTCATTCAAGGATAAGGTTGAGATGAGTAATCTCTGCCAAGAAATCACTCTTCCAACTACTCCTCTTCAGCACATTGATGATCCTAATGGTGAGATTGCACTTTGTATTCTGAGTGCTATCAATATTGGTAAGATTCGTGATGCTGATGATTTGGAAGAACTCTGTGATTTGTCTGTTCGTTCTCTTGATGAACTGATTGATTATCAGGACTATCCTATCATCGCTGCTGAAGTTGGGACCAAGAATCGTCGTTCCCTTGGAATCGGTTATATTGGTCTTGCACACTACCTTGCTAAACTTGGGTTCAAGTATGACTCTCAAGAGGCATGGGACGCCATTCACAAACTCTCTGAGGCGTTCCAGTACTACCTTCTGAAGTCCTCTAATAAACTTGCAGAAGAAAAGGGAGCATGTGGGTATTTTGATCGTACCAAATATGCTTCAGGTATTCTTCCTATTGACACTTACAAGTCTGATGTAGACGAAATCTCTAATCCAGGATACCACTATGACTGGGAAGCACTACGCCGAGATATTATGGACAAGGGTTTACGGCACTCCACCTTGTCTGCTCAGATGCCATCAGAGAGCAGTTCCGTTGTGTCAAATGCCACAAACGGAATTGAGCCGCCTAGAGGGTATCTGTCCATTAAAAAATCTAAAAAAGGACCACTCAAGCAAATCGTTCCAGGGTATCAGTATCTCAAGAACAACTATACGCTTCTGTGGGATATGCGTGATAACACTGGTTATATTAATGTTGTTGCTGTGATGCAGAAGTTCTTTGACCAAGCAATCAGCGGTAACTGGTCTTATAACCCAACGAATTACCCTGATAATGAAGTTCCAACCTCTGTCATGGCACAAGACTTCTTGAGGACTTACAAGTACGGTTGGAAGACCTCTTACTATCAGAATACATATGATATCAAGTCTGACGAAAATCTAGAAGAATCAAATTCAATAGATAATCTTGTGAGTGATCTTCTTCAAGCAGAAGAAGAAGACTGTGAAAGTTGCAAAATTTAATTATGAAAGAGTACGATTTCAAAACCAAGGAGAAACGCATGAACGGGATGACTGTCTTTAATGCTGATAAGGTGAATACTAAAAAGCAACCAATGTTCTTCGGTAAACCTCTAGGCATTCAGAGATATGATTTTTATAAGTATCCCGTATTTGATAAACTAACTCAACAGCAACTTGGATACTTCTGGAGACCTGAGGAGGTCTCCCTCCAAAAGGATCGTTCGGATTATGCACACCTCCGTCCTGAGCAAAAGCACATCTTTACCAGCAATCTGAAGTATCAGATTCTGCTGGATTCTGTTCAGGGTCGTGGTCCTGGTATGGCATTCATTCCATATTGCTCACTTCCTGAACTGGAAGCATGTATGGAAGTCTGGGGGTTCATGGAGATGATTCATAGTCGCTCCTATACCTACATCATCAAGAACGTCTATCCAGATGCCTCTGAGGTCTTTGACACTATCTTGGACAACCAGAGGATCATTGATAGAGCCAAGAGCGTCACAGAGGCATATGATGACTTCATCAATGCCGCCCAGCAATGGGGTTCTGGTAACCAATGGGAGCATGTTCTTGAGCAAGTTCCTGCTGCTAAGGAAGAGCGCATTGAACTGAAGCGCAAACTCTATCGTGCAATCATGAATGTGAATATCCTTGAGGGTATTCGTTTCTATGTTTCATTCGCCTGCTCGTTTGCATTTGGTGAACTAAAACTGATGGAAGGATCTGCAAAGATCATTTCATTGATTGCTCGTGATGAGAACCAGCACCTTGTCCTGACTCAGAATATTATCAATAAGTGGAGAGAGGGTGATGACCCAGAGATGCTGGACATCATCAAGGAGGAGGAAGAGAATGTATATGAGATGTTTAGGAATACTGTAGACCAAGAGAAGGATTGGGCAGAGTATCTGTTCAAAGATGGATCTATGATTGGTCTGAATGATAAATTACTGCACCAGTATGTTGAGTGGATTGCTAACAGACGTATGAAGTCTATTGGCATGAAACCAATGTACGACATTCCAGCAAAGAATAATCCTCTGCCATGGACTGAACACTGGATCTCCTCTAAGGGTCTTCAGGTTGCTCCTCAAGAGACAGAGGTTGAGTCCTACATTGTCGGGGGTATTAAGCAAGATGTCACAAAAGACACATTCTCAGGATTCCAACTGTAAGGGTAATTGTAAATGTAATTGTATTACAGTTGAACAATCACTGCAGGCATATAGAGATGCCGCAGAGGCAGATGATTACCTCTTCGGGGACTATAATTACTCTGAAGATTGGTTGAACAACACTAAAGAAGATTCTGAAGGGGAGTAATATCCCCTTCTTTTTTTATAAATAACTAAAAATCCATTTAAGATGGCATATCATATCTCAAAAGAACAAAACGTCTTAGGGACCACCCGTACCATTTACTTCAAGGGTGACAACTCCTGGACTACAGAATATGCTGACAGGAAAAGATACACCAATAAGACCACTGCTAATGGTGAGGTCTACTCCTTTGGTGGAGGTTCTGGTACTGTTGTAACCGAATAATCTATCTTACAATCTATCAATTTGTGAAGGGGCTTGACACCCCTTCTTTTTTTGTCTAGAATAACTCTGTCGGGGTTCATAGATAACTAGTATATAAAGTTATTGAATACTTGATGAAGACACAGAGTGCTAAGGCAAAGGGCCGTAGACTACAGCAATGGGTTGTAAAGCAACTGATTGAAACTTTTGATATCCATCCAGAGGACATTAAATCATGTTCTATGGGTGCTGGTGGAGAAGATGTAGTGATGGCAAGAGCAGCGAGAGAGAAGTTTCCTTATAGTGTTGAGTGTAAGAACGTAGAGAAACTCAATGTATGGGATGCTTATGATCAAGCAAAAGCAAATGCTAAAGACTATGAACCAATAGTTGTTATGAAAAAGAATGGTAAGAAACCATTAGTTATCGTTGAT
>Ga0255751_10002179_pt1 | contig 18470 bp, 15 predicted proteins | sample 071ome_20_FD_179951 | JGI IMG/M metagenome (GOLD analysis project Ga0255751, IMG submission 179951) | Coastal salt marsh microbial communities from the Groves Creek Marsh, Skidaway Island, Georgia - 071412BT metaG (version 2) | ecosystem: Environmental > Aquatic > Marine > Intertidal zone >...
GAAAAAGGCGAATCGGCGACGGATTTCTGAAATTTTTCCTCGTCTTCTCCCGGTGCGCGCTTGAATTTTCCATCGCTCTTTACTTGTTCTCCTTCGTCATCTCCATCCGCCGTGGCGCTCAATCTGAATAAAACGTTTTTGCCTCTTTTCTTCTCCGCTCTGTTCGGGGTGGATGTCTTCGTCGTCGTCGATGAAGATGATGATGATGATGATGATGATGATGCTTTGTTCGTCGTCATCTTCGAACAACGAAACGCGCTCGCCCCCGCGTGCGCGCGTTGCCCAGAAGACGAAGAGGACGAAGAAGACGCTCGCATCGAGATTGCGTTGTTATTGTTCTGTGCCGCTAACGCTCGAGTAAACGACAGGCTCGCAGTTGTCGTCGTCGTCGTCATCATCGTCAAGGATAAAAAAATATGCGTATATGAATAATACGACCGCGATGATTTTGCCGCAAAGAGAGAGCCGAGAGAACAAAGAACGAAAGAAGAGATTTTTTTGTTTTTGTTTTTTTGTTTTTGGCCCTTTTTTTTGCTTGTGGTCCACAACATCGCAGAGATTTCCTTCGTCTTCTTCTCGTGCGCGGCGTGAGCGATTTTGCGGAGGAGGAAGAAAAGAGGCCGAAAAGAGAGGACTAATCTCCTCCCTCTCGCGTTTTGTGTAAGACTTCACTTTTCCACACAACACACACTTCAAATTCACATCATCATCATGTCATCTGCTGTGAGTACTAGTCTTTAGAAATACCGAGAGAGAAGATGTCTTCTCTTTCGTTTCGTTTCGTATCGTCCGCGGAAGCTTTTGTTCTTCTCGCTCGCTCTCTTTTTGTGCGATGAAGAATTGTTGATCCCACCTGGATTTTATCTTCAATCGCGTCTCTCTCTTTCCTTTCATATTTTGTTGATTGTATCGTTGTTTTATGAGCGCACACAAACAAAAGCGCGTTTGAACAGAAACTGACTCTGTGTGTCATCATCTACTCTTTTTTTCGCAACAGATGCAACAAATTTCCATGCGCGCCGCCGTTCGCTCTTCTGCGGTCCGCTCCGCGAAGAAACAACAAGTGCAAAGAATTCGCACCGTCACCCGGAGCGAATACGGGGCCTCTGGGACGTCTTTTTACACGACGACGGAGAAACAAGACTCGTACCCGTCTTTGGAGAACATCTTGGACAAGCACTGCGCGGACGCTACTTTGAAAGCGTGCATCAAGGAGCTCTTGGATGGCTGCGCGGACATCACGGAAGCGTTGAGATCGGCTTTGGTGACGGTTGAAGGCACGGACAACGCGTTCGGCGACAAACAGTTGTCCGTCGATGTCATCGCGGATAACATCATGTGGGATTTGGTTAAATCTTCCCCGACGATTGCGTACGGCGCTTCCGAGGAAGAACCGGTGATGGTCAAGTGCAGTGGCTCCGATTACACCGTGTGCTGGGATCCGTTAGATGGTTCGAGTATCGTCGACAACAACTGGGCGGTTGGTACCATCGTCGGCGTGTGGCCGAAGAACACCGGCACCGGCGACGATGGCATGTTGGGCGCGACTGGCAGAGACCAAGTGTGCTCCATGGTCGCGTTGTACGGCCCGAGAACGACTGTCATCGTCACTTTGGACGACGGGGTCTACGAATTCTCCTACGGTTGCACGCCGGAAGGCTGCCAATTGCCGGACGGTTCCTTCGAACCGTGGATTTGCTCCAGAATGAACATCAAAATCAACGAAGACTCGAAGATCTTTGCGCCGGCGAACATGAGAGCCGCCCAAGACACCCCGGGCTACAAGGCTTTGTTGGATTACTACATGGATAACAGATATACTTTGCGTTACTCTGGCGGTTTGGTGCCGGATGTGTACCAGCAGTTCACGAAGAACATGGGCGTCTTCACGAACCCGACTTCCAAGACTTCCCCGGCGAAGTTACGTTTGGCATTTGAAGCCGCGCCGTTTGGTGCCTTGGTCGAAAAGGCTGGCGGTAAGACTTCCGATGGTGTTACTGGCGGCAGTATCTTGGACGTTCAAATCAACGAAGTCGATCAAAGAACGGCGTTGGCGATTGGTTCCGCCAACGAAGTCGCCCGATTCAACGATTTGGTTGTGAAGAAGTAAATGTTGCAGAATGAAACTACCGGTATAACTTTATAATATTATATTTTACTCACAATCTACTACACAACGTTGTTTTAAAAAAGCCCTATTAGTATATCTACGACGCGCGCCGCGGTATCTGTTTATTTTTCCTTCTTGTTCTTACACAAACACATATGTAATCGCGTTAAAGCTGGTGCACCCTTCTGTTCATCGATTTCGGATCGTTTTCTGCTTTCAAAGCGTTCATAAAATTGTTAAAATGTATGTTCTCCGAATCCGTTGGTTCGCTGAAATCGTATTCGTTCCTTCCGCTCGTGAGCACGTGTTTTAATACTTCTGTGAGCATGGTCAAATCTTCCTCGTCTTCGATGAATTTAGACAGCGTCGGCGCGTGTCCCATACCGCCAGAGGCCTTGTACGCGTTTTCTTCTCTTTGAATTTTGTCCAATAAAATCGTTTCGCTCTTCAACTCTTTGTAATACCCAATTCTGTTCCTATTTTCCGGCACGTATCGTCGCCACCACGGCCGTTTGGCTTCTCTTTGCAACTTTTGTCTCAACAACAAAAGGCGCACGGCGTAGGCTCTTTCTCGAATGCGGAAAAACGGATTCGCAAACCGCTCGACTTTCATTGAACTTGGTTGCGTGGCTAAAGACCTGTTCCTCGCAAGCACTATCGTGTTCAAAACTAATCGAGTAAAATCGTCGTCGTCGTCTAAATATGTTGCAAATCGCAAATTCATCGTCATGTACTCATGCCCGGAAAATACGAGACATGAATCTGGAACGTTTTGTAAAGTCTTGTGCAAATTCAACGCACACTCTTTCGCACGACCTTCAAAAAATGCACCAACGCCCCCATTCAAAATGACATCTCCGCAAAACAAAGCCTCTACGGTACTCTCGTCCGACGACTCCACGTTTGTACTTCCTTTTTTATGCAACGCGAAGGCTATGTGTCCTTTCGTGTGACACGGCAAATGTATCACGCTCAACGCGACGTCCTCGCCTAGTCGAATAACGTCGCCGTGCTCGACAAAATGCGTAGCCCCGTGGCAATTATCCATTTTGTGCGCATACACCGGTAAATTCTCATTCTTCATCAACTCTTTCAGTCGAACATTCCCTCCCGCGTGATCGTGATGTTTGTGCGTACACAAAATCATCTTCAACTCTACACCGACTCTTTGCGCTACCCCCAACGCGCTAATCGGATCTGACGGATCCACTACCGCTGCCGTCTTCGACTGCCTATCTACAATCAAATACGAATAATTATCGGACAAAAACGGAATCGGAATCACCGCGGCGGACGAAAGCATTTCAGTTTGCGTGAACGAGTGTATGCTTCTTAACACGTCTCCGTTGTCGTTCTCGTGTTTCTTCGCAATCGAACGCAAATGGATGTACCGTAAAATGTTCGAGTTTGCAAAGATGTAATAAATAATCCCGAAACCTTTCTCTCCGAGATACGCCCACACTTGTCTGGGAATGGCAAACGCATATATCGGGTACACCGCGCACGTGATCGCTAAAAACAGAACCCCAAATAGGCTAGAAATCAAGTTGAACACCATCGATTTCCACGTGAGGAAAGGATTTTTCTCGTATCTCACGTGCGTCATGTTCATGTGCGTCGTGTCCGTCCGTTCTAATCGTGACTTTGTTTTATTCGAAGGAGACGCCGCGTTATCGGACGGTGACGCTGATTTTGTCGCCGGTGTCATCGTATTCTCACCGTTCACGGTGTTGCCAGTCTCGATGTCTCGCGTCGTTCTCGTTGGTGCGATTTCCAACGACGTCTCAATCGACATCTACACACACACGAACGAGAAAAAACGAGAAAGGAAGTCAAAAAGTCGATCTCGAATCGGGATATTATTATATCAAGCTCGGGCTTCTTCTTCTTCTTCTTCTTTTTCTTCTTATCTCTGCTTTTCGCCGTTTTGTTTTATATGTATGTTTGTGTTTTGTGGAGAGAGAGAGAGAGAGAGAGAGAGAGAGAGAGATTTTTTCTTTCTTTTTTGCAGTTTTGAGGAAGTTTCTTTTTCTGTTTTTGCTGCCTGTAATTCTTCATTTTTCTACTCTGAACATACTAAATAAAAATGAACGCGCGAAGAGGAGGGCGACTGCTGAGCTCTTTACTGCGCGGATGCGCTTCGTCTCGTGGCAACGCGACGACGACGACGATAACAACAACAACAACAACAACAACAACAACAACCATGAATACTAGTAATGATACGAGTAAAAATAGTATGCGCAACGTGAATACAATTCAGAGGCAGTTTTTCAACTCGGGAACGAACCCTTTGCGGTTCGCGAAAGGGAAAGGGAAAGCGGCCGCGCAATCGTCCGCGGAAACGAACGAGGATAAAAACAAGGCGAAGAGTGGAGAAGGCGGGATGTCTTTAACGCACTGCACGGGGGCAAACTATTTCAAGAACGGCGAAGACCCGAAACTTTTACCGGACGAAGAGTACCCGGATTGGTTGTGGGACCTGCTAAAGCCGCCGTTGAAAATATCGGATTACGAAAAACGAAAAGAGGAGTACATCAGCGCGCACGGTGAAGATTCGAATTGGGAAGATGCGTTCACGTGGGAGGAGATGAGGAAATGGAGAAAATTGGTGAGAAGAGCGAAGATTAAGAAGAATAACGCGATGAGAGCGAGAAAGTAGAACACGCGAATCGTAGAAATATAGATCTTTTTATTAGTACCGCGGCGTTGTGCGGGGTTGTAAAATATGAAAACCGTCATGAAATTCGAGCAATACGAACTCCCTCTTTCAGCACTCGTCTTTTCTTTTTCAATTCTTCTTCGCTCTCGCCAGTTTCCTGGCTTCCTCGTTTTCTTTCACCATCTTTTCCCAGCGAATCTTATCGAACTCTTCCGGCGTCAAGAAATCTGGATCTACGTACGATCTCCAACTCCACATGTGACAATCCAAACAGATTGTTTCCGACTCAAACTTCTTCTTAGTTCTGCACCACGTTTGCGTGAAGTGGTGCTCTTTCGTGTTCGTGCTTCCGCACGCGAGACAATCCGGAAACCGGTCGTTTTGTTTCCACCTCGAAGTCCACTCGGAGACGGTCATGATTTTCATCCCCTGACCTAACGACGGATTAATCTCCACCGGATCACCTCGCAAGATTTTCATCCACTCCGTGGAGTGTACTTTCGCCTTTGGGTTCGCGTTCGTCTCCGTGTAGACGTCACCCTTTAAATTATCGGCGTAGAGGTGCGTCGTGTCGATTTTCTCCTCGTCCTCGTTCTCGATGGTCTCTTTGAGCGATTTTTTCTTCGACGAGGAAGAAGACGACTTCTTCTTTTTCTCGTTCGATGACTTGTCCAAGTCGGTGATTTTAGCCATGCTTGGTTGTTTCTTTGCTGCCGGCGTTCCCTGCGTTTAAGTCTGTGCGTGCGAATTCGTTTTGTGAGAACGAGAAGAGATCAAAACAGAAGAAGAGAAACTTGTAACGCGCGCGCAAGGAATAATTCGTCGTCCACATGCGGGATTTCATCATCATCATCATAATCATCATCATAAAAAAAAAAGAAACGTTTTGAAAAGTGTTCGAAGCCAAAAAGAAACCACACCTCCTCGCGTGCGTGTGCGCGCGTGTGTGCGTGTAACTCTTAGTCACGAGCTTTCTCGTCGCGGATTAATCGCGCGCGCTGTGTCCAAGCGCTTATAATAAAGTTTTACGCGTTGCTGCCTTTTTTTTTAATGTCGATTTAATAGTTTTTTTTTCTCTGGAAAAGCGTTACGAGCAGCTCCTCCCAAAATTTTTCACATCAACAACCGGCTTCACACACACTTACGAGTACACGCGCCGTCACAAACAGAAAAAAAGAGAAGAGCTCTTTACTCTTTACCCGCGCGCGCGCGCGCAAAGAAGAAGAAGAAGAAGAAAGAAGTGCACGCGCTCGAGAAGAAGACGCCTTCCTTAAAAGATGCCGCCGCCTTCTTCCTGGCCGAAATGGAAAAAGAGGAAGAACAGCGCTAACGCTCGCGAGAACAAAAACAACCAGGAGGAAGAGATTGAAAAAGAACAGGAAAAGAAAGTTTTCCACGGCGCGAAATGCTTGAAGAAACAACTGAAGAAAGCGCTCAACTTTGAAGTCGGGAAACTGAAACGACGAGTGAATGCGACGGATAATAACAACAACAACAACAAGAACAACAAAGGCAGCGATGAGAGTAAGGATGATAAGAATAGTAAGATTGATAAAAATTCGTCGTCGGAAAAGAAAGCGACGGAAAAGCAGTTACAGGCGGCAAAGTTGCTCTCGATGGAAGACTTGGAGTTCGTCGCCAAAAAATTAGCCAACGATTGCTTTCGAGAAGCCAAAGGAAGAGCAGAAGAAGAAGGAAAGGGAGAAAAAGGAGGAGGAAGGAATATCTTACCGCCGCCGCCGCTGCCATCCTCGTCCTCAAAAAAAGAGGAGTGTGATGATATGCGAGAAGCGAGAGAAGTCGTCGCTCGACGCATCGCGCACGCCAACTGCGTGAAAGAAGAGATGGAGAGTTTGAAAGCGAGGATACTGTTGGTGCAAACGCGAGCGACACAAATCGAAGAGGCGCAAAAACGAAGCGAAGAGAGGTTGGAGAAGAAGAAGAAAAAGAAAGAAGATGCCGCGAAGAGACGAGCGGAGGAAGAGGAGGAGAAGAAGAAGAATGGAAATGCCGGCAACAGTAAAAGCAGAGGCGATTCGGAGCCGTCGAGATCAGAGTCTGAGGATGAAGATGAAGATGAAGAATTTTCTTCCAGCGACGGCGAAGAGAGCGACGATAGCCTCTCGCTTTCGGAAGAAACGAGAGAAGCCATGCGCGAAGCGAGAGAAGAAGCGAAACAGAAGAAGAAAAAACGAAAGAAGAATGTCGACGGGGATAACGATGACGATGATGGTTACGTAGATGACCAGTTGAAATCGGCGCCGCTACCGCCACCAAAGAAGAAGAAGCAAAAAGCGAGAATGGGACAAAGACAACGTCGATTACTCGCCGAGCAACAATACGGTAGAAACGCAAATCACGTCATTGCGGAACAACAAAGAGCCGCGGAAGAGCAAAGGAAAGCTGAAGAGGAACTCAAATCAATGCACCCGTCGTGGAAAGCTAAACGAATGGATGCGAAAAAGCCGATGATTATCCCTCTGAACGGTAATACGAAAGCTAAGAAAGTTGTATTTGATGATGACGGCAGCGAACGTAAAAAGCACTCGGGAATAGGCTCCCAAAATACAAAGTATAAAGTCAAAGTGCAATCGACAACACCGGGTGGCGACGATAAGCCGTTGCACCCTTCGTGGACAGCAAAATTGAAGCAAGATCAAGAGGCGTGGGGCGGTGGCGCGGTGCCTTTCGAAGGTAAAAAGAAAACGTTCGAGTAAAAAGTGATGATTACAAACAATATAGCATTAGTGATAGCGGGTAGTCATAGAAAAGTAGCCTGTCTAAACAATATTATTCCAAGGAAAAGGCTAACTAACGTAAAAATTACAAAAAGAGTTCCTAACTACTGTAAACTCCTAAATTCTAACTACGCGGGCGTATTCTGGAGATACTTTCCTACACAGCTTCAACAATTCGATAGCCTTTTCCCAATTCCCTTCGCTTTCTTCGTTTTGTGCTTGCTTGTGTAACTCGTACGCCCGCCGTCCGTTTTCATCGTCGCACTTCTTCTCCACTCTTTCGTACATCACGTCCGTTCTGATGATTATTTTCATCGCGTTTTCACCCACCGGAGCGCCTTCGTGCACAATCTCTTGCCTAAATATTAACACGCTTCCTCGCTCGCATTTAGCCGTATCTCCTATCCAATCTTTTGGCCAACGATAGCGCGATTGCTCGTCCACATCAAAGTGCGACAACGAACTCTCCTCCGGCTGGTTACAAAACAAACTCGTCTCTCCGCCTTCTTCACACGTGTTCAAATAAACCAACACGCTATAAAACGACCGACGGTTGAAACTCTCCACCGTAGCGCCATCCGTGTGCGGGCTGAAATGTCCTTTTCCTACGTACTTATTGAACAATAAATGGTCGTTGATCCCGTTGGCTTTCCATGTACCCTCTAAACCGCTCTCATGCAGCGGATGTCCTTCATCGATTACGAGCTCCTCGTCCAAGATGAATTTTCTCACGCGCTTCCATAAATTTTCCGCAATCTCTTTCGATCGAACTTCCACGGTGTCCGAGTTCCTAAACATAGACGACGAGCTCGGATTACTGTTGTCAGTAGTAGTAGTAGTAGTAGTAGATACATCATCGCTACTCCAAAACGAATACCCGCGATCTGTTCTCTCTTCGACGCCTTCGATCAACTCTCGACACTCCTCGCTCGAGAGCACGTTTTTCAGCACGATTGCTTTTGGCAGTTCTTTTTTGTTTTCCATCTGAGCAGCACCGGTCACGAAGCATCTTCTGCAGGTGATTTCCCGATGCTCTTCTCCACGCGCTGCTGCCGCCGATGACGACGATAAACATCCGTGAAATCTCTCGTCCACAAAACTCTCCCTTTTCACTTTGGGCCTGATTTTAGAAATGTCCACGCGCACAAAGTTTTCTTTTTCTTTTTGTTTTGCAGGAAAAGAAGAAGAAGGAGGAGGCTGTTGTTCTGGTTCTCGTTCCGTCATCGTTCTCGTCCCATCCGCTTCACAACAAAAGACACCACAAGTCACCACCAACAACACCGATTTTTTGTCGTCATCGCGTTCCTCTCGTGTTTACTTCTGTCTATTTCTCTATCTCTCTCTACCTCTGTTCTTACCATATAAACGCGTACGTATGTAGGTGTGTTTTTCTGACCGAAAAAGGTATGGTATGAAGGTTTGTTTTGATTGTGGTTTGATGTTTAGGGGTCCTCAAAAGTACACCACAAGTCACAAAAAAAAATGGCAACAGCGGAAGCGACGAAGAAGAAGAAAAAGAAGAGTAAAGACGACGAGGAGGAGGATCAGAGAGGACGAAAGAAGAGTAAGAAAACGAAGACGAGCAACGACGATGAGAAGAAGAAGAAGAAGAAAAACATCTTAATCTGCGGGACGCCCGGGACCGGGAAGAGCACGCTGGCAAAATTGGTTTTGGAAAAAGCCAATTCGTTGAACGACAACGCCGCCAAAAACGGCGAACCCCTCTCGGAGTACGAATACGTCAACGTCGGGGACGTGTGCAAACGAGAGAAATACTATCACTCTTTCGACGAACGATTAAACTCGTACGTCATCGACGAGGATAAAATTCTGGACCATTTAGAACCTTTAATAGAAAAAGGAGGGATGATTGTAGACTATCACTCGTCGGAGTTTTTCCCCGAACGGTTTTTCTCGCACGTGATTGTCTTGACGTGCGGGAGAGAGGATACGAAAATTTTATACGAACGATTAGAGAAGAGAGATGGGTACACGAAAGAGAAAATCAGGCAAAACGTGGAGTGCGAGATATTCGGGGAGTGCGTGGAAGAGGCTAAGGAGGCGTACACCGGGGAAGGGGTGGTACACGTGCGCTCGAACGAGACGGAGGAGGAGATGGAAGCGACGGTCAAGTTCATAGCGGAAGAGCTATTAGTGTGACAACAAGATTTTTTATCTTACACTGCTATCCCTATTTTTTTTCTCTATTAAATCATCATGCGCTATCGCTAAAACTACTACTACTGCTGCTGCTGCTGCTGCTGCTGCTGCTGCTAGACTATGAATACGTGCACGCGCGGAAATACAAACACTCATAAAGATGACGAGGACGAAGAATCAATCATCTCTGCACTGGTAAATCTCTCTCGAACTCTCATCGTTCCGAGCGAGGTTGTTTCCGTATTCTCCTCGCACGAGAATATACCCACCGATCTCCACTCTTTTCGTATGCCAAATCTCGTTTTTCTCACCAATAACTTACCCCTGCGACTAACTTTCCCTCCCCATGCCATGCATTTACACGTGATTTCTTCCTCAGCGTCGAATACGACGTCGCCTTTTTCCAATCGTTCGTTCTGTCCGTCCCCTAGAATGATTGAAAACCTGAGTGTGTCTCCATCAACGCTCCATTTTCTTTTTCCGGGCAAGATTTTCACGGGACAAAACGCTCCAACACTTTCGATGCTAATTGCGTTGTTTTCCAAAAACTTTACTCGAATGGGTAAAATCACTCGCCTTCCACTCGCCGCCCAGTTCGGCGGCATCCACGTGCCGACTTCGCGTCCAAAATCTAAAGTTATCAAGAAAGTTTTATTTATCAACTCTTTCTGCGCTTTGCCATCTAATCCAAGCTTCTTTGTAACCTTCAAACCTTTCGTCCTCCCATCTCTGGCCGCGTACGCGACGTAGAAAATAAAAGACCATTGGAACAGAGCCGAAAGCGTTCGCGTGGAGAAGACGTCTTCTTTGCGAAACGAAGGAATTCGAGGAGAAGAAGAAGAAGATGGAACGCCGGTGTCGTATCGTTCATCTAATTCATAGTCTTCCTCCGTATCCGCGCTCAATCGTAACGGTAGCGGCGTGGCGCTCTTTTTATTCGTTGTCCTATCCATTCGATTCGTCTCGGAGAGTTTCTTCGGGGTTTCTGTTCTCATGTACGTCTTCTTCTCCATCCTCAACTCGAACGGATTAGTGGTACTATTATTACTCGATGGAAAGTACACCGAAGCGTTCGCTGGTTCAGGAGAAAAACAACTCCCGCTCGACGACAGCAGAATCGATGACATCATGGCCCCGACCACGAAATCGAGATGAAAAAGACGACGACTTTCCTCCTCGCCGTCGTTCTCATTCTGTTCTTCTTTTCCGTGCCGATAAAAGTTATCTTCTTCGTCGTCTTTCTCTTTTCTACTGTCGACGCGATTGGATTTTTGTTGTTGTCGTCGTCGTACGCTCGAGAACGACGACGACGACGACGAAGACGACGATGCGAAACAACGACACCTCCGAGACGAGAAGGAGATAGTCTTCCCCATTGTTCTTTCTCTTTTTCTTCTTATTTCTCCGCCGCTGCTCGTTCGTGTTGTTGTCGTTAATAACAACATCATCGTTCCTTTTTGCGAACGTATAGACGGCGAGAGAGAGTGAAGTTCTCACCACCACTCAACTCAAAACCCGTCAAACGTCGGATTGCCACACTCGATCGACAACACGTCTCACTCAACGGAGAGCACGAAAAAGCCAGCGGCAGAGAAAAATGAAAAATTCAATTCAAAAAAAAATCGAAACGAACTCTCTTCTTCTTCGTCAAAACGCGACGGAGATACACGCGCACGTCGCAAGCAACGCGGATCTGAATAACAACAACAACAACAACAATAATGGGAGCAGAGAACAACGAGATGGTCGCACCAACACCGGCGCTTGAAAAAAACAACGCAACAACAACGAATAATAATAATAATAATAAAGTCATCAAATACATAGAGTTAGGAGACGAAACGTACAACGTGCACGATGTCGTCTCCATGAAAGCGCCGGATGGAGAGAAGCCGTACATTGCAAAAATCTTACGATTCGACGTGCAAGAAGACGATAAGGATAAGAAGAACGCGGAGAAGAACAACAAAAATGGGAAAGAAACGGAACAAGAAATAGAGAACAGAGCAGATAAAATTAACGTGCACGTGTCGTGGTATTACCGACCTGAAGAATCGGCTTCGGGACGGAAGGCGTTCCACGGCGAACACGAGGTATTTGCGAGCGATCACACCGATTGGGTGAAGGCGAGCACAATTGAGAGTAAAATACACGTGTACACTTTAGCGGATTATCAAGAGTTGCAATCGGTCAACGAGAAATCTTTCTTCAGTAGATTTTCGTATAAAGCGGCGACGAGCGAGTTCAAACCGGACCACGTGCAAGTGTTTTGTAAATGCTCGATGCCATATAACCCAGATCTTTTTATGGTTGAGTGTGGCGAGTGTAAGGAGTGGTTCCATCCCGAGTGCATTGGAACAACGAGAGAGGAACTGGATAAGAACTTGAAAAACAGCGATTCGGAGTGGTATTGCGAAGAGTGCATTAGGTTGCACAAGAGAGCGAAAACGACGAAATAAAAATCAGAATAAAGGACGAGAGAGAGAGAGAAAGAAAGAAAGAGAGAGATTATACGCGAGAGAGCGATTACGCGTATTGAAAACATGAATTTGATCCATCAATCGCCACTAGTGAGGAGTGTGCGTGTGTGTGTGTGTGAGAGAGAGAGAGAGAGAGAGAGAGAGATTTGGGAGTGAGCGCGTCTGAGCGTGTGAACACACCTAAATTTTTTGAATAACCATCAAGACACTACACAATAGCTCACGCTCTTTACACGAGAACAAACGCACTAAAGACGTAAGAATGGAAACGACGACTGATGCTACCACTAATGCTACTACTTCTACTACCACCGATACTAAAAATGCCCTTCTTTCGAAGCTGATCGCGCAGAGCAGAGCAGAGTTGGACGACATAGAAGCGCACATTACCGCGTCTTCTCCAACAGCCTCAATGCCTTCCTTTTCGATTTTGAAACGGTTGGTTCGCGAACTCGAACACGACGAAGAAGAAAAAGACAAAGAAGAAGAAGGAACGGAAGAGAAAACATTCAAACCGCCGAAAGGTGCGATAAGAATCCCCGGCATGGAAGCCGGAGGGGCGTTAGGGAAAGAGTTTCTGCAAAACTTAAAGTTGAAGAATGCGAAGAAAACAGGAGAGGAGGAAGAACACGGAGAGGGAAACGAGGCGACGCAAAAGCCAGCGGTGGCGGCAAAACCGGCTTGGATGATTGAATTGGCCGCGAAAAAAGCCGCCGCGCGGGCGAAAGAGGCGGAAGAAGCTTAGCATCTATCTAGTAGTATTGTTATCCATGTAATTATTTACTAACGCGCTATTTTCTAACTGACTTTGATCTTATTCGCCCAGAAACGTATTCACCAAGGACAAAGGACCTTCAATGGACGCCGCAAGAATTCGGGAGATACCAGATACCGCTCCAAATATGCTTCCCTCAGCCATGCCAACCAAACCTCTGCATTCTAGTCCAGTGATAGGATTTTGAATCATATCCATGATTGCTTTACAAACAGAGTCGATCACTCGCTCGGAATAGCGCAAGGGAAGAACGTCGTCGTCGATGACGTTTGCAGATGATGATGATGACGGTAAAGACAAGATGTGACGGTCACGCACAGCTCTACGTCGTTCATTTTCTAAAGAATCAAACTCTTCTACCCAACCGTCAGCGATAGATTTGATACGATTTATAGTCGTCAAACCAGACCTGCCAAAAGCAGAAGTAACACGAGCGAACGCCTTGAAACCATTCCCTTCACCCAACTCACGTACAGCGTGTCGAGTAGACTCCACTAAACGCGCAGGATCACCTAAAAGCGCATTGTGCTTTATCAAATCACGAACTCTTCCAGCCGCTTGATTTTTCACGTGTCTCTCTAAGGCTTTCAAAACTTCATCTGGAAATGCGAGCGCTTTCTGATTCTTAAAACCGCTCAAAGTAATTTTAGCCCGTTCAACTGCTGCAAGCTTTGAGAACAAAAATGGGACAAATGGCAACTCCGTGAAAGATAGAACGATTGGCACGTCAGAAATACAGAGATCATCGATTCGAAACATCGCAGAATCCCCTATGCCTTTCGAGCTTCTACTCTTCACCTTCCTATTTCTCTCCATCTTGAGTCTCGTCTCCAGTTCTGGATTTTCGGATACATCCAGCGACTGAACACACCCGGCGACGAAGCCTGGAACTTTTTTCAGCAAACTCTCCTGCAAATCAATACGCACGGGTGCAATGGCAATATCCACGCGAGTGCGCGAGTGCTCAACGTGACGTGAAAATACACTGCCACTAAGTTTGAGCGTAATTGCGCTACTTGCCGAGGTATAATAACTTGCCCCGATGGTCGCCATCCTCATCTCAGCATTCGGTACGGAGAGAAGAATAGATGATTCATTTTGTATGCTCGCGCTCGGTGCGCTAATTTCGATTCTTTCCACATCAAGATACCCCTGGACGAGCGGGACAGGTTGCTCTTCATCCTTACAGTTTTCGGACAGCATCACCGAGATGCCGCATATCCTGCCGTTCACCAACTCTGTATTTTCATATAGAGCAGATAGCCCGATTGATGCAACTTTGATTTCGAAGTTCTCCACAGAGAAAGGTGTTGTTCTCCCATATGACGAGGATACAGCTGTCGCTGACGATATTGAAGCTGGCGACGACAGCGATGAAGAGACTGGTATCATAGACGACGGCGAATCCTTCGTTAAAGGAGAAACCACGAATATGGGGGGAGGTGACGTCTGAAACGTGTCCGTCACGCCTGATAGTTCTGCTCTCTCGTTGTTGATATCGTCGTCTTCTTGATTTCCGAAGAGCTCACCTGCGATGACATCGATGTTAAAGCATCCATCTTCCTCAGACTCGTTAAAATGCACCGAAAAATGCACATCATCTTTCGACCTGTCTAAACTGAGAGCTCTCGAACAACGACACCATGCCGTTGAAGCCGTAATATCATCGGACCAATTCCACCTCTCCTCAGCAGATGATGCCGGACGTATGCGAACGCGCGGAATATTCTCACTCTCTTCTATACCTTCGTCGATCTTCTCACCTCCACGGGCGTTGTTTCCCGTCACACTGTTACCAGATTTCTTACTTCGCACGTGTGCTGTCTGTCCCGGCAGAAGAATAATCCCGTCCGACTCTTCAAAATCAGATTCCTTAAATGCTATTATCTCTTGCGTGGAATTTGTTATTGTCCCTTTCGGACGCACAAAAATGTGTGCACATCCTCCGTCTGAATCGTCATATATTGTCGTAATCACGAAGCAATAATGAGGTTTTACGTGCACTGATATGAATTTCCCTGACGTCGGCGCAAGCTTAAACGGGTCTGACGCATACTCCTCACATCCTAGCGTGAATAGAGCAAAGCCGCTATCTTGCCGATGCCGTCGCAAATCACCTAGTATTCTCGGGTATTGCGTGCTGTTCTTCATCGCCAAAATCTTCCCTCCGGATGACGAAGAAGGCAAGGCATAAGGTGAAGAATCAGACGAAAATCGTGATAAATGGGAGGAAACTCCCGCGGAGGACACGCCAAAAGCATTCGGAGAAGGCGATTGGAACCTAGAGCTCAGGTTAGCCCGAACTGGAGTCGATGTAAATGAAGATTCTAAATCGGAAGAAGAAAACGACGTAGAATGCATTCGAGTAAAGAGCACTGCTTTCGAAGATAAATCAGATGCAGACGTATGTTCGAAAGCCTTTTCCGTGGTTCCCGTAGTCCCCACATCATTCACACTTTTCGATGGTGGGGTTGGAGGACAAACGATAGTACTTGCACTTGATTCATCGAGTGAATCCAACTTATCGCTGTATTTGCCGCTCGTATTGCTTTTCAAGTCCGCATATTTAAGAGTGAGCGAATGCGTTGTCAAATTCGTCAATGTCATCGCGCATGTGATTGATAGAACTCGTGAGCTCGTGTATTTGTCCAAATACACGGAGCATTCCAAAGTCGCTACATCTTCGTCGTTCCTATCTCCGACATTTCTACGAATCGTAGGTGACACATGTCTGAATACTTTGAGCGGACTTTGTCGTCGTGACAAGTTTGAAAACGTGGGAATGTATATGGAACTTCTCGCACAGACATATCCTAACGGAACGAACGACAAAGTAGCTGCATCCAAGACATCTTCAGACTCTTCTATGATTGCTGTTGATCGAGGAGCAACGACAAAGGAAGAAAACTTCCGGTTTCCAGATAAAAAACTAGCCTTTACCGGTACCGGTAGATGATTTCTCAGCTCTAAGGGTGCCACAAAAGCAATCGTACGTGTGACAGATTCTTCATCAGAAGATATAACAATTGCACAACGCCTCGCATTTACTGGAATGAATGAATCGACGGAATGCAGAGAGATTTTATCATCTGGCGATGTAGAAAAAGGTCCATCACCCTCGAATTTCCAAACGAACGAATCTAAGCTGGCAAGCGATAATGGAAGGTACTCAAACTCTCCAGCTTCAATAGGACCAAAAGTAGATTTACCGGCGAAAGACAACATCACAGGCTTTAATGTTGAATTACGAACGACAACATTTGAGCGCAACACAATCTCTCTTTGCTCCACTGCGTTTTCGCGAAATCGAATCTCCGCTACTAATGAACATAAGTCGCCCTCCGCGCCGCCCCAGACTGATTTGGGCAACGCTTCGCATTTCCGGGCTTTAGATTCCAAATCATCCAATGATAGATGATGCCGTGATTCTGGGGCATTAGTTAGACGAATTTTAAGGCCAGTAACAGTGGGATGCCGAAAAAGCGATGTTCCAGAACGTCCATTCCCGTATTCACTGCTAACTTCTAGTAAAGATTCTGGCAAAGGTAGAACGTCACCTTCAGCCAGTCTCTCTAGGTATTCATATGCATCATCTTTCCATGAATCTCCGTAGCGAACCGCAACCTCTCCGTTTGAGATGCATGTTCCGCCGAGCGAGGTGTCGTTGTTCGTCAGCATTTCGTAGCTGAGATCTACACCGGAAGAATTCTTCAGCCAGAAGCACTGAAAGGGTTCAACCAGGCGGGAATCTTGCTTTCTGGAAGCAGATCTCAAAGTTCTACGATTTACTATGGCAATGGAGAGTGCTAATGACTCAAGCATTTCTTTCCGGACTACAAAATCAATGGGAGAAGTCGTCAGAATGCAGGATTTACTCCCGGTTTCAACAGAACTTTTCAATTCAACTGGTTCCAAGGCGAATTCCCACCTGCGTTTCAAGGTGTCATATGTGCCCCCGCAGACCTGGAACGATACTGATAAAGAAAGCGGACTGACTTTCATCTCTTTCATTTTATGGTGAACGTGCTGTGATTCAAGGGATTTTCCCACTCTTTTCATGAAAATCGCGTGTAATTTCATTAGAGACATAGAAGAAACCGGAACTGGATGCTCCACACTGTATCGATCATCATCGACACGCACACTAATACGACGGATACCAAATTTAGCAGAATTGGGCAGTCTTTTCACAAAGTTCATATCGACTCCGTCCCCATATTCGGTTCTGCTCTGACTTTCTTCCACATTGCGCTCCTGTATCAACGATGGTGAAGACACAAATGAGAGAGATGAGAGTAGACGATCGACTTCTTTGTTTGAGGAAGGGAGTGTTGCTGCGCACTTACAAACCCTATCAAGCTCCGAGATGACGTTCTTTGAGAACGAATCTATGATACTGATGTGGGTTGATGTCAAGCGAACGTCAATACGCGCAATATCGACTTCGAACTCATCGAAATCCTCTCGTTTCTCAATAAGAATTGATTTTATGTCCAATATTCGACTCGATGTTCTCGATATTCGAATAGCTTCTTGCGCACCATAATTACTTCTACCCGCACAAATGTACACTTCATCCAAGACAACATCAACTCCATTCGAAAGGTCCAATGACGCACCAAAGTGAGCAGTTATTACGTTACTCCCTAAGTCTACTTGCCATGGCACAGCCATAGCACATTTTCCTGAAAATATTTTAAAGTCAGCGGAGAAAATGATATTTACGCTGGAAATAGATGCTGCCTGATGGTATCCATTCTCTGTTGCGAAAGCCAAATTGATTTCGTTCATCTTCAATTGAGCTTCGCCCGTACTCGATTCCGAAACAGTGCCCAGTTCAAAACCTCCTGGAATATTCATATGTATAGAACCGGCATTTTTGCGTTCAAAAAGCGAACATATCACCGAAAGTCGTTCGAGTTTGCCCGTGAGAATTGTCTTCGAACCCGTAACCTCCAGCACTGCTCGTGCAGCACAGTCTACACATGGAAGAACTTCGTTGATGCCTACTATGCGACGATCTGGCAAATCGTCCCATCGTATGACATATGCGTTTAGCGCATGTGATGATGGAGCGTGCTGTGATCGCAACGAAAAACTACCCTGATTCGAATGAGATTCTGTCGTTGGTGACGTGAATTTTTGTATTTTAGCAACCAAGTCATGAAAAGATGCATCAACTTCGAACCCAACAATACCTGCGTGAATACACACATTTTCGTCTTTCCGTTCTGCTCTGGATAGTGAAAGATCTGAAACAGCTGCAATTGTGTTACTTTCACAAAGTACCGAAACTGAATCGATTTTCAGGATGGACCAAGCTATCAGCTCTTCGGTAACAACCGTGGAAGCCGAGTCAAAAGCGAGGCCCTTCACTTTGGCCCGTAACCAAAAGTCGAGCTCATCATCATTACTTTTACAATTGCGATTTAAATCAAGAAGTGTAACGTCAATGTCAGGCAGAGAGACCCTGGCGTCCAATATATTCGGAGGTGCAATCATTGCAGAAACCTTGAACAGTTTGTCCGAACACCAGTTGGACACG
>Ga0255751_10002202_pt1 | contig 18364 bp, 11 predicted proteins | sample 071ome_20_FD_179951 | JGI IMG/M metagenome (GOLD analysis project Ga0255751, IMG submission 179951) | Coastal salt marsh microbial communities from the Groves Creek Marsh, Skidaway Island, Georgia - 071412BT metaG (version 2) | ecosystem: Environmental > Aquatic > Marine > Intertidal zone >...
CCTTGATTAAGAATAACAGCGCATTTAAATCAACCCCGGTGATCATGCTTTCCAGTAAAGATGGTTTGTTTGATAAGGCGAAAGGCCGCATTGTGGGTTCTGATGAGTATTTGACCAAGCCGTTCAGTAAAGATGAATTGCTTGGTGCAATTAAAGCACACCTCAAGAAAGACTAGTTTTTACCTGAAACGTCTTTATAAAACTGGAGAAAAGAATGGCGCGCATATTGATTGTCGATGATTCGCCAACCGAAACGTTTGCTTTTAAATCTATTTTAGAAAAGCATGGTCATGAAGTTTTGAGTGCAGAGAACGGGGCTGATGGTGTGGCATTAGCCAGACAAGAGCAGCCAAACCTGGTATTGATGGATATCGTTATGCCTGGCCTGAATGGTTTTCAGGCAACCCGACAGTTGTCTAAAGGCGGTGAGACAGCGCATATTCCTGTGATTATCGTTACAACGAAAGATCAGGAAACTGATCGTGTTTGGGGTAAACGCCAGGGAGCTAAAGGCTATCTGGTGAAGCCTGTAGAAGAAGACTTGCTGATGACGACGGTTAATAAAGCGTTGTCTGGAGAGTCTTTGGACGATTAGTTCTTTCTTCAAAAACAACTATAACCTGAATATATAATGAATCCATTTAAGATCTTACAGGAACTTGCTGCGAAGAGTCGTTCTCATGCAGCAGGTTTGCCTGCGCAGGAAGCAGCAATCAAAACATGGAGTGGTGTTGCATTCCGGGTTGCGGGTTGTCGATTCCTTTCTCCTCTGGGTGAAGTCGTAGAAGTACTCGATGTGCCTCGTTTTACTCAGATTCCTGGGGTGAAACCTTGGGTGAAAGGCATTGCTAATGTTCGTGGACGTTTGTTGCCTATCATGGATTTTGCATCGTTTTTAGGCACTTCGTCTAATAAACTTTTGCGAGCAAGAAAGGTCTTGGTTGTTGATTATAAAGGTGTTTTAGCTGGATTGATTGTGGATGAAGTGATGGGTATGCAGCATTTCCCGTCCAGTGAATTCCAGAAAGCAACGGCTAAAACCATTGATGAAGTTCAGTCTTATATTTTGGGTGAATTTCCGCGAGATGATCGTTTGTGGACGGTCATTAGCTTATTTAAGCTAGCGCAGGATCAGGAATTTGTTCAGGTTGCAGTGTGACTTTTGAACGATAACGCTTGAATTACATAAACGTTTTTAAGAATAAGAAATGCGGCTGGGAGTCCGAAGCATGAAAGTAGCAGGTGGTATTAATGCCAATAAGCTGTTCGAAAATCCTTTAATGGGGGGATCGGTTGTCCTAATGGTCTTTGCGATCATTGGATTGTTTGTGACCTCTTGGATTCAGACAGTAGAAGGTGCACGAGATAAAGAATACATTGCAAACGCGGGTGAATTACGAGTTCTTTCTCAGGCGATTGCAAAAAACTCCACGGAAGCGGCCGGTGGTAAAGAGGAAGCGTTTAATCAGCTTCAATCTACCCGTGAAGCTTTCGAACGTCACTGGAATAACCTGTTAAATGGAAACCCAGATGTGGACTTGCCAGCGAGCCCTGAATCTGTACAGGCAGAGATGGAATCTCTGAATGGTGTATGGGGTCGAGTTCGTGATAATGCTGACCAAATCCTAGAATCAAAAGAAGTTGTACTGACGCTTCATGAAGTAGCAGAAACGTTAAGTGAGACGATTCCTCAGCTGCAAATCGAATATGAAGAAGTTGTTGAAATCTTATTGGAAGTAGAAGCACCTGCCGAGCAGGTTGTGATCGCACAGAAACAATCGCTACTTGCAGAGCGTATTGTGCGTAGTGTTAACAAAGTATTGGCTGGTGGCGATGACGCGGTACTGGCGGCTGATAACTTTGGTCGTGACGCAAGCTTATTCGGTCGTGTTCTTAGTGGCATGCTGGAAGGTAATGTTGCGATGAATATTTCTCAGGTAGAAGACGAAGAGGCTGTTTTCAGTCTTGAAGAAATTTCAGATCTTTTTGAATTCGTAAGTGGTAGCGTTGACGAAATTCTTGATAACTCGCCTGACTTGTTCCACGTACGTGAATCAGCAAACTCGATTTTCGTAGACTCTCAAGATCTGTTGAAAACCACGTCTGCTTTGGCGGTACGTTTCCAAACCCTTTCTGATGACCGACCTTTCTTCAAAACAGCGATGGGTGTTTACATCTGTTTGATCCTATTGTTCGTTGGTGGTGCTGGTTACGGTTATGTAGTTTATAAAGAATCAGAAGAAGAGCGTCTGGAAGAAGCTGAAAGTAACGAGCAAAACCAGAACGCTATTTTACGTCTACTTGATGAAATTGCTGACCTTGCAGACGGTGATTTGACTACCCAGGCAACAGTAACCGAAGACTTTACCGGTGCGATTGCTGACTCTATTAACTTTGCGATCGACCAGATGCGCGGTTTGGTATCGGCAATTAACGAGACTGCGGTACAGGTTTCTGCTGCTGCTCAGGAAACGCAGGCAACAGCAATGCATCTTGCCGAAGCATCTGAGCACCAGGCGCAAGAAATTGCTGGTGCATCGGCGGCAATCAACGAAATGGCCGTCTCCATTGACCAGGTATCAGCAAACGCTGCAGAATCATCCGCGGTAGCAGAGCGATCGGTTGCGATCGCGAACAAAGGTGCTGAAGTTGTACAGAACACAATTAACGGCATGGATACCATTCGTGAGCAGATTCAGGAAACATCCAAGCGTATTAAACGTCTGGGTGAATCTTCGCAAGAGATTGGTGATATCGTATCCCTGATTAACGATATTGCCGACCAAACCAACATTCTTTCTCTTAACGCTGCAATTCAGGCATCGATGGCTGGTGAAGCCGGTCGAGGCTTCGCGGTGGTTGCGGATGAGGTTCAGCGTCTGGCGGAACGTTCTGCAGCTGCAACCAAGCAGATTGAGTCTTTGGTAAAAGCGATTCAGAGTGATACCAACGAAGCCGTTATCTCGATGGAACAAACGACGTCTGAGGTAGTAACCGGTGCTCGTCTGGCGCAAGACGCGGGTGTGGCACTTGAAGAGATTGAAACGGTATCGAAGAATCTTGCAGACTTGATTCAGAACATTTCGAACGCTGCTCGTCAGCAAGCATCATCTGCCGGTCATATTTCTAATACGATGAACGTGATTCAGGAAATTACATCACAAACGTCGTCCGGTACAACTGCAACAGCGAAATCGATTGGTAACCTTGCTGAACTGGCAAATCACCTTCGTGAATCGGTTGCAGGCTTTAAGCTTCCTGATGCTGAATTGGCTTCAGTGGCTGAGGAAGAAGGACTGGCCTAGGTCCTTGGACCTGGGTTTGTTATCTGGCAATAAGAGGAATGGCTACAGCGCATGTCTAAACAAGACGGAGCCTCAGGCAGTAAAAGGCTTCAGAATAAAATGCTCGGACAGTTCGATGATCAGGACTACGGGCAGTGGCGTGCGCTTATCGAGCAAAGAACCGGTCTTCAACTCGCAGATCATCTTAGAACATATTTACAAGGCGGCTTAAATCGCCGTATGAAATTGCTCAATATCGAGGATTATGAGCAATATCTTGAATATGTGACGGATGAAAAAAACGGGATAAAAGAATGGTCAGAATTGGTAGATACGCTGACTGTTCAGGAAACACAGTTCTTTAGACACCCAAGCTCTTACACTTTTTTAGAAACCTACATCAAGAACCTGTTAGTCGATGAGAAGGAATCCAAGTCGATTGAGATTTGGAGTGTAGGTTGTTCATCAGGTGAAGAGAGCTATAGCTTGGCAATGTTGGCGGATAAAACGTTGGCCAACTTGGAAGCGAATATAAGCTATGGGGTTATTGGTACAGATATTAGTTTATCTGCTTTGAATAAAGCCCGAGCAGGTGTTTATCAGAGTCGAAAAGCTGAGTTAATACCCGAGCCTTATCTCGATTATGTAGACCCGCTGGATAACAAAATAAGAATTAAAAAACGCATTGCAGATAGAGTCTGCTTTGCCCGAGTTAATATTCTGGATCTGAATCGCGTTCCTATACGCGATATGGATATCATCTTCTGCCAGAACTTGTTGATTTATTTAAGAAAGTGGCGCCGAAAAGAAGCTGTAAATCGTTTAGCTGAACGTTTGAAGGTAGGCGGCATATTGGTTTTGGGGTTAGGCGAAGTTACTGACTGGAGTCACCCTAAATTAAGACAAGTTCCCTGCAGAGACGTATTAGCGTTCGAACGTTACAAAGCCTAAGGGCTTAAACTCGTACGCTACAGGACACAATTGGTGAGATTGGAGTCGTTATGGCTGAGCACCACGACTATGTAGCCCTGGAATGGGTGAAAGGTGAAATTGAAGAAACGCTGAAGCAGGCTGAACAGGCACTTGAGGCTTATGTTGAGTCGCCAGAAGACGGCACAAGGATGCGTTTCTGTTTGACCTACATCCATCAGGTACATGGTACGTTACAGATGGTCGAATTTTATGGCGCTGCACTTCTGGCTGAAGAAATGGAGAAGGTAGCCCAGGCCATCATTAACGATAAAGTACCTCAGGTTAAGGAAGCTCAAGAAGTCCTTATGCAGGCTATTCTTCAATTGCCTGGTTATCTAGAGCATTTGCAAGCTGGTCGTGATGATGTTCCTGTTACCTTGCTTCCTTTGTTAAATGACTTGCGCGCTGCCTGTGGTGAGAGTCTTTTAACGGAGACTTCGTTATTTAGCCCGAATCTGTTGCCTCTTAAGTCTGAAGGAACCTTCAGTTTTGCTTCGGCAAATGCCAGCGAAAAATTGGTTCGCCTCCGTGAAGCCTACAAATTGGGTTTGCTGGGTGTTATTCGTAATTCGGGATTAGATAAAAGTTACGCGACCCTTGCAAAAGTATGTATGCACCTTGAGCAGCTTTGTGGTGAAGCCCCGCTGGCTCGTTTGTGGTGGATTGCCGGTGCTATTGTTGAGGGCATGTCGAATGACACTATCGAAAACAGTATTTCTGTTAAGACATTGCTGCGTCAGGTTGAAAAAGAAATCTCCCGCTTAGTGAATGAAGGCGATGAGGGACTGAACAGTCCGGTGCAGGAAGAGCTGGCTAAGAATCTGCTCTACTACATTGCTAAATCCTCTTCAGAGTCACCTTCTGTTCGTAGTATCAAACAGGTCTTTGGTCTAACAGCAGCGCTTCCGGCAGAACAAGATGTAAATCAGGCCTTACAGGGCTCTGTTAAGTCTGCGATGGGTTCGGTGGTTTCCGCATTATCTGAAGAGTTGGCCAACCTTAAAGAGCAATTCGATTTATTTACTCGTTCTTCTGATTACGATGCAGAAAAACTGTCTGAGTTGGCTGCATCCTTCAAGCAAATTGCCGATACCCTGGCTGTATTAGGCTTGGGCCCTCAAAGAAAGTCTCTGCTTGAGCAGTACGACATAATTAATAACTGGGTTGAGCAGAATGTTCAGCCCGAGACCGCTGAGTTAATGTCCATTGCCAGTGATCTGTTGATGGTTGAAGTCGGTTTGAATGCTTCAACTTCTACTCAAAGTAAGACCGAAGTCCCTTCTGATATTCCTGTTGATGCACTTAATACCGCTCAGGCAGCGGTTGTAAAAGAGTGCCGCAATGGTTTGGAGCAAGTTAAAGATTCAATCATTAGCTACATTGCTTCTCAGTGGCGCTCAGAGGAATTGGATTCTGTGTCTCACACGTTGAAGTCGGTTGAAGGTGCTTTGGCCATGGTGCCTCAGTTAGCACAAGCGGCTCAGATTCTGACACAAACCAGAGAAGTAATTGAGCAACGATTACTGCCAGAGAACAGTGACGATCCTACTTGGGAAATGATGGACAGTCTGGCTGACGCGGTTGCTGGTGTGGATTATTACCTTGAGCGTGTAACAGAAAGTGCTCAGGATGAAGGCGGTTCAGTTCTTCAGGTGGCTGCAGAAAGCATTGCGGCAATCACTGGTAAGCCGCTTGATGGCTTTGAAGAAGATGCGCCATTCGCTAATCAGGAAGAAGTATTTGATCTGGAAGCATCTATTGAAGAAGTGCCTGAGCTGGAGATTGATCTTGAGCCTGCGATGAACGAGGCACCACCCGAAGAAGAGGAAGTGGATGAGTCGATCGATCTCGATCAAGTGGTGGATCTGGATATTCCTGTTCTGGATACCGAATCTGCAGACGAGCCGATTTCTGAGCATTCAGAGTCTGACGAAACACTTGATATTCCTGTGCTTGAAGAGGCTGAGCCGGAGGTCGAACTGGATTTTCCTGAAACCTCTGAAGAGCCTTTGATTTCTGCTATTGATGTTGCAGAAGAAACCGATCTTGAAGGCGGTATTGGCCTGGACCTACCTGAGCCAGAAGAGTTGGACGGCGCTTTGGATCTGGATTTAGGTATGGCTTCCGATGACGATTTAGCATCGATGCTAACAGAAGAGTTAGAAGAGCCTTCGGTTGAACCTGTAGTTGAAAGTACGGCTGAGACTACTAAAGAGTCCGACGATTCGGACAGCATGATTGATGATGAGATCATTGAGATCTTTATCGAAGAAGCCGAAGAAGTTCAGGAAACGATTGCTGAATATCTTCCGCAGTATAAGCAAGATAATGACAACACGGATGCTCAAACTGAAGTTCGACGTGCTTTCCATACATTGAAAGGCAGCGGGCGACTTGTAGGTGCTGAGCAAGTGGGCGAACTGGCCTGGAAAGTTGAGAATATGCTCAACCGTGTTATCGACCAGACCATTCAGGCATCGCCTGATATGTTCTCGTTAATTGATGATGTCTGTGTGGTATTGCCAGCGTTGGTTTCTGCCTTTGCGAAAGGTCAGAAAGCAGATGTGGATACCCAGGGACTTATGGATGCCGCTGATGGTCTGATTGAAGGGAAAGGGTATTCCTCTGCAGCGTCCAATGATTCTGACGTCATCGAAGAGGCAGAAGAATCGACTGAAATTTCTGAAGCATTCACGGAACCAGAGGAATTATCAGCTGAGAACTTTGATTTGGCTGAGGTGGAGTCTGAAGGTGTCGACGCCTCTGAAGATCTGGAGTCTAAGTTACTAGACAGTCTGGCTGGTGAAATCGAGCTTCCAGACAGCGACCTATCTGTTGATTTAGAAGGCGAAAATGAAGCGCCTTTACTTACGGACCTGGACATTCAGTCTTCAGATGATGTGATTGCTCTTGATCAGGATGAAGCGTCTGATCTGTTGGATATATTCAAGAGTGAAGCGATTACACATCTGGATACTCTGGATAACTATATTCAGCAACATTTATATCAAGATACGGCTTCACTAACGGATGAAGTTCAGCGTGCACTGCATACTCTGAAAGGCAGTGCTCATATGGCCGCAGTAACGCCTATTGCAGACTTGGCCAGTCATTGTGAGCATGTAGTGAAAGAGGCACGTGCGGCACATTTGATGGCTGATCAACAACTTATCTCTCAGTTGAAAGATGCTTCAGGCTGGATTCGTAATGCCCTTGATGGCATTGACCAAAATGGTTCAGTGCTTCTCGATATCCCTGAGGAATGGTTAGCTTCTTTGCAGGATACATTGCCTCGTTTACCGAGTGAGGTTTCAGTTGAGGCTGACACATCATTGGTTCAGGAAAATCTAAATACGTCTCCTGATCACCAGATGATGAATATCTTCCTGATGGAAGGTATGGATATCTTAGGCGATATTGAACAAATTCTTCAGCAGTGGCGTTCAGAACCTAATAATTCTCGTTTCGGAGCTGATCTTGAGGCGGAGTTTGTTACTCTGGCTAAAGCTGCCCGTATGGCCCGTATAGGGCGGTTCTCTGATGTTTCTGAGAGTCTTGGTAAGTTGGTAAGTGATGTCACTTCTATGAGTGGCCTACCCAATGAGCGTTTCTTTATTGAAGTCGATATGGGTTACGAAGCGTTAGTATCCATGATGGATATGCTGGCTGCAGGCCAAGCGTTACCAGATTTGACCGATGAAGTGACCAATATTGATGGACTGGACCGCAGTGAATTGGTCGATGAGCAGGAAAATTTAGATGATTCTCTTGCAACGGACTCTCTGCTGACAGAAGAAGCCGAGTTGGTGGCTGGTGATGTTGCTGAAGATCCTTTGGAAGAAAGTAAGTCGTTACCAGCACTCGAACTCGTAGATGGAAGCGATAGTTTAGCCTCTGAAACAGAGATGGATTATGTAGAGGAAGAGCTGTCTCTTGATAAGTTGGCTTCCGATGATGATTTGGCTGCTTTTGTAGATGAATTCGATGAATACGGCGAAAGTCAGTCAGCAGAAGATACTGTTACTGAAGCGTTGGATGAAGTAGCGGAGGTTGAAGCGGCTACTGAAGTAGAGGAAGAAGATAACGAGTTAGTTAGTATTTTCCTTGAAGAAGCGGATGATATTGTTTCTCACTTGGATGAGAATCTGCAGCAGTGGTCTGCTAGACCGGATGAAATCCTGCCAGTACATGAGCTACAGAGAGCCATTCATACTTTGAAAGGTGGTGCGCGACTTTCCGGTATTAAGCCTATCGGTGATTTGTGTCATGAACTGGAAAATCTCTATGAAGGTGTTTCTGAGTCTCGACTTGTATTCTCAGAATCGCTGACTGAACTTCTTCAACGTTGTCATGATGCGATTGCGACTCAGGTTTCGGATATCCATGAGGGTAAAGAACCTTCTTCGTATCCTGATCTTGAGCAAAATATTATCGATCATATGTCAGGTGCGGTGGCGCCTGTAGGTGTAGTCGAAGAAACTGAAGAAATGGCGGAGCTTACCGCTGCTGCTGATGAGGCTTTGTCAGCCTCGGTGCCTCAACCACTTAGTTCTAATGTTGATGCTGAGCTTGTGGATATCTTCCTTGAAGAAGCGGAAGAGATTCTTGATAGCATTACAGAGAATCTTGAGCAGTGGGCTGATGCACAAGATGATTTAGCACCGGTGGCTGAGCTACAACGTGAGCTCCACACTCTAAAAGGTGGTGCTCGCATGGCTGAAATTTCTCCGGTGGGAGATCTTGGTCATGAGTTGGAAAATCTTTATGAAGGCTTGGTAAATGGCATGCTCACGAGCTCCGACTCATTAATCGAGTTGCTACGTGCCTGTCATGATCGTTTGGCTGATATGATTGATATGGTCAATAAGCAACATATGCCATTTGCGGCTAACGATCTTATTGATGCAATTACAAGTTATTGCCAGAACGGTGAATACGATGAGTCAGTTCTTTCTGCGGCTCCTCAAACAATGCTAACCGTTGCAGAAGATATATCTGGTGGTGAGCCAGATATGGAAGAAATTGATATCAGTTCTGTAGATCTACCGGAGGAAACATCGCTCCCATCTGTTGATGAAATTGAACTTGAAGTACCTCTGCAAGAACCTGAATTTGATCTGAGCGAGTCTCTAGAGAGCGAAGAGCAGGCTGAGATTCCTTCCGTTGAGCCACAAGACGATCTTCTGCCAGAGCCGGAAGCAGTTCTGCCTGAACCGGAAGATGAAATTGCTGAAGCTTTGGAAGAGCTTAATGTTGCATCTGATGATCAGGAACCGGAATTCGATCTAAGCGCGTTGGGTCTTTCAGCGCTCGATGCTGCTGCTCTGGAAGTTTCTGATATCTTCATTGAAGAGGCCGTAGAACTGTCGGAAGCTCTGGATAATGCCTGTCATGGTTGGACTGCTGAACCATTCGGTACGCATCACAAAGATGAAGTGTTGCGTGTCTTGCATACTTTGAAGGGTGGCGCCAAGCTTGCGAAGTTGGATGATTTAGCGGACAGCTCTCATAACCTTGAAGCACATATTGAACAGGCGCCTGAGTCTCTTGACGATGCCTACTTTGCTGATCTGATGGAGCGAGTGGATCATATCCAGCGCGTTATTGAAGGATTAGGTGCGGAAAACTCTTCTAACGAATCTCAAGCTATGGATGCGTTGGTAGAGCAAAGCTTTGAACTACCTGATTCAGAAAATGACCAGGAGTTGGCCAATTTTGAAGATGCGATCGTCGAAGCTGAAGAGCCTTCTTTAGATGGTTTTAATTTCTCTGAAGAGCAGTTGCTGGATGAGCTGACTCATTTGGATGAAGATGAAGAAGCGCCTGAAGAACTTACGCTTGGCAACGAAGCTGAAATTGAGAAGATTCCAGCGCCTGAATTTGGTCCTTCTATTCGAGAAGCGCTTGTTGATCATAACGCTAAGTCAGGTCAGGAAGCAGTAAAAGTATCCTCTGATCTGCTAGAAAACCTGGTTAACCTTGCAGGTGAAACGTCCATTTCCCGTGGTCGTTTGGAAACAGAAATCAGTGATATAGGCTTTACGCTTGAAGATATGGACATGACTGTGAGTCGTCTTCGAGATCAGCTGAAACGTCTGGACATCGAGACGCAGGCTCAAATTTCTTATCGTACTGAAATGCAGCAGTCTCATGAATATGACGACTTTGATCCATTGGAAATGGACCGCTATACCAACATGCAGCAATTATCTCGTGCACTGTTGGAGTCTGTGACCGATATTCTGGATCTTCGATCAACGCTTGAAAATAAAGTCCGTGATTCTGAAACATTGTTGCTTCAGCAGTCGCGCATTAATACTGAATTGCAGGAAGGCTTGATGAGAACCCGCATGGTTCCATTCAGTCGCTTGGTGCCTCGTCTACGTCGTATTGTACGTCAGGTAGCTCAGGAACTAGGTAAGCAGGTCGACTTTAAAGTCCATAACGCTGAAGGTGAGATGGATAGAACGGTTCTGGAAAGAATGGTTGCACCGCTGGAACATATGCTTCGAAATGCAGTAGACCATGGTATTGAAATGCCAGACGTTCGTAAGAAAGCAGGCAAGAAAGCCAAAGGAACGGTCGAACTCTTTGTTGGTCGTGAAGGCGGCGATGTTGTTCTTAAGCTTCAGGATGATGGCGCAGGTGTCAACCTTGAAGCGGTTCGAAATAAAGCCATTGAACGTAATTTGATGAAACCGGATTCAGATCTGACTGATCATGAAGTGATGCAGTTTATCTTCAGTCCTGGTTTCTCTACTGCCAAGAAAGTAACCCAGATCTCTGGTCGAGGTGTGGGAATGGATGTTGTGAACAGCGAAATCAAACAGCTTGGTGGTAACGTTTCGATTGATTCCGAGTACGGAAATGGCTCCCACTTCGATGTGAGATTACCGTTTACGGTATCGGTTAACAGAGCCTTGATGGTGAAAGTGGGCGACGATTTGTATGCGGTTCCACTGAATACCATTGAAGGTATTGTTCGTGTAAGCCCATACGAGTTGGAAGAGTTCTACAAAGAAGGTGCTGATCTACCTTATTCCTACGCGGGTAAAGACTATCGCATGGAATACATGGGGACCTTGTTGAATTCAGGCCATAAGCCAAAACTTCAAGGTCAGGTACTGCCATTACCGGTTCTATTGGTTCGTGGTGCAGAGCACCCAATCGCCTTGCAAGTTGATAGCTTGATGGGTAGCCGTGAAGTTGTGGTTAAATCTCTGGGTGCTCAGTTCAGTACAGTGGATGGAGTGTCAGGTGCAACGATTCTTGGTGATGGTAGCGTAGTTATTATTCTTGATTTGGCTGCGTTGATCCGTGCAGAGCATGCTCGATCTCTTGAGTTAGAGAAAGAAGCGGATGTTGTAAATTCTACTTCGCAAGAGGTCGAAGCCGACCGACCATTGCGCGTAATGGTGGTTGATGACTCGGTAACAGTACGAAAAGTGACTTCACGTGTGCTGCAGCGTCAGGGCTATGAGGTCTTTACTGCGAAAGACGGTGTTGATGCGATTGCGAAACTTCAGGATGAACGACCAGACATTATGTTGCTGGATATTGAGATGCCAAGAATGGATGGCTTCGAAGTAGCTTCTCATGTTCGTCACAATGAACAGATTAAAGATTTGCCGATCATTATGATTACCTCTAGAACGGGTGAAAAACACCGTGAGCGGGCAATGTCTATTGGCGTGAATCACTATATGGGTAAACCTTTCCAGGAATCTGTGTTGCTTGAAACCATTGATTCTCTGGTGGGTAAGCCTGTTTCAGAAAATAAAAGGTAGTAGTTTGGGTATTGCAGGCATTAAGGTTGGTGTAGTTTCGGATCAACCGCTAAATAAAAGCACTTTGGGCAAAGCTCTGGAAGCGCTTGATTTAGTGGTGGTTCTTAATACCTCGCCTGATCGAATCACTACAGAAGAGATTGCTGATGAAAATATAGCGGCCTGGGTTGTAGACCTTGCCGATGAAGATCGATGGTCAGACTTTCTTGATGATCTCCTCGATAATGCCAATGCACCGTTGTTGTTTGGTGAGGGTGAAGTTCCTGCATTTAACAGTGATGACTTTAAGCGTTGGCAGCGACGATTCAATAAAAAAGTAACCGCGTTATTGAGTTCCACCGAAACGATCAGTATTCCGGACATCCCTTTGCCTGAGGTACCTGAACTATTAGTGGAATCTGAGGTGGAAGCACAGGAAAAATCGCCTCCGACTCTGCCTGATATAAACAGTGAACCGGCCAAGAGAATACCTCTGCCAGCGTCACTATCGGATAAGTGGGAGAAAGGCCGCCCAGCCCCTTATGTGTGGGTGTTAGGTGCGTCTCTAGGTGGACCAGGCGCAGTCAAGCGATTCCTTGATGTCTTGCCTGAAGGGTTACCTGTTGGTTTTGTTTATGCTCAGCACATTGATAACAATTTCTTGCCGGTATTGAATCAAGTTCTGGGCAGACATTCGGTTTTCGATATGCGCCAATGTGCACATAAGAAGCGTGTTGGTATTGGTGAAGTGCATATTGTACCCGTGAATCACCAAATCAAGAGTACCAAGGAACAGGGCGTTATTTTTGTTCACAATCGACCTTGGCAAGGCTTGTACAGTCCGAACATCTCTCACGTGATGAAAGAGTTTGCCCAATGTTTCGGCCCAGATAGCGGCGCTATTATTTTTAGTGGCATGGGTGATGATGCAACGGATGGCAGTGCAGCAATGTTGGAGGCCGGTGCTGAGGTTTGGGTTCAGAAATTGAGTACCTGTGCCAGCGCTTCAATGCCGGAATCGGTGTTGGCCACAGGACGAAGTAATTTTCAGGGAACGCCCGAAGAGCTCGCAGCCCAGTTGGTTCAGGTCATTGCTGCTCGACATCAGGATGCCGTCAGAATTGACGAACATTCCGGGGATATGTCGATGGATGACCCTATCTATCCGTTTTAAATAGAAACGTATTACTTACATTTAAAGAGTTATTGAAAGGAAACGCTCATGGCAGAACAAGTAAATCAGGTGGCATGTCTAAGGTTCCCAAAAGATCCGAACAACATTCTGTTGCCGAACGTTTCTGTTGCTGAGGTTATTCCTTATCAGGCAGCGGTTAAGGAGAGTGGGCCGGAATGGTTTATGGGCTTTTTCTTGTGGAGAAATACACAAGTTCCTGTACTGTCTCTTGAAGCACTTAACGAACAAGCACCATTAGAAATCACTGATCGGACGCGTTATGCGGTAATTAATCGCTTGTCTCAAAATTCAAACTACGATTTCTTTGCGGTACCGATCAAAGACTTACCAACGTTGGTGCGTGTCTATGAGGATGATCTCAAGTCGAAAGATGGGTCAAACTTAAAATCTGATATGTGTACCGCTGAGTTTGAACAACAAACGGTTTCTATTCTGGATCTGGAGAAATTGGAAGTGTTGATCAATCAGGATGTATTAGCCTAGATTATCGGCATCCAGGCTGAAGCACTCCTGGTTTTTTAGAAATCTCCCCACTGATATTGAATCAGCGAGAGAGCGGCCAAACTGGCCGTTTCTGTTCTTAGCACTCTTGGTCCCATCGCAATCGATTGGAAACCATTATCTTCGCTTAATGCGATTTCTTGCTCTGACAGGCCACCTTCAGGGCCGATTAATAGAGCAGCTTCTTTAGGAGTCGGCATCTCTTTCAAGCTGGTTGTCGCTCTGTGATGCAGCGTGATTTTGGTGCTCTCGTCTCGTTGTTTTACCCATTCGGAAACGGTTATTGGCGCACGAATTGTTGGCACAAAACTGCGGCCAGATTGTTCGCAGGCCGAAATAGCGATACCTTGCCAATGTTCTACTTTCTTGGCTAAACGGTCTCCTTTGAGTTTTACTTCGCATCGTTCAGCCCAAAGAGGCGTAATCTCTGAAACGCCCAATTCAACGGATTTCTGAATGGTAAACTCCATCCGATCCCCTTTTGAAATACTTTGCCCAAGGTGGATTCGGACAGGCGATTCCGTGTCTTGCTCGATAACCTCATGCACATGAATCCAGGTCTTTTGTTTGCCCTCAAACGAATCAATTTCAGCCAGTACTTCATAGCCTTGACCGTCAAACAAACGGAGAGACTGATTGGGCTTCATTCTTAAGACTCTACCCAGATAGTGACTGGTTTCAGGGCCAAGGCAAATCTTGTCAGATCCTTGTTCAAGTGCTTTTGTATATATACGAGGTATACGCATTTTGTTATCTACAGTTCGTTTGATGTATAAGCGAGGGTGACATGATTTTAAAGTCTGAATACACATTTAGCTATTATTCCGGCGCGATTTGTTGCTTGATAACCCTGTTTTTAGTGAGCGTTGACCGCATGTTTTTTACATTGTTACGCGGTGAGTAATGTATGGAAGGTCAGGAAAGCATTCAATGGACGTCGATGCTGATTGGGCTGTTAGGCGGTCTGTCTCTCTTTTTGTACGGTATTGGCAAGTTAAGTGATTCTCTTCAGGCGGTTGCCGGGAAGAAGCTTAAGTCCTGGCTGGCCTCTATCACTCGAACACGATATTTAGGCGCTTGTTCAGGGGCTGCAGTAACAGCAGTCATTCAATCGTCTTCAGTGACTACGGTTCTTGTAGTGGGCCTGGTTTCGGCCGGTTTGATGAGTACCACTCAATCCATCGGTGTGATCATGGGTGCCAATGTCGGTACTACCATCACGGCTCAAATTGTTGCTTTTAAAGTCACTAAAGCAGCTTTGTTCTTTGTAGCTTTAGGGTTTGGTTGTTGGTTCTTTGGCAAAGACGAAAAATTTAAGGCTTATGGCAGTGTCATGCTCGGGCTGGGATTGATATTTCTGGGTATGAACTTGATGAGTGATGCGATGCTGCCACTAAGAAGCTTCCAGCCTTTTCTCGATTTTATGACCAGCATGTCCAATGTGTTTTTGGGGATCCTGGTGGCCGCACTTTTTACGGCTTTGGTGCAATCTTCCTCTGCCACCACCGCAATCGTTATCGTGATGGCCAGCCAAGGCTTTGTGACGCTCGAAACCGGGATAGCCTTTGCATTAGGGGCAAATATCGGAACCTGTGTAACGGCGATGCTTGCTTCGCTTGGAAAATCTGTAGAGGCTCGACGAGCGGCCATGATTCATGTGTTGTTTAATATCACAGGCGCATTGATCTGGTTACCCATCATAGGCTATCTGGCCGCGCTTAGTGTTTGGGTTTCCCCCGAGGCGCCTGATTTATCCGGTGCTGAACGATTGGCGGTAGAAGCGCCGCGTCAGATTGCCAATGCCAATACCTTATTCAATCTTATTAACGCCTGTGTGTTTCTGCCCTTTGCTTATTACTTTGGCCGTTTAACGGAAATGTTGTTACCCGAGAAAGTGGCGCAGGAAACAGAGATTGTGACGGCTAAATATCTGGATAAAGAGTTGGTGTCGACTCCCGCTTTGGCGCTTGCGCGAGTACGTTTGGAAGTCGCCCATATGGGACAGATTGTAACCACGATGATGGCTCGTTTCAGTCGAATTGTGGGTACGAAAGATCTAAATAAGATTAACCAGGTTTGTATTCAGGACGATCAGGTGGATGTGCTTCAGGAGAAATTACTGAGTTATATGGCTGGTATCAGGCGTCATGAGCTGTCTCAGGAGCAAGAACAAGAGTTTATGCAGCTTATGGCCGTTATTGATCATATTGAACATGTAGGGGACGACTTGTCGGTGGGCTTAGCCAGAGTCGCCAGAAAGTTTGTAGAATTTGATATCGAGGTGAGTGAGGAAACTCAGGAGGATTTTCGTCGTCTGTTCGAGCAACTAGAAATCGCGTTTGTTTATGCCATTCGAGCGGTAACTGTGGAAGATCAAAAGGCGGCTCAGGCGGTACTGATAATGTCTGACGCCATCAATAGTGCCATCAGTAATGTGTTGGATCGCCAAATGGAGAAATTGGATCTAAGTTCAAATCGCTCGGTGGTGTTTCGAGTGGAAATGGCTTTTTGTGAGCAGGCCAGGCATATCTACTCACTTTCAAGACGAATCGCTATTCAGGTGTTACCTAAATCCATAGCGCCTGATGCTTAATCGGGGATTAGGCGCCGCACCAACGAAATACAAAGTATTGGCTGTGTTCACCTTTGGACACAGTGTCTACCTTGATGTCCGCATGATGCTTTAACCACATAATGGCGCGCTTAATATTCGCATCCTTGTGGCCACTGTCCGCCAGGTGGTCGATCAGTTGATATTGAGTCACTTCTTTTTTCTTTTCAATGTACTCAAGCGAAAGGGAGAGCTCTGATGTTTTCGCTTCCGGACGGCTTTTTACCAAAGGAGCTTCGGCTTGCACCGGTACAGAAGAAATGGGTGTACTGGTTTCAATCTTGGCGTCTTTCAATAATGAGATCGCTTTGGTTAGATCCGTATCGCTCAGTTCAACTTCAAGATCTACCTGAGAATCGGCGACAGTACCTTTGATTGTGAGCTTCATAGTGTAAGCGTCTCGTTACGAGTGAGATGAAATTTTAAGTTAGCACAAAAAAGGCAGTGTTGGCGATAACCAGCACTGCCTGGAAGAACAGTGTGTGAGTGGATCGCACAGCACACTGCATATCAAACTGTCTGAATTTAGGATTCTTCACCTAAATCAAGATTTCTCCAAACAGCCAGGTTAGGAGCCGCTTGGTTCAAGGTATAGAAGTGAAGGCCAGGTACGCCTTGATCAACCAATTCCTGACACATTTCAGTGACTACTTCTTCACCAAATTTCTGGATGCTTTCAATATCATCGCCATAGGCTTGTAGCTGTTTAGCAATCCAGCGAGGGATTTCAGCACCGCACGCTTCTGAGAAACGAGCTAGCTTGCTGTAATTGGTGATAGGCATGATGCCTGGAACGATAGGAATCTGAACACCTTTCGCTTGTACTCGATCTACGAAATAGTAGAAAGAATCGATGTTGTAGAAGTACTGGGTAATCGCACTGTTGGCACCGGCTTCTACTTTACGAACGAAGTTGTCTAAATCGTTTTCAAAGTTGGTTGCTTGAGGGTGCATCTCCGGGTAAGCCGCAACTTCTAACTGGAAGTGGTCGCCCGTTTCTTCACGAATAAACTCAACCAGTTCATTGGCAAAGCGAAGCTCACCAGAAGACGCTTTCATACCAGAAGGTAAATCACCACGAAGGGCAACAATCCGATTGATGCCGTTCTCTTTGTAAATATTTAATAAGTCACGGATTTCCGCTTTGCTATCACCTACACAGGATAAGTGAGGCGCTGCCGGAATGCCCATGTTGTTCAATTCAGTTACGATGCTAAGCGTGCGATCACGTGTTGAACCGCCAGCACCGTAAGTAACCGAGAAAAACTCAGGCATTTCAGTTGCCAACATATCGCGTGTTGCTAATAACTTTTTGTGGCCTTCTTCAGTCTTCGTAGGGAAGAACTCAAAACTTAATCTGAAATCGCTCATAATTTTTCTCAATACTTTCGTTGCTTAATTACTTTCAAAGTGCGGGATTATACACGATCCCTAAGGATACTTACGCGTTTAAAGCCGTTGCAAGCGACTTAGATTCGAGGCAAAAACTTCTTTGGTGGCGGAGTGTACTGGTGTACATGAGCAAACCAAAGAAGTTTTTAACAATGAATCTATAAGCGCAGTAGGCTTAGCAAATTAGTATTTGTAAGCTTCCGGCTTGTAAGGACCATCCACATCTACATTGATGTAGGTTGCTTGGTCTTTGGTTAGCTGTGTGATCACGCCACCAAATCCTTCAACCATGTCCTTCGCTACTTCTTCGTCCAGCTTCTTAGGAAGTACTTTCACGTAGATGCTTTCTTTCTTCTCAGCTTCCATCATGTCAGCGAACTTACGCTCGTACAGATAGATTTGAGCAAGCACCTGGTTCGCGAAAGAACCATCCATGATACGGCTTGGGTGACCCGTAGCGTTACCTAGGTTAACCAGACGACCTTCAGAAAGCAGGATCAAGTGATCGTTCTCTGCTTTGTTACGGTAAACCTTATGAACCTGAGGTTTAACTTCATCCCACTCCCAGTTTTCACGCATGTACGCAGTATCGATTTCGTTATCGAAGTGACCGATGTTACATACTACCGCGCCACTCTTAAGG
>Ga0255751_10002211_pt1 | contig 18331 bp, 19 predicted proteins | sample 071ome_20_FD_179951 | JGI IMG/M metagenome (GOLD analysis project Ga0255751, IMG submission 179951) | Coastal salt marsh microbial communities from the Groves Creek Marsh, Skidaway Island, Georgia - 071412BT metaG (version 2) | ecosystem: Environmental > Aquatic > Marine > Intertidal zone >...
CGAGCGCGGTGCATTGGAGGCGCTCGTGGCCGACGTCGACGGGGTCGCACCCGACCCGGCCGAGGAGCAGGCGCTCCGGGCCGAACGCGAGCGGCTGGTGCATGCGGGGCGCCTCGCCGAGGTCGCGGCGTTGGCCATCGCCCTGCTGGATGGAGATGGGGCAGGAGACGGTGGCGCGGTCACGGCTGCCGGTCGCGCCATGAGGGCGGTGGGGGATGCGGCGGAGCTGGATCCATCCCTGGGCGCGGTGCGCGACGACCTCGCCGCGGGCGAGGCGGCCCTGCAGGAGGCCCTCATCGGGGTGCGCCGCTACGCCGACGACCTGGGCGCCGAGCCGGGCAGGCTCGAGTGGGTCGAGGAGCGCCTGGAGGAGTACGCCACGTTGTCGCGCCGCTACGGGCCGGGCACCGATGAGGTGCTGCGCCGCGCCACCGCAGCCCGGGACGCCCTGGCGTCCCTCTCGGCGGACCATGCCGGTGGCGATGCCCTCGCCGCCGAACGCGACGCCGTGGCGCGTGATGCCGCGGAACTGGCGGCCGTGCTGCACGGGCTGCGCGCCGCTGCCGCCCCACGGCTTGCGTCCCGCGTGCAGGAGGAGCTCGCCGACCTCGCCATGCCGGGCGCGGCGCTGCGCATGGAGGTGCATGCCGATGCGGCGGAGGTGCCACGCGACCGGGTGACCCTGATGATGCGGGCGAACCCCGGGCTGCCCGAGGCCCCTCTCGCCGAGGCCGCATCGGGGGGCGAGCTGTCGCGGGTGCTCCTCGCGCTGCATCGCGTGGCCGCAGCCGCGGAGCCCGGCGTCGCGTGGGTGTTCGACGAGGTGGATGCGGGGATCGGTGGTGTCACGGCCTCGGCGGTCGGCGCGCGTCTTGCCGACATGGCGATGGGGCGACAGGTGGTGGTGATCACGCACCTCCCGCAGGTCGCGGCCGCGGCGGATCGCCACTACCGCCTTGTCAAGGGCACTGCGCCGGATGGGCGCGCGATCACCACCATCGAGGCCGTGGAGGGCGATGCGCTCGTGGATGAGATGTGCCGGATGCTCGGCGCCGAGCCCACCGATGGCGCCGCACGCGCCCACGCGGCGGAACTCCTCGCGCGGCGCGCGGGGTAGCAGCGCCCGCGCCCCGGCCCGCGCCGCGGTGGGCGGTATGCTGACGGCCCGTACGGTGTGCGGGTCGGGGAGGCCGGTCAGTGAGTGAACACGGTGGTCATTACGTCTTCGTGACCGGGGGCGTCGTCTCCGGCCTGGGCAAGGGGATCACGGCCGCATCGCTCGGCACGCTCCTCAAGGCACGCGGGTACCGGGTATCGCTGCTGAAGTGCGATCCGTACCTGAACGTGGACCCCGGGACCATGAGCCCGTTCCAGCACGGCGAGGTGTTCGTGACGGAGGACGGCGCCGAGACCGACCTCGACCTCGGCCACTACGAGCGCTTCACGGACGAGGCGCTCACCCGGACCTCCAACATCACCACCGGCTCCGTGTACGACGCCGTCATCCGCCGCGAGCGCCGCGGGGACTTCCTGGGCGCGACCGTGCAGGTGATCCCGCATATCACCAACGAGATCAAGGCGCGCATCACGCAGGGGGCGACATCGTCGAATGCCGACGTCGTGATCGTGGAGATCGGTGGCACCGTCGGCGACATCGAGTCGCTGCCCTTCCTCGAGGCCATCCGCCAGTTGCGCAACGACGTGGGGCGCGACCGGGTGGCGTTCGTGCACGTCACCCTCGTGCCGTTCCTCGAGGTGGCCGGCGAGCTCAAGACCAAGACCACCCAGCACTCGGTGAACGAGCTCCGGCGCATCGGAATCGAGCCGGATGTGCTGGTGCTGCGCTCGGACCGGCCACTCGACGAGGGCGTGCGGGAGAAGATCGCCCTGTTCGGGGGCATCGCGCCCCGCGCGGTCATCTCCGCCGAGGACTCGGACGACATCTACAAGGTGCCGATCGCCATGGAGGAGGAGGGCCTCGACCGCGTCGTGTGCGAGCGCCTGGGGCTGCCGCTGCATGACATCGACCTCGGGGACTGGCGCGCCGTGGTTGACCGGCTCTCCAAGACGCGGGGCACCGCCCGGATCGCGCTGGTGGGCAAGTACGTGCAGCTGCACGACGCCTACCTGTCGGTGGTGGAGGCCCTCAAGCACGGCGGGCTCGCGCAGGGCGTGGACGTGGAGATCGACTGGGTGGACGCCGACGCGGACGACCTGGGCGACCGCCTTCGCGCAGCGGACGGCGTGCTGGTGCCCGGCGGGTTCGGCGGCCGTGGGGTGGAGGGCAAGATCGAGGCGGCCCGCATCGCGCGCGAGGAGGGCATTCCGTACCTCGGGATCTGCCTCGGCATGCAGGTGGCCGTCATCGAGTACGCGCGGAACGTGTGCGGAATGGATGGCGCCAACTCCACCGAGTTCGACATCGAGACTCCCTACCCGGTCATCGACCTGCTCCCCGAGCAGCGCCAGATCGAGGAGCGCGGGGGCACGATGCGCCTTGGCGGGGGAACGGTGGCCCTGATGCCCGGGACCATCGTCCGCGGGCTCTACGGCGATGCCGAGACGATCCAGGAGCGGCACCGCCACCGCTACGAGGTCAACCCCGTGCTCCGTCCCACGATGGAGGAGAAGGGCCTCGTCACGTGCGGGCGGTCGACCGACGGACGCCTGGTGGAGTGCATCGAGCTGCCCGACCACCCGTTCTTCGTGGCAAGCCAGTACCACCCCGAGTTCAAGAGCCGCCCCACGCGGCCGCAGCCGCTGTTCCGCGCCTTCGTGGGCGCCGCCGCGGCACGCGCCGGCGTGGCCGGGGGCGATGTGGCGACCTCCTCCCGCGTGGCGTGAGCAGCACATCGGTGGACGACCTTCCCGAGGTGGCGCGCCTGTTTGCGCGCCTGTGCGAGATCCCATCGCCTTCGGGGCAGGAGCGCGCGATGGCCGGGGCGGTGCGCGAGGAGCTCGTGCGCATGGGCGCCGAGGTGACCGAGGATGATGCCGCCGCGGGGCTCCCGGCAGCGGGGTGCAACAACATCGTCGCGCGCTTCGCGCCGACAGCCGAGGGCATCCCGATCATGTTCTGCGCGCACCTCGACACCGTTCCGGTGCTCGGGCCCATCGAGGTGGTTCGCGATGGCGCGTTCCTGACCAACCGCCATGCGGCGATCCTGGGCGGCGACGACAAGGCGGCGGTCGCCGCGATGCTCCATGCGGTGGACCGCGTGGTGGCGGAGGGCATCCCCCACGCGGGCATCGAGCTGGTGTTCACCCCGTGCGAGGAGGTCGGGTTGCGGGGGGCGGCGTACTTCGACCCCGCGGTGCTGCGCGCGGCCTTCGGGTTCGTGTACGACCACACGGGGGACCTCGGTGGCATCGTGATGAGCGCGCCCACGCACAAGGAGATGTTCATCACCATGCGGGGCACCGCCGCGCATGCCGGGATCCAGCCCGAGCAGGGCCGCAGTGCGATCACCGCGGCGGCGCGGGCCATCGCGGCAATGCCCCTTGGCCGCATCGATCCGGTGACCACGGCCAACATCGGGACCATCACCGGGGGCTCCGCCACCAACGTGGTCGCGGAGGAGTGCACGGTCACCGCCGAGTGCCGCTCGCTCGACGATGAGGCGCTCGACGCCCAGCTGATGGCGATGCTGGATGCCTTCACGTGGGCTGCCACGGAGGGTGAGTGCGACGTCGAGATGGTGGTGCGCGATCACTTCACGGGGTACGCGCTGGATTCCGCCGACCCGCAGGTGGTGATGGCGCGCCAGGCGCTGGACGACTGCGGGATCGCGGTGCGGGAGGTGGCATCCGGCGGCGGCTCGGATGTGAACGCGCTCATCCTGAACGGCTTCCCGGCCGTCAATCTCTGCAACGCGATGGTGGATGTGCATACCCCGGATGAGCGGATCCGCATCGCCGACATCGAGGGCATGGTCGACGTGACCCTGGCCCTGATCGCCCGGGCACGCGGCCCGCGGTGACCGGCCCGCTCGACGGCGGCCGCCCCATCGCGGGCCTGGGCGTGGAGGGCACCGAACAGGTGTACCGGGGCGAGGTGGTGGACCTGGCCATCACGCGGTACCGGCGCCCCGGGGGCCTGGTGGTGCGCCGTGAGGTCATCGGCCATCCCGGCGCGGTCGTGATGGTGCCGGTGGAGGACGACCACGTCCTGATGGTGCGCCAGCCCCGCGAGGCGGTGGGCGAGTACCTGCTGGAGCTCCCCGCCGGCAAGCTCGACGTGCCGGGCGAGCCGCCGGTCGAGTGCGCGCGCCGGGAACTGGCGGAGGAGGTCGGCCGGTCCGCGGGCGCGCTGGAGGACCTTGGGGGCTTCTACACGGCCCCGGCGATCCTCGAGGAGTACATCCACTGCTTCCTGGCCACGGACCTCGCGCCGGTGGCCCACGAGCCGATACCGGAGGAGGAGATCGAGGTCGTGCCGGTACCCCTCCGGGACCTGGGCGCCCTCATCGACGAGGTGCGCGATGCCAAGTCGCTGATCGGCCTGCTGCGCCTGGACCGGCGCCTGCGCGCTCCCGCCTAGCGGCGGGAGGCCAGCACGATCCCGTCGCCCACGGGAAGCACGGCGGCGGCCAGTCGGTCATCGGCCACCGCGGCCTCCGCGACGCCGCGCAGGCCCGCCGCCCGCGCATCAGCGGCACCGCCCCCGAAGATGTTGTCGGCCACGATGAGCCCGCCGGGGCGGACCAGCCGGATGCACTCGGACATGTAGGCCGGGTACGCGGGCTTGTCCGCGTCGATGTACGCGAGGTCGTACCCGGGGGCGAGTGCGGGCAGGGTCTCGAGGGCCTGGGCCACGTGGATGGTCACCTGTTCGTGGTGGCCCGCCCGCCGCAGATGATCGGCCGCGCGGTCGGCATGGCCCGCGTCGGCCTCGAGGCAGTCGATATGGCCGTCATCGGCGAGCGACGGGGCCATCCACAGCGCGGAGGTCCCGACGAAGGTGCCGATCTCGAGCACGCGGTGACCCCCGGTCGCCTGTACCAGCACGGCGAGCAGCGCTCCGAGGTCGGGGTGGGTCATCATCTCCTCGCCGTCCGCGCCCGCCATCTCGTTCTGCAGGCGACGCACCGGTTCCGGGATCGCGCCCACGCCGTCCAGCCATGCGGCGAGTGCGGGCGACAGGGGGGTCCGGTCGACGCTCACCGGCTGCCAAGCCCCCGGAGCGGGACCATCGCAAAGGCCCCCAGCAGGATGACCAGCGCCGCGGCGGCGACCAGGCCCGGCCAGGTCTCCGACCAGATGACGGTGCCCGTGAGCTCGGCGCTGCGCGCGGCGTCGAGGATGTACGTGACCGGGTTGTAACGGGCGATGGTGGCCAGCCAGCCGGTCAGGGCATCCTGCGGGACGTATGCCACCGACATGAAGACCGACAGGAACACGGCGAGCTGCATGATGGGGGCGGCCTGGATGGTGCGCGTCCGCAGCGCCACGCCGATGGCCCAGAATGACGCCGCGGCGGCGAACAGCAGGGCGAAGGCGAAGATCACCAGCGTGGGGGCGATGCCGGGCGGCATCACCCCGCCGACCATCCCGGCGAGCAGGACCACCACGGTCGTGACCAGGCTGCGCGCCTGCGCGGCCAGCATGGGGCCGAGCACCAGCGCCAGGCGCGGGGCGGGGCTCGACTGGAGCCGGTCGAAGAATCCCCCTTCGAGGTCGCGCGCGAGCGTCATCCCCGAGTTGATCCCGGCGAACCCGGCTCCCATGACCGCCGCCATGGGGATGGTGAACGCCAGGTACGACTCGCCGGCGAACTGCGGCAGGGCCCCGATGCCGTGGAACGCCCCCGCGGTGGCGATGAGGATGAACAGCGGCATCACCAGGGAGGGGATGAACACCGACGGCACGCGGCGCACCAGCAGCAGGTTGCGCCCGGCAAGGCCGAGGCTGACGCTGATGACCCTCATGCGGCCACCCTCAGCCTGCGCCGCAGGGCGAGGGCCGATGCCCCGATGGTGATGACGGCCAGGCCGAGTGCGATGCCGATGCCCGCGAGCGCGGTGCCCGGCGTGGCCCCGCCGATGACCTCCAGGCGCATTGCCTCGACCAGGTAGGTGATGGGGTTCGCCGCGGCCACGGCGGCGTACCAGCCGGTCATGGTCTCGAGCGGGAAGAATGCCGACGAGAAGAACAGCAGGGCGAAGAACAGAGGGAACATCCCCTGCACGGCCTCCCCCGATCCGGTGCGGAGCGCGAGGTACACGCCCAGCCCCCCCACGGCTGCGGCGAAGAGCACGGCGATGACGAGCACGATGGCGAACCCGGCGATCCCCGCCTGCACGCGTGCGCCAAACGCCCAGGCGATGCCGATGAACAGCACGGCCTGGAACGCGCCCAGGGCCATTGACGCGCCGAGGCGCCCGGTCAGGATGGCCACGCGCGAGGTGGGGGAGGCCACGAGGCGGTCGAAGAACCCGCCCTCGATATCGGTGGCGAATGCCGCCCCGGCGCTGGTGCCGGCGATCAGCACCCCCTGGATGACCGCGCCGCACACCGCGAAGTCGAGGAAGCCCCGCACCGGCGGGAACCCGGGGACGGCGCCCGGTGCGCCCCCGAACGAGGCGGTGAAGATCGCCATCAGCACGAGGGGGAAGAACAGGGCCGGGAACCATGCCTGGGGCAGGCGGATGGTGGTGATGATCGACCGCCATGCGAGCGCGGCGGTCTGCCGCAGCGCGGGCGCGGCGGCCGTCATGCCGGGAGGGGCGCCTCGCCCGCGCCCTCCAGGTGGCGCCCGGTGCAGGCGAGGAAGACATCATCGAGGGTGGGCTCGGCCAGGTCGATGGCCTGGAACTGCACGCCGGCCTCGTCGAGGGCGCGTACGGCGTCGGCCATGGCCGCGGAGCCACCCGGAAGGCGCACCCCCGCTCCGCCGGACACCGATCCGGGCACCACCCGGCCGAACCGCGCGAGCACGCGCGCGATGTCGTCGGGGGATGAACCCTCCGCCGCGGTCACGGTGAGCAGCGGATCGCCGATGCCCGCCTTCAGCGCGGCGGGCGACCCGTCCGCGACGATCCGGCCGCCATCGATGATCGCCACCCGGTCCGCGAGCTGGTCGGCCTCCTCCAGGTACTGGGTGGTCAGGAAGATCGTGGTGCCGTGCTCGCGGTTGAGGCGGCGAACCTCCTCCCACAGCGCGACGCGCGAGGTGGGATCGAGCCCCGTGGTGGGCTCATCGAGGAAGAGCACGACCGGCTCGTGCACCAGCGACAGCGCCAGGTCGAGGCGGCGCCTCATCCCCCCCGAGTAGGTGCCGACGCGGCGGTCGGCGGCATCCTCCAGGCCCACGCGGCCGAGGAGGTCATCGGCCCGCGCCCGGCAGTCCGCCCGTGGCAGGCCGTGCAGCACGCCCTGGAGCCGCAGCAGCTCGCGGCCGGTCATGTAGGGATCGATGGCGGCGTCCTGCAGCGCCACCCCGATCCGCCTGCGCACCGCGTCCGGGTCCTCCTGCACATCGTGCCCCGCGACGCGCGCAGTGCCCGCGGTGGGCCGGAGCAGCGTCGTGAGCATGCGCACGGTCGTGCTCTTGCCCGCGCCGTTGGGGCCGAGGAAGCCGAAGATGCCACCGGAGCCCACCCGCAGGGTGACCCCGTCCACGGCACGGACCCCTCCCTTGTACTCGCGCACCAGATCGTGTGTCTCGACGGCGGGCGCGGTCACGACCGGCACCCTACAGGCGCGATGCCGGGGTGCATGCCGGCGCTAGAGTCACACCCATGGGAAAGGCGGAGGATCAGGCCGAGCGGCTCGCGCGGCTCGCGCGCGAGGCTCATGAGCGCGCCCGGGCCCACGACCTCGCCGCCGATGGCGGGGAGGCCAGCGACGCGCATCATCACCCTGCCGAGGCGGCCACCGATGCCGAGGCGCGCGAGCGTGACCTGCAGGCCCACCTGCGGCTGCGCGAGGAGGAGGAGCGCCTCCTCCGGTTGGCCGAGGCCGCCCAGCGCGGGGAGTACGGAATCTGCATCGACTGCGGGGAGCCGATACCCGAGGCCCGCCTCGAGATCGTCCCGGACGCGGAGCGCTGCGTGGCGTGCCAGCAGGCCGCGCCCGGCGGTCGCCGCCACTAGTCGGGGCCGGATGCGGACGTGACCGGGCGCGCGAGGCGCCAGAGCGCAGCGACACCCACGCCCCACACGAGGCCCGCCACGGCCACGTGGAACACCACCACCTGCCACGGCAGCTGCAGGTTCCACTGGACCTCCCCGATCACCACCTGGGCGATGAAGAGCGGGATGAACCACAGCGCGGGCAGCATGAAGCCGCGATCGGAGCGTCGACCGCGAGCCACCACGGCGATGACGATTCCCACGATCCCGAGGAGGATGACCGCGCGTACGTGCCAGTACGCCGCGGTGTCCAGCGTGCCGTACCGCTCGATCACGTCTGGGTCGCCCGAATGGGGCCCGGCGGACGTCGTGAGCACGCCGCTCACCAGCACGGTGATGAGGGCCAGGGCGCCGAGCGCGGCGAGCCACGCCGACCGTGTAGCGACCGCACGGCGGATGCCCTGCGCCACGTCGCTTGCGCCGGTGAAGGCGATGACGCCTGCGGCGAGGGCAATGAGTGACAGCACGAAGTGCGAGGCCACCAGGAGCGGGTGGAGCTCGAACACCACGGTGATGGCCCCGAGGGGGACCTGCCCCACGGTTGCCACCGCCGCGATGATCGCAGCGATGCGCGTGGCGGTGGTGGCGGGGCGGGACGAGGCGGCGACGATCGCTGCAAGAACGGCCACCAGCATCACCACCCCCGACAGCAGGCGGTTCGTGTACTCGATCCAGGCGTTTGCATCCATCGCCGGGATGACGCTGGTGTTCTCGCAGAGCGGCCAGTCCGTGCAGCCGAGGCCGGAGTCCGTGAGGCGCACGATGCCGCCGCTCGGGATGATGATCCACAGGAGCACCATCGCCGTGCCCGTGACGCCGCGCAGGCCGCGCGCGGAGGTCAGGGCGGCCCAGGCCCGGCGGATCGCGCCGGGCGGCGGGGATGATCCGGAGTCGGTGGTCACGTGGCGATCGTAGAGCGGGATCCCGTGCCGCGGGGCGTGACGACCGTCCGTGACGCGGGTGACGAGCCGCCCCCGCGCGGGCTGGGCGCGGGCCTCGGGGTGACGGTGCTGGCCATCGGCATGGCCGTGGCGTTTGGCGCGGGGGCCGAGTCGGCGGTGGAGACGGCGGTGAAGGTGGTTGACGCCCAGTCGCAGGCGCCGGCCGCGGGCGCACCCCGCACCACGCCCGGTGGCCGGCCGCTGGCACGCGCTTTCGGGGTGACGTTCCCGGATCTCGCCCCCCGGCTGGGCTGGCGACCCACGGGCCGCCGCGACGACATCGTGGACGGCCGCCGGGTGGCCACCGTCCAGTACGGCCGCGCGGGCCGGCGCCTGGCCTACTCGATCGTGGATGGACCGCCGCTGCTCCCGCCCCCCGGGGCCGCCACGGTACCGGTGCGCGGCCCGCGCACGTTCCAGTTCGAGGCAGGCGGCCGGGTGGCGGTGCTCGCCAGGCGTGCGGGGCGCTCCGTCGTGGTGTCGGGCACGGGCGTGCCCCGCGTGGCGATCGTGCGTGCGGCGAGGGCCGGATGAGCGCTCCCCGCGATGAGCCGCGCGCGCCCGGCGCGATGGAGGCGCTGCCGGGCGACGCCATGGTGCTGCGCGCCGCGGAGGAGTCCCTTGCGGGGCGCCGCTCGGGGCTGCGCGGGCTCACCCCGTTCCTCGGGCCCGCCTTCATCGCGGCGGTCGCCTACGTGGATCCGGGGAACTTCGCCACGAACATGGCCGCCGGCGCGGAGTACGGCTTCCTCCTCGTCTGGGTCGTCGTGGCCGCCGTGCTCATGTCGATGGTGATCCAGTCGCTCTCGGCGAAGCTCGGCATCGCATCCGGGATGAACCTGGCCGAGGCCTGCCGCGATCGCTACCGCACGCCCGTCGTCCGGGGGCTGTGGGTTCAGGCGGAACTGGTGGCGATGGCCACCGACGTCGCCGAGTTCGTGGGGGCCGCACTCGGCCTCTACCTGCTGTTCGGGATACCGCTCCTGCCGGCGGCGGCGATCACGGCCGTGGCCTCGTATGCCATCCTCGCCATGCAGGCACGCGGGTTCCGCCGCCTCGAGGCCGTGATCGCCGGCTTCGTGGGGTCATCGTGGTCGCCTTCGCGGTGCAGGTGTTCCTCGCCAAGCCTGACCCCGCCGCCGTTGCGGGCGGGCTCGTGCCCGGGTTCGACGGCACAGGCAGCCTCCTGCTCGCCGTCGGAATCCTCGGGGCCACCGTGATGCCCCACGTCATCTACCTCCACTCGGCCCTCACCCAGCGGCGCGTGCCCGCGGCCGACCCCGCAGCCCGCCGCAAGCTCTTCCGCTTCGAGGTGGTGGACGTGGTGATCGCCATGACCATCGCCGGGCTCGTGAACCTGTCGATGCTGGTCATCGCCGCGACGGTGTTCAACGGGGCCGGCCTCACCGACATCGGCGACGACCTCACTCGGGTATACGAGGGGCTCGGATCAGTGGTGGGCGGCCACGCGGACGTGCTGTTCGGCGTCGCCCTTCTGGCGTCGGGCCTGTCGTCGTCCAGCATCGGGACGCTCGCCGGGCAGGTGGTCATGGAGGGCTTCCTGCGACGGCGCATCCCGGTCTGGCTGCGCCGCACCATCACCATGGCGCCGGCCTTCGTGGTGCTGGCACTGGGAATCGACCCGGTGGTGGCGCTGGTGATCTCGCAGGTCATCCTGTCGTTCGGGATCCCGTTCGCACTCGTTCCGCTTCTGCAGGTGACCGCGGACCGACGGCTGATGGGCGGGTTGGTGAACCGCCGCGTGACCACGATCGTGGGCGTCGCCATCGCCGTCGTGGTGATCGCCCTGAACACGGTGCTGCTCGCCCTCCTGTTCGGCGGCGCGTGATGCGGCTTTCGGTCGCCCTCGTGGTCGTCGCGATCCTCGCGGCTGCCACGGCTGCCTTCGCGGCGCCGGTGATCACGCCGGCCGACGGCGCGCGCCTGGATGGCCCCCCGCCGGCGGTGCGGGTCGTCCTTCCGGCGCCGCTGGAGCCGGTACTCGCCCGCGCGGAGGTGGCGGGGCCGGCGGGCGTGGCACCGGCGACGGTCCGGGTGGCGCCGGAGGATCCGCAGGCCATGCTGATCGCGGTCCCTGCCGATGGCGATGGCGGCTATCGGGTGGCCTGGTGGGGGCAGACCATCGACGGGCACCCCGTTGCCGGCACGACCGCCTTCACGGCTGGGCAGGGCGGGCCTGCCGCGGCACCCATTGGCCCGTCGGGCCGCGATGGCACGGCGCCGTTGGCGATCGCCGCGCGCTTCCTGGTGCTCGTGGGGGTGCTTGGCACCGCGGGGCTGGCGCTCGGCCGATGGCTCGTGCTGTCGCCGCCATGGCGCGCGGGCGGGATCGCCCCTCCGGGGGAGGGGGACCCTGACGCCGTGCGCACGGCGTCAGCCGCTGCCGCACCCGCTGCCATCGCGCGGTGGTGGAGGGCGTGGTGGTTCCTGCTGGCGGCATGGATGGTCGGGCTCGCGGTGGCCCTGCCGGTGCAGTCGGCGGCCGTCGGTGGCCAGTGGGGCGCGTTGCTCGGTGACTCCCGCTGGGGCACCGCCTGGATCGCGCTCGTCGCCCTCGGTCTCGCGGTGGCAGTGGCGGGCGTGGCAGCACGCCGCGGTGATGTGGTTCCGGCCGCCCCGGTGTCGCGCGCCCTCGCGCTCGGCCTGCCGGGCATCGCCGGAGCCGCCGTCCTTTCGTGGTCAGGGCATGCCGCGAGCGGACCCGACGCCGGGTTGGGTATCGCCCTCGACGCCGTGCACGGGTGGGCCACGGCCATCTGGCTGGGCGGTCTGGTGATGCTGCTGACCCTCGTGGCGCCGCTGCTGTCCGCGCTCGGCCCGGTGGATCGCGTGCGCATGGGCGCCGGCATCGTCGTGCGCTTCTCCGCCGTGGCGATCACCGCCGTGGTGCTGATCGTCGTGACGGGCGTCTACCGCGCCCTGGCAGAGGTCCCCAGCCTTTCGGACCTGTGGGCCACGGCGTACGGGGTGACCCTGCTGGCGAAGCTCGCCGTGTTCGCGCTGATGCTGGCCCTGGCCGCGTGGAACCGGATGGTGCTCCACCCCCGGCTCGAGCGTGCCGCGCTCGGGTCGACGTCCCCCGGGGCGCGCAACGGCCTGGCCGCGCTCGCCGCCAGCATCCGCGCCGAGATCGCCCTCGGGGCGGTGGTGATGGCGTTGGTCGCCGTGCTGGTGGGGCTGATGCCCCCGGGCTAGCGGGCATCATGCGCGCCATGCCGTCCGCCGGCTCCTCACGCGTGTTCGACGTGGATGACGTGGTCTCCGCGCTCGAGCGCGTCATCTCCGAGCACACACGCACCGTCCGGATCCGCGGAGAAGTCGTCAACCTCCGCAGCGGCCGCGACGGGCGGGTGCATTGGTTCCGGCTGGAGGACCCGCGCGAGGGCCACGACGCCCGGCTGGACTGCATGGCCTTTGCCACCGACGTCGCAGACGGGTGCGTGCTGGCCGACGGCCGGGTCGTGGAGGCGGTCGCCCGCCCCGAGTTCTCACGGCGTGACGGTCGCTTGCAGATCCGCCTGCACCGGATACAGCCGGCCGGGGAGGGCGAGCTCATCGCGATGCTGGACGAACGCCGGCGACGGCTGGCCGCGGAGGGGCTCTTCGACCCCTCCCGCAAGCAGGCCCTGCCCTTCGTCCCGCGCGGGGTCGGGTTGGTGACCGCAGCCGGGGGCGCGGCCCGTGCGGACGTCCTGCGGCGCATCGACGCACGCTTTCCCCTGCCCGTCGTGGTGGTGCACGCGGCCATGCAGGGACCGGCCTGCGCGCGCGAGGTGGTCGCGGCCCTGGCCGCGCTCGACAGTGATCCTCGGGTGGACGTCATCCTCATCGCGCGCGGGGGCGGATCGCTCCAGGACCTCCTCCCGTTCAGCGACGAGGCCATGGTCCGCGCCATCGGGGCGGTGGGGACCCCCGTGGTCACGGGCATCGGTCACGAGCCCGACGTGACGCTCGCATGCCTCGCCGCGGATGCGCGCGCGGCCACCCCGACCGCGGCGGTGGACCTGCTGGTACCGGACCGTGCCCTCCTGCGCGAGGACCTCGGCGCCGCCGCGCGCCGCCTGTCGGCGGGAGCGCGGCGATCGGTGGCGGCATCCGCGCGTCACCTGGGGATGATCGCGTCACGCCCTGGACTCGCGCGCCCGCACGAGGCGGTGGTGCGCGGGCGCCGGGAGGCCCTGGCCGTCGCTGCCCGGCGCCTGGGTCCCGCGGCGCGGGCGGTCGTCGCACATCGCGCGCGCGACCTGGTAGTGGTGGGCGCACGTCCGGACCGCGCTGCGCGCGGCGCCGTGTCGTCCGCGGATGGCCGGCTTGCGGTGTTCGGTGCGCGCCTGGCCGCCGGCGACCCCACGCGGCCGCTCGGGGCGGGCTTCGCCCTCGTGCGTGATTCTGCGGGGCGTGCGGTCGTCACCGCGGCCGCGGCCGCCGCCGCGGGGCGCGTGACCCTCGAATTCGGCGATGGCCTCGTCGGGGCCCGGGTGGAGGAGGATGCAGGTGGATGACGTGGGCCACGGGCTGGAGGGCATTGAGATCGTGTCACCCGCCGATGTGCCGGAGGGCACCCGCTTCGAGGACGCCATGGCGGCCCTCGAGGAGTGCGTGGATGCCCTGGAGTCGGGTGACCCCGGGCTGGACGACGCCGTCCGGCTGTTCCGGAGGGGCGCCGCGCTCCGGGAGTGGTGCGAGGCCCGCCTTGACGCCATCCGCGCGCAGGTGGAGGAGATCGCCGGCGACCCGGCGGAGGAGGCCTAGGGGGCGTCGCCCGCGCGGCGCGGCACGGCCCACAGGGACTTGCGCACGGTCGCGAACGGCAGCGGCCCCACCTCGCGGACGATCACGGCATCACGCTCGTCCTGCACGCGGCGGATCCAGCCGAGCGATCGCAGGTCGGTCAGGCCGGCCGCGAACGCCAGGCCCGCGAGCAGGGCCGCGAACTGGATCCACGTGAACATGGTGGTCACCACGAGGAGGAGCGCGAGGAGGGTGGGAATCCCGGCCCGGCGCACTGTTGCCGACTCATCCTCCCGCACGAGTCCTGCCGGTGCCGGCGGGGCGTCTGCCACGGCGCTGCGGAGCCAGCCGCCGCCCACGACGACCTGCGCGAACCCGAACACCAGCGCGACGATGAGGAACGGAATGATGGCCAGCCCTGGGCCTCCGTCGACGAGCGCGGCGGCGGCCACGACGCCCCCGACGCCCACGGCCGTGAGGCCGCCGCCGTCGATGGCGAGGTCGCGGGTGATGGGTGAGACGACCGGCACTCCCGGGGACTAAACCACAACGAGGGACAGCGAGCGCGGCGTTCCCCCGCGCGGCGTCGCGGTGACTACCCAGCGTCCACGCCCCAGCGATGCGCCGCCCAGGCCACCCGACAGCACCACCTGGTTCGCGCCATCGGCGCCGCTCAGCGAGATGGCCCCCGCCACGGAACCGCGCGGTGCCCGCCGGGCCGTGATGCGGACCCGTGACGGCGAGGAGAGCCCGAAGGTGATCCGGATGGCCTGGCCCGGGCGCACCCGGGCGGGCCGCGCGCGCAGGTCCACGACCGTGGCGGGGCCGGGGGCCTCCGACCCGGCAAGGCCGGTTGCGCCCATCACGCCGGACGGGGCGATCAGCGGGTCGTCCGCGGGATCGGTCCACTGCCAGGCGACGGGAGCCACGCCGTCGTCGCCGATGGCCCCTTGGGGTGCGATCCCCGGGCGCCGGGCATCGGAGATCGTCGCGGCGGTCGTGAATTCGCCGCCCACCGGGCGCAGCGCACCCTGCACGACCGCGGCGCCGCCCGTGGACGCCGGCCACGTGATCACCGTGGCACCGCCGCCGCTCATCGCCAGGAACGGCGCTCCGGCCGTGAGGCCCGGATCCGACAGGTCGCGCGGGGGCGACCACGCCGCGCCGCGTGGCCGTCGCGCCATCTGGATGACCCCGGCACGGCTCCAGGTGGCGATTGCGTTCCCGCCGGCGTCCATCGCCATTCGCGTGCCCCGTACCTGCGCGGCAGGTTGGGACAGATCGATCGGCGGTCCCCATCCGCCGGTCACCGGCCGCGTGGCGGCCTGGGCGACCACCTCGCCGCCTCGGGTGAGCGACCACGCTGCCATCGCGGTGCCGTCGGCGGCGAGATCCACCGAGGGGTCGACCACCACCCCGGTCCCCACCGGCGACGCGGTGTCCGGCGGGGAGAATGGCCCGGAGGGCCCACGGGTCGCCGAGCGCACGCGGTAGGTGGCGCCGTCATCCTGCCGCCACAGGACGATGACGCCGGTACGGCCGCCGGCCACCGCCGGCGATGATGCCGACTCGCCCTGCGGCGATACACCCGTCGCCCGCGCGAAGCGGCCGTTGGCCCGGCCGCACGCCGCGCTCACCGCCGAGGGTGACCGGCCGCGGGAGTCCTCCGAGGCCCACGCCACGAGCGGCGCGCACCCGCGCCCGAACGCGACGCGGGGGGATGCCGCCACGCGCGATCGCGGTGACAGCACCGCCGCGGGCAGGAACCTCCGGCCCGAGGGCCGGATGCTGGTCCGGATGCGACCGTCCTGCACCCAGGTGACCGCGGCGAGGCCGCTGTCGGTCATGGCCACCTGGACCTCCGTGGCCCCCCGTCCGCTGCCAGGCACCCTCCGCGGTGAGTACCACGGGCCGCCCGGCGTGCGCACGGATGCCATCACGCCGGTGCGCGTCGCCCACGCGGCGATCGCGCGGCCGTCGTCGTTGCCCGCCACCACCGGGGGTCCCGCGCCGCGGGCGGGCGGGGCGATGGCCGACGGCGGCAGCCAGGAGGTCGCCGCCATGGCGCCCGGTGGCGCGATCACCAGGAGGCCGATGGCGAGGGAGCGGATCACGCTCCAATCGTAGGCGCACCGGGGAAGGGGAGGGCGCCCGCCCGTCGAATCAGTCGCACGTGCCACCCGACGTGACAGAGCTCGCCGAGGTCCTCCGCCGCGACTACGAGCGGTTCAGCCCGGCTCAGCAGGCCCTCGCCCGGTACCTCGTCGATCATCTCGCTGAACTGCCGCTGGTCTCGGCTCACGAGGTTGCCCAGGCCGCGCACTGCAGCCCGGCGACCGTCGTGCGATTCGCGCAGGCCCTCGGCTATTCGGGCTATCCGGAACTGCAGCGTGCCGTGCGCCAGATCCACCGACCGGGGCTCGGCGTGCGCGCCGTGGGCGGGCCGGGCGGGCCACCTCGCGCGCAGGCCCTCGACGCCGACCGCATCGCCCTGGAGGACGTCTCGGCCCGCCTCGGGCCCGACGGCGTGCAGCCGCTGGTCGCGGCGCTCGCGTCCGTCGCCCCGGTGGTGGTTGCCGGCGACGGCGTGGCGCGGCCGGTGCTGGCCCTCCTCGAGGACCGCCTCGCCAAGGGCGGCCGGGAGGTCCTGGTGGTGGACAGCGGTGAGCCCCGCGTGCGCATGCGCCTCGGTGCCCTTGCGCGCGGCGGCGGGGTGATCGCCGTCTCGATCGGCAAGGACACGCGGGTCGCGGAGTATGCAATCGCGGCCGCGCGGTCTGCGGGTGCCCCCGCGGTGGCCCTGGTGGACTCCAGCCTCTCGGCGGCCGCCCGTGCCCCGGTGGTGCGCGTGGTCCCCGCGGAGGAGCGCGGGGGTGAGCCCAGCCTCACGGCATTCGTCGCGGTCGCCCAGGCGCTGGCCCACGGCATCGCCGCGCACCAGATGCCGCGGCGGGCACTGACGGCCATCCCGGCCTAGCCCAGTTCGTTCTACACTTCCGGCGGATTCCGACCAGGAGTGGAACGAGTGAGCGACGAGGTCGCGGCAAACGGCGCGCAGGAGCGCACCACCGGCACGGAGACCGTGAAGGCGGGGCTCGCGCGCATGCTCAAGGGCGGCGTGATCATGGACGTCGTCGACGCGGACCAGGCGCGCATCGCCGAGGACGCCGGGGCATGCGCCGTCATGGCCCTCGAGCGCATTCCGGCAGAGATCCGGAAGGCCGGCGGCGTGGCGCGCATGAGCGACCCCGAGATGATCATGGGCATCCAGGATGCCGTGAGCATCCCGGTCATGGCCAAGTGCCGCATCGGCCACCACGTCGAGGCCCAGGTGCTGCAGGCGCTCGAGATCGACTACATCGACGAGTCGGAAGTGCTCACCCCGGCGGATGAGGCCAGTCACGTGGACAAGCGCGCCTTCACCGTGCCCTTCGTGTGCGGTGCCACCGATCTCGGAGAGGCCCTGCGCCGAATCGCCGAGGGCGCCGCGATGATCCGCACCAAGGGCGAGGCGGGCACCGGCAACGTCGTCGAGGCCGTGCGCCACATGAAGACGATCACGCAGGGTATCCGTCGCGTGGTCACGGCCACTGCGGAGGAGCGCTTCGCATTCGCCAAGGAGATGGCCGCACCGCTCGACCTCGTGGAGTGGGTGGGCGCGAATGGTCGCCTGCCGGTCGTGAACTTCTCGGCCGGCGGCATCGCCACCCCCGCCGACGCCGCGCTGATGATGCACCTGGGAGCGGAGGGCGTGTTCGTGGGCAGCGGGATCTTCCTCAGCGAGGACCCGCCGGCGCGCGCCCGCGCGATCGTCGAGGCCACCACGCACTGGGATGACCCGGCGGTGGTCGCCCGCGTGTCGCGCGGCCTGCGCGAGGCCATGCCCGGCATCGAGATCGGCGAGCTCGGCGACAGCGGCCTGCTCCAGACGCGGGGCTGGTGAGCGGGACCACCGCATCACCGCCGCGCATCGGCGTGCTCGCCGTGCAGGGCGCCGTGTCTGAGCACGAGGCCGCACTGGAGGACGTCGGCGCACGCACCCGACGCGTCAGGGCGCCCGGGGACCTCGATGGCCTCGATGGCCTCGTCATTCCGGGGGGCGAGAGCACCACGTTGGGGCTGGTCGCAGGTGAATCCGGGCTGCTGCCGGCCGTGCGCGCCCGGATCGACGCGGGCATGCCCGCCCTCGGCACGTGCGCGGGCATGATCATGCTGGCCGATGGCATCGCCGGGGGCGGACCGCAGCCGCTGGTGGGCGGCATGGACATCGTGGTCCGGCGCAATGCGTTCGGGCGGCAGGTGCACTCCTTCGAGGCCGATCTCGAGGTGCCCGCGCTGGGCGCGCCGCCCATGCGCGGTATCTTCATCCGTGCCCCCTGGATCGAGGCCGCCGGGCCGTCGATCGAGATCCTCGCGGAGCACGGGGGGCATCCGGTCGCCGCGCGCGATGCCACGCGCATCGTGGCGGCGTTCCACCCCGAACTCACCGGGGACCCGAGGCTGCAC
>Ga0255751_10002218_pt1 | contig 18309 bp, 10 predicted proteins | sample 071ome_20_FD_179951 | JGI IMG/M metagenome (GOLD analysis project Ga0255751, IMG submission 179951) | Coastal salt marsh microbial communities from the Groves Creek Marsh, Skidaway Island, Georgia - 071412BT metaG (version 2) | ecosystem: Environmental > Aquatic > Marine > Intertidal zone >...
TGTAATTGCAGCCGATGGTGCAGAGTTCGGTAAAGAAGATGCATCTAAACTATTTCTGTTTAAATAGTCTAAAAAGAAATTTCTATTCCAACTTCTTGGACCAACTACAATTTTATCGTTATGTATTAAACCAAACATTTTTATTTTTCCTTTGTTAGACTATTCTTAAGCCAGTTCCGGTATATGTTCCTCCGGAATATTTATACCAATTCGTGGCAGAATAATATTCTTGAGTTGGAATGCTACATGAATTATTTGTTCCGTCTCCAAGCGCTGCAGTACCTGCTATTGATCCCCATGACCATAGAGTGCCGTCTGTTTTAATTCCGCCCCCGTGAACAATACCACCATCAACTAAACACCAATTAGTATGAGAATTTACTTCTTGAACAGGAGAACAGGAATCTATTCCACTTGGAGTATATCTTCCCCATCCCCAAAGTGTTCCGTCTGTTTTAAGTGCATACGCGCCGTATAAAGTAGATGACACACAACACCAGTTTGTTGCGGAACACATTTCACGGACAGGACTCGAAAAAGAAACAATTACACATTCCCCTATACCAAAATATAAACCACACCCCGTACCCCATGACCATATACTGCCGTTAGTTTTAAGAGCATTAATTACTTTACCCCATCCATTTACACCAGACCAAGATGAAGAAGTATATTCTTGAATTGGTGAAGAGTAGCAATTATTGGTTCCGCTCGTTCCGATAGCTAAGTTTCCGTCGTCATTACAACCCCATCCCCAAAGAGTATTATCCGACTTTATTGCATGTGAAGAATAATCCGTTCTAAGTACATAACACCAGTTTGTTGAAGATGTATATTCTTGAATTGGTGAGCAACTTAGAGTTCCTATTGGGGCTCCTAAAGTACCCATAGCAAGCTCTCCAGTTGTTCCTGATCCCCAAGACCATAGAGTGCCGTCTGTTTTTATTGCATGTGTTGTGAACCATCCATTTTGAGATGTTGTACACCATGTGGTATCAGAACAAAATTCTTGTACTGGAGAAGATCTACAAACAGTAGTTCCATCTCCAAGGATGCCATTAAAACCTATACCACTGGCCCACAATGTACCATCATTTTTAATTGCTGTATTATGGCAACGATGCATTGATGTATGACACCAAGTTAAGCTTGATGTAATTTCTTGTGTGGGACAATAAATTTGGCACATTGTCCCACCATTATTAAGCATAAGTTCGCCTTCACAATTCCAACCCCAACTCCATAGAGTATTACATGTGGAATCAGTACTTAATCCTATTTCAGAATACTTGACATATCTTTTGTTAAATGGTTTTGATTCGCCGGTTTCCGTGTCACCTGCATAGTAATTACTGTCTACCATCTTCTAACTTCTCTATCTTTTCGCTTAATTTTTTATACCCATCAATAAGTATTGCGATTAGAGGAATATAATTTACATATTTGTTCTTTTCATTGCTTATTAATTCTGGAAGAACAGATTCTAATTGCTGAGCAATAACCCCATAACTCTTAATGCCTGTGTGTTTCCATGTAAATTCTGCGGTATCAATAGATTTAAGTATATTCATAGAATCTTTAATAGGATTAATATTATCTTTAACTGTAATGTCAGAAAGAGAACCAAACTCTGTTGCAGATAATCTTCCTGTATTTGGATTAAAGTAAAGTTTTGACTCAGACGCTTTAATCGTTTGAAGCGAACCTGTATCACCTACAAATACTGGATAGAAGTTAGAGTTTGTAATTACATCATTAGTTGCTTGAAGCTCATATGCAGTACCGCTACCACCGCCGTCTCCACCTTGAATACCTTGTGCACCGGTTGTACCTTGTGAACCAATTCCGGCACCACCTTGAATACCTTGAGCACCAATATCACCTTGAGTACCTTGAATACCTTGTGAACCAATTCCGGCACCGCCTTGAATACCCTGTTCACCAGTAGTCCCTTGAGAACCTGTAGTACCTTGTGAACCAACACCAGGACCACCTTGAATACCTTGTTCACCAGTAATACCCTGAATACCTTGAAATCCTGCACCAGGCCCACCTTGAATACCTTGTTCACCTGTAATACCTTGAATACCTTGTGAACCTATCGTACCTTGAATACCTTGACCGCCTACAAATCCATCTGTACCTTGAATACCTTGTTCGCCAGCTGCACCTTGAGTACCTGCACCGGTTGTACCTTGAATACCTTGTTCGCCAGCTGCACCTTGAGTACCTTGAGTACCTTGTTCGCCGGTAATACCCTGAATACCTTGACCGCCTACAAATCCGTCTGTACCCTGAATACCCTGTTGCCCAGTAATACCCTGAATACCTTGAGCACCTGTAGTACCTTGAATACCTTGTTCACCAAATGTACCTTGAGCACCAGTAATACCTTGAGCTCCTGTGGTACCTTGAATACCTTGAAATCCGGCACCAGTAATACCTTGAATACCTTGTCGTCCTTGAGTACCTTGTGTACCTTGTTCACCTGTAGTACCCTGAACACCTTGTGCACCAGTTGTACCTTGTACTGAAGTACCATCCGCCCCTTGAATTGAAGTACCTTGAGTACCCTGAATACCTTGGACGCCTTGTGTTCCACGAAAAGGACCTAAGTTAATCCAATCACCGCTGCCAATGTATGCCCAAAGCTCATCAAGATTTTGGTCAACGATTGTATCACCAACACTAGCAGATGGAAATAATGAACTTAGATAATCATCTAAGTCACCTGGGTCTGTATTTGCACTTGCATCTTCAACCTCACCAATAATGCGTATGGCAGGACCAAAATTACCTTGGATACCTTGTTCGCCTGTAATGCCCTGAACACCCTGTTGTCCAGTGATACCTTGAATACCTTGAATACCTTGAATACCTTGCTGACCAAAAGAACCTTGTATACCTTGAACACCTTGAGGACCTGGGCTAATTTGAATCCATTGTACACCATCGGAATATCTAAGTAAAGCATCATCAGAATATACAACAGCACCTTCATACGGTACTGGATCCAATGCAATTGGGGTTGTTTGAGTAAAACCTTGTCCGATTATCGCAGATCTTCCGCGAGCTGATTTAAGCGACATCATCCTGCTCCGCTTGACCGACTGTATATGATATAGTTACGTCACACGTATTATCAGTAGATGCTTTTACGTCAAGTGTATCACCAGGGGCAATAAACTGACCATTTAAAGGAAGCGGTAAAATATCATATGCCGGTACAGGTAATTCGTTTGCTACGTAAAAATAAGTATTTGATTCTGCTCTATAAAGCCTAACACTTACGTTTACGGTACCAGTGTCTCTATTTGAAATTAATAGAGGACTAATAATTTCACCAACTCCTGGTACGGTAGTTCTACTTCCACCAAAAACAAGTTCAGGTATAGAATAATTAGGTACTTCTATTATCGTAGCCCAACTTGTATAAAGTGCAGTACTAAGACCTATAGGTTTTGCGTCAGGTGCCTGACTTGTTGTTATTGTTGTTGTCATATCTGTGCCCTACTATTAGATGCTCTTCTTGCTAATTTTCTAACTGATGATGTAAACGGTCTTCCTTCAATTCTCCCCGTTCTACCATTAATTCTAAGACCTCTTGCGAAGTACTGATTATTCAATTCGTCGGCGCCTGACCAACGAACCCTGCCGCCGTCTTCTTGAAGTACGGAAGTGGCTGCTGAAACCGCAGCACCCAGTCTTCTAAAGTTTAGAGGCAATGCGTTAACGTTAACACCGGCGGACGCAAGGTTAAATTGATGTGAAAGGCTTTCAACGAGGCTACCAAAGTTTAGAATTCTTGGGTTTCTAATACTACCGATAAGAACGTCGTCTATTAAGCCATCAAGCATTGTCTGTTCGCCGGCCGTAAGAGTAAATTCTGTTTTAATTTTATCTCTCATACGATCCCACGAATTTGTAAATGCATTGAGTAATGATACGTCGTTTGCACCATCGGATGTCCATGCACTTCCATTCCAATAATATATTGTTCCGTCATATAAGTTAGTTGAACTTGTATATACAATATATGCATCATTCACGTTAACCGTAGATCCTGAAGGTAGATTTGAAGTTCCAGGACCTGCCACACTTCCAATATATTTCAAACCAACTGTTGCTGGATTAAATACTGAGAATACGTGTTTACCTTCGTAATTAAACAATCCTGCCGCAAAAATACGAGTACCTTGCTGAACACCTTCGCGGAAATCATTTGTAATTGATGTAATAAGATTTGCGGCATCTCTTCTTGTTAGAGCTTCATCTATGAAATCGTATTGACTATTTACATAAGCAATTACGTCATTTTGTAAAGAAGGTGTATTTTCGTCAATTACTTCACGACTGTTTACAAATCTTTGCGATACCCAAGAAAGATCCGGTTCTTCTCTACCAGGAAGTTCTTGTAATGAATTTTCACGAATAGTATCAGCTATGAAGTTTGTAAGTGCTACACATCTTGCACCTTCAGTTGCAGTTGCAGCACCGCCTGTTGTGGATTGTCCTGTGTAGGTACCTTGAACTATAGATGAACATATTGTTCCAAGGTAATCGTATGCAGCCGCAGTCGGTGCACGTTGATCTGCAGGTATTGTACTTGCGGTTCCTTCAAAATATGCTTCAGCATTTAGTATAGATGCTATATTTGTATTGTAGTTTAGATCGTGTGCCAAACCATCAACAATATATCCAACATCTCTTCTGCATTTTGTTTGATTATATGTTAAAGATGGATAATTTGTAGTTATATAAGATATTACACCGTCTTGAATTAGAGTTTTATTAGCAAGTAAAAGAGTCCTTGCTTTATCATAATTTGTATTTCCAGTGCTTGAGAACGTTAATGTGTCTGCGACGCCATCTCCTGGTGCAACCACCGATGTTGTTCCGTTATTCAATATATCTATAATTTCATCAAAAGATGCATTTGTTCGAACAACACTTTCAGGATTAGGAACAAGATCTGCTACGAGAGACTTAAGATATGTTATTGCACCTGAAGTTTCTGTAAGCTGATCGCTAATTACAACGCTTGATGTTCCTCGTCTATATGCAATACCGTTGTATACTGCCCAATAATTTGTTCCAAGAACAAGATCATATCCGACACCGTCAAGTATATAACCTGTATCTCTGCGACATTTTTCAGAATTATATGTTTCAAAACTTTGAGAAACTGATAAGTAATCCCATAAGTCATCTATTACTGTGTTTGCGCCTGCGACTATTGTATCAGCAAGAGTTGCGTTTTTAACAAGTGTTGCGGTTGTTTCTCTTGGATTAAATACTGGAGTAGATCCTTTAGCACGCATTGAGATATCACCAAATTGCGTACCTGAGTTATTGAGAGTAATTTGTCCGCCGTCTAATGCATAAAATGCGCATCTTGAGAAAATAGACAAAGATGAAATACCATTAATACCTGCACCGTTTTTCGCAACATATCCAATACCATTTTGTGTACGAGGCGTTGCGCCAAAACAAAGTATGTAAGGAAAAATAGATTCTTGATCTACAAGAGCACGATCAGCAAGTACCATACCACCGCCACGTCCAACTTCTTTATTTGGGAAATCTTCTTCACCAACGGCTGTAATTGTTGCAGTACCACCTGATGCTGACGTGATAAGAGAGTTTGCTTCAAGATCTCCAACATTATTACGAATATATATTGTACCTGAACCAATTTCTGTAACTCTTGATATATAACCAGTTACGCCGTTATTTGCTTCAACATAATCACCAACTTCAAAAGTTCCTGAAACGCCAGAAACAGTAACTTCAAACCCAAGGTCTTCAATTGTTCCGCGGCTGTTTAACGGATTAAGTAATGGCGGAATTTCTTTTTCACGGTAGTTTGAAATTTGGCTTGAGTCTCTTACATACGGAGACCTTGTAATTCTTGCACCTGGTCTAAATGAATATGCAAAACCTTTAGTCGGATAATCAAAATTGTCTACTACGTTATTAAAGAATGAAAACCCTTGCACATAACAACCTGATCCAAGGAGAATACAGTTTTCGTTTTCATAACCTGTATTCATAACAATTGTTGTTGTGTATTGTCCTGATATGGATACCATTGAGCAAAAATCTGGCAAAGCAAGATTACCATTTGTATAATATGTTCCTGGCATAACTGATATATGAACTATTTGACGATTTAAAACTCCTGGTGCAATAGTTTTCGCCGCGGCTTTTGCCATTTCAACAGCTTTTTCAAGAGTAGCTACAGGCTTCATATAGCTCCCAGGATCTTCGTCATCTCCATCTATACTTACATATATTTTCTTAGCTTTTTTAGATGTTGCCGCAATCTCATTATAGAGTTGCGAATAAGTCATAGAAATGGTTTTATCCGCAGATACATCTTTTAAATAAAAATAATCGTTGTCCGCTATTTTTTGTAAACCACCGGTCGTTTCAAACGCAGTTGTAAGATTAATATTTGGATCGGTAATTGTAGAATTAGTAATTGTTCCTGCTGAATATGTTGAATTTGTAATAGAGGCATTATCTACGGGAACATTTTTAATATAGTCCCCACCGTCTATTTTAATATGGTCAAAAGTTTCAAGTTCTATAGCATTAACGAGTTCCGACCGCGTAATATTTTTTGTACCGTCTTCACCTTGATCTAGGTTAACAGTAACAAATAAGTCTCTTGATTTTGTATTGCCGCCGGTGATTTTACCGAGTTCTGAAATCTTTGACATAAGGTCATAATCCCTTTTTCTTATATTTATAAAAGCTTCTTAATTGCTCGGCTTCGTTCTAACAATGAAATAGCCTTGATCTTTTGTATCTTTTTTCATAAATGAATATTCTAAATTATTATTTTCTACTGCTTCAAATAACTCTCGTGATCCATTCCAATCTTCAAAATTTCCATTAGATTCTGTTTGTGTATCTATTAAATTACCATTTTCATCATAATATTTTATTATCAAACTATTTTCATCGTTTGCAGGATTTGGAGCATATGTTTTTTTGCATATTATTTTTTTATTCTTATTCAAATAATATCCTTTTAACATAAATTTACTTTTATCAAATCTTTGATCTTTATATATTCTTAATTGTGATGTTCCTATACTTTCCAAATCAACAAAAAGAGATCCTACAAAACCATGAGGAGTTTCATAAAATTCTTCGTCAAGTTCTACACCTATTAATTTTTCAAATATTTTTTCATCTTCTTCAGAGTGGCGAGTAAGCACAAGGCAAACAGAATGAATATCTTTTCTTCGAGTAAATATTATAGAGCGAATTTTACTGTGAGGAATTTGCCCTAGAGCTTTATCTAAAGAAGAATAATATCCTTCAAATATATTAAAATTTATATTAGACATCTACAATTGTCCACGCCTGTCCTGCAGGTGATTGAAAATTAATTGTTCCTCCCGCAAGTACTTCCATATAACCTACATAAGTAGTTAGTCTTGCTTGATCATAACTCATTGCACCTACCGCCGGAATAAATGAAACTTTTTTATTAGTGTTATTTGAAAAAATAAGTGAAGATGCTACTCCTACACTCCCAATACCACCACCATAATTTCCTGCGGCATACCTAGTACCACCTCTACCAACTACTAATGCATACCATCCTGGTGTTAATGTAGCAGTTCCTGTCGCGGTTAAACCTCTTTCGCCTCGAGTTCCAGAAGATCCTGGACCATCGGTTACATAACCTAAAAAATAGTCCCTGTTATCACCACCGCCTGATCCACCGCCCGCGCCCCAATGACCCCAATTTGGTGGCCCTCCGGCACTATTTTTGGCACCACCTGCACCACCTGCACCAAATTCAGTACTTTCACCTGCAGTACCAGTAGTTTGACTTCCACCACCTCCGTTTATACCGCCTAAACCACCTGTCGCAACAGCATATGCACTGCCAATACTAGATGTGGTAGCTGTAATAAAATTACTTGCAGGAATATTATCATTTGTTGCACCAGACAATATATTTTGCCCGCTTGTAGTCTGCCTCCAAGTATCATATGTACTTTTTAACATTATTCCAGTTGAAAGGCCCGGACGTTGGCGCGTGTTTCCACCCCCATTACCATTATTATATCCACTTCCTCCACAACCACCGCCACCAGTTAAAGTAAACGTAACAATAATTTCGGATGTAAGTCCTGCAAAAGAACCTATATCAATAGCTCCTGATGCGGGAACTTCTGTAACTGTTGGAGCAACTATACCACCGCCACGATAATATTCATTAAGGCCGTGCGGTATAGCTCCACCAAATTCCGTTGCTATACCTTCTAAACTTATTGATGTTGTACTAATTGGCATTCTTTAAATCGTCCAATTCCATTTTTAGATCTTTAATTGCTTCTATCAATAAACCAACTACGTTTCCATAATGAACTGCTTTTATATCCTCTTTCGTGTTTGGATCCTGTGTTTCATATACCGCTTCAGGTAATACTTTTTCTAATTCTTGTGCGATTACACCCGTCATTCTTCTATCATCGTTAATAAAGTTAAATGTATATCCGCCTATCTGTGATACTTTTTCGATTGCGCCTGTAATACGTTCAACATTTTCCTTGCGACGCATATCTGATATTGTAGCAAAAGCTGTAATATTACCTGATGCAAAAATATTACCTTCGGCGGCGTCTGAAGAATTAACAATAAATTTTGCTTTTGTTGTGGCGAGATTACCAGCGCCTGCGGACGCATCACTTATTTGCATGTCACCATAGAACACTGTTGTCATTCCTTTAGGTGCTGAATTATATGGCGCATCTGGATCTGTCGTATTTGGATCATAAGAAAGAACAAGCTTAACAAAATCTTCGCCATCTACACTAATAATTCCGGCGTTTATAGCATCAGACCCTGAAGTACCGGACGTAGAAATCATATTCATTTGACTAAACCAAGGAGTATTTGTACTTGGAAGATTAATATTGGTTTGACGAATTGCATTTAATTGAAGAAAATTAACAATGCTTGAAGACGCAACCTCTTGGCCAATCGAGATTTCTCCGTTTGTAATCGTTATTCCAGTGCCAGCTGATATTGCTCCTCTAGCACGCGCATTTGTAAAATAAAGATTTGTTGAACCTTCTGATAAATCATCTGTATCCCTACCTGTGAATGCAGCAACAGTACCTGCTTGTCCACTTACGTCACCGGTAACGTTTCCAATAAAACCTCCAGTTCCTGCAGTGATGCTACCAGCAGTAGTTAAATTACCTGCAGGAGTAAGCGAAAATTTAGTTGTGCCAGATCCTGTGTTTAAAATATAATTATTATCAGTTGTATTATTAAATCCGGTTGTCCATATTACTGAGCCTGACGAAAGAAGCATTCTTGGTCCTGCTGTACTTGTATGTGTATGCACGTTTTGTAAAGCAGTTGTAATATTAACAGGTGCAGATACAGCAATAGATGTTGAACCGCTTCTTGGTGATATATTATCCGCTCTAAATAAATCTTCAGCTATTACCGTGTTTGCAGTAAAATCACCGACTAATGTAGCATTTCCTGTTGTAGTATCTCCAAGCGAAGATGCAGTCATGGCATCCGTTCCAATGATATTTACTATTTCATTAGTTCGATCTAACCAAGTTTGAAATGTTTGTGCGGTCGTAACCTGATTTATGCCAGTTTTTGCCATATCTTATATGCTTTCTATACTTTCTAATTTTTTACAAACAGACGCAAGTACAACTTTTATTTCACGTACTTCTTTTGAAAGATCGTCTATCTTTCGTATTCTATCTCTTTCTATTTTATATTTATTGAGCGCCGCAATATTATCATTTACTAGAGCTTTAGATTCTTTTTGACGTATCATGTTAATGCTATCCCTCTATAATCCAATAATCTTGGTGCTTTATAAATATTTTCAGAATGTAATTCTATTTTAATTGCAAATCTTCTATAAGCATCAAACGTTCCAATATCGTTTGTATATGTAATTACACCATTTGTTTTTGCAGAACTTGGTACAGCATAAACAAATTCTCTAAAATCATTTAGATTACTTACTGAAGAGTATTGATTCACACCTTGTGTAATTTCTAATTCAATCCAGCTATTTGTTTCAAATGTTGCAGGATCGTCTGCTGCTTGTGGTTTAATGAATACTTTAACGTCCGTGCCAACAGGTCTATAGGCCGTAACATATACTTGAAGATCTTCTGCATCTAAGTTTTCAACCAACTCAACCGTTTTTGATATATATTTTGAAGTAGTTGAAGAAACGTTTGTAATGTCATATTGATATGCAAGAACATTAGCAGTTTCAATATCTACAAATGGAGATGATGTAACGTTTCCGCCATTAGTCATAGACACAGTAAACTTAAATCCTTTATCTCGTGTAACATCATTTGATTTACTAAATACGACCATACCTTTGCGGCTAAATGTTGCATTCTCACCAAAAGCAAGGTCTTTAGTATAAGTATTTGTTGTAACAGCTGGATCTACAAATTCACCAGTTATACTAGGAGTTCTTGTTACACTATCATTTGTTCTGTTAACAAACGGTTGCATATAACTAAAGTTAATATTGTCAACTGATGTGATTGCTGCATTTGCCGTACTATCAAATCCAATAATATCATCGGATGCTGCAAATTTTCTTGTTGCATTTGCTGAAGATTTTTCAAGTATGAAAAAGTCAGGATATTTTCTATCATAATGAACTAAGTTACCAATCGTAACTGGCGTGGCAGAGACACTGTCTGTAAATGCCGCAGGTCTATCGGCAATTGCAACGGTTGAATTTGAACTTACAATATTAAAGATTTGCTTATTCGTTGATCCATCATTAAGGAGTACATAATCACCGGCAGAATACGTTGAAGACACAGCCGTACCAGTAAGATAAGTGTTTCCTGTTACCACACTAAGCGTTGCACTCGTAGCAGCATCTTTAGTTTCTAGTTTGTATACCATTTCTCCACTATTAAACGTTCCGTTCGTGGTTCCTATTGTTAAGAATTCATGATCGTCGTTAATAAGTGTAACTGAACCAGAAGAAGCACTAAAGTTGTGGCGATATAAATTAAATTTAACATCTTCATCTTGATAAGAATACCAAGCTGTGCCGTTTGTTGATGTAAATAAAACACCATCACCCCAGTCTTGTATTACACCAGATCCAAAGTTATCTCCGGGAACAAGGTTTGTACCTCCAACCTTTGACGTAAAGATTAAGTAATCTGGATCGGAACCAGCAGGCATAACTACAAATGCATATTCTTTTTCTACATCAAGTCTAACAGGTGCTTTAAAGCTAATTGTAGTTGCAATTGATGCATCGTCTGAAGTATTAACTTGTGCCGGTGAAAGCTGAACTTTTGAAAATGGTACTACATAACTTGACGGATAACCATTAATGACTTCTCTTAGTTCAACATTTACTCCATTTACGGTGCTTTTTCTTTTGAAATAAACGTCGAGTTTTGAAGCAAAAACAGTATCAGATCCTAAGCCCATCCCTTTCTTGATATAGAATGTTTGTGCAATTGGATCTTTACCACCTGTTCTCCTTGTAGTCGTTCTATTTGTCACCGTACGAGTAGTAGTCATACTTTCTGGAGTACGGGTTGTGCGTGTTAAAGACGATTTTTCAACAGAGAAGTTATATGCTCTATATGTAACCTCGCCATAAGAAGTTGCAGCCGAGTCAATAGATGAATATAAATTAACGTCTGTAATTTCTAATCTTCTATCACCTATATAAAAAGTTTCAGCAGGCAAGCTAAATACAGCTCGAATAATTCCGTTTGCATCTGATGTTATTGTATCACCGGCGGATCCGTATCGTTGTATTGAATCAGGATCATTTGTTTCTGTACCAGGTGTAATATATGAATCTACAGCCACACCATCAAAGAAGAAATAATGTACTGTGTTTGGACGTAGGCCGCCCATATAAACATTTACATCACGTGCTCTCATATAAGGAAGAAAACGAGTGTTTGTAACAAAATCACCAACTGCCGCTGTGTTTCTTACTTCACCTGTGGGTTCTAAAAAGGTAACCTGATCTGACCATGTAGTGATTTCGGTACGACCTTGGTTTGTCACATTAAAGACTGAACTCTGTGATGGATCAAACGAAGTCATTGGTTGGAATTCTTGAATTGCTGCAGCAAACTCTTGGAAAGGTGTTACAAGATCTATATCTATATTCAAAGGATCACCAATTGTATCTGGTGCGTTATCATATTCTGGCGAAAGAACACCTACGCCACGATAGTTATAGAAATTACTTACACAGTTTCTAAATTCTGTTGCGTATGGTTGAGAAATAATTGAAATATCAGTATTTCTTGAAAGAGTCGCAACTTTAGCATTTAGAGTTGAAGGGAATATGCTTGCATTTGAAGAAGTACTATATTTAAGTTTTAACGGATACGCTTTGACTGCAGGAGTAAGAGACCTTTCCGCAAAATCAATAGCAGCTTTATATTCTGCATCTTTAAGATTTGCAATACTTAAATCGTTAAATGGATCTACGATAATACCGTTCTTAAATCTTGACAATCCGTTTTCATCTGTAATGTTTAGATTTTGTGTTTCCGATTCAAGAGCAGATAGGAGAACATAATATTTTAAAGCATCTATTTTTCTTTCAATATTCTCAAGATCTTTCATACGATATCTTTTAATACCTTTAGGAACTATCTTAACAGAATATCTTTCTTGTCCAGATTGTTGTGCTTCATCTGGGCTAAGAGCCGTTTGCCCAGGAATAAAAATTTCTGCTATTTTAAATTGATCTCCAGTAATTCTTGGAGGAATTGGATTTTCAGCTTCAGCACCTTTTACGATTTGAATGCTTCCATATGTGTCAACAGTTACAATATCCGTTCTACCCAAATAGTACTCATAATCAATTTGTGCATATTGATTTAAGGCAGGTGTAAGTATTTCATATGATGCACTAAATGAAGGAGCAAGGTTTACACCTGTTGCTGCACTACTTACTGTAGGAGCGGTACCTACCACCGCAGCATTTGTATAAGTTGCACCTGCAACCGGTTCAACATAAGGTCTAAAATCTAAACAATCTAAAGGATTGAAAGTTTTACCGCTTTGTGAAGTAAATAGAGGAACTTTGTTTTTTGCAACACTTGTTGGATAACTGTCTACTGTAAAGAAATAATCACCAGTTGTATCATTTAATTTAAATGCATTCATACGAACTGTCATTAAACCATCAGCAGGAATTGGTCTACCTGGTATATATTCTATATAAGAATGATCATAATAATTGTCTCTTTGATTTGTTCTTAATCTAAAACTGTTTTTAACGTCTGCACCACCTGAGTCAGTAATAGAAGTGATTTCGTATACATCTGGGAAACCTAGATTATATTTTGCTGGCCCAGTTGCATCCGCCGCAGCAAATGTAACTTTAACGTATAAATCCGCTGACGCTTTTGTAAATGGTGTTGCACTTGTAATTCTTTTATTATAATAAACGTCTGCGGCCGCTGTAGTAGAAGCACCGAGAGAAAGAACAAGATCGGAACCGACTATTGAAGTACTTGATACATTTATTTTTTGATTGTTATCGTCAACATATAATATATCATCGTTTGTTAAACCAAAATCTTCACCGGCTGCAGGAGATATAGTTACAGATGTACCAGACTGTCCTGTTAAAGCCTTTTGAGCTCTTACAGGTATAGACAAATTAGATGTTGTTTTAATTCCAATTTGCCCAGTATCAAAAATCATTGCACCTAGGCTTGCATCTTGAATTATTGAATTGTTTGCTACAAATAAACTACCATTGGTTCCTGATATTTCTTCTATGTCTTTAATTTTTGACCCGGAATTAAGTCTTATATCAAACAAGAATATTTTTGAGTCTGTAACGTTTCTTACTCTTGCTGTACCAGCTGCACTTGAAGCTTCATCTTTTAAAGTTACAGTTGAAAAATCACTTATATCTACGGTTCCTACTGCACTGCCTGTAGACGGCGCAATAATATTTAAATAAGATCCATAATTAAATGACACTGCCTGATTTGTTCTTTCACCTACTGAAGTATTTGCAATATCATCTACGTCAAGAAATAATTCAGCGCGGTTTTCAACACGATAACCTTTTACATATGCAATGCCTTTTCCAACAGCAGCTTTTAGGCTTGAGTCTCTTTTAATAACTTTGGTTTTAAAATCTTCAACAACATAATCGCCTGACTCCTCATACGTCCGACGAGCCATTTCTTCTCCAAGAACATGATATTGTGCAACATCACGAACAAGAATTGCATTACCATTTGAATATTTTTTAAGAGTAAAGAATGTAGTATCTGCGTCAGCCTCTGAAGTTGTTTTTGCAGTAAGAACTGGAACAAGTTTAAGTCTATCTGCGCCAGGGGCATTTTGATTAGAAGATCCGTTTGCGTTATCATACAAAGACGCATCTTGAAACGCATTAATTACATTTTCTTGAACTATAAATCCTACGGAAACGTCAGTAGGACTGTTTGTATATTTTGAAATAATAACAAGTTGCTCTTCAGCATATAAGAAATGACCTTTTTGGTATATAATACCAGGAGACGTACGTAAACCGTAAGAATTACCTGTAGCACCAGAAAAAGTTGTGACGTTAATTGTAGCTGATAATGTTTCAGACCTATTTGTTGTTGAACCTACTTCATATTCGCTAATTTTATATACGTTAAGAAGTTCACCAGATTGAAATACTTTGTTTCCTGATGATGTATTCGTATAATCAATATAAAAAGTATTTAAATCTGGATTTCTTGTTTCAAACCCACGAGTCGCGGCAACAACTCTCGCCTTTACTCCTGATACGGTCCCTCTAAGCTCATAAGAATTATCTCTTTTATATGTTGTGGCACCAATAGTTATTGTATCTTGAAAACCAACATAAGAGGTTGGATCAAACCCGCCTGTGTTTGTAACTTTTACATATTTAAGAGTGTCTAATTCTGTAAAGTTAACACCTTTAATGATGCTGCCTTCTTTAAAAATATGATCTCCAAATTGTTCTATTTGATTTTGTAAAACCGTTTGAAGCTGAGTTAGTTCTCTTGCTTGTACTGCATATGAAGGTTTAAACAGAACTCTATAGAACTGTTTTTCTAAATTATAATCATCGAAGTACGGATCAACATTTAAGTCTCTGTTAATAGGCATTTAGTGTTTTCCTTAAAATTCAAGAAGTATTTTGAATTGTTCTTTTGAGTTTGCTGTTCTTGACACCGATGTGAAATTATTCATATATAAAACTTCACCGGTTCTTTGGACGTATGATGAAAGGGCAAATCCTGGATAGGTTGAAGAATCATAACCTGAAGGATATGCCGGACTGTTATCTGTATTTATCGTTAATGTTTCACTGTCTGGAGATAATAATGGTAAACTAATCTTAAGAGAAACATCACTAAAATCCGTGTTTGCAACGTCAGGCGCATCATTAGGATACGGCCCCATATATTCACATATATTAACCACATCTCCTGAAATTGCATGCACCTTTCCTGAAAATCTAGTTTTATTATAAAAATCACTTGATGTATTTGCAGATTCTATTTGTGTGATTACATCATTTACTGATAAAGAATGTGAATCAAAAATAAGTTCTATTCTATTATCAAATACTGATGGATTTGGAAATACTTTAAACTCTGGATTTTTAACAATACCAACACTTGCAAATTGATTTGATGTTGGTATAATATCGTTATCAAAATTATCCAATCCAATAAATGTAAGAGCATGCTTACTATTTAATTCATCAATCAAGTTTGCATTATGCCCACCTTTTGGTGAAAGAATAGGTTTTAGAACAACTCTTGTATCTTGTGAAGCAATAGAATCTGGATTAAATGCATATGGATCTACGACACTCGCGGATGCATCTGTATAACCTGATCCGCGATTAATTACTCTTATTTTGGTAATTGTTCCATTTGAATCAATAATTGGTATAGCTGAAGCACCTGTACCGTTTCCAGTAATAAGAACTTTTGGAGTAAGTTGATAATTAGCAGAGTTTGTTAAAACTCCATCAATAGGAGTACCTTCATTAAGAGTTACAACTCCTCTTTGGTTTGTATTATCCCATTCATACGTATTTACAGTATAGAGCTTTGATACACTTGTAGTTGTGTTTGTTACATAAAGAGTATATCCAGAATAATAATTTTCAATTTCCGAAAACGCTCCCGCAGGACCTGTAATAGATACTGTATTTTCATTTCCGCGGGTTACTTGATATATTGCGCCGGATACACTTTCATATCCTTTATTTGTATCTGCATTTAAAACAAATACTTGATCTATTGTGCTTGTTGCTGATGACGTACCGGTATTTGCGCTTGCTGTGTTTGCGCTTGCATCTTCAATTATAGGAATATAACCAATAGTGTTATACTTATCAAATTCAGATACGCTTAATTCATACATATATTTCCATATGTATCCGTCGGCCATTTCATATATTTGATTTGGAGTTGATGCACTATAATTCGGAGGATTAATAGATTGAGCACCGTAATTATTAAATAAGCATTTATATATCCTATAATCACCAGTTTGGTTGTTTTCTGGATATACTACAGCATAGTATTGCTTATCCGATAAATCAACCGCATTATCATATTGTGTATATACTTTATTAATTTCCCAAGGATAATTTTTTGTCATATAAAAAACATCATCAGGATCTATCTTTTTACCAAATAAAGTCTTTTCCAAAAATTCTCTTTTAGACTCTTGACTATTGCTTACACTTGTATTTGCCGTGCTCGACACAAAAAGATAATAATCACTCGTGGATACATCGCTCACGAACAGGCGTGTTAAATCAGTCCTATAACTGCTTGTTACAATAGTTGCCATTTTTTACCTTCGTTCGTTTCTTTTTTTGTTTTATATTTATTCATTATCTTTTAATGCGTGGTCTAGGATATACGCCACCGCTTGTTGGTCTATAGCCTGTAGTATTTGATCTATTAAACCCTTGTGCATTAAAGAATGATGTTAATGTTGTAGTATCAATTAAATCTGAATATCCTATTCCGCCGTTTATTGCGGTTCCTACTTCTATCTTTGCAAGAGTATCACCGTCTTCATCTTCCGTTGTTGTAAAGCCCGTATCGGCGCTGCCTACCGCAGACCAATCAGTACTTTCAACTCCATACACTTCGGCTTTTGCTTGATTAAGTAATATTTCTTTTACTTGACTATTTGTTGGCCAACTGCCGTTGTAATAAAAATATTTTTCCATTTCACACGCAGCCTTTCCTGAAACATTAGGAGCAGCACATGATGTTCCACCAAAGTAACCCCACTTTCCGTCGGCCATTGTATATACAGGATATGCATTATAGCTATCAGAGCCTTTTGCTATTATATCAATTCCTTTTCCTCTAGTTGAATAATTATCAAGAATAGGATATTTTTGAGAATTTTGTCCTGCCGCAACATCAATCGCTTTATTTCTTGTAGATCCTGCAGGACCATATAAACGATGAGTATACCAAACTAAATTTCCAGAAGTTGTTGTGTTGTTTATAACTGCCGTAACTTGACTGAATGAATTAAATGTTCTTGTGTAATAAGTAAGTGGATTTGCTGATGTTCTACAAAGATTATTAAATTCAGCATCGTCAGACTTTGCGTATACAGATCCGGCATTTCCTGCTGAATTAACAACAGTAATACCAGCATCCCAAGCTGCATCCATAGCAGTTTTTAATGCGGTGTATGTAGGATTGATATGAAATGATATTGCCCATATCCAAGTATTATCAGATCTTTTTAAACGGACTGGTAACATATTTGCATCAACAAAAGGACTTAAGTCCGTACCCCAAGAAGCTCCTGGTCTGCTTACAGTTCCTGCCGGTGTTTCTATTGAATCAATATCATCAACTTCAACAAACCAATAATGACTAGTATTATATCCCCAACTATTATTTAATATTGTTGGGTTTGGCACGCCAGTTTCAGGATTGTTTGATTTGCTGTTATGCCATGAAATGATTGCGTTTATGCACTCTATAGGATCACTATCATCACCTTCTAAAGAAACCATATACATATTTGCTTTCTTTGCAAATCCACAATATCTACCTGCAGCAGCACTTAATACACCAATGCCATGAGATGTAAAATAATTTCCGTTTGTAGCTTGTTTGTTTGCAGGTGCTTCAAGATCAGGCCAATCTGTTGGTATAAATCTAGAATTAGTTGGATTGTCTGGATCAGTAAAATCTGGATGTGGATTTGTTTGATAATTGTTATATGATGAAGTTACAGGTC
>Ga0255751_10002230_pt1 | contig 18252 bp, 33 predicted proteins | sample 071ome_20_FD_179951 | JGI IMG/M metagenome (GOLD analysis project Ga0255751, IMG submission 179951) | Coastal salt marsh microbial communities from the Groves Creek Marsh, Skidaway Island, Georgia - 071412BT metaG (version 2) | ecosystem: Environmental > Aquatic > Marine > Intertidal zone >...
AACAAACGGTCCGCGAAGAAAGGAAGTTGATCCTTAACGCCAAGGACGGTCATGCCATTGATCAAATGTTGGCCAACGTGCGGAAGCATCCATTCGCAGGTGGCTTACTGAATGGCGACTTAAAGGGAAAGTCAGAGCAAAGCTTCTTTGCTGTTGACGCCGAAACCGGTCTTGAGATCAAGGCTCGCCCTGACTTCATCCTTGATGACCACTCAGTCATCATTGACATCAAAACAACGATGGATGCATCGTTTAAGGGCTTTCAGAAAAGTTTTGCCACTTATCGCTACCACGTCCAAGCTGCTTGGTACTTATGGGTGGTGGAGTTAGCTACTGGCAAACGGCCCGATGCCTTCTGTTTCGTTGCCGTAGAGAAGCAGCGCCCTTATGGCGTGGGCGTCTACGTCGCTGATGCTGACTCGATTGAGATCGGCATGCAGGAGGCCAAAGAAGACCTTGCAAAGATCGCCACATGGAAGGAAAAGGATTTCTGGCCTGGTTACTCGGATCGCGCCGAATTGATGACATTGCCGCCGTGGATGCTGAGCAAGACCAAGCCATCAGAAGTCTTGAGTCACGAAGTTACCTGGACACCTGTGCCCGAATGATTACGACAGCCCCTGATCCAATTGCACTAGGCCCCTTTGGATGCCAGCTGGACTTCTCTTTCTCTAGCGACTTTCCAAAGACTGTGATGACCTGCCCTGCTTGCGGGGAAGACTTCGTCACTCCATTGCGCATCGAGCAGCCTGCCATCCAGTCCGTTTCGATCGTGATGTTCTGCAAGGCATGTGCAGAGCTTTCGCGCCTGTGGATCCATCAACATCAAGGCCAGACTTATATCGGCTGGGACCCGCGTCCTGTGGAGGTGCCTGACAAGTGACCCGCATGTTCACTAACCAACCTGACGGCACCTTGTGGCTTGACCAGATCACTAACTGCATCTATGAGGCCAAGGATGGCGAGTGGTTCGTAACTCACTGTTTCGGGACTGAGCCTCTCCCACCTCCACCGCCGCCTTCAATTCGACAGTCGCTGGCCAAGGGCTGGCAATGCCTATTTGGAAAGCACCTCACTTTCAAGATCCTTTGAGCTCAAGCCACTCATGACAACAACCAATGATCACAGCGATGCTTGGCGGGATCACCTCACCGACGTTGCTTATCACAGAAGGCGTATACGAAACATTGGATTTGACATTCAAGATTCATTCGAGGATGTCAAAAAGCGCACTCTTGCTGATCTCCACATCCTTGAAAAATTAGATCCAACAAAAAATCAAGAGGCAATCAAAAAAATGATGGCTGATCTTGAAGAATTTAATGAAATCGCCGATGCGATGATCAAGGTTTTGGACTCTTGGGGCTACAGAGCAGCGCAAGAATTCTGACCACCCTGGGCATCCGCTAGAGCCTGCAAACAAGCTGCAAAGCAGCCACTGTTCCTCAGGAGATCGGCTGGTTGTAAGCCCCAGATTCACCACCCACTCACTTTCTTTTGCTTATGGCACGCGCTGCAGGCACCCCGAACAAGTTCCGGGTCAACGTTGAACTTTCTTCTTGGTATCGGGATAAGGTTCGCGAGCTCCGCAAAGACTCAGGTTTTGAGTCGGACGACAGCTTCACTTGCTGGCTGGTTCAAAACACCGTGCAGATCCTTTCTGGTGAGCGCGAACCTCAGTCCACCAAGCTTGGCGACCTCCGTCTGCGCATGGAAGGCGCCCTAGCCAGTGTTGCGGAGCCTGTGAATGAGTGATGAGTCGGCGCTAGTACCGCAGCAGCCTCAGCAGTCATCGATCTTTCTTGACAGCAAGCTGAACAACCAAGCGCAAGCTATGGCGTCGCAGCTGGCTTCAAGTGCGTTGGTGCCTGAGGCTTACCAAGGCCAAAACGGTCACTTCAATTGCATGATCGCCATCGAGATGGCCAACCGCATGGGACTCAGTCCTTTGCAGGTCATGCAGAACCTGACCATCGTCCGGGGCAAGCCGTCTTGGAGCGCATCGTTCATCATCGCGACGATCCAAAGCTGCGGCCGTTTCAAAGACTTCAAGTACAACGTCTCCGGCAGCGGTGACTCGCTTGCAGTTAGCTGCAGCGCCACCGACGCCAGCAGCGGGCTTGAGGTCGTGGGCCCTGTGGTTTCCCTTGAGACTGCGAAGTCTGAAGGCTGGGCCAGGTCCAACAAGAAGTACCAGACAATGCCTGAGGTGATGCTGCGTTATCGCGCTGCATCTGCTTTTGGCCGCTTTTACATCTCTGACCTGCTCTTGGGCTTGGAGAAGGTGGAGGACATGTCTGGCATGGAGATTGAAACCGTCAATGTCGAGATCGAAACGCCTAAAAACCCCTTAGGCGTCGTAAACGGCATGGCCGCAAGAACCGAGGTGCCGCCAGAATCGGCTCCCGACGACTCCGACGACATCTTCTAGGAGCCGACCCATGGAACGACATCCTTACTCTGATTGCGTTTATCTAGACGCACTGGAGCTTGCCGATCGATGGGGCCTGCATCATCAGACGCTTGCGCGCTGGCGGCGCACCAATAAGGGCCCCGAGTTTTCCAAGTTCGAGCACCCGACTCGGATTTTGTACAAGCTCTCGGACGTTGAGGCGTACGAAGAGCTCAATCCCAACATGTCCGCAATGTTGCGGCGTGTCACCAACGTTTTAGAGGAGTGACTATGGACTTCAAGATCCGCGCCAACGTCTACAAAAAGACAGCTGAGGACCACAAGCGCCGTTACAAGGACGGCTACGACCCCAGCAAGAAGTACCCGACCCACGGCCCTAAGGGTCCGATCGACATCCCCTTGGATCAAGCCAAGATGCTGGCCGAGTACCTGATCTTTGCTCAGCAAACTGAGCTGGAGTACAGCGAGTATCACGGTCAGCCTGTGATCCGCCTTGACCTCTCTGGCTACGCCAGCTCCGAGAAGGCCAACCCGGACAACAAGTACCTGGGCTTGACCTTGTCACCTCACTATCAGACGCTTCAGGCTGCACAAGAAGCCAAGGAGCGTCACCAAGCGCGCGTGAGCAAGCCAGCAGCACCGCAGACCATCGATTCTGCCGCAGCTAGCCTTGCTGCAGCGACTGGCGGAGAAGTCAGCAGCGGCTCCTTTGAGGTTGACATCTTCTGATGAACACTCCGAGCTCTCCCATGGAATTTTTGAGGGTGTGCCTATTGGAGCGCCTTGAATCACTCCCGGAGGGCTCGACCATTCAAATCTCTGCCGAGCAGTTAAGGGTCTTAGTAACTGCTTACCACGAATGCCTTGATCTGATCTCTCACATGGAGAAAGTCATTGAACAGCATTGCACGGACTTTTGAGACGGTCGGCCTGAAGATCGTCAGACTTACTTCAAAGCAGCCCGTTTGGGTTCTGCAGCCTCCCAGCTGGACTATCCAGCACTTGGAGCCAATTGCCAAGACCAAGCCTCAAAGCAATGTCCCGGTTCTTAGCAGATTCGGCATTTGGATGATTGAAAAGTCAAACCCGCTTGCCAACGTCCAGCACACGACCGGAATCATTAAGATTACTTTGCCGTAAGCCGGCAAAGCCCCATAACCACAAGAACTGCACTCTGCACTTTGATGGATTACACCTACAAGAGCCGCGCCACAAAGAAAACTTACCGGCTCGATCAGATCCCTGGCCTAACAGACACTGAACGTCAAATCCTTAAGGATGATCTTAAGGACGCGATTCAAGGCATGCGCCAAGAAATGTACGAAGAAAGATATAGGATCAATGAAGAAGATAAATGGTTTAAGGCTGTGAGCCACAAGGTTGGAATTTGCACAGCATTTATGGATGAAATTGAGAGCCTTGAGTCTCTTGACTTCTCTCAGATTGACAAAGTGACGCTTGCATTTTTGCGCAATAAACTCCAGTCATTGCTTGGTTTTCAAGAAACAGACCGTATATTTACTGAGTCGCGTCAGCTGGCGATGAGCCGCATCAAGTCCATCAAGTCATGAGTGACTACATCGATACGCCGGGATCTTCTCATGGCGAAGGAATCAGCAGGCCTGTTAAGGGTGCTCGAACGCGCCTTTACATGTTGAAGGTTACAGGACCAAACTTCCCAAGCATGCGCATCCAGATGAGAGCGGAAACTTTTCCGCGTGCTCTCCGTTACGCCAGGGCTCGTTGGCCTCAATGCACTATTGAAAAAATCAAATGATGGATGATCGCTTTTACGTCAAGGTCTTAAAGGCCAGCTTTGAGCCGCAAAGGCTTATTTGGCTGGCAATGCATCAAGACTATTACGAGGGTTCGGTGGCTGATGTACAAGCCCCACCTGAGAAGCAAGCAGGTGAACTTGTTGTGAAGCATCTGCTTCATGGCGGTCGTGGCCATTATGGCCCACTAGAGCACCCGCAAATTACTTTTTGCATGACTGGCTTTCCGCATTCAGTGATGCAACAAGCTCGAACACATCGTGTTGGCGTCAGCTTTGATGTTCAGTCGATGCGCTATACGGGCGCACGAGTTTGCGACGTGGCTTTGGGTAAATGCGACGTAGAGGAAGTTTTTTACTTGAGGCCTCCCGGAGCCTACACAAATCGGCAAGGGAAAAAGTACGTCTACACCGAAGACCTCAGGAACCTTGGCTTAGATCAATGCCACATTGCATCTCAGCTTTACCTGGCTCATGTCAAAGAAGGCGTTGCTGAAGAACAGGCAAGAGGGCTGCTTCCCTTCGATTTTCGGCAAAACTTTGTTGTCAGTTTCAACTTAAGGAGTGCGCTCCACTTCTTGGACCTCCGGGCCAAGGCGGATGCCCAGCCGGAGATCATTCAAATGTGCGATTTGATGTTGCCTCACCTCAAGGGCTGGTCACCTGAGGTCATGGCCTACTACGTTGACAAGCGCCTAGGCAAAGCAAAGCTCGCTCCATGAGACTTGAAGAGGCTCTTGGTCTCCTGTACAGGGGTCGCGCAAACGTGGCGAAACAGGCCAAGAACCTCGGTATGTCCACCGCCGAACTTCAAGAAAGGTTTAGGGCTTACGTCTCACAAGTGCCCTTCGAGCGCACAGATTGGGAGAAGTCTGAAGAGCTTTGCTGGCCTTACATCACCTGATCAAACATGAGATGCCCGAATTGCGACTCTTCTTGGCACAAGGTTCGCGAAACACGTCAAACCACTGGTTCTTCAATCTCCAGAATTAGGACTTGCGGCCATTGCGAGCACGTCTGGTACACGGCTGAAATCCCAGTTCACCGCTCTAACGGTTGCCACTCCTACAGCCGAAGCCCCAGGAGCGGTGGCCAGTTTGGCGTCAAGCCCAAGCTAATTGAAGAGTTGAAGGCACTGGCTGCTCGTGAAATTACCGTAGAGGAGTGAGCTATCAACCGCACCTTGCCGCTATGAGCTGCGGCTGCCAGCTAGTTTTTATTGGCGCGGTTTCCCTGTTCAAGCCGTGGTTTTTTGATGGTGGAGTTGTCTACTGGGGGCAACTTCAAGACACAGAATCTGCAGCACTTGAACAGGCTGAGATACTAAGGGCTACACACCATTAATCTGTGGCCTCTCTGCGTTATCACGCCGGTCGCATGGTCCTCAGCCAAGAGGATGGGACTTGGCGCGTCAAGATAAAAACTAAAACTTCTCGGGTTACCTATCTGCTGTCTGCCACAGAGGTTGAGCAGGCTGTCTTAGAGGCCGAACAGCTGTATGCCGATGCAAGGTGCATTAACAATGGTCAGCCCCGATGCATGGACTGCATACACTGGGAAACGGTAAAGGCTGACTGCAATGTCGGCTGCCCAGAAGGGAGGATGACGGGTGGAAGCTTCGCCAAGGAATGCGCCTATTTCTGGGGCCATACCGACTAACGCATTTGATTGCGGAGACGGCTACTTCATCACCCAAGGCCTTGAACCAATAGGCGAGCCAAGATATTGCGCTTGCAGTCCTGATGGTCACCAGCGGTTCGCCAATGATCTTTGGCAGGCTGAGATCTACATTCACCAGATGAAAGATGCCGCTGCCAACGCTCACAAAGGTGAAACGTAACGGCCGCTGGTACTGGGCGGTCACCTACTCAGGGATGACTCGGTATTTTCCTGAGTCAAAAGACTGGCTTGCGACCTCTATTTATCGTCAAGCATTAAGTCTTGTTCTGCAATCCGAGCAACAGCCTGCTTCAGAAGCTTCGTCTGATGCCAGTTCTGACGAGTCAAGCTAACAGCCAGCTCTTGAAGCTTTTGAAGATCATCAGCCCTTCCAATGGCCCTGATCATCTTTTCTAGCTCCAGCTCCTCCGGGAGGCTGAGGGTGACGCACATCCAGTCGGTCCACCCCATTTGCTTGCTCCAAAGACTTCAAGATGTCACGTTCCTCTTTATAGGGAGGATTCGACCTTATGCGCATGTAATCATGCACGGCCGGAAAAAGCCATTCATGAACTGGAAGACAGTATTCCCAATTGACCGGCTGAAGGCAGCCGATCACTACAGTTGACCAGAAAGCGCCTAGATACGACCAGATCTGGTACAGAGACTGCATTTTGCTAGGCAACTGCCGGCATCACGGTTAGATGATTGTTGTAATGACCAGTCAGTGTATAACTCTTGGCAGGGGTTGAACTCATGAGATGAAAAACCATCTGCCCAATCTTCAAGCCAGGGTAAAGCGGGATGGGATGAAGCCTGCGCTCATTTTTTAATTCAAGTGTCAGTCGGCTTCCATGCCAGCCTGGATCGCACCAGCCAGCAAGCATGTGACCGTAAAAATCACGGGCACGGCTTGATTTGAGTACAAATTGCGCGCTGATGTCTTCTGGAAGATTGAAGAGCTCAATAGTCTCAGCCAAGCAAATCTCGCCGGGCAGGAGAAAGTAGGGATCATCTGCCGTCTTGGTGGAGATGTCGATTCGCATGAGCTCTGGCGTCTCGATCACCTCCATCATCAGGTGATTACCTAGACGGACATCAAGGCTCGCAGGATTGACCAGGTCTGGCTCAAAAGGAGTGACCATCTGACTGCCCTCGCAACGCGCGCGGATTTCCCAATCGCTCAGGACAGCCATAAACGGGTCAAAAAGTCAGCCTACTCGTCATCAACAAGGATGGCCCATCCACTGGGACGGCCTTCGACCTGCCACCGCTGCCTAAAAGCAGCCCGAGGAATCTTGATTCCTTTGCCGCCATATCGGCTGTAATGACCACCTCTTTCGATATCTGGCGAACCCATTGGGTCGTTCATCACCCAGATGCTGTCTGGAGAATTCAGCCCTTCGTAGCCGATGATGACGCTCCAATGACCGCAGTTGGAATCACCGCAAACCGGTGCTTCACCTGAGCTGATATTTCCGTGATGCAGCCAACCGACAAGCACTGGCCTGCCAGCTGCAATCTCAGCTTCCACCAGCTCGTCATCGGCATCCATCCTGAATTCAGCCTTAAGACCCAGCGCCCTCAAGGCTTTTACATGCGCATGGACTGAAGTCGTGCCGCCAAACCTTTCTCTGACAGCCTTGTATGCCTCATAGCTGTCTACCTTCTTGTAGGAAGCGGCAACCATGGCAGCTGCTGCAGTGAAACACATCCGATACCCAAGGCCGGATCTGTCATCCATTTGATGGAAGTACGGAACCAGCACTTCTTGCGCGATCCCTGAGGCCTTCCATGCTTCGTACCAAGCAGCGTCTTCTTGCAAGAGCTCCTTGGGGATTGAGTCTTCTAGCTCTTTGATCGCGGCATTTTGGTGAGGGGTATTGCGATACCACTGAAAGAAGGGGAGCAGTGCCAGTGCCATTGGAATCGCAAAGACTCTCTTCATTTCGACAATGATGGCGCGAAGCAGCTTTTATGACCATCCATGAAGCCAATCCAATAGAAGCCAACTGCAAAAGGGCTCAGTGACAGGAAGGCTGAGCCCACCGTTAGAAAGGCGACGATGACCAGCATCGTCATCCTTTTCACTTGTCAGTTCGGCGAGCAGGGAAAAGATTTGCCTCGACGAAGTCCACGACTTTGTCGTCGACCGTATTTTCTGTCTGCTTGGAGTAAGCGCGCAGAAGGTCCAAGACGAGATCTTTGACGCTGTCAGACTTAAGGAATCTGAACAGAATCGGCTTGATTAAAAACAGCATCACCTGTCGGCAAACGAAAAAAGTCTAGTTCCTATCTGAGTGACCTTCCAGTCGTGCCACTGATCGCTCCAAGTCACTCAACCTTGAAAAGACTTCGACGTCACGGCTCTTGATGTCGGAATGCAGGACATTGAGCCTGAGCGACAGGTTGTCGACTGCTTCTGTTAGACGTACCAAGGACTCGCGGCTTTGTTGTCCTTGTTTACTTATCCCAGTCGCTCCAAGGCCCGCGACTGTAATTGACGCACCAGCGACGGCAGCCCAGACTTCAACCATGCCTTCGACCTCAGCACTGAAGCATCATGCCAGATCCACAGGAGAATCATGAAAAAGAAGGGGTGTCCGTTGCAGACTTAGTGAAATGCGCTGTTTTGGTTTGGAGCGCGACACTTCTGACCGTCTCATATTTGGGATTTTTCCCTCAAATGAAGATGGACAATACGTTCGTGGCCAGCTTGCTGACTGGTGCCATGGCGTCGTTCGGCATTGAGCGCAAAGCTGGTAACGGAAATACCCCTAAAAAACAAACGCCTAAAATCAACTCGAATGAGCCTTCCAGATGAAACACCTTTTACTCTTGGCATCAGTTTTGGCTTTTGCTCCTGCAGCCAACGCTGATATCACCCACAAGATTCAGTCCTCGATTTCGTTGACTGTCGATGGTGCAGCATCCGCCGCCAAGCGAATTGGCAGCGCTTATAGCGTTACTGGTAACAACATCACCCTTGACACTGCTGGCGGACTAGGCGCGTTAACCGCAGGTAGTGCAGTTGGTTACACGGCTGCTTCGTACAGCGTGACGACTGCTGGCGATGCATTCAGCTTTACCGAGAATTTCTTGGAAGGCGACGCGACACCTAGCGCCACAACCGTGACCAGTGGAGTGGTGGGTTCACTGCCAATGCTGGGTGACACCACTACCACTTCTGGTGGAGTGGCCGGCTCTCTTGCAGGCACGATCGCATCTGATCATGCGCTGACCATTACTGCTGGCGGAGCAGGCACCTCGGCAATTGGCCAGATTGTCACGGAGCTGAGCATCGACTGATGAAAGCCCTGTCCTTTGGGGCCTTAGTGCTGACTGGCGGAGCTGTCTTGATGGCCTCGCCAGTTATCGCCGCACCAGTGATCCCTAATTTCACGACTGGCAGCATGACCAGTCACACCGAGACCACTAGCAAGGTCACAGAAACGATTGTCAGTGAGTCCTACGGGACAGGCTGGGAATACACAGTCACTGGTACAAACGTTCAGCATGATGGGACTTCTTTGACCCCTGGAACTACAACCGTTAATTCATGGACAGGGCTAGACACGACTGCCAAGCCGAACTGGACCATCGTGGTTCCGGGAGACAGTTTTCAGTTCAGCGAAACGTACTCTGGCCCTGGCCTCGCAAACATAACCACTATTCAAAAGGTCACCGAAATCCAGCAAATTACGGACACTATCTCTACTTTCTCGCAGTAGTGCTCGCTGTCCCCGCAAACGCGGAGACGATTGGTGGTGTGTCTGCGACTGCATCGCCAACTGCGACATCTTCAGGCTCGGTGACCAACCAAGCTGTGATGATCGCCCCGTCACAGGCTTTTACCTCTTCATACGGCAATGGTATTCAGTGCCAAGGTCCAACATTGACAGTGACGCCCTATGTCAACCGATCCAAGTCATGGCAGTTTCCTTATGAAGCTAGTTATGACGATCATGTATACGACATTTCTGATTTGGATAATGACGGGCTTCTCGACAATCCGGGAAAAGTCTTATATTCCATGCCCACGAGGACAGGCCAAAAAGACAGTCACAATTGGTCAGGCGGAATTTCCGTGCAGGCAACAATCCCATTAGATGGCGGACTACAAGAGCGCTGCAAAGAGATGATTGATGCGAACATTAAGCTGCATAAACAGGCGGCCGAAACGAAACGACTAGAGTACGAAATTGCCAGGCTTAAAAACTGCGGAGAGCTCAAGCTCAAGGGTATTCAGTTTCACCCCAAGTCTCCCTATTACGCGGTCTGTGCCGACGTAATTGTGACGCCAAAGCCTGGGCAGGTACTACCTCATCGGCACGCTATTTCCGCAGTCGGCGCTGAGCCTGTCTCCTCTCAAAAACGCTAATTGGCTTAGTTGGGCGACCCAAGGCTTTTTGGGCTTTCTTGACTGCTGTCTTCATCGCGGGCTTGATTAATTTCAGCAGAAAAGGGGTTGCCACGCCAGCCGTGACACCAACAGCAGCCGTGATGCCAACAGTCGTTACTTGTGGAAGACTCGGAATCGCAGCTATAACTTGCTCAGAAAGAGGAATCTCTTCGTACAGGACAATGCACTTACCTTCTTGAATCTCGTAACCCGAAATTCTTTTTTCTCCACCTTGCACAAGCGTTCCAACTTCTTTGGCGCGCAGTGGAGGGCACCGCACATCCTGGTCCGTGGGCGATTTTGTGTTGGTAAAATCCAGCGGCAGCTTCGCTGGGCCTGTTGGTGTTTCAGAAGAAGATTCTGAAGAGTCAGTCGCCTTGGAGCCAGTCCGGCTACGAGCCTTGGGCAGAGTCAACTTTGGGACTACTGGCTCGACAGGTGTCGCATTCTCGTTGTAGTCGCTTGCCTTAAACGAAGGCATGCTTATGACTGGCACTCCGATATCAACAGTGACCGGCGGCGCCTTTGGGATAGAAAGAGCTGGGGACTGAACCCAGACCCGTCCAACCCCAACAGAAGGTATCTCAGGCATCAGCCTTGATTCGTTCAATCAAGCGACGCAAATACCACTCAGCCTTTTGAGCGTCCTGCAGCGAGCTCTCTTTGTGCCACATTCGCAGCAAATACTTCAATGACTGTCCCTGCAAATAGGCGCTCACCACATCAGATGAGCCCTGCATCGCATCTTCGATCACCTCGATCGCTTCAATGCGTCCTTGCGTGTAGTGAGAGGGCGAGTGGACCTGATCAGGCATTAAAAAGGAATTGCAGGACCAGTCTTGCTTGGCATTAGCTCTTTCACTTGGCCAGGCATTGCGTCGGTGACCGAGCTTTCGATCTTGTCGAACAGCATCGTGGTCAGTCGAACCTCAATTTCACTGACTACCTTTTGCGCCATCGCAGGGCCACGAACCGCTGCAAACACAAAAATTCCACTGTTAGCCAGTGCTAGCAGGAAACCGCCGATGGCAAGGACGTTGATGGTTTTTTGCATGACAAGAAAAAACCCTCTTGGCGGTGTGAGGAACCAAGAGGGCTGTGCTTCTCCTTCGCGACTAAAGGATAATCAGAATTTGAACTTTCCGCCAACCTTCAGGCCATAGCCGGCATCAGCATCGTCGTATTTTGCGACAGACACCTCGCCATACAGGTCGAAGTTTTCGGACACAGGGGCCGAAACGCCAGTCTTGGCAGAGAAGCCGACTTCAGCTTCGCCGCCGTCAGGCATCAGGACGCTGGGGCCACCTTGGATATACCAAGAGCCTTGCTCGTAGCCGAAATGTCCATCAAGCACGCTGCCGCCATAGTTCGAGCCAGCCCAGCCAGCATTGAACTCAGGATTCAGGTAAAAATTGTCGGCGAACGCAGGAGTGGCCAGCGCAGCTACGGAAGCGGCGGCACCACTCGCAATCAGAGCTTTGAACATCTTGGGTAAAACTAAGATTTTCCCTGGCCACGATATCTCTTTTTGCCTCTTTTGGCTTTGGAGTTTGTGCCATTACCTTGTCTGGTCCGTTTGGGCTTTCCTGGAACAAAGTTTTTGCCGCTAAGTGATTTCGCCATCAGCCAAGGAAATTGATGTACTTGAAATGAAGGCCGGTGTACAACCCATGCATCTCGTGCTTGGGATCGTCACGCTGGTCATACAGGTAAAGCTCTTCGATCCAGCGCTGACGATTGGACATTGCCTCAATGTCCTCCGCGCCAAACTTTCCGGGAATCATTGGATCAGGACGGCTTGCCATGATTAAGCTTCCAACATTGCGTTGCCACGAGTGATGGCATCAGTCAAAGGCGTCAAATCCTTGTCGCCCCAGTCGGTCAACGGGACATAAAGCTCGAGGTGCTCAACGTTGCGACGAATGTCGTCGATGTCGTCTTCAGTGCGAAGCGCTGCATCAATCGCCTCAACGCCATCAATGACGCCAACACTGTCCAAACAGGCGCTGTAGTCCTGCTCAACAGTCTCGGTGTTTCGTGGGAACTGCATTGATTTAAGGGGCGACGGGCCACGTCACATCACTTGGGAAGCCTACTTGCTGCGGCAAATCCCGCAAAGCTTGTCGGTAAGTTGCCCAAGCGGTTTTGTCCACAGGGCTGTCGGCAAGCTGCGTCCAGTCGGATTCAACGAGCAGCCGGTTTCTATCTGCTCGCACCTGTTGTGCTTGTTGATCTGCTGCAATCGCAAGCTCCCTGTCGCTGTAGGCGATGACGCTCCAGGTCTGCTGCCATTGCCCATCAGCTAATACAGGCGATCCTTCCTCTAGAAAATGCGTTGCCTCGTCATAAGTCGGAGGATTTACTGCAAGCACTGGAAATACATTCCAAGCCTCTGGCTCGCTCAAGTCAGTCAGCTTTTTCGGGAAAGATACGTTGGGGTGCTTCCTTTTCAGAGTGTTGATGTCGAGGGGGTAAACCTCAATTTGGCCGTCTTCTACATAAGCGAACATTTGTGACCCTCCTTAAGAGAACGCTGAATAGGAAGTGCTGCCGTCGGAATCGCTGAACGATGACACGTTAGAAGTGTAGTTTGTCGGTGTCGTTTGGGTACTGTTAGCGGTAACAGCATTGGTGCCAGTGTTGCTGTATCCGGTATAAGTGTTTACCGCAAACCGAGAGTTCCCATCATCAAGAGCCTTAAATTCAAAAGTGTATGATCCATCTGTCAGCGTCGTCTCCGTACCGTCCCGCGGCAATGCTGCAAAAAAATAACTATATCCATATGGGGAGGTGTGCCTTATCCTGACCGTTACAAAAAAGAAAGGGTCGTCTGCATCGCTGTCGCCTGAAACCGCTATATCATATGTGGTGCAGCTCGCAGACGTACTTGTGGTCGTGTAATCCGAAGTGAGAACTCGCTCCCACTCAACAGTCCCGTCAGGGGCAACTTTTATCATCTTTGGTCCCCATTCAGGCGTTGTTTGATTCACCTCGTTCCTGTCATTGCACATGAAGTACACATTGTCGCTTGAATCCATGGCGAATTCAGGGCCAATGTTTGTTTGTGCGCTCTCAAGTTTGTAAGTCAATTGGACTGATGTGCCTTCAACTGCCCCGGTTGAAGCGTTAAGTCGAGTAATGACTGGAGACTGAGTAGCGGACGTGCTTGTGTCGCTTTCGGCAAGTCGGTTGTTTACATAGGCAATGTGTCCATTGCTGTCATATCCAAGGGTATGGAAGGTGTTGGCAATTAGACTAGTCGTGCCGCTAGCGCTTAACTCCTGCCTCCAAGTGGTTTTTGCTCCAGTGCTCATATTGATGTAGCAATACTTTCGCTTGTTGTAGCCGATCATAGGAATCAAAGTATTGCTGCCTATGTTGTTCACCATCGGTTGATAACCATCATATGTAGATGATTGAGCTATTGTCCATTGCAATGTGCCTGAACTGTTGTAGCCCTGCATGAACCATTTATCGGCACTTTCATAGCAAATTGCATAATTTCCCGAGCTGTCCTGACACATCCCGTAGATTAGTAGATACATACTGCTGGTAGCACTGTCAAAATCTGCCTCTTGGTTCGGCAAAAAAGTCGAAACATGTGCCCCAGTCGATAAGTTAATTGTGTGATAAAGATTAAAATAAAGGAAAAGATAAGGGTTCGTGTAGAGCCATGTGCCGGACTTGTAGCAAACCGCCCTATTCGAGGAAAGAATCAGCGGTCTGTGCCCATTTCTTATCCCGCCAAAGCTAGGATTATCGGTTCCTCTGGTTGTATGAGTAAGAGTCAGCCCACTGTAATCTTTGGACCATTTTATTCCGCTGCCGTCTCTTTCGACGGAAACAATACGGTTGTAGCCGCCATCAAGCAAAATCGCATCATTATATGTATCGAAAACGATTTTCGGATTGGTTACGTTCAGAGCCCACATCCCCCAAGCGCCTGATGTGCCAGCAGCAGCAGAGTTTCCAGCTGCAGCCCGTAGAAAGCGATACCTCATGCCACATCCCCGACATGTGCGCCGTATAGCGTAGTGCTAACCTTCCAAAGCTCTACAACGCTGTAGCCACTTGTTGCGAGAGTAGGAGCACTGCCGCCGACCCATGTCATTGTCGGCCAAGTTACGGTGTATCCCGTGCCATCATCAATCATTACCGTTACCGATTCACCGGCAGATAATGACTCTGTAAAAGTCGTGTTTGCAGTCAAGGTTTTGGTCTGAATTGCCCCATTTGCCGGGTCAATTGCCGTACCAGTCAGGTTGTAAACCGTTTCGGTATAGGCATCGGCAGAGACTTGCCCCCCGCTAACCTCAAAGCTGACGCCAGGAACTCGGAGCTTGGTGATGCTTGCGTTGCCAAGAGTTATCTCGTTGCTAACAGTCGCAGAACTTGGCTCAGCGCCATTGCCGATGATGGTATTGTTCCCTCCGGAGGTTAATGTGTAGCCAGCCTGATAACCGGCAAAAGTGTTATTAGCGCCTGTGCATTTGTAGCCAGCCTGATAACCTATAGCTGTCGCATTTGATGGGTTTGTGCCGTCACGCAAGCAAAGATACCCAATAGCAGTGTTGTAGCTGCTTGTAGTTATACCTCTTCCCGCCTGCGCACCCAGCGTTGTGTTATAGCCACCTGTCGTAAGAGAGTCTAGACTAAACCTGCCGACGGATGTATTGTAAACTCCTGTCGTTGCTACCTGTAGGGAAATATCCCCCACGGCAGTATTACTATGCCCAGTTGTATTAGAGCTTAAGGCTAACTTACCAATCGCAGTGTTAAGAGAACCACTTGTAGTCGCATTTAGAGCGTTATAGCCAAGAGCTATATTGGCGTTAGATGTGCCATCATCATTAGCAAGCGCACCTTCTCCAAGACCAATGGAATAGCCTGAGCCTGAGCTGTATGTAACCGCATCACTGAGGTCATCTATTGCGGACGCACCGCCACCAGCGCCAACTTCAACAACTGATCCGCCGTCTGTTTTGGTAAAAACGCCGCCATCAGTTGTATTGATGGCAAGTTCACCTACAACAAGATCGCCAGCAGCGGGATCAGTCGTTCCGCGCTTCTGCTTGATTGTGTTTGCCATCGGTCAGACTCAGTAGGTTCCACCGTCGATCTCGAAGCCGCTAGTCGTTCCGTCTTCGAGGAAAGTCACCAAGTCAGACAAGGCAACCTGAACCATTGTGCCGCCATCGTTGATGACCATCCGATCAGCAGTCGCCAAAGTTGTAGCAGTAGCAGTAGTGTTGCCGTCAACAATGTTCAGCTCAGCGGTCGTGGATGTAATCCCATCCAGAACGTTAATCTCGGACGCTGTTGCTGTAACACCGTCAAGGATGTTCAGCTCAGCGGTGGTGACAGTTGCACCGTCGAGAATCCCAATCTCGGTAGAGGTCAGCGCAGCCAGCGCAGTTGCAGCGCCGGTTTGCATACTCGACAGTGTGGACAGGTCGTCGGCAAACGCTTGAACGTTGGTTCCGATTGCAAGACCAAGGTTGGTGCGTGCGCCTGCCGAGCTATTAGAGCCTGTGCCGCCATCTGCGACTGCAAGAGTTCCAGTGATGCTGGAAGCGCTGAGGTCAACAGCGATCTCGGCGCTTTCAATGACCAAACCGCCATTGGCCTTTAAGTCCGCAGAAATCGTCGAACCAGATTTCTCAAGACCGTCACCTGCTGTGATCGCACCTGCACCCGAAAACTGAGTAAAGCTCAGCGATGTAGTGCCAACGGTGATCGAGCCATCAGTTGTCAGGACGTAGCCCTGATCTTGATTAGTCGTACCCTGCTCGACAAAAACAAACGCGCCAGGCGTCACATTGTCGGAGGAATCAAAATCGCTAGAGCGAGACCAAGCGCCAGACTTGCAATCGTAAATCCCGTTTTCAGAGCCAGTGCTTTGGTTTTTGACCAGCACCCGCTCATCAGCGGAAACTGCAACGCCGTCAATCGTTTGCGTACCAGAAAGCGTGATGTTTGCCGTGGTGGCAACCTTCACCGAGTCCTTGACATCAAGACCAGTCTTGACTGCATCGACGTAAGCCTTGGTCGCTGCATCCTGAGCATCCGTCGGATCGGCAACGCTGGTCAGCTTGTTGTTGTTGAGTGAAACGTCGGCTGTAGGAGCCGCCAGCTGATCTAAACGATTTGCTTGGACCCCAGTATCAAAGTCACTAATTTGGGTGTGAAGGATGCTAGGGATGTCTGCCGCAACCAGCGCCCGGAAAGTTGGGTTGGCGTCGGATCCTGTCGTAGGACCAGCCAGAACAGCGTTTGCAGCCCTTGTATCAGTCTTGCTGAAGAACGCGCCAGAGCCGCCAACAGTGATGATCGAGCTGGCAGTTCCGTCGCCGTTATCGCCGTAACCGTAGTAAAGCTTTAGGTCGCCTGTGTTCTCGTTAAACGCCAACTCCGAAGGAGCCAGCGTAGACGGCGCACCAGCACTGCCAGTAGACGACCTCTTCTTAATGCGGATGGTGTTTGCCATGGCTTAAAAATCCCCTCCAGTGACGAGGGTCGAGGTGGTCCAAGTAGTGTCAGCCTTAAATTTACCGGCGGCAGAGTCGTAGTAAACAACTGACCCGTTCACTTTAGCCGTTTCATCCAGTTCAATTCCCTTGGCACCCTGAGGACCTGCAGTGCTGACCGAAACCACGTTGGTGACACGATCTTTGACGACCGTTGTCTTTCCATCGGTAGTGACATTGACTGTCGTCATGGCGCTGTGTACCCCTGGCTGACAGAGATGCTGCCCTCAAGGTAGTACTCACGAGTGCCGCTGCCGTCTTCCAGTAAAACGTCGTAGTGCAAGGAGTCAGGGAAGAGGGAAGTCTGAGTATCAGTCAGGCTGATTGTGACTTGGCCATTGGCGCGGTCTGTGTAAGTAACTCCAAAATCGGCGTACTTCTTTTTGCGCCCTAAGTCCCAAGCCTGTGCGTAAACCGTGTAGCCCGTCAGGTCAATAGCGGAATCGGTGCTGTCCTTAAACTGCAGCAGCACGCTGTAGTCAGCCCTGCGCTGAAGAGTGACGTTATACGTCCCAGGTTGAACGCCCATAAAGCACCTCCTGGCGACATCCTAGCCAGAGCCTTCAAACAGCCTAGCCCTAACCAGCCTCTTTCATGATTTTGACGAAACTGTAGTGCTCAGCTCCGTCTGAATAGCCCCCGAGAGCTTCCCCAAAACCGTGAGTACCATTTGCCGACTGAACCTTGGTCTGAAATCCATAAACATTCGTGCCATCGGTCACATCTGAATCCTCAACTTGAAGACGATAAAAGACTTGCGAATACTCATAGCCGCCATAGGAGGATTGGCTGAATGTGTTGGAGCCGTACTTAAGAATGGTTGCAGTAGTCCCAGTGTCTGAGTCCCACTGCACAAGACGCGAAGCCGACCTGTTAGACCTCCACGTCGGCAACGAACCCTCGATTATGTAATAACCAGCCTGCAGCTTAAATCGAGTGTTGGTTTGGCCTATGCCCTCTGTTCCCACCAGGGTGACAATGTTGTCCGGGTCAATCGACCTCACATTCAGAACACGCTCTTTATAACTGGTCGTAGAGCCACCGCCATCCGTGCCGCTACTTTCAATGTGCTCAATGACGGCGTAACTTTGAATTAGCCAAGGGGTCTGGTACGTCGGCGCACTACCTGAGCCGTTGCTGGTAATGACCTGCCCTGCGGTTCCGTAGTTATCACCACTTAAGCCAAACGCTCCGTTCGGGCTGATCTCCAGCCTTTTGACACCATTGCTCGTGAACGTAGGCGTGTTGGTAGCTTGAAGATAAATCCCATTGCTCGGAAGCGTTGAGCCCGTAACGTTTAACGCGCTTAACGAGTAGGTGCTGCTCAGCTCAATCCAATCGCTGCCGTTGTGTTTGTTCCAGCGGTTAGCGCTTGCATCCCACTGAACCGCGTTTAATGGAACGTTGTCAGAGCCCGTTGAGCCATTGAACTGAGTAGCCGCGTCAAGGTCACGGTTCTTGACCTCAGTGACAAAAT
>Ga0255751_10002249_pt1 | contig 18102 bp, 18 predicted proteins | sample 071ome_20_FD_179951 | JGI IMG/M metagenome (GOLD analysis project Ga0255751, IMG submission 179951) | Coastal salt marsh microbial communities from the Groves Creek Marsh, Skidaway Island, Georgia - 071412BT metaG (version 2) | ecosystem: Environmental > Aquatic > Marine > Intertidal zone >...
ATAGGTTGGATTAGCCTCTAAGACTACTTTTGGGTGCTTACTAGAATTATGGTCAACAAAAAGATTTACAGCATAGCGCCGTTCTGGAAGCTCATAGCCAGGATGGTTCGTCTGGTTGTTTCGGGGAGGTAAGAACAAATGGAAATTCTCTGTAGCATCCATTTGAAGTTCATCGAGCCAGTTGCAAATACTGTGAATTTCAGAAAATTCTTCTTTCAAATTTTTGATAAGCATTGAAATAGTAGCGTCAGCAATTTTCCTACCTAAGCTTTGTGAACTCTGTTGAATCTTAATTTGTTCCCCTGTTGCCCACTTAGTGAATTGTGAAATTTTATACTCTAGCTCTTGAACCCTGATATCAACGCCTTCGCTGTCTTCTTCTGTTGAGTTTTTAGATTTTGCCTTTGCCTTCTGCTCTGAGTTAACGACAAATATTCCTTGCTGAGTTTGGTTAATTTCTAGGCCAGCATCGTGAGCTTCTGACCTTAATTTTTCCAATTTCTCGAAGATTTCTGCATTCAGCTGCTCTTTTTGCGCCTTAAGCATTCCTTGAATTTGCTCTTGGTCAAATGCGTAGACGAGCCCCTCACGGATCTGTGGGATAAGAGAATTCAAACGCTTTTTAAATGCTTTCCCTAAGCCTGATGGTAGAGGGAATGCGTGCGGCTGATTTTCTTGAGAGAAGTTATTCAAATATAACCAGTCAGGAGGGGGAGGACGCTTCGCCATTTCTTCTTCAAGGAAAGCCAGCGTTGCTGTCATCCGACCGCTTCGATCTTCGCCAACCACAAAAATGTTGAAGCCTGGTTCAGACATTTCTAGGCCCCGTTTAAGGGCCTCCTTTGCGCGTGTATGGCTTTCCAGGGAGAAGATATTTGCAGATTTTTCTAGCTCTACTAATTCGAAGTAAGGGAGTCCTGCTTCAGTTGCCGAAATTTTTCGGGATACCATGTGTCAGCCCTCCAACAGGTCTAGAATATCCTTTAGATTTGTGATCTCAGCTATTGGTTGCCCTGGCAACCTTTCATTTGGTGCGTTGCCTCTATTGCACCAGACTGCCTGAAACCCAAAAGATGAAGCGCCAGCGATATCCCAGGCATTCGATGAAAAGAATGCAACTTTTTCAGGAGTGATGTTTAATCGTTCAGCCGCTAGGTGATATACCTTGTGAGAAGGTTTAAAGATTCCTATTTCCTCAACTGAAAGAATAAAATCCAAACTTGCTGCAATATTAGAATGGTTCACCACTGAAGTTAGCATGGTGGGTGACCCGTTTGAGAGGATGCCAGTTTTTAATCCTTTGGATCTTAATGTTCTGAGGACATCAGGAACTTCTTCAAAAGCTGGAAGGGAGAGATAAAGTTCCATCAGCTCAGAGCGAAGCGCTGGGTCGTTGATATTCAGGTTATCCAGAGTGAAATCTAGAGCGTCGCCAGTGACCTTCCAAAAGTCAGCATGACTGCCCATTAAGCTTCTAATCCAAGAATATTCTAACTGTTTTTGACGCCATAGTTCACTCAATTGAAAAGCTTTATCTCCTACTCTTGCTGCTCGGGCGGCAATAGGGTTTTTGAGATCGAATAACGTGCCGTAAGCATCAAATATATAGGCCTCAACTCCAACTAAGGTGCTCATTGCCCTGCCTCTCTGCAGCTGATCCAAACTTTTGACGCTATACTCCAAGCAAGGATGTTTTTTGGCAATGGTCTTCCTTGCGAGAGCTGGCCTAGAGGCGTATCGTCTGTGAAATTTTATCGCGAATGTCGCGGAGGAAAGATATGTTTAAAGGGTCTTTGCCTGCTCTTATTACTCCATTCAAGAATGGAGAAGTTGATACGAAGGCATTTCAAGAGTTTGTGGAATGGCAGATTTCAGAAGGTAGTCATGGTTTAGTTCCGTGCGGTACCACTGGTGAGAGCCCTACCTTATCTCACGAAGAACACAAATTAGTGGTTGAGTTATGTATTGAGGCTGCAGCTGGACGAGTTCCAGTCATCGCTGGAGCTGGCTCAAATTCGACACTGGAAGCAATCGACTTGGCTAAACACGCAAAGTCTGCTGGTGCCGACGCGGTTCTTGTGGTGTCCCCATACTACAACAAACCAAGTCAAGAGGGTCTTTTTAGGCACTTTGAAGCTATCAATAATGCCGTAGATATTCCGATAATTGTCTACAATATCCCACCTCGCTCGGTCGTGGATATTCAACCTAATACGATGGCGCGAATAGCTGGGTTGCCAAATGTGGTTGGGGTTAAAGATGCAACAAACGATCTTGCTCGACCTTTAAGAGAGACAAATCTTATCGGCAGAGACTGGTGCATGCTATCCGGTGAGGATGGAACTGCAATTGCATATTTGGCTCAGGGCGGTTCGGGTTGTATTTCAGTGACTGCGAATGTAGCTCCAAGGCTCTGCTCTATGATGCATGAAGCATGGCAGAAGGGGGATATGGATCGTGTTAGGGATCTTAATGAAAGTTTAATGCCACTACATGATGCTATTTTCTGTGAACCAAGCCCTGCGCCGGCTAAGTACGGTGCTAGCCTTCTTGGAAAAGCGTCTGACCAAGTTAGGCTACCATTAGCTGAAGCTAGTGAGATCGCACGTACTAGAATGAAAGATGCTATGAAGGCTCTTGATTTAATTTAACCTTGGCCTGTCTAAGTCAGGCCAAAGGAAATTTTGGGTAAGATGGCCGCTAAGAAAAATAATAAAAGTGGCGGAATGATAGCTACGGGTTTGGTTGCCCAAAATCGTCGCGCCCGTCACGACTATACAATCGAAGACTCAATGGAAGTCGGACTTGTCCTCACCGGTAGTGAGGTCAAGTCGATGCGTCTTGGTCGCGGCAGTATTAATGAAGCATATGCTGGTGAGCGGGGTGGCGAAGTTTGGCTTATGAATTCTCATATTCCTGAATATGAGGGAGCTAAGAATTTTGGACATGCACCTCGGCGGGATCGAAAGCTGCTTTTGCACCGGCGGCAAATTGAAAGGCTGATCGGTGCAGTTCGCCGGGAAGGTGCAACATTAGTGCCTTTGCGTTTGTATTTTAATGATAGAGGACGAGCGAAGCTCGAAGTTGGCCTCGCTAAAGGCAAAAGGCAAATAGATAAAAGACAGGACTTAAAAGATCGTGAATGGAAGCGTTCTCAAGCGCGTGCTCTGCGCCGAGGGGACTATTAGCCAAATATAACGAGCACGCCCGTATATCCATAAAGACGATTGTGAGCGATCTCACCATTTGCAAAGAACCCCAGGACGGGCACATCATCCCCGATAGCATCTTTAACTATTGCTATTTCTTCATTGTTAGGACCAAACAGATTTGGACCTCTAGCTAAGCAGGAAATGTAGATAGCCCCGCGGGCTGATGCCTTGAGCCTTTTTGCAGCATTGTGAGCCATCTCCTTTAGGTCATTAGAGGCTGTTTTTTTATCGCGCCTGCAGAAGAATACAGCTGCTCCATCTTCCGCTGCTTCAGCAACGCCAATTAAGCCTTTTGCGAGGTCTATTCCTGTTATATTTCGAACCAAATAATCCTGACGATCAGCACCCTTAATGGGAAAAGCTATGTGAATTCCGTTTAGAGCAGCACGCAGTTCGTTGGGGCCTGCTTGTTCAGATAATTCTAAATCTTTAATGAGCGCGCGAACTGCACTCTCTTCTCCAAGATGAGAGAGAACACCAACTCCTGCAGTTCTCGCTGATCGCACTGGTCCGATAGGAGTACACCCTTGACTTACGCCGGTCGAAATATTCTGATCCAGAGCCACGAGGACTCCGGTAGCAGCGCCAGCTGCAGCTCCGCCACTATCAATTGCTGGCATAGCGTTCTGGCCAGAAGTCAAACCGCCAACAAGAAATAAGTCTGCAGCACTCGAGAGCTCCGCTGGAAAGCTTGTGAGGCCATGCCCTGAAGGATCACCTGAAGGGTCGATGTGTGTAATGCATAAAGCTGCTCCTTGCGGTGATGCAAAAGAACAAGCTTGCGCTTTGGAAGTTTCAAATTCCTCTTTGGTACTAATCGAGCCTAAAATTTGAAACGAATTTTTCGGAATATCAATAATCATAGCAGCGATGGCTGGCTGATCGAAAACTTCGAGCTCGTTGGCAATTATTCCAAGTCCAACTCCACCACTCCATGCGCTTATGCCGGTTTTTTCTTTTAGAGTTTCTAAAATGACATTGAGATTTTCCGCAAAGAATGACGTTACGTAGACAATCCCAAATCCACCTTTAATCGGAAAATTAGAGAGAGCTTCTCCTACTTCAAGAGAAGCTTCTAGTGGATCAGTTAACGTCGATTTAGCAAAAGGAAATTTTTTAGTCATCGAGAAGTCTCAAGTTCGAGCAGCTTTTTAACTGTTGGGAGCATGCGACTGGTTATCAGTTCCACGCCGGCTGCATTTGGATGAATTCCATCAGGTTGGTTGTAGTCGGGATTCAATGCCACTCCATCTAGATAAAATGGGTAGAAAAGGGAGCTAGTCTGTCGGGCAAGGTCAGTGAAAATTTTATCGAAAGAGTTAGCATATTCCTCGCCCCAATTTCGTGGTGAGCGCATGCCAACTAGTAACGTGGGTATACCTTCTTCTCGCAGAGATTCAAGGATAGCTAGTAAATTAGCTTTGGTTTGTGCCGGATCTAGGCCACGAAGGGCGTCATTGGCGCCAAGGAGAACAATCGCATGCGTAGGTTGATCTACGAGTGCCCAGGACAAACGAGCGCGTCCACCAGCCGTTGTGTCACCAGAAACTCCTGCGTTGATTAGTGTTGCTTGGACACCAATGGAATTTAATGCACGATCTAGATTAGCCGTTAAGCCATCCTTAACGGGCAGGCCGTAGCCTGCTATCAGTGAGTCTCCAAATAACAGCACACGCTTTTCCGCTGCGTCACTGGAAGATGGTAGCAACAGGATAAGTACGGCTAGAGCGTTGAAAAACATAGCCAAAATGCCATATCGAAGGCAGATCATTTTTATAATTTCCCAACCAGGAATATTCATGTCCAATGCCGCTATAAACTTAAAAGATGTTTCTCTCACACTGGGTAGAGAGATGAACTCCGTCAATGTTTTGCGTGAAGTAAATCTCGAAATTGGTGTTGGTGAAACCGCCTCATTGATTGGTCCATCGGGGTCGGGGAAATCTTCTCTTCTTTTGGTCGCGGCTGGTTTAGAGACAGTTACCTCGGGTTTAGTGAGCGTTGGAGGGGTCAATCTATCTACTCTAAATGAAGATGACCGTGCTCGTTTTCGTCGGCAACGTATAGGGTTTGTGTTTCAAGCGTTTAATCTAATTCCTTCGATGACCGCTCTCGAAAATGTTGCAATACCTCTAGAGTTATCGGGTCAGCGGGATGCCCGTGACTTGGCCGCTCAAGAGTTAGAAGCTGTAGGTCTGTCAGCCCGATCTAATCATCTGCCGAGTGAACTTTCGGGGGGAGAGCAACAGCGGGTTGCAATTGCTCGTGCCTTCGTTGGCAATGCTGACATTTTGTTGGCAGATGAACCAACAGGTAATCTTGATCGAGATACAGGTGAGGCAGTCATAAATCTAATGTTTTCGCGTGCTGAGGAGCGTTCAGCGGCACTTCTTTTAGTAACGCATGACCTCTCTCTCGCAGGGCGTTGTGCTAGAAATTATCAAATGTTGGATGGCAGGGTCCTAGGCATATGATGAATTGGTATATTGCCTGGGTTATTGCCTTTAGAGAGTTGCGGGCAGTTTTTGTAAGCGGGCTTCGCGGCTTTCGAATAATGATTTTGTGTTTAGCTATTGGCGTAGCTGCTATTTCTGCGGTGGGAGCAGCCCAAGTCGCTGTAAAAAATGCTATATCTCGCGATGCAAAAAGTCTAACGGGTGGTGATGTTGAAGTACGACTTCTTTATCGCGAAGCTCTCCCATTACAAATAGATTTTTTTGAAACTTTGGGTCGTGCCACCAGAATAGCCGAGCTGAGAACCATGGCACAAACAGATGGTAAGTCTATGCTTGTAGCATTGAAAGCTGTGGACTCTAATTACCCTCTGTATGGTGATTTTAGTATTTCTCCTAGGCCGTTGGGCTCCGAATTATTTTCCTTGCGTAAAGGTAGATATGGAGCGGCAGTTGAAAAGTTATTCCTTGAGTCCTCAGGACTGAAACTCGGTGATAGTTTTCGCCTAAATAAGGCAGAATTTGAGATCCGAAGCATAATTTTATCGGAGCCTGACCGTGGCGTAGGGTTAATATCATATGGCCCCAGGGTCATGATAAATCATGATGCTTTGAAAGCCGCAGGACTAGTTTTGCCGGGATCTCTGGTAACCTGGTACCACCGCATTGCGTTGCGAGCTGGAGAAGATGCAACAGTAGTTGTTGGTAAAATCAAAGACCTATTTGGAGACCCAGGATGGAGGCTTCGGACATATAACGAAGCTGCCCCGGACATTAAACGTACCATAGATCGCTTGGGTTTATTTCTCACTCTTGCTGGTTTGGCTGCTCTATTAGTAGGTGGGGTTGGTGCAGCAAATTCAGTTAAAGCATACATGGACCAACGCTCTCGAACCGTTGCCATCCTTAAATGTTTGGGTGCCTCAGCCGATGTAATATTCAAGTCTTACTTAATTCAAGTTGGGATGATGGCTTTCACTGCCAGCCTTATTGGAGCATCTATAGGATCTGCAATCCCACTAGTTTTTGCTCCAATTTTCTCGAATGTTTTAGGATTGAATATCAATTGGTATTTAGACGTTGAAACATTTTTTCTGGCGCTGGCATATGGTTTGCTAACTGCGTTTGTATTTACTCTTTGGCCCCTGGCGGCAGCAGAGAGATTACATCCTGCAGACTTAGTTAGAGGTTCAGCCTTAGGAATTGCAGGAATACGCCCAAATGCAAAACGGCTGGCTTTAATTGTTCTTGCAGCGATTGGATTGATTTTCATGGCCGTTTATATGGCCAGTAGTAAATTTATCGCGTTTGTATTTATAACAGGAGCTATTTTTGCAGCTTTTTGCTTTCTATTATTGTCATTTCTTCTCATACGTTTTATCCGCTTGGCTCCGAGATTTGGAAGTCCAATATTTAGGTTAGCGTTGTCTGGTATATCGCGCCCGGGCGCGCCAACAATAGTTATTATTCTTTCTCTGGGTCTAGGTTTAACCGCGTTAACATGCATGACACTCACCGAAGCGGCGTTCAGGCACCAACTTGATGAACGGATAGCTGGCCAAGCCCCGACTTTTTTCTTCGTTGATATTCAGCCCTATCAGCGATCGAACTTTGCAAAGTTTTTAAAAAATAAACCTGGCGTCACATTGGATAGTGAGGCGCCCATGCTTCGGGCTCGTATAACCCGCATAAATGGAGTTTTGGTGGAGCAGGCAAAGATTAAGAAATCCGTACAATGGGCGACCCAAAACGAACGTGGTCTGACTTTTGCTGCTTACCCACCGAAAAATATTAGGATTTCTGAAGGTGATTGGTGGCCTGATAATTATAAGGGCGATCCGTTAATTTCATTTGATGCTCGCATCGCAGATGGGTTTGGCGTGGGTGTTGGTGATACACTTAGTTTCAATGTGCTAGGTCGTGAGATTACCGCAACCATAAAAAACTTGCGTCATGTTAACTATGCCGATTTTACGATGAATTTTTCTACAATTTTTGATCCAATTACTCTTGGTCAGGTGCCTCATACCATCCTCGCGACCGCAACTGCTCCTGTAGGTGAAGAGGCAACTATCCTTCAGGAAATTTCAGAGAAATTTCCAAACGTCACAGTTGTCCGTGTTAAGGATGTAGTTGCTCTAGCAAAAGGAATTGTGAGTAAAATTAGTAATGCACTCGTTATAGTTGCTGCCGTTGCCGTGGTTGCTGGCGCATTAACTTTGGCTGGTGCGGTTGCAGCAAGTCATAACCGAAGAGTTAATGATGCAGTCCTACTGAAAACTGCCGGTGCAACCCGAAGTCAAATTATATCAGCCTACATTATAGAGTTTGGCTTGGTAGGAGCGATAACGGCTCTGTTGTCAGTTATGGTGGGAACCATTGGTGCTTGGGCGATTGTGACCTACCTTTTGCAAATAATTTGGCATTTTTCATTCTTGTCAGCGTTCATTCCTGCTGCCTTGGCATTGACTTTGGCTATGTGTGCTGGGGGGGCTGGAATTTGGCGAGCATTATCTGTAGCACCGGGGTCAATTCTTAGGAACGCCTAAACATCCCTGAACCCAGGCTGGGAATTGCAAGACCAATCAGCAGCATTAGATAAATACGATCCCCGAATTTACTATACAAAGTTGGCTTCTCTGGTGGTGGAAGAGCAACGTCAATAAAACCAGTTGTTTCCAATGGAATCCGGCCAAGTTCTCTTCCTTTCCCATCGAAAGCCGCCGAAATTCCGGTATTGGCTACTCGTACCAAGGGCAAACCTTCCTCGATCGCGCGAAGTCGCGAAATAGCGAGGTGCTGATAAGGGCCTGCCGAATTCCCGTACCAAGCATCATTAGTAATATTAATAATCCAATCAGGCCTGTCTTTCTTAAGTACGACTTCGCCCGGGAAAATTATCTCATAGCAAATTAATGGGCTGAATGGTGGAAGGTTAGAGAGACGGAATGTTTGCAGCCCAGGGCCAGCAGTAAACGAGCCACGGTTTTCTACTAGTTTTTCAAGTGGTAAATAATTTTGAAATGGCACATATTCCCCGCCCGGAACGAGATGTGCTTTGTTATATCTTAAAGGGATGTCACCGCCTGAATCCACAGCAATAAGGCTATTATTATAACCGCGCAGTCCTGATGTATTGCTTGCGCGCGCAGGAGTGCCGAGTAATACATATCCCTGATGTGCCTTTGCTACTTTTGCAATTCGTGCCAACAACTTGGGTTGTTCTGTAACTCGGAAGGGTGTTGCTGTTTCTGGCCAAATTATGGCTGCTAGCCGACCATTTGCGGGAGCCTCACTTAATGCAAGGTGACGAGCAAAAATAACCCCTCTATTTTCAGGCCTCCATTTTTCTCTTTGAGGCGTGTTGGCTTGAACTAATCGGATGACGGGCCAAATTTTATTGGCATCAAGCTGAGGAGCTGGGTGAGAATGCAAAATCCAACTTCCTGACATGAGGATTACTGTTAAGCCAACAAGAGTTACATCTCCAAAAGGCAACCTTTTGTTCTTTAAAAAGTCCCAAAATGCACCTGCAAAAGTCAAAGAGGGTGCAAGTAACAATAGACCAAGACCGTACGCGCCGAATGTTGCTGCAGATTGGGATAATTTAATTTCGGAAGCGGCCAGCGCAGTGATGGCCCAAGGAAAGCCGGTTAGTACATGCCCTGTAAGCCACTCAGCACAACTCAAAAATAAGGATAATCCTAGCATTGAGGCTGTGAGGGTAGTTCTATTTTTGGGCCAAAGCCGTCCCCAAGCGTAAACTAATAAAGAGGGAATTGTTCCAAGTCCTGCTGACAGGCAAAACACTGGAGCAAAAGCACTAAGCCCCATTTCGGGGTATACAACTAGAAAAGCCTCTGAAATCCAGTTCAGCGCAACAAAATTTTGAGCACTAAACATAACCCAAGTGTGGAAGGCTGCGCGGAAAGGTGATGCAGAAGCAATGATTAGTCCTAAACCCGCCACCGCAATCAATGTGAGAGGAGTAAGCCCCCAGGGTGGAAATCCAAATGCTCCAGTAATTCCAAAAATTACTAGTAATAAAAGCTTTAAAAAATCAGTGTGCTTCATCAACAGGGTTAGACTGAACCGTCTTGTTTTTCAGCTTCATCCTTCTTTGAGGCTGAGGAATTAAGTGAATTTTGGATATTTTTTACTCTTAGGCGATGTACGCGGCGCGGATCACCGGCGAGCACCTCAAACTCCACTCCTGACTCATGAGCTATTATCTCACCACGCGTAGGCACTCGACCAAGGAGGCTGACAACTAGTCCACCAATTGTATCAATTTCCTCGCGTTCGTCTTCAGTTAAAATGAATCCTACCTTCTCTTCGAAATCCTCAAGGAGAGTGCGGGCACTCGCAATGATGCTGCCGTCGTTCTGATCAATGATTTCTGGTGACACTGCGTTATCATGCTCGTCGCGCATTTCACCAATAATTTCTTCGACAACATCTTCAACCGTAACAAGACCGTCGATACCTCCGTATTCATCAACGACTAATGCCATATGAGTTCGGCTGACCTGCATTTGTAGAAGCAGCTCGATAACGCGCATTGATGGAACAACAAACAAAACATCGCGAAGCAAGGGAGCTAAATCATCCGAAGTATTGTCGCTCGTAACGGCTACCAAAAGATCTTTGACATGAACCATGCCTATGACCTCGTCTAAATCGCCTCTATAGACTGGTAACCTGGAGTGGTAAGTTTCACGCGCCTTTTGCACAGCATTGGAAATGCCAAGGGAGATATCTACTCCGTCAATATCTGCGCGAGGTGCCATTACATCAGCAACAGAAAGCTCGCTGAGAGATAGAGAGTTTTCAATTATCTGGCGTTCAGCTGGGGAAATAGAAGGGGTTTCACCACTCTCCTGATCAACCAATTCGGCTAGGGTTGTGCGAAGGTCTTGCTCGCCGTTACGCCGTGTTAGACGGCGTATAAGTCCACCAAAAGCACCACTGTGTCCATTTTCCCCGGTCACGTTTCGGAGGCCTCTTCTAAATAAGGATTTGTAACGCCAAGTTGCGCGAGTGATCGCACTTCAATTGCCTCCATTATATCCGCTTCGGCGTCAGTATTATGATCGTGGCCAGCTAAGTGCGCTAGTCCGTGAACAATCATATGTGCCAGATGATGACCAGGATTTTTATTCTCAGATGAAGACTCGGCTAATACTGTCTCAAAGGCAACGGCTATATCACCTATATGACCTTCAGAGGGCATTGCTCCTGGAGAAAATGCAGGGAAGGATAAAACATTAGTAGGATAATCTTTGCCTCGGAATTGCTTGTTAAGTTTTTGAATTTCGAAGTCATTTGTTAATAATACCGTTAAGCCAATATTTGAGCCTAGCTTAAGTTCGCTTGCTGCGGCTTCAATTGCTGTGACAACGATTTCGTGGGCCTCTCCGTCCTCAAACGGCGTCGCTTTCCAATCATCTGTCTCTATGATTACTTCTCGCGAATTATCTGTTTCTACAGGGTTCTTAGGCATTATCCGGTGATTCCGAAAGCCGCCTTTGTCTAGAGTCGTAAGCTGACACTATTGCTGCAACTAAATCTTCCCGCACTACGTCTTTTGCAGTGAAATTCGAAACGGAGACATCTTTTAGGCCAGGTAAAATTTCAAGAGCGTCAGATAATCCAGAGCGTTGACCGGGAGGAAGGTCTGTTTGGCTGGGATCGCCAGTAACAACCATCCGACTTCCTTCCCCAATTCTGGTAAGGGCCATTTTCATTTGCATGGGAGTGGTATTTTGAGCTTCATCAAGAATGATAAAAGCGTGAGCGAGTGTCCGCCCGCGCATGAACGCAAGAGGGGCTGCTTCTATTTCTTCGTTTGCGAGTCGTCTGTCGACCATATCCGCGGGCATCATCTGCATCAAAGCATCTTTTAACGGTCGCAAATATGGATCAACTTTCTCTCGTAGATCGCCGGGAAGAAAACCCAGTTTCTCACCGGCCTCAACGGCAGGTCTAGATAAAATTATACGGTCCACCATCCGGCGCTTCATCATTTCAACTGCTACGGCAACTGCTAGAAACGTCTTGCCAGTACCTGCGGGGCCCGCAGCAAATGTCAACTTTGATCGACGAATAGTTTCTACATAGTGTGATTGTGCGCCAGAGCGCGGCTGTATCGGGTTTTTATAAACATCTATTGCCGCGGAAGTGTCTAGCTTTCCAAATCGCGCTGTACGAACCGCGTCGCTAACTTTACCTTCATTTATCACTTGGCCAGCCTGGGCACTATCGTAAAGCCAACGAAGAGCTGTTTCTGCACTAGCTACAGAATTAGCTGATCCGGTGATAGCGATATTTCCTCCTCGAGATGCAACGCTCACACCGAATTCTCTCTCTAACCTGGCAAGATGTCTGTCATAAGCGCCAAAAAGGTTTGGTAGGTGTGTTTCATCCTCGAAAGTTAACTCTGCGCGAGCGGGAGAATTATGATCGTTAGTCGTCAAGCGACCTCCCCATCCAAAATCAGTGAACCAATAAGACCATTGGGTGCGCCTCGGCTTATGCGAACTCGGTGGATTTCCCCTAAAAGACTCTTTGCTTCGGCGTTTTCTACGTTGACGTGGGTTGCCTGTAGCCACGGAGAGCGGCCAACAATTTGCCCGGGCTTCCGACCTTCTCGATCAAAAAGCACGTCGATTTCAGACCCTGACATCTCAGTGTTGAATGCTAGTTGCTGCTGATTTAGTACATCTTGAAGATGCGCAAGCCGTTCTGACTTAACAGTTTCGGGGACTTGATCGTCTTGGGTGGCTGCAGGGGTGCCTGGGCGTGGGCTATACTTAAACGAATAAGCTTGCGCGAACCCAACTGTCCTTACCAGGTCCATTGTAGCTTCGAAATCCTCATCGTTCTCGCCTGGGAAGCCAACTATGAAATCAGATGAAAGAGCTAAATCTGCGCGGGCACTTCGCAGTTGTTGCACTATATCGAAATAAAACTGCCGGGTATGTCCACGGTTCATCTTTTTAAGGATGCGATCTGCGCCTGATTGCACAGGAAGGTGTAGGTAGGGCATCAGAGCAGGCACATCTGCAAATGCTTTGATTAAATCCTCGCTCATATCCCGGGGATGCGAAGTAGTGAACCGAATTCTATCTATGCCATCGATTTCAGATAGTTCCTGAATAAGGTTGGCGAGGCTCCACGTGCCACCATCGGGGCTCCGGCCATGGTAGGCATTCACGTTTTGACCAAGCAAAGTTATTTCTCGTGTTCCTTGAGCAGAGAGCCGCTTAGCCTCGGCAATTACGTCATGCGCTGGTCGCGAGAATTCAGCTCCACGGGTATAAGGAACTACACAGAAGGTGCAGAATTTATCACACCCTTCCTGAATAGTAAGAAATGCAGCTGGGCCTTGGGGTGCGGACTCTTCTGGCAGAGCATCGAATTTGCTTTCGGGAGGAAAGTCCGTATCGGTCTCGCGATGGCCTCTGCTTTGAAGGAGACGGTTCACCATTCCACTGAGTCGGTGATAGGCTTGAGGACCCACAACAATATCGACTGCCGGTGCTCGCCTTTGAATTTCTTGCCCTTCGGCTTGGGCAACGCACCCAGCTACGGCAATAAGCATGTCATTTCCACCTGCGGCTTTTCGCTGATCTCGCAAAACCTTAAGGCGTCCAAGTTCAGAATAAACTTTTTCGGCAGCTTTTTCGCGTATATGGCATGTGTTCAGCACTACGAGGTCGGCGTCTTCTGGTGTTGCAGTCGAACCAAAGCCAATGGTTGCTAGGACGTCCGCCATGCGAGCGGAGTCATAGACATTCATCTGACAGCCATAAGTTTTTATGAAGAGCTTCATCGGCTTTTTGCCGTTACTCTTTTCAATATGCGTTTGCATGGCGGCGCAAGGTACGTATGAAGTGTCTCAAGTCAAGTTTTTCTTGGATAAACTTTTTCAATTGGTTGGCATTTTTATTGTTTGCTTCGATTATAGATAACATCCTCCACCCCTTTAGCTATAATATTATGACAGTGGGTAGAGAGTTGGCGACGATTTTTGAATTCGTCCATACTAACAGGGGTGTGAAATTTCAATGTTACCTCTGTTTTACTCGCTTTTAAAAAATTCAATATATGAGGAAGTAATGACATGTCGCCGTACCAGGCGACAGATGGCCGTTGTGCCCGTGTTAGAGGAAGTCCATCCATAGTAGTGTAAGCAATAGATACTGGCTGGACTTTTATCGAACTGTCACCAATTTTTTGCTCAGCGGCCGCAAATAAGGCGCTTTTAAAAGGAAGAACTCGAGCGCCGTCAAAACTTGTTCCTTCGGGAAAGAGGATAATATTGTCGCCATCCTCCAAGCGGCTCTGAAGCAAATTTCGCTGTTCACCCGTGCTGCTGCGACGCTGCCTTTCGATAAATACGGTGCGTTGCAATTTTGCCATGTAACCAGCTACAGGCCATTTGGCCACTTCGGCTTTCGCGACGAACGACCCGTTAATGACAGCTCCAAGTACAAAAATATCGAGATACGAAATATGGTTGCAGATAAACAAAGTGGGATGGCTGGACTGCATTGATCCAACTGATGTTATTTTTATTCCAAAAACCCGCAGCACCCCCGAATGATAAAGCTTTGGAAAGGAATTAACTTTTCTTGAGAATAAAATTTTAAGCAACCCAAATGCTAGGACACAAACTGCACTCCACAATACAAGGGCAGTAATCCTGATCGCTGGAATCATCTGACTGTTTAAGCCCCCAGAGGGGCTCCTGCCGCATCCACTCCAGTCTTATCACGCATTCGCTGGTACCGCCTCGCATAATCTTCAGCAAGCTGGTCTGTACGGACAACAATACAAACATCTAACGTATCAAACTGTTCGTCCACAACCGCCCCATCACCAATAACACCACCAAGTCTAAGGTAACCACGCAAAAGGGGTGGGATTGCCAACTGAGCATCTTTCTCATCAACTGACTCTTCACTTAAACGGTTCATATTTACGAAGCGTTTTCTAATGGCGCGAGGTCGAATTTGACTGGGTGCTAAATGTTTTTGGTAAAGATAACTTAGTGCTAACTCGTGCTTTTCAGGATCGGCACCAGGAAAACTTGCACATCCAAAAAGAATTTTCACATCATGCATCACTATGTAGTGCGCTAACGCACGCCACATAAGATTCATCACTCCAGCGCTGCGAAAATCAGGGTGTACGCAGGACCGTCCCAGTTCTAATACTTGTCGGCCTCCACGAAGCAGTTTGCGGATATTAAATTCGTCTTGGGTATAAAATTGCCCAACTCGGGCTGCCATGTCACGTCGAAGTAGTCTGTAAACCCCTACGACACGTGCAGGCGCCTCTGCATGATCAAGAACTATCAGGTGGTCACAGAATGGATCAAAACGATCAAAATCACGGCGCTCTGCTGCGACTTCAGGTGAAGCTTTAGCCGATAGTTCTTCATAAAAAACTTCGTAGCGCAGTCGCTGTGCTGCCGCTATCTCAGCATCATTTTTAGCTAGTCTTACCTCCAAACGGCCAGCTGCCATCCTTAGTTCCCCAAGTCGCGTTGGCTGTTTTCCTCGCCGCAAGGCTCGAACAAATAAGAATGGTTTTTTACCGCCAAAATAACGACCACGAGGGGGCCTTACGCGTCCCCAAAGTCGGTGCTTTGCTAGTGGTCGCTTTATTGCGATCGGCATAAGCCGTTCCATCTCTTTTCCTGTTGAGTTTAGCAATATTAAGCCGGAACTTCTGAATGACCTATTCATATCACTAAGTCAAAGTGGAACTGTAAAGCCTATCTTGCAAGGGCAAATCGCTAGAGAGGTTGATATTTTATGGTATTAAAAACGCCCACTTCCTATGGAAAGTGAGCGTTTTATGAAAACAAAAAATTCACGTAATGCTGCCCGCTATTCAATGAAAAACGAATTAGCGACGACGAGCGCGTGTCCCAAGTCCAATTTTCTTGGCAAGTGAGCTGCGTTGAGCAGCATAGTTAGGGGCAACCATTGGGTAGTCATGAGGAAGACCCCATTTTTCGCGATAACTTTCGGGAGACATATCGTAGGCAGTTTTTAGATGACGCTTCAGCATCTTCAGCTGTTTTCCATCTTCTAAGCAGATTAGATAATCTGGAGTTATAGATTTCTTTATCGAAACAGCTGGCTGAGGCTTTTCAGCCTGGGGTGCCGAGTGAGCGTCAACTTGAGATAACGTCGTGTAAACTTGGCGTATTAATTCCGGAAGATCATTAACAGCAACAGGGTTGTTAGCAACATGCGCAGCGACAATTTCAGTGGTATGTTCTAATAATTCTCTAGTCATCTCATTTTGCTCTTCTGACATTTAAATAAAGCTCCAACAAATGCTTAGAATTTGTAAATATAAAGGGGCATATATATATCGACTGATGCTTATTCAAGGTTGCGTGACATGGTTTCTTCAAGAAAAGAACAAAAAAACTCTAACTCCAAAGTAAAATATCGGATAGATGTAACTGAAGATCGTTGTCCAATGACATTTGTTAAGACAAGACTTGCTCTAGATAAGATGTTGGTTGGAGAAAAACTTGAAGTAATTTTGAGTGATGGAGAGCCCGCAAAAAATGTACCTAAATCAGCGAAAGAGCTTGGACACTTAGTGGAACCATTAATTGCGATAGGTGATAACCAATTTAGTTTAATTATCGAAAAGAATTGAGCTCTAAAGATAATACTTCCGCATCTACGTGCGTCGTACCTCTCTTATAATATTGCGGCCTGATACCAATTTTGCTGAACCCAACTGCTTGATAGACGGATTTTGCTTCAAAGTTATCTTCCGCAACTTCTAAAAATATTCTCGAATAGCCTAAGCCTTGTGAGGCAAGTAATGCAGCCCTCAGTACTTTATGAGCAGCTCCAAGCCGTCGATATTTAAAGTCTGTTGCAATATTTAAGATCTCAGCATCGTCTCCTGATTTGAGCAGTATACAAGCCCCTATAACAGCGCTTTTAAGTTCTGCAACAAATCCAAAACCATTTTCTTGTATCAGGTTTTCAATGGCACACTGGGTCCATCCAGCAGCCCCACCATCTCCAATTGTTTCCTGAAACAAAGAAGCAATAAGTTCAGCGTCTGCTGCCCTGATTTCCCTGATTAGGATACAGTCTGGCATTCAATCCAACACCTCAATGAGTTGCAATTATATTCCTGACATGTGAATTAAACACTATGGTCAAGTGGCTTCAAACATTGACACTAGCGTTATTTATAACGGCGTCGCCTACTGTTGCTTCTGCATTGGGGCATGCTGTGGCTGTGATGTACCATAGATTTGGTGAGGATTCTTATCCATCAACGAATACAACGCTTGCGCAATTTGATTCTCAAATTCGCTATCTAAAGGAAAATGGCTTCACTGTTCTGCCCCTGTCTCAGATAGTTGACAGCTTGAGATCAGAGCAATCTTTGCCTGACAAAACCATTGCTCTTACTATTGATGATGCATATGCCTCAGTGATCGAATATGGTTTGCCTAAGCTTAAGGCAGCAGGATTTACGGCTACCCTTTTCGTAAGCACAAAGCCTCTTGACGATAAGTTGCCAGGTTACATGACTTGGGATGATGTGAGGCGCGCAATTCAGATGGGTTTCGATATTGGTGCTCATACGTCTAGTCACGCCCACCTGGCTGATTTATCGCTTGATGAAGTAGGTCGTGAGATCGCCGAGAGTAATGCTCGGTATAAATCTGAGCTCGGTTTTATTCCGGAACTCTTTGCTTACCCTTATGGAGAAGCGAGTTCAGCTGTTCGGGAGGTCATACAAGAAGCCGGTTATTTGGCGGCTTTTGGTCAACATTCTGGCGTGCTGCACAATTTCGAGGATATGTTTTATCTTCCGCGTTTTGCGTTAAATGAAACTTACGGGGCTATAGAACGCTTTCGAACCTTGGCTAGTTCAATTCCCTTAATTGCCCGTGATATTACTCCGCGCGACATGATGCTTGGTGATGATGACAATCCTCCAGCCTTTGGTTTTACTGTGGATCCATCGATTGGGCCTTTATCAACTTTAGCATGTTACGCTAGTGGAATTGGTCGACTTCAACTTAATCAACTTGGAAAGCGTCGCATTGAAGCACGATTGCCAAAAAAGTTTTCACCTGGCAGGCATCGTGTGAATTGCACACTGCCTGCCGGCAGTGGGCGTTGGAGATGGTTTGGACGACAGTTTTATGTCCGTTAGTTCCTTACCGCTTCCATAAGAGGCGAAATACTGTCTGCGTCGTCCAAGTTGTGAACGAGTTCTATTATTTTTTCGACCTTACTTTCGCCAAGAATTGGAGTGGTGAGAGTGCGGAATTTACGTTCCAGCTTTTCCCATTGCAGATCAAGATCACGTTCTGGCACATCAGCATCATGGGTTTCTCGAATTACAATACCATTTGAAAGATGGACGGTGAT
>Ga0255751_10002252_pt1 | contig 18084 bp, 8 predicted proteins | sample 071ome_20_FD_179951 | JGI IMG/M metagenome (GOLD analysis project Ga0255751, IMG submission 179951) | Coastal salt marsh microbial communities from the Groves Creek Marsh, Skidaway Island, Georgia - 071412BT metaG (version 2) | ecosystem: Environmental > Aquatic > Marine > Intertidal zone > Salt...
AGACTAACCACACACACACAACACAGCATGATCACCCTAGACACCAGCAAGGCAAGCACCGCAACCCGTGCCATTCGCCTCTCCCCTCTGACCCGTAGCGTCACGATCGCATGGCAGTCTGGACACTACAGCACCCACGAGTGCCGACGCCGTGACCAGTTGCGCCTCCTCTGGGACCGCTACATGCTAGCACCCATCAGCTACGGCGAGTGGGTGAATCAGACCTGCTGGGCACTCTGAAGAATCACACTAGGCGCCCGTTGGTGGCGCCCCCCCCCTAGCTAAAAGGGACCCGCAAGCCTAATCTATAAAGTCTTGCTCTCGCCCCCTCGAACGAACGCCAATGCTTTTTCATAGGATCCCTATTCTCAAAATTTTTTCCGAGAAAAAATTCCGAGTTTACCTTTTTGATAACCCCCGTGTGACGCACTCCGAGTTAATCCGATTGTGTATCGCAGACTGGTTAGATGGTAAGCTCAATTGTCATTTGCCCGCCCACGTACATTGGAGTAAATCCGACAGTGACGATTATGTCGCGATTGCGGTAGGTTCCAAGCAGATTGGGGTAGACATTGAAGTTGGGCGTCCGAGAGAATTTGAAAAACTTTGCCGTAGGTATTTTTCAGAAGAGGAGCAGGTGAAAACTGCCGACGAATTTTATGGTATCTGGGTAAGGAAGGAAGCCTACTGGAAGAAAGTTAAGAAAGGTATCAATGGCAACTTAAGTGTTGTCATACCAGAACATTCCTCTATAATTACCTTAGAGGGGCTCCCCAACAATCTCTACGGAGCCGTAGCACTATGATTAACCTGGATGACCGTTTTCACTCATATCTCGCAGGTACGAAGCAGTTTTGTATCGACGGTACATGCGAGAAAGTGAGAACTTATGGCTTCCATTCTTCTGATGATCAAACCGTAGACGGATTTTATGTTGTCACTGACAATCACAAGTTAGTGTACAATCTACAAGAGCAGTGTATATCCTGTGAAGCACTATGAGCGAATTAGATATGATTCTTCTTTTGAAGAGTCAAGTAGAAGCATTAGAAAAGCGTCTGAATGACATGACACTCCTTATGCGCCGTCCAGGCTCTGAGGAATATGAAAAACTCGTTGATGTTGTCTGTGACCATGAAAAACGCTTAAATAGCATTGAGGTAGGAACATCTCCGATGTGTTTAGATCACCTCACAGACGATTAAAAAAATCGCGTAAAAACCGCGAACTCTGAGGGCATGGCGTACCTAAGTAAATACAATTTTAACGATGCTACGATCGGCGTTCCCTTTTCGGATACGATCACAGTTATCCTTGAGCCATGCCCCACTGACACATCTCCATTAGAGGTTTTAGTCAGTGTCGAAATGACCTCTGTAACCCCTTCAGTCGCCTCTGGAATCGATCCTGGACTATGCCCAGGGTATCCAGTAGGCGGTTTGACGTATATACCCACAGCAGTGCTCAGCACTCTTCCTACAATTAGTTGTATCGGGACTTTTAACGAGACCCTGTTTGACGAAAGGGTATGGGAATACCGAGACGACGAGACTGGAAAACAGGTTCACACACCAAAACTTGAATTGGATAGCACTGAAAGCGAAGGTGGTGAGATCTTTACTATCAGCAAAGACAGTGTTCAACCAGATCCATATACTACAGGTGGTCAATTTGAGAATGATTTCCCATCTACAGTGGATACATTCATCAGATACAAGCCCGATTTCCGTGCCACTAGGGCGTTGACCTATACATATGACGTAATTACCCTCTGTTCTGGCGTCCCTGTGACCTATACTTTCACTGTTACTCAGACTTTGAAGAATAATTGGGACTTAGGTAGAGATAAATTGGGCACAGCACTCACTCAAACTCGATATTAATCACTATGGCTAGCACTACACCATCGGTTGTTGGCGGATATTGTACTGGACATGGTTGTTTTCCCCCTACAACCCTCCCTGCGGGGTCTCCAAACGTCTATGCGGGCGGTCAAAACGTCGGTAGAGTGGATGATCAATGGTCAGCACACACTTGTGACAGCACTACTCACGCCCCAACACAGCGAAAAATCACTACTGGATCGAATACGGTCTTTGTAAACGGCAAAAAATGCGCTCGATTGGGTTCTGACATCGCTTGTGGGAGCAAAATTGCCAACCATGGCATCTCCGAAGGCGCTAAAAAAGTCTACATCGGGGACTGAGTTGACAAAAACCCGCTTTGGCTCTATGATTTTGGGGTAACACACAGAAAAAACGACCATGGCAAAGCGTCCTTCGTTCACTGGCAACGTAAAATTGGAGTCTAAGCCCAAGTGCACTCGTCAAGGCAACTCCAAAAACACCAAATACGCTGCTACTTCTCGTAACAAAGCAAAGAAAAAGTACCGTGGGCAAGGAAAGTAGTTCTAAATAACTACTCACGGAGATAGCAACCTCCTAAAAAGTTCTCTTCTGAGACTTTTAGGAGGATTTTTTATGGCTAATTCACCTGTAGATGTCGGTGACGACTTCATCAAAAGCGGAATGGTACTAATTACCTCTCCAGCAGCTGATAAATATCTAAAATCAACCAAGGCAAAACCCAACGATCCACCCTCAAATCGCCTTTCTCGCCAATGTGGTGGGAAAAATGGATTTGATGACTACGTGGAACGCTGGGAATAGTGCCCCTTCAGAAAACCTGCTAAATACAGTAGGTCGAGTTGTGGCAAATGGCATCCACTAGCCGTTCGTTTAAGGATTTTGATCTTTCCTTTCGGAAAAATCCCGTTACGGACGATGTTAACACTCTGAAGAATGAAGCGGCTATCAAGGAGTCTGTAAAGAACATTGTTCGTTACAACTTCTATGAGAAGCCGTTTCTACCAGCTTTTGGTGGAAACCTAATTTCGCCACTATTTGAACTTTGGTCATCTGGCAATAAGATCCAATTTGAGGACAGGGTGAAAACCTTAGTCAATGAATATGAACCTCGTGTTGTATGTTATGACGTTCAAGTGAATTTCACTGAGGACCAAAATGATCTCAACGTAGAGATATACTATCTCATCACAGGTCTACCAAACGTTATTGACAACATCGCAGTCATCCTCAAGAAATAATGGCACTTACCCAGGTCAACTCGTTAGAATTTAACGAGATTAAAGCCCAACTTAAGGCATATCTTGCTGGTCAAGACGAATTTTCGGATTATGACTTTGAAGGATCGTCACTTTCGGTCCTTTTAGACGTTCTCGCCTACAATACTTACTATTCGGCGGTCAGTTCTAACCTCATTGTCAACGAAAATTTCCTTGATAGCGCAATTTTGCGCGAAAATGTCGTAAAATTGGCTAAATTGATCGGTTATACGCCAAGAAGTTACAGATCTGCGCGTGCTACCTTCAAAGTTGAGATCCAAACTCCATTTCCTTACCCCCAAGCGGTCCAAATCAACGCTGGAATCTTCGCAAGCTTCGTTGGTGAGGAAAATACGAACTATATTTTCTCAATTCCCAAAGATTTGATCGTTTCTGTCAATACTCTGAACGGTATTGCGACTTTTAATGATGTTGTTGCCTATGAGGGCATCTTCATTAAGGATACTTTTGTCAGAAACACTTCTGAGCGCCAAAGATTTATTCTCGGAAACGAAAAAGCTGATACTTCTACTCTAAAGATTGAAGTAACTCGCGGAACTGTTACTGACGCCTATCTTTTGGCTACTGACATTACCGCAGTTGATAACTCTAGCAAAAACTTCTTCCTTGAAGAGTCTGAATACAGAAGATTTGAACTTATCTTCGGTGATGGTATCATCGGGGAGAAACTTTTGAATGGCGATGTCATTGAAGCGACATATTCGCTCTCTAGTGGTTCTGGTGCTAATGGTTTAGACGACTTTACCTTTGCTGGAACTATTAAGGACTCTGGTAACAACCCAATCACGTCTGGAATCACTCTGACACTCGAATCTGCTCCCGATGGTGGCGCAGAAGCCGAATCTGTGACTTCTATTAAGTATGCCGCACCCAAATTCTACTCTAGTTTCGGTAGAGCGGTAACTACTAAGGATTATGAGTCGATTATTCCTCAAATTTACCCAAATGTCCAATCAATTGTCGCATTCGGAGGAGAGCAAGCAGATCCTCCCGAATATGGCAAAGTTATGATTGCCATTAAACCCAAAAATGCTGACAGACTGTCAATTTCCGAAAAAGAGGCAGTTCTTAAGAAAATTCGCAACTATTCTGTAGGAGCGGTCGAGCCAAAGATTATAGATCCATCTGTAGTCTATATTGATTTGACTTCTTTCGTATACTTTAACCCAAACGTCACCAGACGCTCCCAGGAGGAGCTCAAACAGGTCATTTTCACGACTCTGGAGTCCCTTAACCAAACTAAGGAGTTTAACAAGTTTGGTGGCAAATTTAAGTATTCAAAATTACAGAAAATCATTGACGATGCTGAAAAATCGGTTACATCAAACATCACTCGCATCAGAATGCGAAAAAATGTTACCGTATCCCTGAATCAGCGTTTTAACTATACTATTTGCTTTGGTAATAGAATTAACGCACAATTGGAGTCGCCAAGTTTCACCTCTAATGGTTTTAAGAGAGTGGATGGTGGCAATTTTACATATTACCTAAATGATGATGGTCTCGGTACTGTAAGGCTTTTCTACATTACCGAAAATGGCGCTACCCAGTATATTGGGGGCAATTGGGGAAGTGTTGATTATGAAAGAGGAGAAATCACTATCAACGATTTGATCATTGATGAAGTTGTTGGTAGCAATCAAAATATTCTCCAGTTTTCGGTCGTACCTGAGTCAAATGATCTCGTAGCACTCCGAGAAACCTATTTGACATTGGGTATAGATAACCTAGTGGTAAATGTAATTGATGATGAGATTGCGAGCGGTTCTAATACCGCAGGTACAGGTATTATCCCAGAGTCCAGCTATAGTTAAACCCTAATGGCAATTGAAAGGTCATCTTGGCGCGTAGCGTCTTGGCAGACTCCCTCCACATCGGTTGGAGTCTCTCCCATTGACGCTACAGTCTCACCTGATGTTAAAGACAGAATATCTGATAGAGTTGAGGAATTTTTACCTCAATTTATCAGAGAAGATTATCCTGACTTCATTCAGTTCCTAAAGTATTACTATAGGAGCCAAGAACTGAAGGGTAATCCCCTGGACATCATTGGGAACTTTGATGACTACTATAATATCGACAATCTCAATGATCTTGTCGAATCCACAGTAACCGCAGGCTTGGTGTCTATTGATGCGGGCATCATTGACGTACAAAACACTAAAGACTTTCCATCTGAGGGTTTGATCCTCATTGACGAAGAAATTATATATTATAGGGAAAAAACTAACACACAGTTTAGAGGATGTGTTCGTGGATTCCACGCTACGACAAATATCGGTCTAATCAAGGAATATACATTTGCTGAGTCCGAACCAGCAGAACATGCGTTCCAATCTGAGGTAATTAACCTCAATAACTTCTTTGCGCTGTTTATTCTTGAAAGATTCAGAACTCAGTTCTCTGAATCGTTCCCTAATAAGTTTGCTGAGGGTATTAGGGATTCTTCAGTCACAAAACGACTGAAAGACTTCTATGCGGCTAAAGGAACCTCCAGATCCTTCAAATATCTGATGAGGGTTCTTTTTGGTGTAGAATCCACAATTCTATACCCTAAAGATAGAATTTTCAAACCATCTGATGCTTACTATAGCACCAGAGAAATTATTCGTGCTAAAGCCATCTCTGGTAACCCCGTAGAACTTACAGGGGAAGTTTTGTACCAAGATGCTGATCCCAATGACCCAAATGTAGGGGATGCCCGCATTTACGTCAAAACTGTTGTAGAAGTTTTTACCGAAGACGGTAAAATCTACGAATTAGATGTAGATACTGAAAATGGTAAAGGTGAATTCACCACACCATATAAAACTGTTCTTTCCGAAGATCTTAGTTCAAATCTCGACCAGGGATTTGTTACTGTTGACTCTACACTCGGTTGGCCAGAGACTAACGGAAGTTTCCGTATTAATAATGAAGTTTTCGAGTATGACGACAAAACTGTAACTCAATTTCTTGGAGTAACCCGTGCTAGGCAGGATACTGAGTCTCGTCCACACTTAGCTGGTTCTGAAGTCATTTCGGCGTTTGGTATTTACGGATATTCTAATGTAGATCAAAGTAGAATTGACATTGCTGTATTTGGTGGCACTAGAGGTGTCAACCTCACCAATGGTGGCAAATACTACGTACAAGACTCTAAAGTCACTACTCCTGCCGCTCCTGGTTTTGATTCTCTAGAGCCAATCTGGGATTCGTTTGTTTACAACGTTAAGAAGCTTCTTACTGGTAAGAAAATTGAATTATCTTCCCCAGACTCTCAGGGAAGAGTAGAAGCTCTGATTACAACTTCAAAGCCTCACGGATTACGTCGTGATGACACAGTTGTTGTTCTCAATGCTCCAGAAGACGTATATAACAAAACTTTCAATGTTATTGGTACTGCGAACGATACTCAGTTTACAGTTCGCTTAAATGTCATTCCTATTGCTGGTGTTGACAGCGATTTCCTGATTACTAGAGAATTCGCAAAATCCAGCTCTACTGACACCAGTATCAACAACATTGTTAAAAATATTCCTGCTGATGTCCAAAATACCTACAGAAGTGATGACCATGCTATCATCGCTTCTAGTGGTTTGCCTAGCCATAGAATTGGACCATTTGCCCAAGGTATCGATCTAGATCCTGGTAACCAACGTTACCTGAAACGTATTCCTAGAACCACACTTACAAAATCGACTAAGACCCCAACTCCAGTGGGGCAAATCGGTATTGGTGTAAATGGTGTGCCATTCTTCTCATATAAGTCGGAAGATTTCCGTCTTTATGGTGGCGTTAGTGAAATTAGCGTACTTAACCCTGGTGATGGTTATGATATCACCAATCCACCTATTGTAGAATTTGAACCACTCTGGAAACCAGGAACTAACTATTTCATCAACCAGAGAGTTCGCAATAGCGTTGGTAACAGATATAAAAACCTTGGTAGTGGTAAATCCGCAGAACGTGGAACTGAACCCACTGCTGTTGACGGTAGCCTTACTGTAGATGGTTCCTGCCTATGGGAACTTGAAGGTGTTTCTGCTGAAGCTACAGTATCTGTTTCTGGTCGAGTATTTTCGATTAACGTAACAAATGGTGGTTCAAATTATACCACTGCTCCTACTGTTTCTGTTAGCGGTGGTAATCCTACAGTACAAGCAGCTGCTACTGCCACTATTACTTCTGGTGTGGTTACTGCTATTAGTGTCACTGCTGAGGGTTCTGGTTATACTGGTGTACCAACTGTCACTTTAAGTGGTGGTGGAGGAAGTGGTGCTACTGCTGAAGCCGTTGTTCGTGGCGGATTGGAATCCGATGGTATTACTATTACAAACCCTGGATCCAATTACGACGAAAGACCAAATATCACTCTAATTTCTGGTACAGGTGCTGTAGCATATCCTTCCATTGTTAATGGAAGAATTGTTTCTATTATTCTGACATATGGTGGTACAAACTACTATGGTCCTCCTGACGTTATCATTACTGGTGATGGCGTAGGTGCTGTGGCTTTTGCTGAGATTGATTCTAATTCTCAGCAAGTTACTGCTATTAGAGTTACAAACGGTGGTATTGGATATACCGCTGGTAAGACATTTGTTGATATTGTCTATCCTGGTACAGGTGCTGCTTTCCAAGTAGAACTGCCTGTCCTCAACTATAACAAAGCCGCAACTCCAGAAGAATTCGGTCTGACAAGTGCTCAGATGTCTCCATATAAAGTTGCTGATGCTGCTAATGGAGTTTCCATTCGAGGATCTAACTTTGCGGTATATGGTGGTGAATATGGATATATGTACAACCCCAAGAAGCTTCGCTTCTTGCTGAAGGATAACGTTAGCGACGCAAACAACTCAGAACTCAATCCAACTAGACACTCACCTATCATTGGTTGGGCTTTTGATGGTCATCCCATCTATGGTCCTTATGGATACGCTGATAGAGAGAACAAAAACCCATTCAACCAATACAAGCAGATGGTTTCCAGCTATAGGCTGAGAACCAGCAGAGATGCGCTTGTACAGGGTCTGACTGACCGTATGGGCACCTACATCGAAGACTACGAATATGTCGAAGGATCTGGTGACCTTGATCGCTACAACGGTCGTTTCTGCGTAACTCCAGAGTATCCTGGTGGTGTATACGCATACTTCTGTGCTATCGACGGTACAACAGGTAACCCCAAATTCCCTTACTTTATCGGTCCAGACTTCTACTCTCAAGCAGATAGTATCAACTGGACTGGTAATGGTCTTCAGCGTCTATTTACTGAAGATGCTGTGCGTTATAAGGCTCCATATATCGCAGTTGATGAATCTGTTGTTCGCAGAAAAGATCTTGGCGATCCAGAAGAATTCCTGCTAGCAATGGAAGATGCTACCACTCCAATTATTTTGGAGAACTTTGCTAATGGTGGCACCGAACCAGTATACTTGGTATTTGATGATGTTGGTATTGGTTACTATGATTACTTCCCAACAATCAAAGGCGGTAAGACAGATTCCCTCTATGTTTCTGCTACAAATAGATATTTCTCTTCAGGTATTGATCAATACTTGATTGAAGGTGCTGGCTTTGACTATAAAGTTAATGATCGACTCATCTTTGATGAAACCGACACTGGTGGCAGTGGAATTTCTGCTCGTGTTGGTAGAATCACTGGGGAAACCGTTAGCGCGTTGGTATACTCTGTCAATAATGACACTGATGTCATCACGGCTACTATTACTACAGAGGAACCACATTTCATCAAACCAGATGAATTTGTTGATGTAAGTATTACTGACAATTACATCAATAAAGACATTAATGTCAAAATTATCAATAACAAATATAACTTCAGTTACTTTGATGCCACTGATTACTACCAAAGCAGTCCTGGTAGAATCCAGCAAGGTGAACTGACAATCACTGGTGGTGAAAATTATCTAAACGGCACTTATAATGGCAGACGCCTTAGTGGTGGTTCTGGTTCTGGTGCCATTGCTAATATTACCGTTAGTGGTGGTGCTGTTACTGCGGTTACTATTACCAATCAAGGAAAAGGATATCTCGACGGAGATGTTCTTACAATAAATGACGCACAGATTGGTGGTGGCGGTGGAAACGGATTTAGTGTTGATATTGGAACTGTTCTTAAGACTGGCTCCCTGATCGATCAGGATTGGGTTATTTTTGCTGGCAGTGGATACACTGAAGGCGTTTACTATAATGTCCCACTGTTCAATGGTCAAGATTCTGGAGAGGGTGCCGAATTTACGATTACTGTTAACAGCAATCAAGAAGTCAGTTCTGTTGTTCTAACCAAAGCTGGTTCTGGATATAGAGCTGGTGAGCAACTGACAGCCAACAATCTGAACATTGGTAATGGTAATGGATTTACCCTTACTCCAAATAATGTACTGATTGAATATACTTTAAGAGCTAGTGCTTCCCACAACCTCAAAGCTGGAGATCAAGTTGTTGTTACTGGTTGCCAACCATCTGAATATGATGGAACCTTTGTTGTAACTGGTGCTACAACTCAGAGAAGATTCCAGTTTAATATTCCCACAGGTTCTTCGACTCCAAATGAAGCAATCGTAACTACTGCGGTTATTTTCTGTCAAGAGCCAAACTTGAATCTAATCAATGGTCATGCTTATACATTTGATACTTCTGATGTTTCTAATCAAGATAGAAGACTAGAGTTTACCTTTGATAAGGAAAACACTAATGTCTTTACTTACAAAAATATCACAGATGTAGAAAATGATCCAGTAACGGGTCAACAATTGGGCATCCAAGTTCTCATTAAAGATATTCCTGGAACGTTGTTCTATTTTGATATCAACGGTAATCTAAGTGGTAGTTATTTTAGCGTAATCCAAGATCCTTACATTGGATCTAATACAGTCACTTCCGTTACTCAAAATACAGTTTCGTTTGTATTGCCAAATGAGCCAGATAGTGGATATGCGAAATCTAACGGTGTAATTTACTCCACAACTTCGATTTATCCTAGCGGCGGTATTGCGTCTATTAATATTGGTGATAAAGGTAGAAACTATTCTACTCTACCCAAGTTCCTTGGTGTAACAAGGTCTGGTAATGGTGCTGCTGCCAGAGCAACCATTTCTGGATTCTTGGAGGACGTTGCTATTCTTGAAAATGGAATTGGATATGAACCATCCAATCCACCTTCTGTATATTGTAGTCTTCCAGATTTCGTTGACCTCACTGTAGATAAGGTATTTGGTACATTCTCTCAAGGTGATGTAATTACTTCGGAGAAGGATCTATCTGGAGATAGTGCTCGTGGTAAGGTAATTTCCTGGAATCCTAATACATCGACTCTTAGAGTCCAACCACTCAGAAACAATCTGACAGGGGCTACTGATCGTGGCTTCCTAATGTTTAATGCTAGCAACGCACAGAGAAATAAAGTCTTTAGTGGTCCTAACCAAGCAGAAATTACTGCTGTATCTGGAACTCACGCACAAGTTGCTGCTGTTGTACCTCCCAGTGGTCCAGAACTCGGAACTATTGCTAATATCGCTATTAATAATGGTGGATCTAATTATAGACAGGCTCCAACAATTTTCATTGATGATCCTTACTATGGTGGTGTTAAAACTGCTGAGGTTCAAAACCAAAATAGTTCTGCCAACTTTACCCCAGGAGTACATACTGGTGTAACTCAAAAATCTGTTGCTCCTACTGGTGGATTTGGAGTTGAATTTACTATAACTATCGATGCTTCCACCCAAGACATTATTTCTGTTGTAGTAACTAATGTTGGCAGTACATATTCATTGGGCGACCTTATTACTGTTTCTGGAGCCCAAATTCCTGGTGGCGTAGATGGAACCGATGATTTTGTTCTTAGAGTTGCTTCTCTGGAATTTGTAAGACCAGCAGAAACTTCTACTACAATCAACGCATCCATTGACGAGATTATTCTAACAAGTTCTGGTTCTGGATATTTGTCTGCTCCAGAAGTTGCTATTTCTGGTGGTACTGGTATTGACGCAGTATTGAGAGCAGAAATTGTAGATGAATCGGTAACTCAGATTATCATTGAGAATGCTGGATCTAAGTTCCAGAATGCTCCAATTATTGCTATCAACCAGAAACTTGGTAGAGGTGCTTCTATTCTTCTGAAGTCTAGTGACCTTGGTAAGATCATCAATCTTGGTGGTGACAACATTACCTACAACTACTCTCACGATAGAACTCTTAAGCCAGAGGTTAATACAACATACAACCTCCAGTTGGTTAGAACTCAGATTGTAGATTTCTTCACCGTAACTAATGGTGGATACTCTTTTGTATCTACTCCAACTATTGAGTTTGTAGGTGGCGGTGGATCTGGATTTGAAGTCAAAGTTAATGTAGATAACGAAGTTATCCAAAGCATTGATGTCATTAACCCAGGTAAGGGTTTCTCATCCACCCCCGATGTACTTGCTAGAGTTACTCACCAGTTTGTACCTCTGACATCTAACAATACCCTCAACTTCCCATATAATACTAAGATCCCAACTGGGACTAAAGTAGAGCTACGTGAAATTGATGGTAGCCTACCACCACCTTTGCTTACCAATACAACTTACTATGCCATTGCTCCAAGCCTAACTAATGGTCTTGGTTCTAACCAAATGTTGCTTGCCACTACGTTGGCTAACGCAGTTAGTGGAGTTTCTGTCACATTTACTGGACCCGCTACTGTTGGCAACGGCGGTACCTCTACATTCCAACTTACAACTACAGACTTAGGAGATAATATTAATGTTACTCTGACTCCCGCATCGTTTGCTGTTGGTGAGACAGTTTATCAGGGTACATCTACAGCATCTTTCAATGCCGTTGGTATTGTTAAAGCGTGGGATCCATTTGGTAGAATTCTGTCAGTTGAAGTACAATCTGGCGAGTTTGAACTCAATCAACCAATCTTTGGTATTGAGACAAAAGCATTTGGTGAAATTCACGACTTCGATAAGGCAGACGCTACATTCCAAGTTTCTCCAATTGCTACTGCTACGGCTCAATTTAAGAGAACAACTGGTATTCTTGATCTCAATGAGCAGCGTCTATATGACTCGGATAGATTCCAAGAGTTCTCCTACGTTGTAAGTTCTCCGATCAACGTACGTGAGTGGAAGAATCAATTTAAGACAACAGCTCACCCTGCTGGATTTAAGGTTCTTGGTACGCAGGTTATCTCTCAAACCGCATTTAAGAGATACAATGCTGCTTCCTTCAATAACCCATCAAACCCAGATCCAAACAACTGGTATGCTCAAAGGTTTGGTAATGAATTCCAGTCTTTCAATGGAACTACATTCTTTACACCAAAACCCTCTGCTTCTAATGCTGGTAAGCTTTCTAGGATTCAGAACTACTTTATGGGCAAGCCAGACTACACGTCTTCAGTGCCTACAAATGTTCTTGTTGAAGGTAAGCAACTTCTGGACATCCAGAGAATTCTTAGTGCCATTGTAAACAAACTGGATAAAATTGAATCTAGAACTTACACATTTGATGGCACAGATCCAGCTGTAGTTCTAGATGCTAGTGACACTCTTGCTCTCACTAACCATGGATTTATTACTGGTCAGAAAGCAAATTACTCTGCCCCTGCTGACAGATACCAAGATGCTAGAGACCTAATTCTTAAGAACATTGACTATATCATTGATCAGTCTATTGTATTGTTAGAAGCAAATTATCCAGCTCTAACCGATGGATCTAAACCAGATTACGATAGAACTATATGTGCTCGTGACCTTAGATTGGTTGTCGTAGCATGGGTCAATGACCTCCGTTATGGTGGAAACGCATTTACCTGGGATGCTGTACAAGAATATATCGGTGGTGTTGGTACCATTGGTAATCGCTATGCCAATGCTAGACAGAGCATCCTTGACAACAAGGTACTGATTGCCGAAGAAGCAGTTGGTAGAATGCTTGCTGATCCAAATAATATCGCATTTACTGTTCCTACTGGCAACAATCAAGATTGTATCGATGATGTTATCGATATCCTTGAGGCTTTGGCTTATAACCTGTCATTCGGTGGAAACAGCGAAGTATATGATGCTGCTAACCTGTATATTACAGGAGCACACGTATCTGGGGAAGAAACTCAAACTATTGAGGTATTCAACCACGCTAGAGACATGGCAATTCAAGCCATGCAGAATTATCCAATCAATCCACAGTATACCAGCCAAACTCAAGTATTTGACAATACTATCACTAAAGATCCTGCTGGTTACATTAGTGACAGACATGCTGATGCTAGAAATCTCATCCTCTCTAATAAGACTCAGATTGCGGTAACTGCTGTAGACAGAATGCTGTCTAACTTCCCATCATTCTCTGTACCAAACGGTAGAGTTAATTGCGAAGATGACATCGTAGATGTTCTCGAAGCACTTGCTGAGAATATGTCTCGTGGTGGAAACGACGAAATTTGGGATGCTGCGAACTACTATGTAACTGGAACTCACATCCTTGGTGAAGAAACTGAATCGATCTATGCTTTTGAGCAAGCAAGAGATATTGCGATTCTGGTAATTCAGAATAAGCCAGTCGGTGACATGTCTGGTCAGGTCTTTGATCTGACAATTACAGATGATACTGCTCCCGCTGATGATCCTTCATACGTCAAGTGTGCGGATCAAGTTTCTGCCATCACTACTCTGATGGACATTGTGACTGCTGCTATCAGCGCACCACTTTCGCACCTTGTAGCGAATAGAACTGAAAAGACAGGTGGTTATGTAGCTTCCTGCCAGAATGTCGCTAGTAGCATCACTAGCCTTATGACAATTCTTACAGATGCTGTTGATTCTGGTGCTAACGGTCCATTTGGTAGTCTTACTAGAACTACACCTAATAATAGTGTATATCATATTGGCGGCGAAGAAGAGGAAACAATCGGTGCTATTCAATACGCCAGAGATCTGGCTAAGCAAGCGATCGTAAACCAACTCCCAGTCACTGATATTACTATCACTCTGGATAGTAACGGTTGTACAGATGTCAAGAATACTATTGACACTCTTGCTGAGATTGTCTGGGGTGGTATTGATAATCCATCTAGTGTTCCAGAGCGCAACCCAGGATACTATCCTGAAATTGCCAACTCTGTTCCCATTGGTGGTTTGGATGCTAATACTGATTACTACATCATCAGAGTTGATGATGATAATCTCAAATTGGCAACAACCAAAGCTAATGCTATTGCTGGTACCGCAGTTCCACTGACGGGAGTTTCCACAGGCATTAAGCACAAATTGACCGTTGCCTTTGATGATGAAACTGTTGATTATCAGTTGAGATTCAGAGATACTGCGATAACACCTCTAAACAAGAATCAGTTGATGGTAACCATCAACGGTATTGTACAGAACCCAGTTTCGTATAGTGTAAGTGGAAGCACCCTCACCTTCAGTGAGCCACCGATTAAGAATTCGGTCTGTATTGTCATGTATTATCAACGCCAAGATATCAGTGGTAATTTCCAACTAGATATCTTTGGAGACGTTATTACTGCCCTGAATACCACAGATGGTATCTACCAGGGTAGTGGATACACTCCTGGCGTATACAATAATGTACCATTTACCAATAAAATTGGAAATGGCACTGGAGCTACTGGCAACATCACAATCACCAATGTTCTCGATACGGCTACTAATGTAACCGCTGACAGATTTGGCGATGCTCGTGTATTGATCAACAACAACGCCAAACTCATTGCTGATGTTGCTGTTGGTTTGATGAATCGTTTTGGCACACCAGTAGCAAACAGATTTGCCGATGCTTCTACTCTGATTACAACCAATAAGAACTTCATTGCTAACGAAGCCGTTGAGCGTATGCTGCTCGACATTCCTTTTGAGGTTCAAAGCAACAGACACTTTGACGCATACAACACAATTCTCGCTAACAAAAACCTGCTAGCATACGAAGCTTATCACCTGATGAGCACCGTAGATTTCCCTGGATTTGTAACTCCAACAGGCAACTCTCAGGATTGTATTGATGACCTCCTGGATATCGTAGATGCTGTAGCATTTAACGTTCTCCATGGTGCTAACAACCAAGTCTGGGATGCTGCCAATTATTACGTTGGCACAACCCATATTGATGGCGAAGAGCAACAAACTCTTGCTGCTATCGGCAGACTCGAAGAACTGATGGAACTGGCTATCGATAACCAGACAATTAGTATTGCTGGTTCTCATGGATACACCCAGACGATCGACAGTGGAATCACCAACGTATCTGGTGGTTGTACAAACGTCATCTCTGGTGTTAACACTTTGATCGACATCATTGAGTTGGCAATCCAAACAGATCTGATGACTCATGCCACCAGAACTGAACCCGCTGCCTTTACCGTTCCAAACGGCAATGTCAACTGTATTGATGACGTTGTTGATGTTATGGAAGCGCTTTCTATCAACGTCAAGTATGGTTCTAACAGCGAAATCTATGATGCCGCTGCTTACTACGTAGGCACCTCACATCTGGATGGTGAAGAGATTCACTCTAAGTACGTTTATAGAGAAGCCACTAAGATTGCTAAGGAAGTAATTGATAATACCGCAGTCACCGTTCGCGGTGCTCACGGCATTTCTCAAGTTACAGACTCTAGCATTACTAATGTCGTTGGTGGTTGTACAAACGTAACCGCTGCGATTGATACTCTGATGAATATCATCGAAGTTGCGATTGATACCGATTCTCTCTCCACCTTTACTAGAACTGCTCCTACTGGATTTAATTCTCCTGGTATTGGCGATGAGCAGTGTAAGTCTGACACCGTTGATATTCTGCGTGCCGTTGGCGTTAACGTCGCATTTGGCGGTAACCACATTCTGTGGGACAACCTTGATATGTACTTCAACGGAGGTCACGTACAAGGTGAAGAAGCCGAGACTCAATACGTGTTTGAAGAAGCACGTCAGATGGTCAAGAAGGCAATCAATAATGAAACCTATGAGACCTATCCTCAGTATAACTTTAGCACAAGAAGTCAGTACAAAGATCCTAGCATTACCTCGGTTAGTGGAGGTTGTACAAACGTAATCTCTACCATCGAAACTTTGATGGATTTTGCCTATACCGTGATTGGTCAAGGTAACTTTAACACCTTTACTAGAACAGTTGGTCAGTGTGGTGATGGATATGAAGGTGCTCCTACTATTGTTCAGTCTGGTTATACTGCTGTTTCAGATGGCGCAATCTCTGCTGTTCTTTCTTCTGAAGGTTTCATCAAGAGTATCGCAGTAACCCAGCCAGGCGCTGGATATAACAATGTTCCAACTGTAGTGATCAAATCCAATAGTGGTTTTAACGCTACTGCTACTGCTACCATCTCTGGTGGAGCAGTTACTGGAATCAATGTTACTTACGGTGGTTATGGTTACGATGACGTTGTTGTTGAAATTATCAAAAACCCTGCTGATACTATTACCACAACTGCTTTGGCTTCTGCCACTGTTGGTAGATTTATCGAGCGTCTTGAAGTTCAACAAACAGGTGAGGATTACAATCAAGCACCAACTTTGGCATTTACTGGTGGCAATCCAACAACTGCTGCTACCAATCCAATCGCTAGAGTCACGGGTGCGGTCACCGACGTAACTTTGGTAAATGGAGGTACCGAGTATCTGAATACTGATATCCTTGGTGTTGATGCTGCTGATGTTGGCGGTACTGTAATTAACAGTTTCCAAGTTGAAGTTCAGACCGTTACCTTTGACGGAACTACAACTTCGTTCCCCGCTAAAGTTGGTGGCACTGGATATACTCTGCCAGGTAACGACAGATTCCTGCTATTCCTCAATTCCCACATTCAGGAACTTGGTGTTTCTTACACTTACACAGGAACTCCATCTACAATCAATTTCACTGAAGCCCCACTGGGCAACATGGATTTCTACTGCTTCTATGTTGGTCAGTTGAGAGATCTAGATCCTATTGCTCCATTCTTTGATAATGAGAGAAAATCATTCATTCTTAAAAAGAATGATCAGCCATTCTCTCTGGAATCTGATTCTCCTTCTGTTATCCCAGCAAACAATATTATCATGTTCATGAATGGTGTTTATCAGGAACCAGAAGTAGCATTTGTTCTGAATGGTTCTATTCTTGAATTCACTGAAGCACCACGAGCAGGTGCCGAGTGTCTGATCTTTATCTACACTGGTTCTGACCTAGACATTACAGTTGAAGATACTTACAACAGTATTGACCCTGGAGATCTTCTCAGAATTGACTCCGAAGGTGAAAATCGTATTCTTGCTCAGATTGCTTCTTCGAGTTCTATTGAAACTTATGAATATACTGGTCTCCAACCATCTGTTGCTTCCTTTGAAGCCGTTGTCGTTGGTGGAAAAGTAGTTAAGGTCAATATTATTGATGCTGGTGGCAATTATGAATATCCACCATTCCTCTCCTTTAATGGTGGTGGTGGTACTGGCGCTAGCGCTAGAACTGTTATTGAACAAGGTAGCGGTAGAGTTATTGATGTTATCGACCTCAAAGGTGGATCTAACTACGTCAATGCTCCAACTGTACAAACCTTCCACCCAGTTTCTGTTGAAAGAACTCAAAGAAATAGAGCCATTAGTAATGGCAGATTCCTTTACACCGCGATTCTTTCCTCTTCTATTACTTCTACAGCACAAACTATTCCTTGCCAAGACTTTGGATACGATGCTGGTGAAGGTTTCCCAAGCAACGGTGAAATCATGATTCCTTATTGGAATGGTACCAATTGGAGTGTTGAAAGAATTCTTTACGGAACAGTTGATTATAACGCTAATACTTTTGCTGTTACAACTAATGGTAGAGGTTACAAGCGTACGGGTCCAAGCCTAGGTGTTGGACACGACATTAACATTGAAAATGGAACTTGGACTGCCAACGGCACCACCATTTCTGTAACTATGTCT
>Ga0255751_10002265_pt1 | contig 18048 bp, 37 predicted proteins | sample 071ome_20_FD_179951 | JGI IMG/M metagenome (GOLD analysis project Ga0255751, IMG submission 179951) | Coastal salt marsh microbial communities from the Groves Creek Marsh, Skidaway Island, Georgia - 071412BT metaG (version 2) | ecosystem: Environmental > Aquatic > Marine > Intertidal zone >...
AAATAGATAAGTATGACGACGTAAGAGATATATTAGAACAAGCTACATTAGTGTGCTTCTTCGGCGTAGCCGTAGTAGCCAGTGTAGGATATGTCGTTTGATTGTCTATTGTCAAAGACCTAAATCGGGGCGTACTCGCAAGAGTACGCTTCGTCTTAAGAACAAAAGACAAAGGCAAGATGAAGAACTTCTTCATCATGCCGAAAGGCTGCAACGGAGCCTTGAACAATCCATTGCAAAAGTATTAGGTAATTCTAATAAAAGGAGAAAATAGTGAAAAACTTATTATCATTATTTGGCGTTGTATACCTCGCTTCATGTGCGTCAGTTGGAGCCATGATTGATGGTGGAACTAAAATGGTAGACGCTACAGTAGGAACTGCTGTAGATGTAAGTGGTGCAGTATTGCAGGATGTTTCAGACATCACAAAAACTGCTGCTGAAACCGTTCAAGGTGTTGCCGTAACTGTTGCTGAAGAAGTAGACAGACAAACTGACGAACTTCAGGAAAATCCTGAGGGAAAGTAAGAAAATCCTTCTTCAATCGTAAGAAGGAGTCTTCCAAAGTGATTGTTTATATTGTTACTGGTGAAGACACAGATACTGTCTGTATAGAAGAAAAAGATATCTGTGTTAAAGTAAGAAAATGATAACAGTTAGCGAAACAGCGTTAGAAAAACTACAAGAGCGTATCGCCTCAAAGCAAGTTTGGGGCGTTAGGCTCTCCCTATTACCAAATGGCTGTAATGGTTGGTCATATGAGTTAAAATACTTAGAAGAACCAAGCCTACACAGCGATGCAATATTTTATGGAATAATTGCAGTTGATCCCATGACATGGGGATATGTAAAAGAGATATTCATAGAATGGGAAGAAGATGGACTAAATGAAAGATTCATTATAAAAAGTCCACAAGAGACAGCACAGTGCGGCTGTGGAGAAAGTTTTAGCTTATGAAAATATCAGCAGAGGGTTTATCCCTTATTAAGAAGTTTGAAGGTTGCGAATTAGAAGCCTATCAAGACGCAGTAGGAGTATGGACAATAGGGTATGGACACATCAAAGGTGTTCAAGAAGGCATGACCATAACAAGACAAGAAGCAGAAGAAATGCTTCTAGAAGAATTAGTTGAGTATGAAAACCATGTACTCAATGCAGTAGAAAATCAATTAGACCAGTGTATGTTTGATGCATTGGTATCATGGACATATAATCTCGGTCCGACTAATCTCAATAGTTCCACAATGCTTAAAGTTCTAAATGCAGGACAGTATGCTGAAGTGCCTGCACAAATGAAGAGATGGAACAAAGCGGGAGGCAAAGTTTTAGAAGGTTTGGTTAGACGCAGAGAAGCAGAAGCCTTACTATTTGAAGGAAAAGATTGGTCAGATGTCTGAACAAAAACAAACATTTCAAGAATGGTGGATAAACTTCAAAGCGAAGTTTATTAAATTATTTAAGTTAACAGTAAGTTTTAACAATGTATGGGGAGACTCTGACGATCAAGTATTTATAATAAGAAAAGTTCTATACCGAAATAAAAATTCTATAAAGTTCAGAACTGAACAAAAAGAAATAGTAGAAATTCATGGTGCAGAAGGACTTAATATAAAGATAGAGGAATTATAATGACACAATTTTGGATGGGCATTATTGTAATATTAGGTGGTGCTTGTTTTTGGTTATGGAATGAGAACACTACACTAAAAGAAAATAATGTAAAATTAGAAAGTGCAGTTCAAATGCAAGAAGAAACCATTGGAACTTTACAGAATGATTTTGCATTACAAACAGAACAAATGAATGTCTTAACCAAACAAAGTCAAGAAGCTCAAAAAGAAATGAATAGATATCTTGACATATTCAAAAGACATAATTTAACAAAATTAGCAACAGCAAAGCCTGGGCTAATTGAAACAAGAGCAAACAAAGCTACCAAGGAGGTATTTGATGGAATTGAAAAGATCACTGTTGATATTGACGACCTTGACGATGGTCTCGCAGTGCACCCTGTTCCCAACAAGAACATTAGAGGTTAGTGCAAAGCCGATACAAAGGCAAATATCACAGCCAGTATTACCAAGAGAAATAGATCTTAAAGAACCTTATTGGTATGTTGTATCAGATGAAAATTTAGAAGAGTTTTTAGAAAGAGTTAAAAAAGAAAACCCAAACTCAGGAGATTTAGTATTCTTTGCTATGAGTGTGCCTGACTATGAACTAATGGCGTACAATATGCAAGAACTTAAAAGATACATAACAGAATTAAAATCTATAGTAGTTTACTATAGAACAGTAACCACAGAGGATATAGAATATGTCAAACAGTGAAAAAATACATAAAATATTAAAAGATCATTTTAATACAGATGCAATTACTCCTACTACACATCTAATAGATGATTTAGGTGCAGATAGCTTAGACATAGTAGAAGTTATAATGCAAGTAGAAGAAGAGTGCGAAATAGAAATTCCTGATGAAGATACAGAAGGGCTACACAGTGTTGGAGACATAATATTTTATGTGGAAAACAATAGCTGATTGGTGGCACTTTTTTCAAAACTATCGTGTAATGATGAAGGGATCAAAGTTCTTTGATAGAAACCCTGCTGTACAAGGTCGTTTTGAAGAAAATGAAGATTGGTTAGAGGAGTTGGAAGAAAGAGTAATAAAGCTAGAAAGTATGGCACACCCTAAGTGTGGAATAGAAGGCTTTGACGGATACCAACCCTTAGTAGATAGAATAGAAGCTTTAGAACAAAATAAATGAGTTATACATTTTCAGAACTTAAATCAGTTTTAGAACGAAACGTTGTGGATATTTACTTTACCAGTTTAATATCTGGAGAAGAAAGAATAGCACGATGTACGCTTAATCCGACTTATTTTACTAATAGAATAAATCAGTCGGATTCTGATAGTATTTTAGTTTATAGAATTCACGATAAAAGGTGGGAAGATCTAAGATTAAATACTATCATTAAGTATGAAATAGCCTAAAAGGCAAGGCTCGCAAGAGCATAGGAGAGAAGAATGTTAGGATTCTTTCAATGGGTAATCGGTTGGATTCAAGTAATACCTTGGTTGGTAATGTTTGCTTCAATCGTTGCAGCACTTACACCTACCCCTGCAGACGATAAATTTGTCGGAAAGTTATATAAACTTTTAGACTGGTTTGCTTTTAATGTAGGTAAAGCTAAAGATAAAGCTGTAAACAGCTGAGGATAAATTATGAACATGCCTAGTGGACATTTTAGTGGGGACATGGATCGTAATGAAGTAGAAATTGATCTAAGTAAATTCATGGAGATGATTCAGGAGAACAATGACCTGAAACAAAAAATCTTTATGTTAGAAAATGAAGACAAAGTAAATCCGTGGCAAAAGTGGATACACATGGCTGCCGCTGTAGACAGCTGGAGGATTTTTCCCCGTGCTTTTCTAAGCGTTTACATCTTCTTACTTTATTATGCGACTATGTGGTTTATGGACTTACCAGAACCTACCCTTGAGCAGTCAGGACTTATTAGTATAATTGTGGGTGCTGGTGCCGCTTGGTTTGGGCTTTATGCTGGAACCAGTAAATCATCATCCTCTTTTAATGGAGACAAAAAATAGTTCTTGACTTTTCCTTTTATATTTTGTATAATATAAGTTATGAAAAAATTCAAGGATATTAAAAAAATCAAACAATCAGATAAGCCTTGCCCTTACTGTAAACCTTTTGGTTTTACTAAAAATGAGTGCAAAGGCTATAAGTGCTGGGAAAGATAGATGAATTTATTTTATCTTGACGAAGACTTAGACAAAGCAGCAGAGTATCATGTTGACAAGCATATTGTTAAGATGCCTCTTGAAGCTGCACAGATACTATGCACTACTATTTGGATTGATAAATTACTGGGTTTCGTTCCTCGCGCCCTTGAAGCGGAAGAACGCGAAGTGTTGAATAAAGCGAAAGCTGAGATCAAGCACTTAAGTCCCGAGGAACGACCCATCCCCTACCTTCCGATGATGTATAATCACCCTTGCACAATCTGGGCAAGAGAGTCATTGGATAATCATGAATGGGTTCATTGCTATGCTAATGCGCTGAACGATGAATACCATTATCGTTATGGAAAGCTACACAAATCAGTTATGGAAGTAGTAAACAAACTACCAGATCCTGTTAATCTTCCGAGAGTTGGGTTTACAACTTTCGGTCTTGCTATGCCTGACGAGTTGAAAAACTATGATAATCCAATACAATCTTATCGTGATTATTACCATCTTGATAAAGCAACATTTGCAGCGTGGTCACATCGTGATAAGCCTGATTGGTGGAATGAGGATTATGCTGATTATGAAAAAAGGATAACAGCTAAGTGATAAAGTATAAATTTGAGGAACCTCTTGTACAAAAAATGGTGGAAGAGCATATAAATAACAGTTATGAACTTCACTACAGTATGAACAAGATACAATCAACAGAGTTCATATTTGATGCAGGGCATGGAGAAGGATTTTGTTTAGGCAATATAATTAAATATGCCCAAAGGTACGGGAAGAAGTATGGAAAAAATCAAGAAGATCTACTAAAGATCATTCATTACGCAATAATTTTATTAGGAAACGAGATTGGCAGCACGAATAAAAAAACATGAAAAACTAACAGAAAGTAATATACAGCATGTAATTGATTTGTTAGAAAGTGAAAAACCTATAACAAAGAAAGAAGCATGTAGTATTCTTAATATCACATACAACACTACAAGGCTCAACAATATTATTGCTGAGCATAATGAAACAATCAGATACCGTGAATTAAGAAAAGCACAGAACAAAGGAAAAGGAGTTACAGAAGCCGAAAAGAAGAGCATCGTGACTTATTATTTAGAGGGTGCAAACATTTCAGACATAGCAAAAGCACTTTATAGATCCCCTGCATTTATTAAAGCAGTGATAGAAAGATTAGGAATACCACAAAAGTTAGCTAATACAGACTATGAAGGGATTAGAAATGCAATGCTACCAGAGCAGTGTGTATCAGAAAACTTCCAAGAAGGAGAAAGAGTTTGGGCAGTACGAAAAAATTGTATTGCTACAATTCTACGAGAAGATACACGAATGAACTATGAAGAAAAGTATGGATCAAAATACTATACTCTCTGGGTTACAGAAATGGCTGAGTGTGAATCACCTTATTTTGGAACAATTAATAACGCTGGACACTACAGCGGATCTCTTGCTTATGACTTAGGAAGTTTAAGGCATTTGGAGGAGTATTTATAATGGAATATTTTTTGGCATTTTACATAGCGGGAGTATTATTTTCACTTTATAGATTATACTATCCAAGTGTAAATTTCCTTAAAAAATTTCACAAAGAAAGTATATTAGTTAGATTGGAGATTACAGGGTGGATTGTTGCTACAGTTTTATTTACTTTAGCTTTTCCTGCCCTTATTCTTCCTACACTAATTGACAAATGGCAAGAAAGATTTGTTCTTGCTTTTTGTGACGAGGCATTAAAAAGATAATGGCATATAGTAAAGAAGTAATAGAACGATTTGAAGGAGTTCTAAATAGTCCTGAACAATTCTCAGTTGGTAAGTTTGATCCAAAAGATCCTACTGTAGCAACAGGAATGACGGGTGCGCCCGCTTGTGGAGATGTTATGAAACTCCAACTAAGAATAGACCCTGATTCTAATAGAATATTGGGAGTAAAGTTTAAAACCTATGGTTGTGGAAGTGCAATTGCTTCTTCTTCTATGTTTGTAGATATGCTACAAGGAATTACAATAGAAGAAGCAAAACTTATCAAAGATGAAGATATTGCAAAAGCATTAGAGTTACCTGCAATAAAAATTCATTGTTCAGTTCTAGCAGAAGATGCAATCAAAAAAGCAATAGAAGATTGGGAAACAAAACGCAAAGAACTTTGGTGGGACAGCGATTTTGAAGAACAATGCAGAGAAATATACGGGGATAGTATGCCCGATTTACCTGAGGAAAGATAAAATGAATCACTTATTAGAAGCGTTAATTAAAAAACTTGAAGGAGAAGTTGCAGTAGCAATCGCAAATATCAGAGTGTACGAGAGAATGGCAGCAGGGATTGGAGAACACCCAGACATTGTTGAAGCCATTGAAACACAAGTAGAAAAAATTGCCAATGCAGAAGAAAAGATTGGCATGATTATCAAGTATTTTTCTAAGTAGGAAATCCTTTTAGTTACCGAAAAATAGTTCTTGACATTTGGTTTCACTTTTTATATAATATATTTATATTAAGGAAATAAGTTATTGAGTGACAGATATTACAATCAGATGCTAACAACCACTGGGTGGGCACCTGGCTATCGTAATACCTTTACTCTTGACGATTACAAACAAAAATTCACTTTTAGGAGAAAAAGAATGGCTTGGACAGATGAAAGCAAACAACAAGCAGTTGAAATGTATCAGGATGCTGAACCCACCCCTGAGACATCAATGGAGATAGTCAAGGATATCGCAGACGAACTTGGCGAATCACCAAACGGGGTTCGTATGATACTTACAAAAGCTGGTGTATATGTGAGAAAAACTCCAGCCGCAAGATCCTCTGGAGGAGGTTCAACAGGCGGTGGCAGAGTTTCTGTAGCAGATGCTCAAGCTAAACTTACCTCAGTATTAAGTGATGCTGGTCAAGAAGTTGACGACGCAATCATTGCCAAACTTACAGGTAAGGCAGCAGTTTACTTCGCTGGTATAGTAGAAAACCTAAATAACTAAATCATAAATAATTTACCAAGGCAGTTGCTGACTGCCTTGGTTTTTTGCATCTTGTAAAAGAGACCTTGCAATTTAACAATACAAAAGAGTTTTTGTTTAGATTAAATTTGGAGGAAATATGCAAAAAGATGAGTTCAAAAGACGAATAGATGAGGCAGGGGACGCAGTAGTCACCTATAGAAGTCAAAACTCACGAAAATTAAAATATAATGTATGCACTAGAGACTTTTCTACGCAATACATTCAAGAAAAAAGAAATAGAGCAAAAGAAAGCTCTGGAACAGTATTATTATTTTGTTGGGACACGGATTCTTATAGACTACTTGCCCCTAGTAATGTTACCAGTATTGTTCCTCTCAACCGAGTGATTAAGAATGATAGACCTTAACGCTCCCTCAATTTACGAAAAAGTAATTCAAGAAACTGAAACTGAACAAGTTCGTTTAGTGATAAATACTTTCAGAGGAGTAGAATACTTATCTCTTCGCAAGTATTATTTAGATTTTTCAGAAGAATGGTTACCTTCTAAAGAAGGCATTTCTATGCCTATAGACTTTGATAATAGTAGAAATCTTTTTCAAGGTCTAGTAGAGATACTATCTCTTGCAGAAAGTAAAAATATTTTAGAAGAAGAATTTAAAGAATTACTAGATCAAATATACCTAGCCTAAAAATATTTCTTGACAAATACTTCTAAATTGTATATAATATACTTATGAAAAATTTAGAGGCATTAATCAAACAGGCAAGGGTTGCTTACTATAATGGTAGCCCAATCATGTCTGACGAAGTATATGATAGACTAGAGTCACAACTGAGTCTAGCTAACGATACTGTCGGCTACGATATTCCTACTGACCAATCTCGTTGGTCTCACGCCTTCCCAATGTATTCATTACAAAAAGTTTATGCAGGAGATAAAGCACCATATTATGATGGAGCCGCTGTTGTGGTTACTCCAAAACTAGACGGTGCTGCTGTAAGTTTACAGTATATTCGTGGTAGACTTCATCTTGCTCTTACCAGAGGTGATGGCAAGAAGGGCATAGATATTACTGATAAAATGAGATATATAGTGCCAAATGAAATATGGGTAGAGGAAGCAGAGAATACAAAGATTATGCAAATTACTGGAGAGCTTGTTGCACCAACTACCATTGAAAATGCTAGAAACTATGCAGCAGGCGCACTTAACTTAAAAGACATAGAAGAATTTAAGACAAGAGATCTAACTTTTATCGCATATGGTGTTCAACCTTACCCAACAGATAATTATATCACTGACTTGCAGTGCTTATCTGATTGGGGTTTTGAAACAGCAATAGATAGTGATTATTCTATGTTCCCCCAAGACGGCGATGTTTGGCGAGTCGTAGACAATGAGACATTTGATTCTTTTGGCTACACTTCCAAACATCCTCGTGCTGCTTTTGCGAAGAAACAACGACCTCAAGGTGTAGTAACTACTCTACTGGATGTTGTTTGGCAAGTAGGAAAATCAGGGTGCGTATCTCCAGTTGCAATTTTAGAACCGTGCATTGTTGGAGAAGCAACAGTTTCACGAGCAACTCTTCACAATATTTCCATAATTGAAAGTCTTGACTTAGAAATTGGATGTAAAGTAGAAGTTATACGAGCAGGGGAAATTATTCCTCAAGTTGTAGCGAGGGCTGATTAATGGCAAAGTGGCCGAAGTCCGAAGAGTGGAACGGAGGAGAAAGAAAACATTGGTTATTTGATAACGGATGGGAAATATCTTTAGTTAGATTTCCTGGCTCCTATGGTTATGAAAATAAACAATGGGAAATAGGAATAATGTATGAAGGTCTTTTTGTAGACCCTCCTGCTGACCAAATGGAATATATCTTAGAAGATTATGAAAAAATGGATGAAGGCATCTATGGTTGGTTAAAAGACCCCGATGCAGATAGAATAATTGAGATGGTTAGGAGATTAAAATAATGTATCTAATGATAGATTGCCCCTTGTGTGGCAAAGCAAGATATGAGTGCAAATGCACTAAGGAAGAATTAATGAATTACCAAAGTAGAGAATTACACCACGAATACTGGAGAGAAGAAAGAAAAGCTTTGGTCTATCACACAACTAAAGGTTGGGAAGTAGATTTACTTAAAAATGATGAACTACTGGAGACCAGACGAGTGTATGACCATTCAGAGAGTTATGCGGAAGATGTAGGAGAGAATTGGGTAGATGGAATTATTACAGAAGCTATGCTGGATAGTTCTAATCCTAACTCAGTCGGTTACTACGGATATAATGAAAAAACCGATAACTACGATCCAGAAGTTGATGACTAAGAAAGTCAAGAAACGCAGAGCAAAACCTTTACCTCCAAACCCCTGTGGTGAGTGTAAATTCTATGAACCATTGCATAATATAACTAGCAAGTTATCCGAGGGCTGGTGTAGAGTTTCTACACCTACTCTCGTTTTATCAGAAGAAACTTGCGATAAATGGCAAGTAAAATGAGTGGAGTTTATAATCAAACATACTTCAATAATCACCCCGAAGAAAAGGATCGTGAAGGAGTTCTCTATGGTGTAATATTAGTTAACCAACGAACCTTTGAGCGTGAATGTATCAAGGTTGGAATCGCTAGTGGCAAAGACTGGCGGCATGTAATCAAAAGAAGTCGTGGTTTCAAAGGATACGATCTCCGTATTCAACGAACATATCACGACACCATCTATAACTGCTGGAAAATTGAGCAGTCCCTTCACGAGGAGTTTAAACACGATAGTTATTCCCCAACTCAAAAATTTGGTGGGCATACAGAGTGTTTCAAAATTTCTTCTCTTATTTTATCCCAGTTTCCAAAAAATAATTCTTGACAAATGGTCACTCGTTTGTTATAATATTATCATATTTGGGAGAAAGACAAACTTGACAAAAATAACACCACCGACAAATTGTCCAGCATGTGACTCTGTGTTGGAGTGGGTAAATGACCAGTTATTTTGCAAGAACAGTCTTTGTCCCGCACAATCTTCCAAAAAGATTGAACACTTCGGGAAAACTCTTAAGATCAAAGGACTTGGTCCAGCAACTATTGCGAAACTTGGTCTTGAGGATTTTCACGATATCTACTCTCTTTCAGTAGAGGAGATATCGGACTTGTTGGATTCAGAGAAAATGGGTACTAAGCTACACCTAGAAATTACGAAGTCAAAGAGCGCAGACCTAATCACTCTACTTCCAGCATTTTCTATCCCGCTTATTGGCACAAGTGCTTCTAATAAATTAGGAAAACACATCTCAACATTACATGAGATAACCCCAGAAACATGTAAAGAAGCAGGTCTGGGTCAAAAAGCTACGGATAATCTGATTAATTGGTTAGTAAATGTATTTCATGCTAACGAATATTACGACTTACCCTTTTCTTTTACTTGTGAAAAGCAAGAGCAGATCAGTCTTTCAGACACTAAGGGAACAGTTTGTATTACAGGAAAGTTGAAAAGCTATCCTACCAAAGCAGCCGCGAAACAAGTATTAGAAAAACACGGCTTTGTTGTAAAAGATAGTTTAACAAAGGATGTAACTCATTTGTTAAATGAAAGTGGCATTGCAAGTGCAAAAACCAATAAAGCAGAACAATTAGGTATAATAATTTTTAACAATATAAAACAATTAATAAAGGAAAACTAAATCATGGCATTACCAAAATGGACAGATGAAAGAACCCAATCTCTAGTAGATTTCGTAGGTTCAGAAAGCCCTATTTCCCAATCAACAGTTGCTAACGCAGCTGAGCATTTAGAAACATCTACTAGATCAGTTTCTAGCAAATTGAGAAAAATGGGTTTTGATGTTGAATTAGCTTCAGCATCTGCTTCTAAGTCTTTCTCAGAAGATCAAGAAGCTACCTTAAGAAACTTTGTTACTGATAACTCAGGTTCTTACACATATGCAGAAATCGCCTCTAACTTTGAAGGCGGTCAATTCTCTGCAAAATCAATTCAAGGTAAAATCCTTTCTATGGAACTTACCGAGCATGTTAAACCAGCTCCTAAAGTAGAAACTGTTAGAACTTATACTCCTGAAGAAGAGTCAACATTTGTTGATATGGTCAATGGCGGATCTTTCGTAGAAGAGATCGCTGACGCTCTTGGCAAATCAGTTAACTCTATCAGAGGTAAAGCTCTTTCATTACTTAGAAGTGGTGAAATCAATGCTATTCCAAAGCAGAAAGAAACTAAAGGTTCAAGCAAAGCCGACGTCTTAGCTGACATTGACATTGAATCATTAACTGTTGAAGAAATTGCTGATCAAATCGGTAAAACAGTTAGAGGTGTCAAAACTATGCTAACAAGACGTGGTCTACAGTGTGCAGACTACAACGGTGCAGCTAAAAAAGAAATAGGTTAATCTTATTTACTTTTAGTTCGGGCAGGGGTTCTTTCCCCTGCCTTTTTTCGTTAATAACTTTGGGAGAGTTTTTTGAATATTGCATCGGCGCTACTTAAACAGATTATAGTTCAAAAAGACTTAGACACATGGGCTAAGTTAAAAGAACATTACCTACCTGGCGAGTACCAGCCGATATTTCGCATCCTTGATAAACATATAGATAATTATCAAGACCTTCCCCAATTTGAAGATCTCCGTTATGAAGTGCGAGATCGCCAACTCCAAGAAAAAATATTTGCAATAGAATCCGTTGACGTGGAGGTTGACGCATGGCTTCTGCTTGATTATTTGAAAAACGAATATGCACAAGTAGAAATTCTAGATGAACTTGATAAATACATAGACAATACAGTTGCTATGGCAAGTGCAGAAGAAAATATAGAACAACTTCAAGAAATAGTGTTAAGGGTAAGTGACAAGGTAGATGTCAAGCCGCCCGAAGAAAGTATGCAAAGCATATCTCTCTTTGAGGACGACAAAGAACTAGCGAGGTATTTACCCTTAGGACTCAATAGCGAATACGATTCGCAAATTCAGTTCTCTCCCAAAGACTTGGTGCTTGTGGGAGGTAGACGTGGTGCAGGTAAATCACTTACCTGTTGTAATCTAGCCTCTAATGTATATGAATCAGGTCGTAGCGCTCTGTACTTTACAATAGAGATGGATAGTAGACAAATTCTGCAAAGAATCTGTTCTATCGCTACAAGAATACCCCTCAAAAGATTGAGAAGTAAAACTCTCAGTGCAGAAGAGTGGAATCTAGTCGGTGGCTGGTGGGCAGGTCGTTTTGATGGTGGACATGAATTGTTGCCAGAGTTTGAGAAAAATCATGACTTTGATACTTTTCATAAGAAACTCACAAAACTGCCTCTTCACAAAGAAAAGCAATTGGATGTTATTTATGATCCAGCTTTAACTCTCTCAAAGATACAGTCCGAACTAGACAAAAAAGTAAACCAACTTGATGTTGGTGTAGTGATAGTTGACTACTTAAACCAAGTCCGCCGCCACAATGCACCTAGTCGCTCAGGTCAGTATGACTGGACAGAACAGATTGAAGTCAGTAAGAAAATGAAACTATATGCACAAGAGTATGAAACATTATTCTTTGCACCATACCAAACAGATGCTAGTGGAGAGGCTAGATTTGCAAAAGGTATCTTAGATGCTGCTGATGCGGCATATGCTCTTGAAACATGGGAGCAACAAGACAACTGTATGACTTTTAATTGTACTAAAATGAGAAGTAATCGCATGGAAAGTTTTACCAGCGTTGTTGATTGGGAAACATTAAAGATCGGTCCTCAGACCGCACTTAACCCTAAAGAAAGAGAAGCAATTGAAAGTAGTATGGCAACAGGAGAAAATGTAGACGACATATGATTTTATATACAGAAAAACAATTAATGGAGGCTTACTCCGACTATATAAGAGGACTAAAAACTTTAGAAGATCCAGTCCTTAGATTAAGAATGTTACCTTCCTTAGAAGAGTTTAGGGTAATATTTGAACAAGAACACGAAAACAAATTATTTGATGACATGGAGAATCCAGATGACTAAAACAGAAAAGGCGGCGCTTGAAGAATCTATCATACAAGTAGGTGCGGCTCTAGTAATTAATTTTCCATTGCAAACATTTATGTTGTGGTTATTAGTAGAGAAATGGAATTGGACAAGTGCCTTTTTGATTTCTGTAGTAACTACTTTTGTATTTACAGTAGTTGCTTTGATCAGAACATACATGATACGAATGGAAGTAGAAAAGAGACGCAGACACGGAATATGGAGAAAACAACGTGGCAGCCGATAGGATCAGTAAGGAAACGGCAGAGTTAATAGCTCTGCCTCCTTATACAATAGAAGTTCAAAAAGTAAAATTTCTATTGAATCAAGAGATAGTCTATAAAAATATAGAACGAGTACCTTTAAATGAGCCTCTATATAAAAGTATAGAGAAAGATGGTATATTAAATCCTATACTTTGTATGCCTAGTTATTATCCGATTGCAGGGAGTCAAAGAATTAGAGCCTTATGGGAATTAGTAAAAACACACCCAGAAGGATATACTTTCAAGGATATAAAAATTGAAGTTCACAGATTTGAAAAAGAATGGTGGAATATGTTTTATTTATGGAGTGAAAAAGATTTCAGAGATAAAGCAATTGCTATTTGGTTTCAGATGGTAGAACTAGCTTGGAAGAGTAAATATTATGAACACGATAAAGATCCAAGTGGAAAACTGATGACAGACTTTGAAGAACTTGGTGATAAACTAAAATGGAAACATAAACAATGAGACATATGATTTATTGGTTAAAAATATGTGCTTTTTTACTTGGAATAAATTTATTTTTACATAGTTTAGAGATACTTTATGATATTGTATATCATATGGAACGAGGCACACTTTTTGAACAACACGAGGCAGGAAACTTTACGGAACACCACGATTGACAGTAGAAGAACTATTACAAGAAAGAAAGATACAGTATAAGTTGTCTCCAGCAGACTGTATCGTATCATGTCTAAATCCTGAGCATGATGACAGCAATCCAAGTATGAGGATTGACAGAATTACAGGAGTTTACAACTGTTTTTCTTGTGGCTTTAAAGGCAATATATTTAACTATTATGATGCACCATCAAACCCGTTAGATATTCGCAGAGAGAAAGTTAGAAGAAAAATAGAAGAAAAGAGAGCATCTTCTGTTGGATTGAAGATGCCAAAAAACTTCATGCCGTATGTAGGCAACTGGAGAAATATAACTCCAGAAACATACAAATTATTTAATGCATTCCTACATCCAGATAAACCTTTTACAGGTAGAATCTCATTTCCGATTAAGGACTTGACTGGGCGAATAGTAGCATTTAACTGCAGAACACAGTCACCAACTGATGTTCCAAAATATTTAATCCATCCCCCTAAAGCAGTGCTACCCTTATTCCCCAGCCGAGTCCGCCCCATCAAAGGGCGAGTTATTCTAGTAGAAGGAATATTTGATATGATAAATTTACACGACAAAGGTCTTGAAAATGTTATGTGTTGTTTTGGTACTCGCAATATTGATGTAGAAAAACTAAAACTACTCAAGATGCAAGGCGTAACAGCAATTGACATTTTATTTGATCCAGATGAAGCAGGGCAAGAAGCTTCTGTAAAACTTCAAGAAATGTGTGACATAGTAGGAATACTACATAAAAACGTAAAAATACCAATAGCTCTTGGGGATGCAGGAGCTCTCAACAAAGAAAAAACAAAACAACTAAAGGAACAATTATATGGCTAAAATAGCAATCATAGAAAGTAAGCCTAGTCGTAATGACTATGTAAAACTTTTTAACAATCAGTTTGAATTTGATAGGCATGCTCTATGCTCAGACTCAACAGTAAAGAAAGTATTAAAACGAGATGTAGATTTAGAAATAGATCTTGACAATTACGAATGGATTGTTCTCGTTGGATCAGAGTGCTTAAAATACTTTACAAAACAAAACTCTGTCACAGAATATAGTGGAAGAGTTATTGATGATAAATTTTTACCTGTTATTAACCCTGCTATGTTAGCTTTCAAACCAGAAGCAAAGAAAACTTGGGAAGAGTCTAGTACTAATATTGTAAAATATATTAAAGGCGAACTCAAACAAGAAAAATTAGATGTAGATAAATGCTATGGAATAACCGAAACCGAAGATTTTAAGAAGTTTCTTGAGAAAGCACTAGATGCACCTTTTGATTTCATAGCACTTGACTCTGAGACAACAGGATTATATCCTCGTGACGGATATATGCTCGGTATAAGTATTTCTTATGAGCCAGAACACGGTGCATATATTGATACTGATTGTATTGATGAAGAATGCGAAAGGATGCTTCAAGAACTATTTAAGAAAAAGCGAGTAGTATTTCACAATGCTAAATTTGACTTAGCGTTCTTTGAATATCATTTTGGATTTGAATTTCCGAACTTTGAAGATACTATGCTTCTTCACTATATGTTAGACGAAAATCCTGGAACACATGGATTAAAACAATTATCTCTTAAGTATACACCATATGGTGATTATGAAAAACCCATGTATGAGTGGATAGATGACTTCTGCCGAAGGAATGGAATACTCAAAGCAAGTTTTACTTGGGATATGATTCCATTTGATGTAATGAAAGACTACGCAGCAATGGATGCTGTTTGTACTTTTCTTCTCTTTCAGAAGTTTGAAAATGCGTTAGTAAAGAATGACAGACTCTATGGAGTATACAGACGAATACTTATTACAGGAACTAGGTTTCTTACAGATATTCAAGACAATGGCGTACCTTTTGATAAAGAAAGATTGCAGAGGTCAACAGTTCTTATGCAAGAACAAATTGACGAAGCTATAGAAAAGTTATATACTTATCCTGCGATTAAAGAGTTTGAACATTCACAAGGTAAAGACTTTAATCCAAACAGTACAATGCAACTAAGATCTTTATTATTTGATTACTTAGGCTTAAAACCTACAGGTAAGAAAACAGGTACAGGGGCAGATAGTACAGATGCGGAAGTATTAAAACAGCTTGCAGAAGAACACGAAGTACCACAATTAGTATTAGATATTCGTCAGAAAGTAAAAATTAAAACTACTTATCTTGACAAAATATATCCACAGCTAGATAAAGATAGTAGACTTCGTACTGGATTTAACTTACACGGTACAACATCAGGTCGTCTATCTTCTAGCGGTAAAATGAATATGCAACAGATACCACGAGATAATCCTATAGTAAAAGGTTGTATAAAAGCTAGTCCAAACCATAAAATAGTTGCAATGGACTTAACAACAGCAGAGGTTTATTGTGCAGCTGTACTTGCAAATGACAAAGCATTGATGCAAGTATTCCAAGACGGAGGTAACTTTCATAGTAATATTGCTAAGTTAGTTTTCAATCTACCTTGTGAAGTAGATGAAGTTGCAGAACTCTATGGAACACAAAGACAAATGGCAAAAGCTGTAACATTCGGTATAATGTATGGAGCGGGCCCGAAAAAAATTAGTGAACAAGTTACCAAAGACTCAGGCAGATATTTTAGTACTAGCGAGGCGTCAGAAGTTATTCAAGATTACTTTAGACAATTTCATGGACTAAAGAAATGGCTTGATGACCAGAAAAGATTTATACAAGATAATGGATTTATATATTCTCACTTTGGAAGAAAAAGAAGATTGCCAAATGTATTTTCAGACGATAAAGGTATCGCATCTCACGAAGTAAGATCAGGAATTAACTTTCTAGTGCAATCCATTGCCTCAGATGTAAACTTACTTGGTGCTATTGATGCTCACAATGTTATCAAAAAAGACGGCAAAGAAGATAAAATGAGAATCTTTGCTTTAGTTCATGACTCAGTTTTAGCAGAAGTGCATGATGAATATGTAGAACACTACAAATTTATATTAAAGGCATCAATCCAAAAAGACAGAGGTATCTCAATACCAGATTGTCCAATCGGATGTGACTTTGAAGTAGGAGAAGATTACTCTATGGGTAAATTTGCAGATAAGTATGAAACTCTCTGATATTCGTTTTCCAGTCTATGTTGTACATACAGATGATGTTGCAACACGTGACGGATTATTATGGTGTGATGGTAAAGTTATAGATGACTATAATGTTAAAGGTCACACTATTGGAATAAGAAGATTACAAACACCGCAAAAAGATCTATACGATCTAAAGTATAAATTAGACGATTTTTGCTCTATGGTAAAACATCGTGGCAGATTTTATGTAGATTCAAATGGCAAGTTCTTTATCTATGAGAAAAGTAAGAGTGCAAAATTGAAGTATCATCTAATTGGTAAAATAGATTCAAAAGTTCTAGCTACTCTTATTTGGATAAAAGGAATTCCTTTTCCTTTTGAAGTGCCAAGACCACCACATGCCTTGCAAAGATTTGCAGGAGTATTGTATATAGATAATAAACCTTCTTTTCTATATGAATTAAGTGAAGAAAAGAAAAAAGATACTTGGAGAAAAGTATGAAAGAAGAAAAAGAATTACAAATTATAAATTTAGCACCTGTAAGTCCTTCTATGATAGAAAAATTAGTAGAGTGGCATCCTATGAAAACTATTGTATATGCCAGTGTTGTGCAAGTAGTAGTTTTCTTTGGTATGCTTGGCACATTTAAACTAATAGAAATAGCAGTAGTATGAAAAAAGAAGAACTAATAGAATTAATGAATGGGTTACATCCCGAAGATACAAAAGGAGAAATGATTGGAATATTTATTGGAAGACATGGCGAGGTGGTTACTACCGATTCTATTCGCATTGATATGGATGGGGGTAGAGTTATATTGGCTCAAAGAGGCTCTGGAGAGGCACAGACAAACAAAAACAACTGGCAGAAGGAATTAGAATTTATAAGGAACAAAAAATGAAAGCAACAATATTATTTTTAGCCTTTTTATACGGAGATACAGTACTGAATGTAGAATTTGTAAAAGCATTTGATACAAGAGAAGAGTGCGAAAATTGGATTAATGATGAAACCAAAGGTATAGAAAGAATGGACAAGTATTTAGAATACTATAGAAAACATAAAGACAGTGTAAAAGCGGACTATGAAATTACTCTTTTTTGCGAAACAAAAATATTGGATACTTTAACATGAGACAAGTATTAAGACAACCATATTGGGTATGTAGAGATAGACTACCAAAAGAAGTCTGTGAACAAATCATAGAGATTGGAAAAGAACTTAACATCAGAGATGGAGGAGTCTTTGGTGCTGCTGAAAACGATAAGATATTAAATCAGAAGTATCGTAAAACAAATGTCGGTTTTGTTCCAAAGGGACA
>Ga0255751_10002282_pt1 | contig 18003 bp, 21 predicted proteins | sample 071ome_20_FD_179951 | JGI IMG/M metagenome (GOLD analysis project Ga0255751, IMG submission 179951) | Coastal salt marsh microbial communities from the Groves Creek Marsh, Skidaway Island, Georgia - 071412BT metaG (version 2) | ecosystem: Environmental > Aquatic > Marine > Intertidal zone >...
GGATTCGAACCTGCGACATCTCGCTCCCAAAGCGAGTGCTCTACCAAACTGAGCTACATTCCGTTGATTACCTGATGAATTATACACCCATCAGGCAGTTTTGTCAAGAGTTAAACTCTTCGTTTCTACGGCGGTCCAGGTGCTCTAGCACCTCTGAGCGCCATTCCATCAGTTCGTGAAAGCACTCTTGATTGTGAGCACACTGACGGAGTTGGGGGTCAGGTTTGAGAACACTTTCGTAGAAGAGTCCCAGAGCATCACGACGTTTTTCGTGTTTGTTTGTCATCGTACCTCAAAGTCGAGTTTGCGAACCTTTCGTTTCCTTCGGTTCTCCTGGTATTCTAGGTCACTCTTACTAAGAATGGAGTCATCCTTAATACTCTTTTCAGAATTGATAAGAAGAACCTTACTGAGGTCCTTTGCTGTGATGGTGTCGTCATGAACTACCATCTGATTCATGCAACCACAGCACTGGGTCTTGTGATTGCTAGTAATTTCGGTATTGCATACCTTGCATTTTGCGGTTAACATTTCTCATTTGCCCCATCGTATCAGTGATATTATTTATTTGGATCATGGTCTTTCATACCGTCGTGATTACCGTCCTTGGGCAATTCTCCTAAAGAAATATACTTAACAACTTGAATAGATCCCTCAAGTCGTACTAGATCTCGTTCAATTTTAGTATATTCATCATAAGATGATTGAAGTTTTTCTAGTTTACTTCTAAGTTCTATAATTCTTTTTGTAAATCTCTGTAAGAGTTGCTCGTGGGATTCTATTGGTTTCATTTCTTTAGTTGTAAAACTAATGGGCGATGAGGGATTCGAACCCCCGACCTACTCCGTGTAAAGGAGGCACTCTACCGCTGAGTTAATCGCCCTGGCGACTCAAGTAGGATTCGAACCTACGACCGACTGCTTAGAAGGCAGTTGCTCTGTCCAGCTGAGCTATTGAGTCATGAGGATAGTATACACTATCCTTCAGGTATTGTCAAGCCAATACCATCTTTTTGGTGTAATCATAAGCGTACTGCTCACGATACCCCTTAATACCCCACCCTAACCAGTAGTAAGCAGCAACCATGTATTGGTGAACTGGTTGACCACTACCTTCAAATTCTGGTAGGACTTTCTGAAAACCATACTCATTAATCATGTATGCTGTCTGACCTTCAAGAGAAGAAGGATCATAACCATACTTCTTAGCGAACTTACCTAACCCCAAATAACGGTTCGTAGAGGTCCACTGAATGAGTCCGTAACCACCGCTATAGCAACGATCGTAAGGAACTCTAGCACCTCCCTCGCAGATGTTGGGATGGAAGTTGCTTTCTGATTTAATGTTTCCCATGATCGTAGCAAGTGCATTACGATCAGAGATTCTGGTTTTCTTTTGAAGTTGTTCGAGGACATATTTTTCATTGTAATTACATCCTGGACACTTCCAAGTTTTGGGTACTACCTCAATGGGGACTGCCTTCTCTACGTTGACCGCTACATCAACTGGAGGAGGATTCTTGATCTGATTGATGCTCGGATAAGCACAAGCAGCAGGAATAGAAGTCGCCAGAGCGATAGGAAGTAAACGTTTGATCATGAAATTAGTTGAATTCGGCATCCACCTCTTGCAGAAGCATGGGTGACTCAAAGTAATCCTTACGGTAGTAGCGACCGAGGACATTGCTATTATAGAAGGCAGGGGTGCCATCTGTCAAGCTCTCGGTCAGGACACCGTGTACGAAAAGCAATCTGGTCTCTTCGTAGTTTACTTTACCTAATGTGGTATGTAAACTCAGTATCTCTCTTTTAAAGTTTTGCCTACCGTATTTTTTGATATCTTCTTTTAATTCTGGACAAGAACCATAATAGTTTTTCCAATCAGATTCCTGTTTGGATCTTCGGTTCTGTCCTTTCTTTTTTCTAAACGACCAAAAATACTTCCTTCCGATGTACTTTCTATCGTTGATAGTATTTGTGATTAAATAAACGAATCCATAGTATCCATTTATCTCATCAGATTCAAATACCCTGTCCTTGTACCACCAAGGGTTTTCATACATATCATAAATCAGTCACACTGATTTATTTAGTCCCATGGATCAGGTATCTGCATTTTAGTGCTTGAAGGTTCCATGCTTGTGCCAAACTTTTTGGACCCTCTCCCAGAAGGTTCACTTCTTTCTGGGAGAGTTCGAATGTCGGGTCCGCTAGTGCTTTTACCCTCCATCCAGTTCCAGAATCGTTCGTCATAGCTGGAAACCAGCGAACGTATCTTTCTTAACATCTTGCTTAACACCCCCACTAATATAAGATTCAACCTCAGTTTCTTGAGGAGCAACTTGAACACCTTTAGAAGAAATCCAATGCTCAGTCCAGGGAAGTGGGTTGTTCTTTGCAGGGACATCATACTCAGGTTTGAGACCAATCGACTTCATACGACGGTTAGCAATCCACTCCACGTAGTTGTGAAGTAGTTTGTCATTCAAACCAATCATTGACCCATCTTTGAAGAGATACTGTGCCCAGAGTTTCTCCTCATCAACACACTGCTTGAACATTGCCCTTACGTAGGGTTGTTCTTCTTTAGCAATCTCTGCAAATTCTGGGTCATCCCCTTCACGCCATTTGTTGAGGATGTTTTGAGTAAGGACAAGATGCTGGTTTTCGTCTCTGGCGATGAGAGAGATAATTTTAGCGGATCCCTCCATAAGTTTGAGTTCACCAAACGCAAACGAGCAAGCAAACGAGACATAGAATCGAATTCCTTCCAGGATGTTGACATTGGCAATTGCCCTGTAGAGTTTACGCTTCAGAGCATAGCGTTCAGAACGTCCAAGGTCAACCCCATCGTTAGCAAACTGCCACAAATTACTGTTCCCATACTCTTGAGCATGAGAAATAAAGTCATCGTATGAAGAGGTAACCGTTGATGCCCTGTTAAGAATCTTATCATCATCCAGAATAGTATCAAATACCTCTGTTGGATCTGAATAGACATTCTTAATGATATATGTATAGGAGCGAGAATGGATCATCTCCATAAACTCCCATACTGTCATGGCAGATTCCAGTTCAGGAAGTGAACAGTATGGAATGAATGCCATACCAGGACCACGACCTTGAACAGAATCAAGCATAATCTGATACTTCAGATTAGAACTGAAGATATGCTTCTGCTCAGGGCGAAGCATTTGATAATCACCACGATCTTTTTGGAGGGAGACCTCCTCAGGTCTCCAGAAATATCCCAGTTGTTGTTGTGTGAGTTTCTCGAAGACAGGATACTTTGCCCCATCATATCTCTGAACCCCTAGTGGTTGACCAAAAAACATTGGTTGCTTTTTGGTGTCTACCTTGTTGGTATTAAATACCGTCATCCCCTTGATCTCTTTTTTTGGTTCAGATTTTACAAGATTCACAATCTTCCTCCGTGTTTTCTAGTTCTGCAATAGCTTGTTCTAATTGACGCCTCTTTTCCTCTACGTCATTCGTCTCTTCATACTCGTCCTTCTTATCGTCGTAAGTGTTTTGATAGTACGATGTCTTCCAACCGTATTTGTATGTAGTCAGAAGATCCTGTGCCCAAACTGAGATAGGAATCTCTTTGTTTTCATAATTCAGTGGGTTGTATGACCAGTTTCCAGAGATGGCTTGGTCAAAGAACTTTTGCATGACTGCGACCACATTAATATACCCGCTATTGTTAGGCATATCCCAAAGTAAAGTGTAATTATTTTTAAGAGAGTTGTACTGTGGAACAATCTGTTTAAGGGTTCCCTTCTTGCTCTTCTTAACGGACAGGTATCCTCTAGGTGGCTCAATTCCGTTTGTGGCATTTGACACAACGGAACTGCTCTCAGAAGGCATTTGTGCGGACAGAGTGCTGTGTCTGAGTCCATGTGTTTGAATCTCGGTTCGTAAAGTTTCCCAATCATACAAGTATTCAGGTGCTACTAGTTCATCAACGTCCTTTTTGTATGTATCGATTGGTAAAATACCGTCAGAATACTTGGTACGATTGAATGCATCACATGCACCTTTCTCTTTTGCAAGTTGATTAGATGATTTTAACAGGTAGTACTGGAATGCTTCAGTCAACTTATGGACCAGGGTCAATGCACGAGGATCATCATAATGCTCCCCATGACGTGCCAAATAGTGGGCAAGACCAATAAAACCTACTCCAAGGGATCTACGTGCCCTTGTAGCACGTTCTGCTGCTGCCACAGGGTACTCCTGATAGTCGATCAACTCATCCAAAGCACGAACAGAAAGATCACAAAGTTCTTCCATCTCATCCAGTTTGTTAATCTTACCGACGTTGATGGCAGAAAGAATGCAAAGAGCAATCTCACCATCGGCATCATCAATATGACGAATAGGATCTGTAGGAAGGGTGATCTCCTGACACAGGTTACTCATGTTCACCTTGTCTTTGAAGGAAGAGTGAGAGTTACAGTGGTCGATGTTCATGATATAAACACGACCCGTCTCTGCTCTCTCTTTCAAGAGGTCCAGAATAAGTTCTTGAGCACCAACAGTTTTTCTTGGGATTCGTGTATCTTGTTCATAACCCAGATATAACCAGTCAAATCGATCAGTACCAAAAGCATCATAAAGATCTGGAACATCGTGAGGACTGAAGAGGGAGATATCTCCGTTGGAGATGAATCGTTCATAGAAGAGTTTACTAATTTGAATTGAGTAATCTAGTCCACGAACGCGATTATCCTGCGTTCCTTTATTATTTTTTAAAACTAGGATGTCTTGGATCTCTTGGTGCCAGATTGGGAAGTGGACAGTTGCTGATCCACCTCTGATGCCATTTTGTGTGCAGCATTTGACAGTTGCTTCAAACTTTTTGAGAAATGGGATAACGCCTGTGTGCTGAACTTCTCCACCTCGGATCTTACTGTTGATCCCACGGATTCTGCCTGCGTTGATACCGATTCCCGCCCTTTGTGCAACGTATCTGCCAATAGCCATATCAGAGCTAAAGATAGAATCGAGGGAGTCATCAACATCAACAAGAACACAGCTAGCAAATTGTCGAAGTGGAGTTCGCACTCCCGCCATGATAGGTGTGGGAATGTTGATTTTGTGTTTTGAGATGGCATTGTAATACTTCCTAATATAAGAGAGTCGAACGTCCTTACTATAGTTAGCAAAAATCGTCACTGCAATCATCATGTACATGAACTGTGGTGATTCATATACTTGACCGTTGCTTCGATCCTGCACAAGGTACTTATCAACTACCTGCTGCAGTCCTGCATAGGTGAAGATAAAGTCACGATCATGATCAATCCATTGACCAATAGTATCAAGTTCTTCTTTTGTATAGTTGTTAAGAACTTGATCATCATAAACACCCCATTCGATGCAACGAATAATTTGTGTGTAGAAATCTGGATGTTCCCAATGCCCATCAAACAGTTGCTTACGAAGTCCAAACAACAGTAAACGAGCAGCAACAAATTGATAGTTTGGGCAATCCAAATCTACAAGGTCAGATGCAGATCTTACCAAGATCTTTTGAATCTCATCAGTAGTAATCCCATCATAAAACTGAAGACCACTATTGATCTCAACTTGACTCGCAGAGACCCCTGCAAGACCCTCACAAGCGGCGTCAACCATCTTGTGCATCTTATCTAGGTCGAGGTTCTCAATACGACCATCTCTTTTTTGAACTTTAATGCCGTTACTCATACTTGCTTCCACTGGGTAAACTTAAGGTTTGCTTCGAGACCATGGTAGGTGTTGGATTCTACCATACTCTGCACGTCATGTCCAGCCAGGATCATGTCGTTTAAATCTTTTTCTTTAATTTGTTTTGGATAAATCACTACTGGATATCCTGCTCTGATTGTCTTAGCAATCTTGGTACAGATCTCTCTGCTTCTTGGTTCATTGTCGAAGACGTATACGAATCGATAATCAAAACTGCTGAGGTCAACATCGCTACCGCACATAGCAATAGCGTTCCCAAGGAAATGGGAGTCGAAGGGTCCTTCGGTGACATAAACTGTATCCTCACTGTTAATTTTATCTAATCCATATACTTTTGGTTTATCGTCATCGAGCATAACTGTAATATACCTCAAGGAAGAGTTTGAAAAAATAGATCTTCCTTGGTATCCAAAGACACCATCTTTGTCTCGTAGAGGAATGATAATTCTTGACTCGTCGTAGCGGGTATCCCTGAATACTTCTTTATGTGTATTAGTCCACTGCTTGAATTTTGGACAGAAATAGAATTGATCAGGTGGCAACTTACGACGTTCAAGGAACTTCCTTGCTTGGTGTGTTGTATTTAGATCTGACACACGATGCAGATCTGAGAATATGTTGGTTTTAAAACGTGGTTTGTCAAACTTAAATTCTGGCAAAGGTATCTTAGTTCCTTTACCAGTGACACCCTCTCGATATGCTTCAAGTACGTACTCATCATACAAAGAACTATCGTGATCCTTAAGAAAATTAGGCAGGGTTCTACCTACACCACAGTTGTGGCACTTAAAGATATACGATCCTTTCTTAGGAAAGAAATACCCCCTTGCACGATTCTTGTTCTTCTTCGAATCGCCGCAATAGGGGCATCTGAAATTGTAGGTGTTGTCTGACTTCTTGAACTTCTCTAGTCGAGGAGAAAGAAGCGAGATGTACTTAGTATCAACGTGAAGCATGAACGAAGTGCGTTTCGTTCATACTAGCAGGGATAGTCGTAGGTGTCAATACCCTGATGATTGGAGGAACCACTTGTAACACTGTCACAATGGTGGCGATGACAGCAGTAGCACCGATAACAAACCTTGTATTTCTATCGGTCTTCTTTTCAAGCGCCTCTATCTTATCAGAAATGGTCTTGAACATACGGTCATCATACTTCTGATGATCTTTAATCATTTGAACAATAGCATCATTCACACGTTCACCTTCATCTAAACGGTTTTCATGGCGCTCAAGAACAATAGCAATCTTGTTGCTATTGTCCGAGATAGTAGAAACTGCTCGCTCAAGTTTGTCGAGCATTTCTTTACTTAGGTCTTCATAAATGTCAAGCTTACTTTCAAGGACCGCTAGTTTACCAAGACCGAATGCCATTAGACAAGATCCACAAACTTGGATGCTCTATCGAAGTCCTCAGAAATCATGTCAGTAAACTTGTCTTGGTTCTCTTCAGAGAGTTCCATCCAAGCAAACAAGAACTTCTCTTGCTGCTCCTCAGAAAGAGTTGCAAACTGCTCATTCAATGCCGTAAAAGCACCTTGCCAATCAAAAGAATTCTTTTCAAACTTTTTATCAGCAGTTTTTGCTACGTCTGAAGCAACTTTCTTCTGACGATCGCTTGCTTTCTTAGCATAATCTTTTGATTTTGCTTTTGATAAAGCTTGAATCTCTTGCTTACGATTCTGTGCTCTCTTTTCACGCTCTTGCTTTTTAGCAAGTTTACGCTTGTTCTGAATCATACGCATAGCAGCACTCACTTCTGAGTTGCTATTGTCTTCCTTCTCTACAATAATTTGTGTGTCTTCCATTGTTTGTTCTTTTAATCTAGCGTTTTTAATCCTCTGGAAAATATCGGTTCTAAACTTTTTTCTTTTCTTTCTCACTGGAGGTTCATCGGGAGGAAGACCCGCAATGGCACCAGAACTGGCACTGTTTGTAGGGACTTCTTCAGTATACAATATTCCATTATTTTTAAGGGTGTACACTTTCATAATTTTTGCAACTCCTCTGTGCAATATTTATCTGATGGTATATCATCTAAAACAGAATGTATTTCTGGATATCTATTCAAGTAAATCATAAAACTTTTTAAAATAGACCAGTATTCTTTTGATGTTTTATAGAACAACAAAGGAGTTGCTGCATCACCAAATACATTATAAATGACAATCATATGATTTAGTATTAAATGAAGTTTTAAATTACGACTTTTGACATACATTTTAAGTAATCTTTTGAGATACTTAAATCTTTTAATGTCATCAAAGAAATCCTCTTTTGTTACCGCCTGAGGATTATCATAATGTTTAATTGCAAAGAAGAGGTAGTTATCCTCATTCAACTCATCAAACTTCATTTATCATGCAATAGCAAGAGTGTAATCAGTTCCTGAACCACCAGCGCCAACTACGTCGCCAGCAACGAATGCCAGGTCAGAAGCATCAGTGCTGCCAGCATCAAAGATTGTACCACCAGCAAGGTTGATTGACTGAGCACCAATGCTCAGGGTCTCAGTTGCAGAAGGAACAGTGAAGTCAAACTCAAGACGGTTTGTACCAGTTCCACGTGCATAGGTTGCAGTAACAGCACCAGTTACACTACCAGTTACATCCAGAGTAGGTGAACCAGTTACGTCTACTTGCTCGTTGTAGATAACAACAACAGTGCCAGTATCGGTCTGAGCGAGTGCTTCCTGCTCAAAGAATACTGCAGTGATGTCACCAGCAGCAAGAAGGTCAGATGCACCGTCGCCACCAAGACCACCGATTGCTACCAGAACTTCATCCCAGTAACGTGCTGTTGCTTTGTCTGCTCCTTTGTAATGACGAAGGACCCATCCCTGCTCAGTTGCGAAGCAATCTTCCAAAAGACCATTCTTGTTTACACGATCCAACCACTTTGGCTTGGACTCGTCTGCTGTAGATTTTCCCCAGAGAGGCATCGTTAAACTCCTGTAATATACAAATTAATTTTGCTATGAAATATTTATAAAAAAAGGAGGGTTAGACCCTCCTTGAGATCAAGCTTCTTCAGCAGGAGGGAAGAGTGCTGCTTCCAGTGCTTCTACAAGTTGATCGTCAACTTTATTGTCTGTTCTAGATACTGCTTTCTTTGCAAGACCCAAGATAAATCTCTTGATAAGATCATCAAGATTATCGGGAATAGCATCAACAGCAGAATCGATTACTTTAATTGCCAGAGGTACTAAAAATTTTGCCATGATAATAATCAATGGAGGACAAATTATATATCACTTCTTGGCGTTCTTATTGGCAGTAGCATACATTACTTGCTTTGCCTTATCGCCATAACGTGCTTTCAAATCACCCATGTTCTTCTTCATACCCTTGACAATATCTTCTTTCTTCTCTTGGTCAACTTCTTCGTTGACTCCATCTTGATACTTACGACGCTTGACTTTAGATGCCTTCTTTGCTAAGCAAGATTCACATCCACAATCTTCCTTTTCAGAGCATGTTCCACACTCTTCCTTCATATTGTTAGCACCTTTCAGTTTCTTGTTCTTGTCAAAGACACTATCAGGATCAGTGTTATCCTCAATTTCAGGATTAACTTCTACAAACTTGCTTGCTTTTTCAGAGAGTTCATCTCTCCATGAAGAGAATCCTTCTTTCTTGGTTCCTTTCTTTGCCTTAATAGCAGCAGAAACCGTAGCACGTCTCTTCATCAGATATGAATCGGATGCATCCTTATCACCATCGTTGTCTACATCGCCATCTTCCTTACCTACAGGATCAAGTTTCTTCTTCTCACCAAGAACTTCTTGGTTCTTCTTGATGTTGACAGCGTGCTCGTGCATCTTCTCAACTACAATTTCCAGTTCAGTAACAGGAACGTTTCTTAAAACTTCTCCCTCTTCGCTGATCAGATCATAATGAGTTACAGTTCCATCCTCAAGCATAGTGTGCTGTTCGGGGATGCAGAGATACTCTTTACCTTCTTTCTTTACTTTAGCAGCACAGTTGTGCTTCTTAACCATTTTACCCGACTTAGGATCCTTTTCAAAATACTCAACCATGTCACCTTCGGGTTCAAATCCTGCCTTGACACAGTTATCTACGGTCTTACCACCCTTCTGCTTGGTGCCAGCAAGTTTGTATCCTTTCCAACATGCCTTGCCATCAAGACCTTTCTTCTTACCTTCGCTGATAATTTCAATATATTGAACAGCAAGATCTTTCATACGCTCAGTTCCAAACTGAGTGTCGATTGCTTCAATCAAGTCATCATCTGTAGTATTCTCTACAATAATTCTATCTACTTTGGATGCAATCTCTCTTTGCTCAGAGACATTCAACCCAAGCATCCACGCTGATAATTCTACAGTGGTATTCATCTTCTCTTCTTTAATCGGTTTAGTTTTATTTATACGTTGCTTGACTTCCGAAGGTTTCTTCCACATATCATAATCAGATCCAGGGCACATTTCTTGAGTGAACTTTACAATCTGAGGACTACCCACTAAACGATTATCAGCGTTAGTGCCTGACTTGTTCCACTGTTTATATTCCTTGATATCAGTAACCCATGACCTAAACATGTCACCTTCCTCAGTGATAGCAATCACATAGTTAGGACCACGACGATGGACTTTACCAATCGCTCCATCAGAATTCTGTACATACGAACCAACCTCGTACAGATTTCCATGTCTGTACGAGGTCTGTGTTGCTTTCGTATTGAAATTAGTAAACTTCATCAATCGTTTTATTTTTATTTATTACTTAAGAAAATTAAAATTATCATCATCAAGACCAAGACGAACAGAACTAACAACAACTGCACCAATATATAACTCCAGAGCAAATCGATAAACATTGGACTTATCTTGAACTCTAACTCTTATGTAAGAGTCCGTTGGAGAAAATAAAGTAGCACCACAATTAAGCGGATCATTTGCTGTTAGTTTGTAAAATCCTTTACCTTTGATTTGAATGTAGTCACATTTTTTATAGTACTTTCTAATATCTGATGCATCAATTTTAACTCGTACTTCACCTAAAATTCCCTGCAGGGTTTTACTTGCCCTGGTTACATCAGCAGAAACTAACCCCTTAGAGGCAATATCCCATTTTTCATTTACTTTAGTCAAGATTTGACTTGTATTGACAATGGATGGGATTGCAGGATTTTGTTTTGTTGATGGTTTTAATTTCCACCCATTACTATATGTTAATGTTGCAGACCCAAATGCTGCTCCTGGTTTTTCTTTTAACTCGACACCAACAGTAACACCTTTAGCATTAATGATTACATCTGGATCTCCGAGTCCAGTATCTGGTTCGGTTTGTTGAGTGTATCCAGCTCTATTTAATTTGGTAATCATTTGCCGTTCGTAGAGCTGTCCCTCATTAATCGTATCAGATAGAGATCCAGCAACATAATTAAAATAAACTAATACATCTCCACGATCTGGTCTCTTTTTTACTTTCATCAAGTAGGTAGTACTATCAGAGTTTTCTAATGATACAGTAGTTGATTGAGATAAAAAGTTATTAAGTGCCTGGACATTGGAAACAAACTGTTCGAAAGAAACTTGCTGGGCAAAAAAAGTTGCTCTTATAATGTTGTTTTTTACATTCTTAAAAGTAAACTTACGGTGATGATTCATACCGTAAGTTGTTTTATTTTTTTGCCCAGGATCTTTGAGTTCCTGCAATACAGTATTGGTATTAACTACTCTTAATGCCATCTCATAAACACTGTTTATGAGTATTTATTTGTTAGCGGTCACCCGCCGCACGATTCTCTGAGTGATAAACATCAAAGGATCCACCAGGATAACGCTTCTCAAGTTTCTTAACGTTGGTGGCAATCACATCATCAAACGAGACACCCAATGCCATGGTTGCTTGTGCGACATACCACATAATGTCACCCAACTCAATAATGAGATGCTCTCGATTATCCCGATTCCAAGGTTTACCCTGGAATACCATCTTCTTAATGATCTCAAGGAACTCACCACCTTCAGCATTAATCCCAACGCCAGCAGTAAGGAGACGCTCAATATTGGCACCCTCACGATCCAACTCGCCAATACGATCAGCGAAGTCAACAAAGTTCGTTGAACAGTCAGAAGTAACTGCCGAAACGAATTCTTCATAACGATCAAAATTAATCTTGCTCATACTTTTAAATCAGAAAATTTACTAAATTTGGAGAGAATGTTTTCAGAGTGATCGGAGTATTCAAACTCCTCGTGTTTGGTATCGAGGATGTCGTGTTGTGCCGATTGCTCAACATCATACAACCTCATCTTCGATCTGTCAATACCCACTGCAAATCTTTTATGAACAGTGAGATCGTTGTAGCGGTTCTTCAATTGTTTTACAAGAATCTGTCCCAGTTGTTCAGATTCTTCCGTGCTAATAAGGGCAAACATAAGGTCAGCAGTAGCAGGCAGACCAAAGGATTCACTAGTATCAGTGATATCAACATCGCTGCTACCATAACCAGAGCGAGTGGTTTGTGTTGCTGAAACAATAGGAACATTGAACTCAACAGCGAGACCACGAAGTTCTTCAGCGATACCCTTAACGAGGGTGTACGAGTTGACAAAACTTGCTTTAAATCTTTGTGAGGTACATATATTAAGGTAATCCACAAAGATAATATCTGGTCGAAAACTCCTCTTGAGAGACAGATCATTAAGAAGAGACCTAAAATGTCCCACATGAGCGGAAGCAGTTGGATACTCTTTAATGATAAGTTTTCCATTGGTCTTCTTACTTAGGTTCGCTACCTTATTCTCAAACATCTGTCTAGGCAAACTAGCTAGATCTTGAATAGGAACTCCCAAAAGATTAGCATCAATACGTTCTGCAATCTTCTCCTCTGACATCTCACATGTGATGTAGAGGACGTTCTTACCCTGCAGCAATGTTGCAGCAGCAACGTGACACATAAACAAGGACTTACCAACACCAGTGCCAGCAAGTGCAATATTTAATGTTTTGTTTGGCAGACCACCTTTGGTGATCTTATTGAATAACTGAAGATCAAAAGGTATCTTAGATTCTACTCTAGTGTAAGAGTCAAATCGTTCTGAGAAATCTTCAAGATAGTTGTGACCAATCCTATTGTCAAATGATACAGCAATTGCATCTTGAAGAATTGATGGGATTGCTCCCATCTCTTTCTCTTGATCATTACCATCTGCAATCTTAATACTCTCAAGCAGAGAGAGATAGATGGCACGATTGCGACACCACTCTTCAGTTGAATCTGTTAACCATTGCTGATCAACTTTCTCTTCATTAAGATTATTAATAAGAGTGGTTACATTTTGAAAGTCACTTTCAGTTAATGACTTTGTATTCTGAAGATCAACGTGAAGGGATTCTTTGGTAGGACACTTCTCATACTTTGAAATGAATTCACTGATCAATCCATAAAGGACTTGAACCTCGTGATTCTCAAAGTATGATTTCTTCAGGTATGGATATACCTGACGGCGATACTCATCATTGGTGACAAGGTTCTTTAAAATTGTGAATTCAAGTGAGTTCATATGTAATGCAAATAAGATCCTACGATGTACTTGTCATCACTCACTGCAGGTTTACCCTGGTGTGGGTAATTCCAGAGTGGTGGAAAAATTAACAGGCGACCCTGTTTCGGTTTTACTCTTTTATTGATGGAAACAAATTCAGTTTCACCACCTTTGTCTAATGTATTTAAGTACATGAAGAATGCCAGAAATCTTCTGGCACTTGCATGATCACCAACATCAACGTGAGGAGCAAACTGATCATCTGTTCCTGCTCTGTACCTCTTTACTCTAAAGTCCTCAACAGCATACTGCTGGGGTATCCATTCTGTCAACCCAGTACTGCCAGCATATCTAACCAGATACTCCCTAACAATCTCTAAAAGATTCTTAGACATATCTGGTGGCAATGTGAGATGATGAAACTTGGGTCTAAGATCATTATCTACAAACTCTGGATTAGATTGATTGTAGTGTTCAATAATCTTATCGCATATGGGTTTAGGAATTACGTTATCGTAAACCTTAATGTAATCATCAATTCGTTTCAGTTCCATACTTAAACTCTTGTGATGCTGCCCAGTCAAGTTTCTCCATTACTTCTTCCGTGAAGTATTTCTCGGGATCGGCAAGAATAACAGAAGGATAAACAGAGGATTCACCAACAACGACACGATTGCCCTTCCTAGTGAATACTCCGTACTTCTCACCCAGTTCCAGTAGTCCGTAATACTTGTCCAGTCCACGGGCATCGAAGAAAAGACGTGTTGCAACTTGAGAGTTCTCCTTAGTGAAACGTGACTTGTTTGCTTTCACTTTGATGATGTTACCTACAACATCAGTACCATCCTTCTCTTTAGATTTAGACAAGTACATGATTGTAGATGCGGCATACTTAAGACCACTACCACCACCCATCTCAGATTGATCACCATACATGTTCATGGTCTTGTAGGTGTGGTTGGTAACGATCATGGGAACTTTCAGTTTACCCAGTTTGCTGGTGATGATTCGAAATACTGACTTGATCGATTGGGTCTTAGTCATGTCACGAACCTGCTTGTCAGCAAGAGCATCCTCCAGTTCCTTTGACGATGCTAGCATACCAAGGGAATCAAGCACAATCAACAGGGGTTGTCTATCTTCTTCTTTTGTCTTAAGAAGATTATCAAGGATACGAATAATCTGAGTACGAAACTCCTCAATAGTATCTACTGGGAAATGCCATACTCGGTTTGCATCGAGTCCACGGTTCTTGAATAGATCTCCTGTAGCAGCGGCTTCACTATCAAAATAGAAAACTGCACCGTTAGGATTATTATCAAGAAAGTTTTTAGCGATACCAATTGCATAGAAGGTCTTTCCTGTTGCTTGTTCACCTGCAATGGCAGTGACCCTATTATCAGGAATACCACCATAAACACTCCCACTAAGAAGTGCATTCAGGATATAAGATCCTGTGCCAATAAACTTCTGCTCATCACCAGTAGTGATGCCATCAGAAACAAGTTTGGCATAGTCATTTTTTGCCTCTTTGGCAAGTGTATCAAAGATACTCATACGAATAGAAACTCCAGATTAACTTCTTTTTCTGTCTTCCATCCAATAACATCAAGAATAATCTTGAGTGGATCTAGGAATGATTTTTGGAATTGTAACTTGTAATCTACGTTCTTGCTGATCTTAACTTCTTGTGGGAAATTAGAGATGAACGAAATAACATTCTCTCCCACAATGTTAGGTGTTTGTAGATATACAAATTTGATCTTTTCCCCCTCTTGGATCAGAGGATACTTGTGTGTCAATTTGTTCTTATTCAATTGGAAGTTGTACAGAAGTGCTCCACGTACATGGATGGGACAACTTTTCTTGTACAGCGTAACAGGATCTTTCCATTTTGTCAACCCGTTAACACTCCTAGGAAAAGCAATCTGTTCAGGAGGCATGTTAAAGAAGTCACTCTTAAACTGATCGATAAACGTAATGAGGTCTTCTTCAGTTTTGGTCATGATGATGTTGAGTGCTTCTTTAATCTTGGTCCTACAAGGAGCAGGAGTAGAAGATTTCACTGCCTCAATGCCCATCATTTTAAGTTTTGGTTCTGCATAACGGACACCTTCACTGTCCCATACATTTAGAATGTAGCGTTTCTTTGCAGTCCAGATGCCCTTGTCAGCGATGTTCTCTCGCTTCATGCTCATCTTTTGTTGATATGCCGAAACGTAATTCGCAAGTTCCTGATAACTGGATTCGATGAATGGTTCCAACTTCTCTTGACAGATCTTGTCCAGTATTGAAACAATTGCTGCTTTATCGCCAGACCGATTACTAAAGAATTTAGTAACAAGAGGTCCAAGGTTAAGATAGATACTGTCGGTATCGGATGCGATAACATAATCGACTTCCTCCGTTTGCAATAGGTTATTTAGGTAACCGTTCATCTTATCCTCAATCCAGCGGATAGAAACCTGACCAGAAAGAGTAATTGCTTCAGCATTTGCTAACTTAAAGTATCGGAAATACTGATTACCAATAGCACCATAGGCAGAGTTAAGTTGAATCTTCTTTGCCATCTGAATGTTATTGCAACGAGAGATCTCCTTAACAAGTTCTATACTAGGGTTCTTCTCGTTCTCTTGCTTTGCAGCAAGCATCTTCTTCTTAAACTTCACACGATCATCATACATTTTCTGCATGAGTTGTGGAAGAAATCCCTGGACATCTTTTCGATACTGTGCCCCATTTGCACAAACACAATACTCACCATCAATAGAAATTTCCTTTTTAAGGATTCGATCTACTGTTGCTGACGGGTGTTTGTTCGGAAGTAACGTCTCTGGCGAGATGTTGTATTGCATAATGAGGTGAGGGTATAGGGAGTTGAGGTCAAAACTGACCACCCATTCATACAAACCAGGGACAGGTTCTTTAACATACGCACCAGCGTACTTGGAATCTTTTTCATGGCGTTCGTTCGGGGGAATGACAATCTTTTTACGAGTAAGGTCATTATAGATAATGCTATCCCACATGCGTACTTGATAGTACACATCCTCAAAGTTAACCTTGGCGTCATATGCCATGGTCAATGCCAACTCAATCAACTTCATCTTGTCTTCCAAACGGTCAACAAGCTCTACGTCAATGATGTTGTAATCAACAAACTTTTGCCAGTTCTGAGTATAGAAGTCCTTGAAGGTTTCAAACTCAGAGTGGTCTAGTTTTTGTTGTCCGAGTTCAACGCTGGCAATATGATCCAGTCGATAGGACTCTTGGTTAGTGTAAGTAAACTTCTGATAAAGATCAAGGTAGTCAAGAACGCTAACGCCGATGACATCATAATAAATATGATTCCTTCCCTTGATTTCGACTTCTTTTTCAAAGACCTTGTTCCATGGAGAAAGGGACTTCATGTACTTTGTGGAAAGCACACGATCTATACGACGGCAAATATATGGAACGTCGAACAGTTTGACATTCCAACCAGTCAAAATATCTGGGGTATTCTCTGCCCACCATGCAAGAAAATCTTTGAGCATCTCTTCTTCTTTCCAGAAGACCCGATACTCAACATCATCCCGTGAGTTTTCATACTCACGAGTTCCCCATACAATTAATTTCTTAGTGGTAAAATCCTTAATCGTCAGACACAGAATCTCTTCAGACGTATCTGCAATATTAGGAAATCCGTTTTCAGATGAGGTCTCAATGTCAATAGTGTAAATTTTTAAATGTGAAGTATCATAGTTGATCTCTTCTTCTGGAAATTTATCACTAATGTATTGATACAAGAATCTATCGTTCCCATAGATCTTGAAGTTATCGACACCTTTATACTTGTCGATAAACTCCCTAGCATCTTTTACATTGCTGAACTTAATCTCTTGGGCATAGTTACCATCAAGAGTTTTGTATTCACTTTTAGTATTTGTTTGGGCATAAAGAACTGGAGAAAAGACCTCCTGGTATTGAACACGTTCGCCGTTTTCATAACCAATGTAAAAGATCTTGTCTCCAGAAAGGAAAACATTACTGTAGAAGTTCTTCGTCATCATCAGGTGGGACAATCGCTTGGTACTTGGAGAGGATCTCAGGATCTGGTTCTGCCAGTGTAGCAAGAGATTCGGAATAAAGCAAGACATTCCTTTGCTTTGAGTAGCGGGGGAATGTCCTGAGTTCACCATCTACAATTTCCATGGGGTCTGCCAGGAAACAAGATGGTTCCATCTCCATTTCAGAAATCTGAGAAATCAAATAAGTACCGTTACGAAGCAGGATCAGTTTGACTTCCATCATTAACTACCTCAACGGGGGATTCGGGAACGTCAGAAGGTTCTTCTTCCAAAGGAATACCATTCTTGTTGCAGTAATCTCTCATGATATTATCATGAGGATCATAGATTGTAACCAACCAATCTGCTGGAATAATGAAACTTCTTTGCTTGGCAAGAGGTGCCCAGTGAGTATATCGAACTGAGTACTTGGTTTTAGGTGCAATTGATTCTTCACCCTCAACGGCAAGTTCTTCAGTTTCTGCCTGGAGTTGCATCACAAATGGATTTGAAAGATGATATGCAACAATACCATTGTTTTCATTGTCGAGGATTTCCTTGGCGTCAGAAATAACGTCTTCGCCAGACCTCAGCAGCATAACTTTAACAGTCATAATGATAGATTCTTGTCTTCTAAATTTCTAATGTGGGTTGAAAGTTTGTCAAGGTATCCACGATTGCGTAGCTCTTTGAACACTAGGTT